>WLWF01000119.1_pt1 | contig 69744 bp, 36 predicted proteins | sample 6718331 | NCBI WGS metagenome assembly WLWF01 (sample SAMN12718692, study PRJNA515312) | sponge metagenome | isolation source: marine sponge | host: Mycale hentscheli | place: New Zealand: South Island, Marlborough, Capsize Point | collected 2003-05-01 | reverse complement strand
CCAACGACGGCGTCAATTCTGGCATCCTCTGCATCCAAACGATACTTCTCAGCTGCAAGAATGATACGAGAGTTTCCAGCTAACCGCTCAAGTGCAGTTCTGATGTCAAGGTTTGTTGCTGAGTCGGGACCAGCAGTGGTGATATCAGAGTAGATACCAGCATGATCTGTAGATCTAGACTGATCTAGTTCAACAACAATCAAGTCTTCAGAGAATGAGAAGGATTGATCGCCAACTGATAGACCTAGAGCAGTATTGACATCAGAGACTTTGCCTTCGATGTCTGCTTCGTTCTGGTCGACGACTGCTTGGATAGCGGCTTCGGCTGCAGTGGCACGAGTTTCCTCAGCGGCAATTGCAGTGTTGGCAGCAGTCTCGTTAGCATCAACGTCATTCTGGATGGATTGCTCGGCAGCAGTTGCTCGAGAAACCTCGGTGTTGATGGCTTCTTGTAGAGTGGTGTTAGCACTCGCCATTGTGGCGAAGAAGTCGGGGTCGTCTGAGATTGCATCACTCAGTTCTCCCAGTGAGTCGAGGACAGCAGGTGCGTCACCAACGATGCGGTTAACCTCGGCATCAATGTATGCACGAGTGGCGTCGTCAGCGGTCACCAGGGCGCCGTTGCCGTCGACACGGAGCACGCCTTGGTCACCAGTGACGCAGAGGTTCATACGCCCTGCTACTGGAGTCCAGTCTCCGCTTGCCAGGGCAGCGTCTGCCTCAGCTTTGGTTTTGAATACTCTCGAAAGAGAGTTATACTCGGTGCCTGCACCTCTCAAAGAGAGGCTATCGACACCAAGAGTTTGAAGAGTTGCCATTAATCAGCCTCCTGAAAAGTTTTCTACGTATAGCATTCCCAGAGACAGACCTGCTTGCAGGTTTCTGTCCTCGATGTATGCTTTAAATGTTTCAAGTGCTTCCACTTGAGATTGGTCAGCTGCCAGTGCAGCTGCATTGTTACTTTGAACCGTGGTTTCTAACCCAGCTAGCGCATTTGCTGTGTCAGTAAGCAGGTTTGTTTTCAAGTCAGAGTAACTGACTCTGCGAGATGTCCCAGTCTCCATATCTGAGACGAGGAATAGATCCACATCTGTTAATGAAGAGAGAGTTTGCAGCTCGCTTACTTTAATTGAAGCGGCCATAGTTTACTTGAAGAACGTTCTTCACATCACTTGAATATAACAACATCATTATTTGTAAGTATTTAGGATAAATAACTGAAACATACCTTTATTATGGCGATCCCTAAGGGCACTAAAAGATACCAGCACAATACAACTGGTGAAGTAAGATATTTCAGAAACGCACCCAACCTTCAACTCTGGACTAAGGTGGGTACTCCTGGTTCTAAGAACTGGAGATGGGTTAACAACGGAGCAGATGAGAAATACATCTCAAATGCTGAAGTAATTCCAGAAGGATACTCTCTCGGTAGATTCAGGGCTTGACAAGGGTATCGTATATCGTTATACTTGTAATGTCAGTTACAGATACAGTAGTATAGTTACTACACAGGGTTCTCTTCTATCCTTGTGTACATTCCATTAGTCTCAATGTACCTATTACCACTCTCATCAGAGATCCAATCAATCTCTGGTGTGTCTACCAAGCTATCTCTTACCACATCAGTTATAAATGTGTTATCTTCTAGTCTGATGTGGAAGATATGATCCTGAGTGACAAAGATATTATCTCTATCATCCTGTAAGGCAAGAAGAACTTCTTCTCCATCCATCGTAAAAGAAACGGGCGCCTCGTCACCAGGTCTGCCAAGAGCAGAGCAGGTAGGATCATCTACAGCAGGCTCACCAGCCTCCTTAGGAGCAGGGTAGCATCCAAAGAAGTCTACTCTTTCGTAGCACTTAATCTCTGCAGCAACATTACTGATATCATACTTGACATACCACTCATTCTTATCGTCTTTGTTTTGAGTCACCATAAAGTATGATGCTCTGACCTTCTCATTGCCAGTCCAGAAGTCTTTAGCAATCTGATTATCTACATCTCTGTGCTCATAGTCTTCATTCCAACCCTCAAAAATTTTGGGTTGTTTTAGTACCTTGCCTGCTTCATTGGTGGCACCTGCAGTCAGCTTCCCTCCACCGATAAGATTTGATCTATGGTATCCTTTATTATAAACCTCATACTCTATACAAGAGATCTTCTGTGACACAATTGCAGAGGCAGGTTGCTTAATAGCAACTCCAGCCTCACTTAATTGTCCCTCTGCCTTAACGCAGTCCTTGTCAAATCTGAGGTAAGTCATTTGAAATCAGTACCCCAAACTCTCCACTTCCCAGAATACGTAGGGGTTGATCCCCTACCGTCATCGCAGATGGGTCTTAGGTTTGCAATATAAATGGGTTGATCTCTTGCTGACGTGGCCTTTTTTGTGGTCTGGTAGTTAAATAAAACACCAGCCCACTTGTAACCTTTATTGTGGTAAGCGTCTATTGAAGCTGTGCCCGTCTTACTCACTCCCCAATACTTTTTTTGACTAGTGGTGGTAGAGTTCACAGTATTATAATGTGAATGTGTCCAATCCTCTCCACCTAACCCTAAAGGTGTGTAGATCTTATTACCAGAAGAATTGACATGCACTAAGGCAACTCCCTTCATTTGTGGATTTCCATTACTCCCTCCATTCCAGTGGACCAAATAAATGCCCCGGACATTCCTTTCAGTAACATAATTTTGGGTAAAGCTCCCCCAAAAAAAATTGCAATGATGATTCTGGGATGTATTCACCCACAACCTCATTTCGTCATCACTCCCTGGCGCTGCGGTTGGGTCACCTTTGCATTGCCCAGTAGTGGTATTTGCCCAATGATGACCATTAAGGGTTATCTCTCCATGACTTTTTACACTCGTATAAGCATATTTGGGGGTTGGATATACTCGATGGTTACTAACTAATGCAGAGTTATTGCTGTCGCTTGGGCGAGAAACTTTGTAAAGAAGTCGTGCGTTATGATTATATTGTGACATTTTTACAATCCAAGATAAAGTACGTTGGTAGACGTATTGAGGTGCATGTATCCTTTCGTTAGGTTCGATGGTGTGCTGGTACTCATTGCAATTACATAGTCAGAACCGTCCTTACCATTGGTACCATTGGTACCATTGGTACCATTGGTACCATCACGGCCAGGAACTCCTGGTTGGCTGTCCACGTACTTCTTCGTGGCAGCATCTTGATCGCTTGTGGGATCCTTCAAGGATGTGATTTTGGTGGAATCCATATTAAGATTGCGGATCTTGATACCTTTATTAGAGTCAATCCTTAGAACTACTTCCTTATCTTGGGCCGCCCCTGACTCAAACTCGATAGAATTTCTAAAGGTAGCACCGTTTAATTTTACCTTAATTGTGGTCGCGTCTGTGGGGTTGGTTTTAAACAGATTTATATTCTGCGTAGTTCCATCGTCAGGTGCAATTGTTATTAGGGATACCTGTTGCTCGAATACAAGTTCGTTGGCAATCGATATTCCATTGCCTGAATTCCATTCGGCAATCTTAGGAACTTTTATCGGGGTGTTGAATGATGTGTCTGACGGCCCAACATACATCTTGTCGCCGGCCACGCCAAATCGTAGCGCACTGGAATCGGAGCTAGAATAAACCCCAAGAGTAGTAATTTTGTTAGTAACACGACTGTCAGTATTAGGTCGGGCCTTCATTTCCAGAGGCCCCTCCATAGAATCCCCTCCGGCCCTCTTGACAAAAACGTCATTAAGCGAAGCTGGGTCAAACTCACCATCACCAACAATCCTTAGCGTGGTAAAATCTGTATCTGCTACTTGATCGGCGATAGCTTGCTTTGTGGTTCCTTTAAGGATGTATACTCTATTGTCTAAGGGTTCGTCTGCGTCAACAACTTCGACACTGGTAAGCTCAAATGTATTAAAACTAGTGACTATGCTGTCAGTGACGTTAGCAACGAGATAATTATTAATAACATCTGCGTTATCTGGATCTTCATCTTCTGTGTAATTGGCAGGATATGCAGCACCGTGAACCGCCACAACAACGTCATCTGTAAGGTTGGTTAAGTCTACCTTAATCTGACCAATATCCGGCAGATCGTTTTCTGGGTCCGAAGACTGATGACAGAAGTATCCTGAGTCTACCTTGACATTAAATAGAGCTTCGACTCTTCTTTCGTTAAGAGATATCTGGTTCTGTAAAAGCTGATCTTCATTTTGTAACTCGACATTTACCTGTTTCAAGTCGTTAATATTAACAACGGCACCAGTAGCAGGATTGCCAGGAGTATTGGGATATTTGTTAGTGGTTACAAAGAAATCTACTGATGTGGGATCGGTGTTGTCTGGCAAGAAAGTCGTGCTAGCCTTCAGAGCTTCCAAGTACTTATCGGTGTCTTCCAGACTCAACTCGATGTTAGTGATCTGATCACTAGCCTTCTCATTGAATTCTTGTTGGTTGTCAATACCTGTAAAATAATCTCCTATAGATGTTAGGACAATATCCTTATCCTCAAGTGAGGAAACTGGAGTCGCAGGATAGTAATATAGGGTTTCATTATCCAGGACATCAATTCGACCACCAGCAGCAGTGTTAGAGCTTCTGAATACCTTCAGTTCTTTGGTCGTTGTCGAGTCGACATAATTTCTAATGTCTTCTCTCAGTGACTTGACTTTAACATTCTTGGTACTTGCCTTTTCGTAGTCACTAGGCGTGTCCGACTGGACGACGATGATGTCGTCCCCCTCTAAAAACTGATGATCACTAATGTTTGATTTCATGGTTCCCCTTTTTTATTATTTATCAGAAAGACTGATCGGGACAGGTACCCCATTTAGGATGCCATTCAGTTTTGCTACTCATACCGGTGCCGTAAAAGGCATCGTATACTTCATCTGAACCTGGCGTCACCGAACTTACGCACCAGTCGGACAAGTTTTGGCTCCAGCTCGTCGCTTGGGAAGCAAAGTTTTTAAAAGTCTTCACGTTACCAACTGATGGTGCTACCTTAGGACCGAAAACCAGTTTCATGTTAGAACCTTGGTAGAATCTTTCCATCATCTTAGACATGTCCTCGCACTTGGATAAATCCCAATCCAGAGTTACGGTACTGTTAGTCGGGACACTTTGGAAAACTGTGTTTGATAAGAATTTTTCAACTGACACACATTCACTCATGTCCATAGTATCCATTCCAATGTATGGAGGCAGTGGCGCCGAAACGCCTGATTTATTATTGGCAAAGGTGCTTATTGCACTGGTGATTTTTGCCCCAGTAAAGTCTATCTTGCACTCTGACGTGGGGTAGCATTGTTCAAACATCTTGTCTACATTTGTTGCATTGCCGACGGGTAACAACGATACGTCTGAAAACTGTGTGTATTTGAACAGTTGTGAATAATTTCCATCGTGTGCTGCTGTATATGACTTGGGTCCGATTGCAATGATAGGTCCGTTAACGACATCTGGGTCCTTCCACGTAAGTCTAAGTCCAGGGATGGTGACAATGTACATAAACTCATCGCCGTCTGAAACTGCGATTTTATTAGATTCGCCACCCCATGCATTGACCATTGCACCAGTTTTCATATTGTAGATCTTATGTCCCCATTTGACACCGAATCGATCTTCTATATTATACTGAGGAGCAGTCATCGTTCCACCTGTTGTTATGATAACATGAATCCTATACTTCTCATCCGGATCGTTATCCCAGGCTTCATCGCCAGAAGGGCTAGCAACCACTGTGACGTCAAGTGTGTCTGATACTGGACCCTCGGATGTGTCAAGTTCGATTTGAATAGTAACAACACCTGAGTCGTTCGCCGTCAGCTCACCGTTCTCGTCAATTGAGTAGTCGTTGACATTGCCAATCACATTAGTGATAGACCATGTTGAGCTATTGATGTCAGCGGTGCCAGAATAATCATAAGTATACGACTGTGTTCCTTCCGTGATGTTTGGAGGTCCGATAATCGCCACACTCCCCAAGACTGCAGGCGGCGGTACTGGTTCCAGCACCTCAATCTCTCTTGCTGTCGACTTCGTTCCTGGAACTGCAGTCTCAGAAGTAACTGTCGCTGTCATGCGACACCCGCCAGCCTTTGTAAACGTGACAACATTGCCTTCGTTCGTGGCAAATTCCTGATCAATGGTTCCGGCGATTACTTCGTCGCCAATCGGGCTGTCTAATGCAACTGTATATGTGTGCACTTCTCCCACATAAACAGAGCTTGGTCCTACGATACTAATGCCACCGATAGATGGAGGAGTTGGAGGAATTAGACTGGCGTCAGAGAAGTGAAGGTAAATGGACTCACTAATCGTTTGGTACTCTGCATCAGTGGTTTCTGTGACTGTGCAAGTTATATTTGTAGGACCAGCGAAAAGGGTACCGTCAACTACTTGGGTGTTTATTATGCTATCCAAATCTTTAGGCCCATTTATATCTGGATATTGAATACCTTTCCACTCATATAAATAAGAAGTTTCGTCCGTGGGAACTTCAGTTCCATCCTCAAAGGTAAGTGTGGCTGTGACAGTGGCTAAGCCTGCTTCTGGGATCTCATATGCTGTCGTGGAAAGCTTAAGTCTCTTGGCAGTCTTATAGTCCTCAGCTCTTTCACTAAGGTTTTCTAGGTTGCGTGGCATCAACTGCGCACCAGCAACCTTTGCATTGATTGCTCTGTCGTAATCATCAGATACTTGGACTGAAGGCGCAGTAAATTCTGAAACAAGCTCCGCTTGGGTGGCAATGTATACAGTACCTCTGACTCTCAATTCTCCACCACTAATTGGTAGTACAGTGGCAGGTGATACACTAATCTTGACGTCCTTCTGTTCTTCAATATCAATTTCTCCACTGCTGGCGTCTCCCTCATCGACATATCGTACGATATCAACAGCTTCCACTGGATTCATTTCTGGTCCAGTGTAATAAGTATTGTCCGCTAGCTGATCAATGGACGACTCGTCGTCAGTGAGGATATTAAAAACCGTTCCACCACCCACAGTGTCGGGGTAGCTATTCAAAAGATCAAAAAGATCGGGAGGCATCAGTCCAGGCTGACCCGAAGTTACTGTCTCGATTAATAGTGTGAGGTATCTTGGATCGTTCTCGTACTCTCTTCTGATTTTAAGAGCTGGAGTTAAATCAGCCCCATTAAGCTCTTCGTTCTTAATTGTTAATAGTGCTTGCTGCGCCAGTCGATCCACTAGGATCGCCCAATCGCCATCGGCTCTCTTGATTAGCTTATCGTTTATTTGTAATGTATCTTCCGCAGGGCCCGTAACTACAAGCTGAAATGTTGCAGTGACACTAGGCGCGTCCTGTTGCTCCCCATAGGGAACTACAATATCAAACATGTCACCGTTTTCGTGACCAGAGTTTAATGCTACCTTAGTAATAGCAGTAACTTTTCCATCAGTATCAATATCAACATCAATCGGGAAACTTGTAGCCTCACCAGACTGTGGAGTTGCTATTGCATTCGAGATAGACCCCGGCACAGTAGTATATAACCTATGCCCCTCTCCCTGTGAAACGACACTAAGCACCATTACGTACTTACCATCCACTAGTGTTACATTTTTACACTCTAGGATCCCTCCTTTATCAAATGCGAAAGTGTTGTTAACATTAATTGTGAATAATCTTGTCTCTAGATCTAAAAGTGAGAGATCTATATCTGTAGGTATATGGTTTGCATGGACGATCTTACCATCCTCGACAAAACACTCAATATCTCCTACGTATACTTGAGTTCTAGTTGCGTCTGTTAAGCTCTGAACTATGATTGTTCCATTGTTGGGAGAGTAACCCAGACCTGCAATGTCAATCGTCTGACTGCTAGGATCAGCAACCACGTCAACTTCAGTAATGCCCTTCCACTTGCTAGCGGAGACTACGAGGTCTGCCTGGTCTACAATATAGAAGTCACCAGCTACCTCAGTTCCATCAGGATACTTATCTAAAGAATCCTCATCGAGAAGATCAACGAATTTGACGCCTCTTGCGTCGAGTGGAATAGTTAGTCTGCCTGATAACTCATCATAGTCGAATGATTCATCGGGGAACATCATCCCCGAAATCCCATCGACAGTACCTACTTCTTGCTTTGCGTTTCTAACTCCTAGATCAGACTTGATCGTCGACCACTTAACTTTCTTATCAGAATAGGTGGTGGCGAGACCAAGTTGTGTTGCTTGACTTACTAGGAATAAGTCCTTATCTTCAAGTGCCATTAGTTGATTTCCTCCAAGGTATTGATCTTGATGCTGTATTCGATCTCGGTGTTAGTGATTGTTGAATTGGGATCATTCGGATCCAGAGTCTCTACATCCTTTTCGTTGACCTGAATTGGATTAATCTTATCAAATACCAGTCCACCAGCGCTTGTGTCAATTCTATCGCTGTATGCTACATATCTTCCAGGAATTCCAGGAGTCGTAACCTTGTAAATAAACGTCTTGCCGCTCTCTAGAACGACCAGGTCTCCCTCTTTGACAGCGACGATGCGATCAATTTCAACATCATTATCGTCTAAGGTGACAATATCGGTGTAAGGTGGAAAAAATGAATGATCCATTACTTTACTTTCTTATACAGGTATTTAGACGATTGGTATAGACTTGGATCCAATCCGAGACTCCAAAGTGTGAGGAGCAGGCATCACTAATAAACTTTTTTTAGTTGTAGTATCTTTTGACCTTAGCATTTTAAAATCATACACATCAATGTATCCAGCTCCCCTTGTATTAACATCAAAGGCGCAACCTACAGTGATTAATTTATGGTCTTTTACCTTTTGGATTCCTTCCTCTGATATGTACCCATAGGTGCTGAACTTATCCTTGCCTGATTCAGGTTTGTTTAGACAGTCAAAGTATAAAGAAGGGTCCCCATATTTATAATAGATCAAGTAAACGTCATTAAAGAGAACCACACCTGAGTCTGTCTTACTAGAGATGGAATACTGTAGTCCTACAGACGAAGTCCATCTAGCCTTGCTCATACTCATCGTAGTCTTGTTGGGAGCTCCCATATAGAGCAGCTTCCTTCCCATAGAAGATTGCTTAAACTCTGCACGAAAACAAAATCTCGTGTCGTGATCTGAGTTAGGAGTATAAGAAGAGAATAAAGCTTCTTTGTTGATTAGAGACGTGAATCCTGAGTCAATCATAGACGCGTCAATTGCCTTACAATGCGATGTAAGTGGTTGGAAACTGGTGCTTATATTACTTGAATATGCATCGATGATGTCAGGATACCAATGAGAATTCTCTCCTGTTACATCACCGGTAGGCATTTCGTTGAACGAATTGTTACTGACGCTACCATAAGTGCCAGCAACATCATTTACAACTTGTAGTTGTTTGCTTGTCATTATTCGACTCTCAAGAAGAAGTTTGATCCATCGGTCCAAACTCCACCAACACGGGCTTCGTGCTCAGCGTTTGCCATCACCGAGATTCCATGTAGCAGTGTGCTAACGTCTGTTACCACCCATTTACTAGCGGCACCATCGTACATAATTGTCTCCCCACCAGTTAATGCTCCAGAGAGAGCGACATCATCAAGAGATGCTAGACTTCTACTTGTACTCGGCGCAGAGATCGTCACCGTATTGTCTTCGGCATTCTTTATTATTGTGATGCCAACTCCAGCAGTAAGAAGTTTGTCGATATTTTCTTTATAGAAACCAATGGTGATTCCAGTTTCGTCTGTGTCATCGAAGGCTGGTGTTAATACATTGATTATCTTGTTAAGTTTCAAGTCAGTGGTGGTACCACTTATATCCAGTTTAATGGCCCCATCACGCTGGAGAACGACATTGCCTCCAAAGTCAATTTTATTGTAACTTACATCGATAAAATCAGTAGACGGTACACCAGGTCCTGGTTTGAATAGTGCGTTAGCGCCAGCAAAGATTGCTTGTCCAGTAGCCTTGATTTTTAGGGGAGTAGCACCATCATTAGGATCAGTAAAGATTAAAGAATCTTTGTCAGTTAATCCTGGACTATTTCTTAGATCTAACAGTCCTTCTCTATAATCATCTCCGACTCTAGTGAGGTATCTTTGGTCTGCATCCTCTACCTTAATTCCCTGGTTTTTGGGGAAGTGTTTAAAGATGTATGTGCTGCCTTCGTAGTAAGTGCTAGCACCAAGGATACTGTTTTGTCCGCTTAAAGTAACCAGGAACATCTGCTCACCTTCAACCAGCACTTGCAGTGAAGCGAGTCCACTACTATCATCCACCTCATTAGGCAGAGCGGCCGCTATGTATCTTATGATTTGTGGTTCTGTACCAACAGGTGAGTTATCATCGATAACCAGTTGCAATTCAATTGTGTCTCCTGGTTCAACTGATAGAAGGATGCCGTCGTCATCCAGCGCCTCACTCGACACCAAAAGTGCGTTGACTTGCTGTACATCCAAATCCCCAACAACACCGTTGATGTTTTTAGCAGTGGCAGGTTTAGGATAGATTGTTTTCTTATTGCTAAGATTCTCGTCACTAGACAGCGAGGAGATCATACACGACAACCACGCGTCCATCGCTACGACAGTGTCGCTGGTCCAGCAATCGGTTGCAAAGGTCATCACGAACCTTTGCTTCTCGATCACATCTGAGATGGTATCGATTCTCTCGTTGACCTGAGCGATCTTCTGATCGAGAAGAACATCGGCGTCGTCTACATAACCCCTATGAGTTAAGTGCTCTGTTTTGGTTAAGTTAAAGGTGGAGGAATACTGGATAGGATTATAAGTCTTGACACCATCATTAGTGATACGAACCTGCGAATTTTCAGTGTCGAGTGTCGTGACGTTTAGTCCATCACCAAGGACACTAATGATTCCTGGGGTAGTACCTAACAACGTGACTTTAGTTCCAGTGTCGATCTCTCCAAGCTTCAGAGTGTGAGTTTGTGCCTCACCTTTATTATAAAATGTGCGAGGATTACTAGTTGAGATTGGGTCGATAACCAACGCACCAGTCATCGTGTCCCCGACGATCTGTACGAAATCTGCACCAAGAGCCTCGGTGAGAGACTTCATAACCTTAATCTGATAAGCAAACAATGCATGGTATTCTACTTTAGGTCCACCAATATGATTGAGCTTAACCAAACTCATGGGCTCTTCGCCAGTCAGGAGCGGCTCATTATAGACGCTCACTACTGAGTACATACCATAATGCTCGTCGTTGACGATAACCACACCAGTTTCAGTGCGATATGTTGCCGCAATTTGTAAAATATCACCTTCGACGACCTGAGTCTCCCAGTCGATATCGCCGTCGCCACCAGGATAATGAACTGTGTTAAGAGGTCTATTGCTAATTACAATATGAGAAGTCAGATCGAGCCGTTGATTGTCTTCTTGAGTCACCACATAGAACTCAGCATCCTTATTAATAAAATCATCATCTCTAACTAGGAGCTCCTGATAGAATTTTTTTGCGTGCTTATCTAAACACTCATCTGGGTCCGGTTCGATGATAGGATCGGTGACATCTGTCCCGTTCACACAGGACCTGTAATTGAATTGAAAAGTACTGTTTGCAACCAGATCACTTTTATAGGACCAATATCCATCCATAAGGATTGGAAAGATATTATCAGCTGCTACCTTGACTCGGTCTGCATAGGCATCGATCCTATTGTTAATAAGGATGTCTCCTTCAATTGATTCGTTTTTATTTTCTTCAACATCTGCAATCAGAGTGTCTAGCTCTTTGCTATAAACGTCTCTAAAGTATTCAGAGAGTTGAGCAGCTGTAGTTTTGTAATAGCTTGAAGTTCTAGTGCCCTGTCTATGAAAAATGAAACTGTCGATATCTGTTACGTTAGTGGTCATGGGTTTTCCTCTGTGATATCTTGTGCAAAGTTAACTTTGTTCATGTCAAAGCTTGTCTCAACAGTGCCAGCGCTGTCAGTTCCTTTATCGACGTTGATCGCATCCCCGCCTGTAAACACGACAGCACCAAGATCTGCAATTTCCCAGATCTTTCTGCTTGTACTCCACACCCAATTCCTTCCACCCAGACCGGACGCACTACCTGTTCCCAGTGGGGCGCTGAAATTAATTGGAATTCGTTCTTCGGATGACGTCATTGCCCTTCTTTTTGTAAGTATTTAGGCGCGGGAGGGGTTTCCCCCTACCCGCTGTTCTCGGCTTCTTGTTCGATTTTCCAGGCATCCCAATCCTTTTTATTAGTGATTAGATTGCCTCTTGGGTTACTAGAAGATGACAGTGGACGCAAGTTAGATATATTGTGTCCCCAGTATGCACGTTTTTTACTCGAACCTGTCTCGTAACAGTAGAATCCCCAGTATAATTTAGTCATTATACTATTGAATTTGATCTTCCTGGTTGACCACATCTGGAACTTAATTGGTCCCCCCCTACCCGTATGCTGTCTCTTGAGTTGGGTTGATGTGCCAGGAACCCCATTGAATCTCAAGAGATAATCCGTCTCCTTAGTTGGATAGAGATCGTGATAATCATATTCACCATCTTCAGTATCGAAGTTCATTCCCATGAACGTCATGTGCAGGTAGTCATCTTGCTCTCCATTCGCATTCCTCAAAGCGTCTAAAGTGAACTCCAATCCAAAATAGAACTCATCGTTTCCACCAGAATCTGAATTTGTCGGGAAGCTATTCTCCTCCTCCATTGCCATGATCCAGGCGTGCTGATGAGAATTCCCTTCGGACTTCCAGTAATCTTGGATGTGACAGGTGAATCCAGTGTCAGTGAAGATGTTATCCATGAAATACTCTTCTCCACTTCCATAATCTGAAGTCCATGGGAAATCCAATACGTTCCAGTGCATCTTATCTGATCTGGTCGATGCAACCATAGAGCTATAGTCATCATTAACTTTAGAGGAATACACTCTACCCCTATTGCTTGCGAGTCTCATAGTCTTGAGCTGTCTTGGCGGACCATCATCATACATCCGATCGCTTCCAGCTTTTTTAGTAGTAGGTCTCCAACCATTCATGGTTGCAATAGCGAAAGTATCATCCACCATCGAATCAACTGCTCTAACCATCGCAGGGGTAAACCATTTCTGTTGTGGTCTTATAACCGATCTCTTGTAAATCGAAGACTGCGAAGTGTTGATAACGCGAGGCCACGCGTAATAGAAATCGGAACTCGACTTACCGATTATGTCGCCAGGATAGGCATACGAGCTATCTACATCAGAAGCCGAGAACCATCTCCTCCTGGAATTTCTTTTCCAGATGGCAGTCGCATAGCTGGCATCAAGCAGAGTACCATCCTGCATGAGTGTTCCACCCGCTGTGCCCGCAAAATGCTCATCAATGGCATCTTTGATTTGTTGGTTTGGCGCATTGTCGCGATCAGTGTATTTCCAGCGCTTGCCGTTGATGATAAGTCTCTTACCCCATTGTTTGGTTCTGGTCCAACCTCCCTTATTATCACAAAGCGAGATTCGCATCATGCCTGGGTTGGTGTTTCTGATGATCCCCGCACTAAACGTCTGAGCTAGGTTAGTGAATCCTAAACCTGCAGTATCATATTGGGTGTTGGCTTTGACATTGGTAACATCAAAGAAGTATCCATGATGTCTGAGTCCATACATTCTAGCAATAATCGAAGCATACTCATCGGCATACAGATTCATGAATTTCGGCTCGGCCGACCAGAAGAAACAGTGAGGAGTCAGCATCGACGACCACTTCGTGCTGATATGGTAATGATTATCCCAGTTGAATCCGTGTGCATATGTGCTATCTCTTCCATTTCCTCTTCCATCGCAAGGAATTTGTGCAGGGAACACTTCGTTTCTCGGACCATTCTTGTTGTATTGCATGAGCCAGTCGGTCGGCGGCACATACTTGAGGAGCATAATCAAGAGTGCAAGCGCAGTAGCCAGAGCACTTAGCGCACTAAGGATCTTACCAATCATACCATGACTAGGTACCCAATCGGCACCAAGTGCCACAGTGTTCAGCTGAACATACTCTCCTTTTGGACTCCAGTTGGTTAGGGATCTGTTCTTATCCTTGGCTGAGGTAGCATGAGAGAACTTATGAGTAGAGCAAATGAGGTAGATGCCCTGAGTACCCTTGATATTGTTCATCTTAAAATTGGAGCCGTATCCACTGCCCTTGGCTACGTCAGCACCATATAAGATAGCAGATTCCTGAGCAGTGGTCATCGGATAATCATTAGGTTTCGTATAGCTTTGCCAGATAGAGTGCCTATATTTTTTGTTCCTTGTGCTCTTAGAAACACTTGCCTTATACTCCATGGTTGGAATCAACGGCACGCCACTGGCATTAACCAGCCAGTTGTATTTTTCCCAATGTTTGTTGTTCCATGCCGTACTACCTCTACGAGAAGCAGAATGATAGGTGCCATAATAAGAAGACCCTTCAGTGTCAACGATCTTGGTGATCATTAGTTCAATATCTTCTCCACGTGGCGACCATTGAGTATCAACTAGAGCAGCACCTGTTGATTGGCAACCCACGATGACATACTTGCCTGTGAATTTACAAACCATTGGTTCGTTGGTGCCCTTCTTTCTAGTCTCCGATGCCTTGGTCCAATTTCTAGCTTTTGCTTTATTTGGATCTGTGTCTGATTTATTGGGAGCCTGCCACAGTGTGATTGTGTAAGGATAAGTCTTACCAGGCATAGGTTTGATCTCAAACTTAGGTCCAACCGACACTCCATCAAGTGTGTTGATTTCCATCCAATAAGATTTACTGAGAATTGGTTGCTTGACCGAGAAGGTGCTCTGGATGTTACCTGGCTGGTTCGTCTTGGAGAACCACGGTCCGTCAGCACCGGATGCTGCTTCTGCAGAAGAGTGGTCTGCCCAATATCCAGGTCCATTTGGATAATTAATCTCTTCAAATAACAACTGACATTCAACTCCTCTTCTGGGCCAATATCTATGATCGGCATGCCTGAAATCACTTTCGTTTATGTTAGAGGCACCAAGGAAGATGTTCTGCCTTGTTGGTGTGATTCTTATTTCATTGGGTGCGCCCTTTTTCAGAGTGCCAAGCTTCTTGTAATCCTTGTTATTTGTAGGATAAGTTGGATACAGTGAATTGCATTCATACAGAGTGACATCATATGGTAAAGGGGCTTTTGGCTTAACCGAGTATGTTTGGAAAGCCTTATACTGTTTGATAACGGTTACGCCATTAAGCTGCTTGATGCTGACCTTAGTGAGGCTATTGACAGGGGTGACCCAGTGATCACTTTCCCAATCTACCTCTTGGTAAAGAGGTTCCCCAAGTCTATGGTTGGCCCAGTAGAGTGGACCTTTTTCGGTGTCTACATCCAGTTTTTTCAGCTCGACATCGACTTCTTCTCCATCAATACTCCAGTCGGTGATCTTAAGCTTATATTGCTTATCATAGACACCATACAAGATAGAGTTTCCTTCATCTGGAATGAAATATTCCCAAGGCACAGGTGTAGAGTTTCTTTTGGGAGGCAACGTGATGTCTATATCAGTGAACTTAGCGTTCTGCTCGTGCTGTTTAACTAAGTCGGATTCCTTACAATTATACAGTTTGTATGTACCTGTCATACCAGGAGCATCTACCTTAGAACGCCTGATCTGATACGCTACACCCTTATCGACTTTGTCGGAATTCAGAGGAGAAAGATAATGTTCGTTACAGAAGTCAGGTTTCAGGAATTGCGCACCGTTCTTCTTACCCCAATATCCTGGTCCGCTTTCATAGTTTTCTCCCTTGTCGATGACATCTACATGAACAACCTCACCTTCTCTGTCCCAATTGGTGATATCTCGGTTATTAGGTGTGTTGATTGTGCTGAACAGAATCTCTGCATTCACCACTGACTTGACGTCAATGTAAGTATTCTTAGGCGTCAGTTCACCTAAGAGTTCAAAATTCATGCTATTGTATAGCCCAGGCACGAGTGCTTCGGGGTCCCTCGCTGCAATAACTTCGTAGTCATACTTGACAGTTAATGGCTTGCCAGGGCTTGGCAAGTTAGAGAAGTCAGTATCTCTCCTCTTGATTCTATAAGTCCTACCTCTCTTGAATCTATCAAGACTTCTAGCAACATTTGCATCCTGGTAGCTTAACCAAGAGTTCCAATCCCAAATGTCTTTCCAGTAAACATTATCTAATCCATATCTGTTATCATTTGTATCTTTCTTAGTACCATAGTATCCAGGACCAAACGGATCCTTTTCACCAGGCATTCTTCTAATCTTAATTGGAGCACCCTTTGCATCCTTGGGCCAGTATTCTTCTTTCAGCACACCTGTGTTTGTTGCTGCTAGTAGCAGTCTATTTCCCTTAGCCTTGACTCTAACAGTGGTACCCTTAACGATGGTTTGGGCATCCTTAGTCAGGGCATTCCTAAGTAAGTTTTGTGTTATTTCGTCGGATGCTGCAAAATGGTTCTCGACTCCTTCGGGTGCCCACCAGAGGTGGTACACCTCAGACGAGGACATGTTAGTGTCAGCTGTGATTTCGTACTCATCGCCCTCAACAATAAATCCAGGAGCAACATGCTTCAGCGGCAGATTCCAGTGGTTGGAGAAGAAGTTGGCCCTACCATTGTCATCGTGGTCCTTCGCGGCCCAGTAAGCATATCCGTCTTTCCAGTAATCCAGTTTGGTTTCTGTGATCTTAAAGTGTGTCTGGTCTCCTTTCTTATTCCATTGGTTCTCATCCTTGAATCCCATGGGGATCCCCTCGACTTGGCTTTCCATATCAACCAATTGGTTGGGGTTGTGTGCACCCATCAAGAGGTTATTTGTTGTTGCAAGGATCAAGACATGATTATTAGCAGGAGAGCTGTGCTCCATACGAATCACCTTGCCATCAGAGGTCTTAGCATATCCACCCTTATCAGGGAAATATCTAGACTCCTCGCCCTTGAATGCTCTTTTGACCAACTTGGTGTCTGGATCGAATCCATCCTTACTTGTAGGATAATGGAATCTTTGGATTGTTTTATCTTTATTTTTTACAAGATCATCAGTCAGGAAGCAGAAGGTAGATGACCAAGGCTGTTCTTTGCTATTAGATTTAACAAACTCAACCTTATACATGTAACCTTTCTTGATCTTCGTTGCCTGAACATCTCCAGTGCCATACAAGTCATCCCAGAAATCATGATCGTTTTTACCAGGTGTCCACACATTAAATGGTGTCTCCCAATAATCTCCCTTCTCTATAGGAGTGGATGGCTTAGTCTTAAAGGCGAAGTTGATCTCGCCCATATCTGTCTTGTCATACGCGCTGATTGACTCATTGACGACTGAGTTACCATTAGCATAAATTTCCGGCCCCTGATCAAACTCAGCTGTCTTGATCTCGAATGGGAAATCGATACCATATGGAGACCAATTAAACATTGATCTATAATCATTGGTGAACCCATTCATTGCGACATTGGTTTCGTTAAAGATGTCGCCATTTTGGAATGTTTTCTTACCAATACTGATAAGATCTTTGACTCTCCAACCAGAGAATTGATACACACCGAAGACGAAACTTGAACCTTTAGCAGTCAACTTATAAGTCTCACCATATGTCATTTCAATTGGATCGACGTCAATATTTAAGTGGCCCTGCCCCATCAAATTATGATACTTAGTGCTGAGGTGGGAATTTTTATCCATGTTCCAACCAGAGCCGCTTGGAGAAATGTTCCAGTTAACCTTCCACTTCATGTCCATAGGCATGTTGTACTTAAGGTTGTTCGCGTTGTGGTTTGCAACACCCTCTGAACCAGGCATTTTGTGCTGGAACGTCCAACACGCGTCGGCGATCTCTAAACCCTTCTCTTGTGTCGGGAAAGTGATCTTATACTTTTTGCCTCTCCTGATATCTACAACTCTTTTGTTATTTGGTCCTTCTGGTTTATCGGGATCGAATCTACTATTAAGAGCCTGTGTAATTTCATTAAATCTATCGCCACCAGCCATAAATCTTTGGGACTCATAACCAGGCCAGTGAGCATGGTAAATATTAACAGCACCTTTCTTGGTGCCCATGGACAATAAGAAATTAAGGTAATTTTCTCCCTCGGCCCGATGCCCTGGTTCTCTATATTTACCAGTATTAGCGCTACCAGACTCTGACATATATGGTTGGTTGTGACTATGTAATGCCCAATAGAATGGACCACACTCTTCCATAGCAGGGAGACAAGTGAGCTGTTCTTCTTCACCCAAGCGACTCCAGTTCTTTAGTGTCCTCTTCTTTTTGACATTACCACTTTCCGGTGTAGTGGAATCCTTGACATCAAATACTCCCCAGTTAATAGTAGAGTTAGAATCGTGAATTCTGTATGCACGATTTTCTGGGAGATCGTGTGGAATAATAGGAGTTGCAGTATGGAATCCTGTATAACGACTTTCTCCGGTAGCAACGTTGCCGATCGTGCCGTCGGTAGAATACTTATTGGACATATCCTTCAACAAGAGATATGCGTATCCAGAGAAAGCATTATACCCAAACTGGAACATATGACTACTTCTGGAGCTGCTGGTCGAACTCTTGATAAATCTCCAGATGCGTGTCGCCTTCATCCCGTCGCTGCTTGCTCCAGCAACGCGCTGTGGAGCGTTAACAATCAGGGCATAATTAGTCTCATTCGGGACAACATTAATGTTGTTGCGTTTTATGTAGAGTGGGATGGTCAGTTCGTAGGGCAGCTTCTCTCGCGATAGGTAAGTGAACTCTTGCTCCCAATGTACATTAGAAATATCGAAATCTCCATTACCGAAAGCCTCGGTGGCGCTAGCAAAATAAGAAGGACCAACTCTGACTGGATCGGTGTGCCTAGATACTGTTACCCAAGGTTCGCCATCTTTTGACCACTGATCCATATTACGGCCAGAGTCGAAACCACCGAAATACAAGTACTTTGTCTTTGGCTTAAAGTAATATGATTCTTCGTCATCGTTAAAGAGGAATTGAGCAGTGCCTTGGAATGCACCCTCTCTCTGATCCGCTGGAATGTCAATAGGATTCTGGGTTTCGTCGTCTCTTCCCCACCAGAATCTTAAGTTTGGAATGACAGCCTTGCCGTCCGAATAAGAAGTATTCCATCTAACTTTATACCACTGATTCATGTCAAGTGCTCGAGCACCATCTTTCACAAAGTTACGAGGGTTCTTCCAATAGGTGTCGTACCATAATGGTTGATATAATTCAGCAACTCCAGCGCCAGACATGCCATCCGAGTTAGCATGATAAACGGGACCTTTATTAGTATTCTTGGTCGGGTCCTTCTCATTCTTTCGTGCTGGACGAATCTCAAGATGGAAGTACTTACCAGTATACCAATCTTCATAGTCACCCATGACAGTCTTGTCATTGACCATACTGGTTCCTTTGAAGTAGTAAGCTCCAATCCTAAAATATCTGTTTTTTCTAGTGTTATCTTTAGGTCCACTAGGAACTGAGAATTTATAAGTCTTTGTTTTGTTCTGCGTTTTATCGAGCTCGCCGTTTATAATTTTTGGAGACTCAATCTTAATATATGCGCCACCAGTTGCCCAGTTTTTGCCCTGTTGACCCTGTCTAGATAATCCCCACCAAAAAGTGAAGTTAGGTTTCTGTAGTCTATAGTCGGGGTCAGAATTAAATTCATCGTATAGATCATTATGACTCACCCAGACATAGTTGGTGATCATTTCTTTATCGCCATGCGGCGCATTGCCCTCGGGGGGGATCCTTGACTTATGAACGTATTCAGAAAATTCATAGGTTCCGGCGTTCAGCGCCTCCTTATTGAAGTCTGACCATGATGGCTCAAACCCAAGCGATTTCTGATACCAACACAATAATCCGTTGTTCGCCCCGTTAGCAGGCTGCGGCGGCGACGGTGGAATCCATCTTGTATAATATTTCCAGTCTTCCTCTCTTGCAATGACCATGTTCCAGTTATAAACCTCTTCGCCATCAGAAGGACCAAATCGAAGGTTTGGATTTACATATTGTTGTAGGACTTTTCTGTTCTCTATCTTTCTGCCTTTGTATAATTCTCTAGCTGGGTTTGTTAAATCCGCAAATTCGTCTGGGATTTCATAATTCATACTATATTCAGTCACGTTACTCCATGACTTCAGGAATCCCCTAAGCATTTTTTTCCTATACTTCATCATGTCATAGAATCTGTTAGGAACATCTTCTAGATCATCATAGGTGTCTTCGTCATTTTGACTTTGACTTTCAAGTGCTCCAGACAGTGCCATGAGGCAGTGCTCGGAGCGAGTCGAATAGACCTCCTCGGTCTCGTCGTCCCAACATATGAGCTCATTGTATGCTTCACTTCCATCCTGGAGAGTGATAACTTTAGGGCTGACAATGGGCTTGCCATCGTTTCTGAAACACTCAGATTCCCATCCCCCGGTCTCATAGTTAAGCCACTCACTATAGGTTAGATACGTCCCATCTTCCCACCAAATAACTGGCATCGGAACTTCGACAAAAAGTCCTGTTGCTGGCAAGACATCAAAGGTTAACCTTTGGATCTTCTTGGGTGCAGAAGGTCTGCAAGCCCACAGAACAAACGTATACAAGAAGTGCCTAAAGTATTCTGGGTCTTCTGGGAATATTTCGTGGTGGGTGAAGTTGGCAATATCTCTAATTCTAGGGATGTATCCAATCGACTCCATGATTGAGTCGGGAACATTGTTATATACAGCATACAAATAATCTAGAACAACCTCCATGGTAATTGTACCATCGGCTGCAAGCTGCTCACACAACCTATCATGAGTGAATGGGAACTCATATTCATGAGGAAGCTTGCCCTCATTGCATGGAAGCCTTGCACACAGAAATTCGCATGTGAGTTGTAGAAGGAAATGATTGTTATCGTTGCTTGGTAGCACCGCTGCTGCCATTCTATCCAGCAGCCCACTTTCAACCATAGAAAACAACAACTGAGGTTGAATTCTGTACTCCGAATTGGGTTCAAATGCATACGCAGCGTTTGCCTGCGCGGTATCATCTTCCTCTTGCTGAATAGTCTCAAGAAGATCTTGAACATACTTAATGTATGCCTGCAGGTCCAGTTCAAGCTGTTCTAATTCCTCATCGGATTTATCTTTCTTATATACACCATAAACATAATGAATTGCTGCACCACCATGTGGATACTCTGGAGTATATCCGGCGTACTCTTGCTGCATTTTTTGGCTAGCAAGAGTGTTCAATCCATATAGCCATCCAGACACACCCATGACGCCGAAGTCTGCGGATGTATCACTATCATCCTCTCTTTCATGTGCGACATAAATTAGTTGCCTTGCAGAATAATCAATCCTTTTATCCTTTGGAGAGGTGCACTTCCAAGTCTGTTCGCAATTGCGATTGGAATAAAATTCAAAGTGTTCGTTTTTATAGTCTTCATAATCATAGCCCACCTCTGCCATACCTATTTTATTGATGGCAACACCTGAGGTCATTTCCCCACCAGCACATGTGAACGAAGGAGTCGTCAATACGTTCCGGTCACAGCCCTTAGAATTCATATCGATTCTAGGTCCCGATTGCCACTCTGTATCTTTATCGATATCTAGAACTGTCATGTTCTCGAGATTATCGATGGAAGTCCAATGACTTTCGTCTAGAATAAGGTTAAAGTCTACGGCTTTATTACCTAGAATAACGCCAACTTCGAGCTTGCCCTTGAAAGTTCTTGCGTTAGAGTAGCTATAGTTAGCCCTACGCGTAGGAGGACCGAAGGGAGTTGTTCTTAGAGGAACAACATTATTGCCTAGGTCACCTGAAAAATCTGAAAAAATAGTATAATCAACATAATCCCAACCACCAGGTGTAAGAATATTAACGCATTCAACAGGCTCTTCTTCAATTTTAAACTGAGTAAGTTTCTCTCCAGTATCTCTGTCACGGTTGACATTCTTTTCCTTATACTCGGTTACACCCAAACGGCCCGCATCCATGATCTGCTGAGCAATTGCTTCTTTATCTACACGACCATATTCTAACTCACACTCATAGTGATCAATAGCACCAGTATTGAGAGTTTCTTCTCTACCCGAAAGGTTGAGGTCACTATTAAAACCTTCATTAGAAGCAACACCAACGCTTCTTGAGGATGATGTTAAATTAAACCCGTTGACGCCGGATTCGATCTCACCCATCCTAGTGTCCATATACTGAGCACTAATACCGCTAGCGGACACCACAACATCATCAGATGAATCTACGCTCTCTACATCACTTGTGGTGTATTGTGTAGAATTTTCTGTTTGTGTTTGATTAGATTCAGAAGTTGTGTCAGTTGTATCGTTATTGTATCCTTCAGAATAAGTCATTGATTGCTATTTGCGTTGTATCCAGTGGTGACGTAAAGTGACAAATCGCCTTTATACATATAAAGTTTTCCTGGAGGTCCCGATGAAGGAATGTAATCCACCATATGTGCAAACGCGCCCCCGTGTGCTCCGTTCAGTCCTGGATTGCCATCATATCCATCAGGACCCATTGGTCCAGTTGGACCAACATCACCTACTCGTCCTGGATCTCCTGGCGGTCCCTGCAGGGGCCCAACCCAATTCCATACTGCTCTACTTGCATCATACACATAGACGCTAAATGGGTAGTCTGGATATTCACCGCCGTCTGACACAACATAGCAATCGCCATTTAGCATCCCAGTAATGCCGTTCAGCGCCTCGAGATTCGGCACGTTGCCTTTCAAATTAATACTAGAGCCAGGCAGCCCGATAGGTCCAGAAGGCCCTGTGGCTCCAACTGGCCCGGATACACCGAGCTTACCCCTGGGGCCTGTAGCTCCAGTACTACCTGATTCACCGGTAAGACCAGGAGAGCCATCGCTACCCGGTACCGGCACGTACTGTAGGTTACCCCAAAGTTCCCAACGATACAGGTTTGACCCGTCAGTGCCTTCGGCTTTACTATAAACCCACAGTCTATTGTCGGTAACAAAATGCTGACCAGGCTGGGGATTGGCGGGAAATACGGGTTCTGCCATTTTCTAACTACTTTTCTTATTGTTATTTATGCGTATGAAATGCGAAACTTATCTCTCATTTCAGTATCGGTGTGATTAGGATATGGCCAGACATTATATTTACCAGTGTTCCATGTGTTACTCATGACTCCAGTCGAATCGCAGCATAACGGCTTAAAATTCCAGATATAACATGTGCCTTCGACGTGCACTTCAGTTCCCCCCTGTCCATGCTTGACCATTTTGACATTGATCCCGACAAATTCCATTCTTTGATCTATGATAGCCTGTGTATCTTCTGGGGAGCAAACATATGTGTAGTTTAGAACCTTTTCCCTCTCATCTTTCAAATCTGGAGTGGTATGATGCCTCCAATTTTTAATATGAGATGAATCCTTATTAAAATCCTCCCAATTTTGCTCAAGTCGCATGGAATTTCCGGTTTTAACCTTGGGCGTCACCACAACAAACTTAGCTGATTTCTGTGGAATCATTATAAGAGAAATAGTGTGAGGGAAAAGTCCACTATTATCTTTATTACATTGCAAGAACGCATTTAAAGAAAAACCTACGACATTTTTAGCTCTACTTGCCTTAAGTTTTCTGGGGTCAAGTGTCTGTTCACGGAAAGTCCCAACGGGCCCACCAGACTTATAACATAGTGACGAATTATATCCATCCCACACTAATCCCCACGACACCCAGAAATATTTTCTGGGGTCATCATTGACCGCTTTACCAAATTCTAAGTGCTCTAAATCAGTTTCGCTATTACGAAACATGGTATATGAGTATGCCAGACCATCACTGCCGTTTGTTCCCTTCATAAAAAATTTCATGCACTTTTTCCAATTTTCATTATTATAAAAAGTTTTGTCGTCAAACTTAGCTTGGTAAAGCCAACCATTTGGCACGTCGACATAATAATGTTTCTTGTTGCCTTTTTCTTCATGACCAGGATGACATGGATATCCGGTTATTTTCTCCGCCTTAACTTGACCATTTTTAAGAACATAGGTCGAGTAACCATCTACGTTTTGGGCATTCGCTTTGGCTGAACTGTAAGAACAAAACCACCCACCTAAACGTTCAGATTTACTATCATTGAGGCCCAAGTTAGTGTTGACTTGATCCCACCTCCAAGTTGGATTGATGTATCCTTTCGCAGGGTTCGTTGGTATATATCCCGAAGGGATCATCTGGATTTGTTTCTTAGACATTAGACCTACTTATCAAAATAAACATTGTAGTAGAGGGCCCCACCTTCTTGGAACAGCTCTCCCTCTCCATTTGTGGGCCCGTTAAAGACAGTTGCTACTTGGATCGCCTTAACAGCCTTCGCTGCCACAAGTTCATCATCATTGTAATCATGGATTTCTTTAGAATGGAGGTTTGAATTAGCGAAACTGAGTCTCCCGGTCAGACTGACTGTGCCATCATGTCTGACAAACACACTTAGGTCCGGTCTCTCATTATCGAACCTATCGTTGACCCAGTTAACTGTGGTAATGTTATTGGTGCCAGGTCGGCTCGGTCCATAATAATTGATCTCAGTTTTATTATCATTTGCAGCATTGTTCATCGATGTGAGAACAAGCTGGTCACCTACAGCAGGATTGTCGGTGACCCCATAAATGACAAAGTTTTGGAATCCACCCAATGCAGAGTTAGTGACTTTGAGCCCTAACTCTCTACCTACGTCGCCACCAACTACTCGCAAAAAGGGCCCGTCTTCGTTTAGATTGCGCTCATCTTTTGGCATTCCTAATCTGCCATTGACATATCCAACAGTGGCAACTGATAGCGGATCAATCTGTGCCTGAGATTCACCATATGGAATCTCAAGCGCTTCAATGTATTTTTCATTGACATACACATTATTAAGTGTTGAATCAATATTGAATACTAGGTTATAAGGATTATCTTCGAACTGGATGTCTTCCGTGTTGCGCCACACTGAGAAGGCAGAGTTGCTATCGCTGACGACTTTTATGTCTCCAGTTACAGTACCACCAGTTTTTTCAAGTGTCGAACCATATGTCTGTAGTTGATATGTGAAGTCGGTTAAGATGGATTCTTCTGGAGTATTACTCTCCCTAAAAATAACACCGAATGCAATCGTGCTTACTAAGTCATAGACATCAACGACTTCATATAATGCAAACTTAATTGCTGTTCCTGCTCCACCCGCTCTAGCAGTGGTATCAATAAACACCTCCAGAGTGTCACCAGGAACAACTCTACCAAAGTCTGCATTGACACCAGGACTATCAAACTTACTGATAGATATTCCCAGAATGTACTGGTACTCTGCACTATAGTTACTTGTGACTAGATCGTGACCAACAAAGGTAAATGTACCAGCAGGCAAACCATCATTGCAATCCGCCCACTCAGGCACTGTTCCCTTGGTCGCATGCAGATGAGCGGCGTCATTCCATTCTTCAGCTGGAAGTTGGAAGTCGCCACCTGGAGCATACTGATGATCACCCGCAAATGATGAAGTAGCAGAATTTCTACATCCAGTGTTAATTAATGCAGACCTAGTGGCGTCAATGTTAATTACATTGGTTGCTGCATGTAGAGCAGAGTTTCTAGCAGTCTTGGTCGCGTCAGTGGCAATCGTCTGATCAACATAATCAGTCGTTGCTAGATTATCTGGACCTACAATATTCCATGAAGAAGTATCTTCACTCCATTCTAAAACTAGGTCTGAATCGGGTACGTAAAAGAGATCTCCATCTTCTCTCCCGTCCTTACCAGGAAAAGTAATTGCCATATCAGCCTCCGGCGTTGCCCATAAGGGCATCAATTTCTGTTTGTAAGTTTGCGACGGTTGCTCTCAGCACACTTATCTCCTTTGCAACCGACTGCGTCATATAGTGAGCCGAAGTGATAGCCACCCACTCTCCATCATTATTTGTCTGTCCATCTACGTACCATATTTTTAGCGCGTGGTTAGCTGAGTCAAACCATAGTGTACCTGGTAAAGGATTTACTGCATTTCCTAAGTCGATAGGATCATATCCAACAAGGTTAGGATAGATATCGTTTAAGATAGGCGCGTTGTCGCCAATATAAACAATGGAACCTTGATTTTGCGAAGAGGTAATTCCAATCCAACCAATTGGATCTCCGTCTTCTCCAATGTTATCGTCCCATGCATACATGTTTAAAGTGGTTGCATTCACCCACAGGTCGCCATTTTCCCTTCCTGTATCAGGGGGCTGTGCTGAGTCAAAAATAACCTGATTTAATAGTAGCTCGGCCATTAGTTTTCCTATTTAGATTTATTTATCTCAGGAACTTGCTTGTGCCTTATAGGCAGCAAGGTCCGCCTCAAGTGTCGCAATCTCTTGCTTCAGCATGCTGAAGGTTGACTGGACAGTTTGATCTGGGGTTAACTCATGCTGAGTGATTGAGACCCAGGCATCAGAATCATTAGACCCCGGAATTTCTACACCCCACTCATCAACATCTCCATTCCAGACATAAAGATTTAGATTATTTACATTAAAGTAAATATAACCCTGCTTATAAATGCTGTAATGGGGTGGGAACGAGCCGGGGTTGCCAACAATATTCACGAGTTCCTTGGGGTGGCCCGCAAGTTGTAACAAGAAGTAGTCATACGCCCGCTTCTTAGATGTTAGAGCCATCCAACCAATATTACCATATGTTGACTCACCATTGTTATAGACATAGGCGAGATAGGCATTGTTTCTATCAACCCAAAGGTTACCTTTCTCAGGATCCCAGGGTGGGTTCGGATAGAACTCTTTACCAGGTGGATTGAATACCCAAGAGTTTTTTAGATTTTTGTTTTGACCATACGAACTGTCTCCACCTCTAATGTAGTAGTATAAAGCACCAGTGAGAGGGTTTGTAAAAACGTCGTAATGGGTTGGAGCCTGTGGGGGAATGATAGAGTCGGTGTCTTGTTCAATTAACCTACCGACATCAGAGGAACTCATAGCTGCGTTCGTTGCAGCCTGCTCTGCGTCGTAGTTGGTACTGGTTTGGGGATTTGAATAAGTCATGAGGTTAGGGGTTGAATATCGATGTATCCTTTAGACGTAGGAATAATGTCGCGGACATCGTTATACTGCTGATCAGCAGTTGAGTCTACGAGGGCAAAGTAAAGTCGTCTCGTTCCGTCGTTGTTCTCACTTAGATTGTTAATTGTGTCTGGCACAAGCCTCAATCCAATAAATTGCCCGGAGATAATATTATCTTCGTACTGAAGCTGAGTCACGATACCCATATCTGTAAACTTACGTCTCCACCTGTTGTTCTCTGTATCTAGACCGTTGTTTTCACCGTCTTCCCCATCATAATAGAAGGTCAGTCTAAATTTTCTCATCAGCTCTTCGACATTTGCAAGAGCTTCAAATTCCCCTTGCCACTGATTATCTACCACACCATAATCATCCGATACTGAATTATATTTGCCCGCCAGCGATTCATCTGCCCGCAGCCCATACTTGAATAGCAATGTGATATCCTTAGCCTGTGATGTCTTAAGATCTAAAGCAGGTCGTGGAAGTTCATCGAACTTTGGATATTGGACATCGTCGTAGTAACCAATGGCTCCATCAATTCTAGACACAATTTTCAGGAGTCCTCGTTCACTTGGATCAACATGTACAAACCTGGTAGTTTTGTTTGCCTGCTTTTCGTACTTGTCACCGTTTTCACCTAAGTTTTCCCACTCAGTGATGTCTGAGACGTGATCCTTAATGGTGTCAAGTGCTACCTCATTGAATGGTAGTGTGTCAATTACGAATGGAGCGAAGCTAGGCAGCTGTGCGATATCTGCCTCAAAACCACCCTTGGTCGATGTTTGATAGAAGTTTTCGTAGAACTCGTCCTCTTCTCCCTCTCTTGCTTTTACGGTGATCGTGACTCTCACCCTTCTAGTATCATCAGCTGTATTACCGATGGGATACAACCCAGTTACAAGGTTGCCATTGATATCACCAGTTTCTTGATCGAAGTTAATATAGATTTTATTCTCCGTTGCGGGCTGAGATGGATCAGATCCAATATACCGGGGAGATACAGTAGCAGAGACTTCCCACTCGTCGTATGGGACGGTGTTATGGGGGAGGTGAGCAAAGAATTTAAACTCAGAACCCTCTGTCACAATCCTATCTGTTGGAGTGGTAACAATCACTCCGAACTGCTTCATCTTATTAGGATCGTCAGGATCCATCATAGGATGCGTGGAGGAGATCCAAACTCCTTCAGTATATGCATCATCACCACCAGGTGATTTTCCTAAAGGAATCTGATGATAGACACGCAGCTCAAGATACTCAGTATCCCACCATAGGTCGCCGAATCTAAGATTCTCGTTTTGAGGTGAGCTAGATCCAGTATACAGTCTTGTTTCAACATCTCCTACCAGTCTCCAGCTACGCTTAGTGGTCCCTCCATAGACATAAGTCTGACCAGTAACTGGATGCGTCCAGGCGTACCCGGTTGTACTAACGCCAGCCGGGAATATAGTTGGTTGTGGTGCGGACTCCGTCATAATTATCCTTTTTTGTTATTTAGTATTCGCCAATAGGTCCTTGCTCATCCACAATTGTTACTTCTTGTGGATAAGTGAAGTTATTGGAGATTGGATCGGAACTCGTTCCTTCCAGCTCTTTTAGTCTGGAGTTGAGTTCCTGGTACTGTTGGTTAAGTTCGAAAAGACTCTTTTCATACATAACCTTGCGCCTGTCGAATCCACCGTTAGAAACTGGAAGCCAGTTATTGCCGCCAATGTCTCTAATCCAGATCCTCATTTCTGAGTCCTCTGTATCAAACCATAGTGAACCGCGCTCTGGATTGAGTGGAGGTACGGATCCAATCGACACCTCGAACTTCTTGCCCATTGCGGACTGGTCGCCAGTCAGCGCTGCCCAAGTTCCTTCAGGTGTGAACACATAGAAGAGGTAGTCGGCTTGGTCAACCCAAAGGTCTCCCTTCACAGCAAACTCAGGTGGATCAATTTGGATGTAGACTCTGTTGCCAGATCCACCGCCTGCTCCACCAACCTCAACCCAATAGAAGTAGTTGCCATCGCCATCCTGATAAGGGAATCCATCCCCTGGATTGAGAATTGGGTTTGGTTGTCCTAACTCGGGGTGACTGACGTCACAGACATACATCGTGTAGTCTGTTGGGTCAATCCACAAGTCGCCTTGCTGAGGTAAGTAGCGTCCAACACCATAAATTTCGTTAGTAACGTGAATGGTTGGCTTCTTATCGTAAAGCAATGCCAACATATCTCTGTTTAGAAGGTTGACATCCTCTTGAGTAACCAGTGGGAAGAATTGAACAAACTCATCAAAGGTTATGTTGAGAACTTTATTGTATTTCTCATAGAATTGAACGGTGTTGATCAAGTAGACCTCATCGGTCGTATTGGCACCACCGCCGCCACCGCCCTCGCCGTCACCGGATACTACCACCCAGTCAACTGTGACATCTTCAATGTCTGGGGCGCTTAAGTCGAGATTTGTTCTATCGACGATAGCAGCTCTCAGCACATTCTCTCTGCCTTCTGAGTCCGCGTTCGGATCGAGCCAGAGGTCTCCAGTCATTGGCAGGTAGCCCTGTGGGATACCTGGAAGCGTGTAGTCAGGATCAGAAGTCTCAGTGCCAGTGAACCGCTCAACCAACATCGTTGGCTTCTTGCGGTTCAGATCGAGGATCTCGTCAGAGAAGAAAGCGTTAGCGCTGTCCTGATGCTCGAAGTAAGGGTATGGCTTGCCGCCTTTCAGTGATCTAAGGGTGTCGGTGTCTTGCTTAAGATCATCGACTGATCTGAGGATAACCTCATCAGTATAGATCTTACGGAGAGTCTCGCTTCCGTCTGTCAAGCAAACGCTACCTTCTGAAGGTAGGATGAAAGCACCCTCAGGACCAGCAGGACCGCTCTTGCCGTAGTAAACCACGGTGTCGGTGACGCCTGCTTTAGTTCTGTAGTGGATCTTCCAGTTGCCAACTCCGTTTTCGTCGGCGTCGACGCTGACGACTGCAAGGATGATCTTAGCCTTGACTCCAAGATTTTTTGCTGGAGTAGAAATGACATCGTCGATATCTGCAGTCAAGTTCGAGTAGTCTGCTCTAGTTCCCCAGTAGACAGTACCGTCGTCGCTTACCTCGCGGCAACCAGTGATCAATCCAAGCTCGGGCCCATGCTCGTTGCCAGACTTAGTACACTCAGTGCCAGAAGCAACGACATCCAAGAAGAATCCATAGTCAACATCGTTGATAGGAGTCTGTCTGTAGATTGTGGCTTGCTTAAGCAGCCCGTTATCTTTCTTATAAACTACAATCTGATCGCCGAATCCGTTAGGATAGTTGTTTTCTGATCCGGTGTATACAATCTCAACAACATCTGTATCTACGATATCGGTTCCGGTTCCATCTACCACATCCGATTCGGAGCCCCACTTCAGTAAAGAACCAGGATTGGATTGGATGCAACCAATTGGATCGGTATCGATTCTATCTGGGTTTCCGCCGGGTTGGTCAGGATTGCTATCCTTGCAATTAGTGTCGTCACTAAGATCCTTAACATAGAATCCTTCCAGAGGTGAGACACCTCTCTCACTCGTCGTCTTAATCTGATTGGTAACATTCGTATAGATGCAAGTCCAGTTGCCTTCTCCTGTAGCAGCATCGTAGTCGTCTGCTGTGGCAAAGCTGGTTATGATGCCAAGTGCGTTGGTGTCCTTAACGACATCAGTAGCAGTTGACTCCCCTAATCCATAGTAAAGGGTGACTGGACCGCGCTCTGCCACTCGGCAGCCGGGGAAATATCCAAGGTAGATGTCATCGAGCTCGTTGCCACCTTCACCGCCGCCACCAATAGGCATACAGATAGGATGTCCATCGTCAGGAACGACACACTGGAATCCTGGAGGACAAATACCATCATCACATTTCTCGTAGCAAATTCCTTCATAACATTCAAGGTCTCCCTCGCAAGTGCCATCACAGCGGATAGGAACACATTCTCCATCGTCACACTCGAATCCAGGGTCGCAGTCGGTATCCTTATGGCACCCGTTCTGTCCGTGACCGTCTGGCATACAAACAGTGTCGCCACCGCCGATGCTTACGCAGATATGTCCAGGTGGACAATCAATGCCATCGGGCCCGCAGAGCGGGAAGCAAGTGCCTTCATGGCACTTATATCCAGAAGGGCAGTCGGAGTTTTCGGTGCACTTCTTAGGTACGCAGTGTCCGTCTACGCACTCATATCCTTCCTCGCAGTCGTTGTCTTCTGAGCAGTTGTTGTTACCACCGCCGCCGATAGGCAGACACGCAGGTCCGTTAGGTGTTACGATACAGGTGTAGCCAGGAGGGCAGTCGCCATCGGCGCAGCCCTGGTAGCAGTAATCTTCGAAGCTAATGCCACCGTCGGGGCATGTACCACCAGGAGGAGTCGGTAGCGGGCGACAGAATCCGTCCACACACTCATAACCATAATCACACTCTACATCTTCGCGGCAGCCAATGTTTCCGCCACCAATGGGCATACAGACGCTTTGTCCATCATCCAGGGTGACACAGATGAATCCAGGCGGGCAGGGCTTAGGAAGCGTGGTATCACACTTCTCATAGCAATGTCCACCGTAGCAATGTCCGTCGATAAGACTTGGACATTCGCCGTTAATGTCGCATTCGATAGGAACGCACTCACCACCATCGCACTCATATCCAGGAGCACACTCGAAGTCATCGGGGCATGTACCACCACCGGCACCGCCACCGCCAGGAAGTTCGCCACCAGGCAGACAGATGTCATTCCCGTTTACAGTGGTGCAGATGTAACCAGGAGGGCATCCAGTTTCAGGATAGGTTACGTTATCGCAGGTTGGGAAGCAGTGTCCACCAATGCACTCAAAGTTACCAAGTGAGGTGCAGTCACCACCAGGGCAAGGAAGCAGTACACAGATACCACCAACGCAGGTGAAACCAGGTGGGCAGTCAATAGTGTCATCGCAACTACCACCACCCGGTTCAATCGGGAAGATACCACCGCCAGGAAGTTCGAAGCCAGGGACACAGATGCTGATGCCGTTAACTTCGATGCAGTTGAATCCTTCTGGGCAGTTTCCGCCGTTGTCGCATCTCTGATAGCAATGTCCGAAGATACACTCGGAATTGTTGTCGCAGTCATTGTCATCACCGCACGGGAGCAGGACACAGACGCCATTGTAACAGGTGAATCCAGGAGGGCATGGCTCACCGCCTGAGCAATCGCCACCGCCAGGAGGTTCAGGAAGCTCGCCACCGGGAGGCCAGAGACCAGGGACACAGATGCTGATTCCACCTCCGAGGTCTACGCAGCTGAATCCGTTAGGGCATTCTACACCAGGTACGCAAGGCTTGTAGCAGAATCCACCGAAGCAAATCTCATCGCCTTCGCATGCACCATCGATGTCACAGGGCTTCTGTACACAGTTGCCATCAACACAGATGAATCCATCGGGGCAGTCATCAGTGACTGAGCAGTCGCTACCGCCGCCACCGCCAGGGAATTCACCACCGGGAACGCAGAGGTTGATGCCATTGATTTCAACGCACTCAAAGCCTTCTGGGCAGGGCTCGGGGAGAGTAGGATCGCAAGGCTTATAGCAGAAGCCGAACATGCATTCCATGCCATCAGGGCAAGGAGGAGTGGCATCAGGATCACAAGGTAAGAGGACGCAAGTTCCGCCTACACATACGAGACCGTCGGGGCAGTCGTTGGTGTCATCACACTCGCCGCCACCAGGGCCACCGTCGCCAGGACCGCCTCCGTCTCCATCACATACATTACCGTGGAGATAGAAGCCTTGGAGGGGCGATCTACCATTAGCGGTAGCGATCTTGATTTCTTTATTGTCGTTCTTGTAGACACAAATCCAGGTGCCGAATCTAAACTGATCAGCATTGAAGCTGATGACACTAATAATTCTTACAGCGTCATTGATGGGGACTCCATTAATGTCGGAGAGCTTCTTACCATAAGCGCCGGTCTCGTCTTCTGCAGCAGCGTCTTCGGCAGTACCCCAGTAGAGGCTACTTCCACCTGACTCTTCCGTCTTCTTACATCCGGTAATAATACCGAAGGTAGGCTTACCGTCACCGATATTATCGGGTGGCTCAGGAACGGTTCCGCTGTCGAGGCATGTTCCATCTACGATGTGGAAGCCCCAAGGCCAAGAACGATAGGTCTCTCCAGTCAGGATAGAAGGATATTTAACAAAGGCAGTCCCTGCAGTCTTCTCATAGAAGAGGTTCCAGGAACGATATTGCTTGTCGAGAGTGAAAGAGAACTTAAGCTTAGTAACATCGTCTGCATCAACCAGAACTCCGTTCTCTCCACCCTGGGTTGCGATAATGTTACTCCAGTAGAGACTACCGGGGTCGGTTGCATCATTCTCGTCGCATCCTACTGGACGACCGAACTTGATGAAGTCTACCAAGCCATTGCCAGGGATGTCTACGCTATCGTCTCCAGCACAAGAGGCTGTCTCCAGATAGAATCCACCAGGAGGTGTAGTGCCAGTGTATTCGGCAAAGCCATAGTCTCCATTAAAGAGTTGGTAAAGGCAAGTCCAAGCCCTTGTACCATCAGTCTCTTCATCTTGGAACGATAATACAGAGATAATCTTATGAACGTCTTTCGTTGTCGTCAGCTGGACGCCGTTGCCGTTAGCAATAGCATCTCTGCTGTCTGCCCAATACAAGTCGCTTTCGGATCCAACTGTGGATTCAGGGCATCCAATAATAAGTCCAAAGTTGGGCTCGTTCCCGTCGACTTGTGGGAACTCCAGTCCATCCTCGACGCAACTACCACCTGGATCTTCTACCAAGTAATAAGATTCGGTGGGGTTGGTGCCCACATTGACTTCAGATACAAGAGCAGGGAAGGTTGTGGACCCCTTCTTATAAACACATCTCCATTCACCGAAGAGGTTATCGTAAACATTCTCGCCAATGATCCCAATGATCTGAGTGACATCCTCATCGATCAGTGTACCAGTGCTGTTATCTAAGTCGTCTTGTGTACCCCAATAGAGTTTACCCTTAGGAACCACTCTAACGCATCCGAATGTCTCTCCTAGGATACCATTCATCTCGCCTTCTGGATTAGATCCAGACTTACAATCGTTGCCTGCGATAAAGAATCCATAGTCAGGACTCTGCCCTGCCTGAGTGGTGATTGTAAGAGCGGCGCTGTCATTGCGATAGAGACAGTTCCAGTTGCCAGTGTTGAGGTCGTCTGAGTCGACACTGAAAGAGAAGAGAATCTTACTTGCTCTTAGTCCGAGATCCGTTCCGGTCCCAGCTTCGTACTCTGCAGTGGTGCCCCAGTGGAGAGGACCATCGGGAGTGACTAGTTCTTTACATCCAGAAATATAACCAAACTTAAACCCTTCAGGTCTGCCATCATCGCCTGTTCCATCCTCATCGCAGGTATCTCCTTTAATAAAGAATCCATATTCAGGTGACGCCTTATCGTTCTCAGGTGATACAGCAACTTTCCATTCATCGTTGATGTCCTGATACAGAGCGTTCCAGGTTCCTACATTAGTTGTGGCGTCTGCATTAGTTGAGAAGACTGCCCAAAGTTTCTTAGCCTCTGCTGCAACAACTGTGCCGCCATCTGCAAGATACTCAGCATTGGTTCCCCAAGTGAGGTTGCCTCCAAGGTTGACCAGTTTACAACCAGTAATTTGTCCAAAGGCAGGAGCTGACTCAGAAGGTGCATCGGGTTCGTCTGATGCACAATTAGCTGTGTCGAGATAGAATCCATCAGGACCAACCAAGCTAGAAGTGCCTTCATACTCAACGGTTTGGATATCTCTATTCTTGTCTTCGTAAATACAAGTCCAAGTACCGAAGCGGCTGGTGTCAACACCTTTAGCAACGACAGCGATAATTCGCTTTGCCATTGTGTCTGGAGATGTTACAGAGTCGCCTGTACCATTGGCAGCCTGGAAGGAGTTGCCCCATTTGATAGGTGCCTCTTCATCAGAGGTCTCGCCGCAACCAGAGATAAATCCGAGGACTGGTCTTTCGCCGATAGGTGGAATCGGGGGCTCTAAGCAAGTACCATTAAGTACAAAGAAACCATTATAATCTACACCATCTCTTTGGTTCGTGACAGTAGAAGTTCCTTGCTGGATGCTTCCGTCTGCTGCAGCATACTCATAGATGCAAGTCCAATCACCAACCCGTGTTACAGGATCAGCATTGCTTGAAAGGCTTCCAATAATCTTAGTAATCTTACCAGGAGTTGAAATCTCTACACCAGATCCTGCAGCTCCAAGTTCTTGATCGTCTGATGTACCCCAATAGAGGTCACCTCCATCTGCTTCATCGAACTCTTTGCATCCGAAGATTGTGCCAGTTAGCGTCTCTCCGTCTTCTGTGCCGTCATCGGTGGCACAGTCTGCTCCTAATAGATAGAAACCTTCTGGTCCATTAATCCCACTCGTGCCGCTACCAACGCTTGGTGCGGGCTTTACGGGAGAACCTGCTAAGTCTTGTGCACCGAATGCAATCCAGACACCTGTATATGTTCCGTTCTCGTTGTCGGTGTAGTCAATTGACAATGCATAGTCAATTTTCTTAACACCAACTTTTACTGGGTTAGTTGTAACACCGTTGATATAATCCGCATTTGTACCCCAGTATAATGTACCCTCTTCCTTAAGCTCTAAGCAGCTCCATACAGCTCCGAACACAGGTGATGTATCTGTTCCGAGCTCTTCGCCTGGCTTAGGTACCCAGCAACCTTCTCCTTTATTACAATCGGGATCCCATACGAGAACGTCGCCAGGATTCAGTCCACCAATACCATCAGGTCCGAGGTTGACATCGTCCATACGGTTGATACGGACTTCACCAGAACCTGGAGTCTGTCCATCACCACCCTGACCAATACCAGAAACCATAGTGGCTTCTGTCAAGGAGGACCGCAGCATATTGAGCTGAACTGTTAGCGCGTCTACCTTCTCGTAGATATCACCGCGCTGCTGAGGGTCGTCAGTTTGTGCCCACCTATCTCTAAGCTGACTAGCTTCGCTCTTCTTGATGACGCTGCTCAGGCTGTCTGCATACTGTGCAATATAATCTTCTCTTACTGCAGGCTCCTCTTCCTCTGTCTGTGGTTGCTCTAATACTTCTTCAACAATGTACTCTTGTCCAGCCTGTGGTTCGGCCAAGCCAAACTTCTCTCTAAGATACTGCGTTAAGGTCCTATCAACTTCTCCGCCCTTCTCGATATTATTAGTGATCTCCTCTACTAGCTTGTCATCAAGCGTAAAATCATTATTGTTGAGTTTTTCAATCAGCTCTCGTTCGTAGTCTGATTGTTTTGGTGTCAATTTTTCGCCTATCAAGTCACTTGCTTGATCGACCGTAACGTCTTCAAAAAGATCGTTAATCTGACTAAAGAGATCCTTATCGTTTGTCATTGAACCAATTATTTGAATTATTTAGGACTGGGGGACGACCGTGTTCCAGTCGCTATTGATGTTAATGGGCGTCCATTCACCTGAAATGAATAAGGACTCGACTCCAGTTACGGTGTCAAACCATCGATCTCCCTTTTGTAAATCACCACCATTATCTCTATAAACTGGAAGTTCAGCAGAGATAATAGTTACATTGATAGGAGTGGGTGACACTCCTATGCTGGCAATCGTCAGTTGGGGTCTCGGAGAAGACATCTTTTTATTTTTATTTAGGGGATGCCAGCAGCATCAAGTCTTGCCTCTAAAGCGTCCAGTTTAGTTTGTAACTCTTCTACTTGCTTCTTGCGGATCTTATGAGCCACAAGTGACAACATTGTTAATGATCTGTAGTGTGGTTTTACTGCTACGACTTCAACTTCATCGAGATTATCGACATATTGTTCTCCCAAGAGGTTCCCATCGTCGTCATAAACCTCCCTAATGCTACCAGGTCCCCAATCATACTCGATTAAAGATGGTGCCACTTGCATAAGTTCTTCCACATCGATATACATGTGGGGATATGCAGGCATTGAATCATTTTGCTTCAGGGCAAATCTCATCAAACCACCTTCAGAGTTCAGAGTACCCATTCTGTCCATAACATTTTCGATGAACTCTACTCTATCTGACTCTGTCAGACCGAACCCGACCCTAGCATCTGCTGATGTAAGTTCCTGGAATCTATTTGTGCTATGTGAGTTCGCATCAAATCCAAGACGGTTGCGTCTACCAACTCTATCATCTTCGTCTCCAGTTTGGTACATATCATATTTACCTTCAGCAAATCCAAACACATTAACCTGATCCAATTGATCTGAATCGGGTCTCCTTTTTTGATCGTCATTTCCTACCTTGCAACCTTTCCCTTTGCCGTCCGGTTCCATCGCAGGCAGGGACAGGTAACTTTTGCTTTGTTTATTACAATTTTCATTCTCGTCATATTTGATTCCTCCGCAATCAATCCAAGCAACCACATTATCACCGTGACCACCAATCAATCCAGACACTTTGAAGTTAGGTAGGACATTATATCCAACTGCGACACTGAAGAAGGAACCATAACTTCCAGCTTCAGGTGTTTCTGCATCAGATTTCGGAATGGTACCCCCACATTCATCATAATTTTCCCAACCTCTACCAGTAATGAACTGCATTGATCCATTATTTTGGTTAGCAGCCATACCAATCCACCATTTACTGGTATCACCAGCGGATTGCTCAACACCAAACACGATACCCGGATCATTTCCTCCGCCGGATTTTGCCGTATACAGTCTCTCTGCAATGAAAGTATGATTAGGATCGGACATACAACCAGTGTCCTCGTCAATAATATTCAACTTCAGACATCCACTGCTACCAAATGTTAGTCCACTATTAGCCCCACTGCAAACCTTAACAGATAATTCTACATTAAATAAATTAAGGTCCCCCCCATTGTTGCGACTGATACCATCTCCTGCTATAATTAATTTAACTGGGGATCCCCCCGTGCCGTCGCCGGTGGATCCACCATAAGTTTTAATATAATTGATGAGGCATGTCTCGCTCATATTAACTTCGACATCGCCGACAGTCAGATCATCCTTATTATCTACTATTGACAAACAAGCACCACTGGTTTTAATCTTATTAATTTTTGGAGCTTCATACTTAGCTGGGTTGACTGAAAGCTTGACATCGCCTTTAGTCAAGTCGCCATCATTTGTTATATTGTTATTTGCGTCACGGATGATAATAGAATCATCAGCACGAATACTTCCCAACCCCATTTCTGCCATAACTTTCTCGAAGTTGACAGTTATACATGACCCATCTTCAAGTAATCCAGAGGAATCGCTGCAAACAATGTTACTGAGAATCTCTGAGTAATCGAGTGCAATACACCCACCTTTGTTTATGATCCCACCATTGTTGCAGATATTAACATCGATGCAGGCTTCATTTGTTCCATAAAAACCAAGTACGCCATTACTACAAGCATTGATCTCTAGGCATCCATTATCATCTACGATGCCGCCATCGGGGCAGGGAAGCCGATCAGCGATGTATCCGAAATCAAGACCGATGCATCCACAGTTATTCTCATCGAATCCAGGAGTCTGTCCATTCTGATCCGTACAGAGTAACTCATTTCTAATATTGGGGAAATTCAACCCGACTGCTATATCAACACCTCTACTTTCAACGATAAAGTTTTCGTCGAAATCCAAGATAGTGTTATTAGGACTGTTGGCACTGTGCAACGCAACAGGCACTGTCCATAATGGATTGCCAGTGTTATTAACACTAATCATCCCATCATTAACGATGTACGTCCCATCATTTAAGGAATTATTTGTTAGATAATTTCCTAGTTCAACTGCTTCTATCTTGTATGTGGAACCGGATCTGTTAATAAAAAACAGATCACCGTGGTCTAAAGCCATTCTACTTTCCCTTTTTGGTTATTTATGTGACGCGAACCATCAGTTGCGATCCGTTTCTGTATACCTGTCCAATGGCGACAGCCATGTTAGCTGCTTCCTGATCGTCTTCGGCATGTCTAAGACTGTCCAAATCAATTTTGATGATGTCTTCGAATGTAGCAGGACCTTTGATAGTAGTAGTTCCCTTAAGTTCGGTATCCTCATGTGCCTCCAACGCCTTAATCTTATTCTTATGTCTAGCCAGTCCAGCCAACGAAAGGAAGGTAAGACCCATGTAGTTGGTGGCACCAGGTATCAAATCTGTATTTGGATCGAATGTTGACTTCAACTCGTGTTCATAATAATCAACAGTTACACCATCATTTTCATAGATTGGAATTGCATCATACGATTCGCCTGATGGCTCCCAATCACATAAAATGGGATGTCTGTAACCCATTTCATAGGGGTCGATATACATATATGGGTATTTGTGACTTTCGTATCCGGCCATGGGTTTAAGACCCCACCTACAAATACCAGTAGGGAATTCTGGATCTCCTGCAAGTCCAAAGCTATCGATCAGACTATCGAAATCGTAATTAACTCGTGCGTCTGTGGCTGCCGTAATATCTTCGAGTTCACCACGCTGGAATTTGCTTTTTTTAAAGCAGAATCTATTGTATGTACCACCGCCTTCGGGAGCTCCACCGTTAATTCCTGATGAACCCTCATCAGTATTATCACTTGATCCATACTTAAAGCAGTCGACAGACTCGTTCGTCGCATTGCCATTGGTGATTAAACCAGACGAGGCGTGGTGTGGGAGTACATTCAAACCCCTAGCAACTGAGAACACCTTTGCGACTTTTTCTGGCCTTTTTGGTTCTCCACCACAATCCTCTACATTTTTCCAACCACCCTCACCACTAATAGTAGTAAACGAACCGTTGTTTTGGTTGGAATGTATACCTAACCAAACTTTAGAGGCATCACCCTGTGCTATTGCAGCTCCCATCACGATGCCAGGCTTCTCGGAGCCTCCACTTTCCTGAAGAACAAGTTTTTTCCCTGAAATGTTTTCTGTCCAATATGGGCAACCAGCTGGATCCATGTCAAGTGTCCATTCTATAAGATCGCCAGTTGCTTGGTTAGCACTAAACTGCTGCTTCCCATCTTTCCGTGTGATTTTAAGTCCTGATTTGGCAGCCACCAACAGTTTTAATTTACCATCTCCTGGAGGCTCACCCGTGCCACTACAAGGAGGGAAACAACTTGGTTTTCCTGTAATGTCACCCCAATCAACAGATCCGCCGACGGTGCCGTCGCCTCCTTCTTGCTTATTGACGTTAATAGTTATAGTTGCACCGGTGCAGGGATTATATGTTCCACCACCAGTTCCTTCTCCAGTGACATTAATTGTCAGTGGTTTCATCTTGTCACAAGGATCCGGCAAGACGCTTGGATCGAAAGTGATTGTAGTGCTCGCGCTAGCGCAAGGTTGGAATGAACCACCGCTAACAGTGATTCCGGTTCCACCAGTGATAGTGTGAGTCCCCAATCCAGCAGTACCGCAGTCAAACTGAATACTACCGCCGCCACAAGGTTCATAGCTTCCACTGATACCACTGCCTGTACTCAGTCCTCCAAAGCCGGCATCACTACATTTAAAACCTAGTTCTTGTGATGTGTCTTTCGTCTGGTTTACATTAACAGCACCAGAACTTACGGTAATTCCATTACCAGCTGACGTGACTTTATATTCACCGTTACCAGCCTCGCCAGTTAGGACGAGGTCGCCAGTCATCTTGCCACCACTTACATCTCTAGGACCAGCAACATAAAGGTTGATACCTGACTTCTTGGCGCTAATTGGCTCGTCGCCCTTGACTGTGGTTACAGCATAATGATATGAATTTCTATCGCACTTGGCGCCACCAGAGATAAAGAATCCATCCTTTCCACCAGTGACGTTTTTATCACCATATCCATTACTCAACTCAACTCCATTCATGATGGAGGCAGAACCATTCATTGTGATGTGATCGACACAGTCATCACCAAGGGTGCTCTGGCAGTGCTGAATCAACTTACCCCAAATGTTCGTGGAATAATTAGCACACTGTCTGCTATTACCAGTATTGCCACCACTGAGGTGTACATTCTTTTCTAGTCTTGCTTCTTCTCTTGCCTCGAACTTACCCTGGACAACTGTCAGCCTACTTCCACCGTCATTCAGGATGACGCTCTTCTTGAAGTTAGCATCACCATGAACAACCGTCTGATCTTTATTGGTAAGGGTGTTAAAATCAATATTACCAGTGGCGTGCTTAATAGAGGTGTATCCGTGTCCTTTGCCAGTGTCGATGTACTTATTGAGCTCAACAACAGAGTACTGTTGCAGCTGTCCCCAGATGCTTGTCTTCTGTTCGTGGTTACCATCGGCAGACTTAGCAGCGTTACTGTTTAAATCGACATTTGCTCTTGCAAACAGGGAACCATAAATCTCAGTCTCTTGAACATGTGGATCAGCATTGTTAGCTTTGTACCAGCGAGGATCGTTGAGGTATACCTGACACAGTGACTTCTGAGTGCCGTGAATGTATGTGTATTGAGACGGGTCCCTATTAGGACGAGTGGCAATAACCTCATCGATGCACTCACACTGCTCCCAGTAATCATGAGCTGGTACTGGTAGGTTCAGAAATGAGTCTAGGTGGACGTATAACTTTGAGTCATGCGCAGAGTCTCCTGCAACATCAAAGGTTCCACGGACCTCTAGGTTTGTCTGGATCTCTGTGTTGCCAGCCACAGTAAGCGCATAAGGGGCAATGTCTCCCTTGATAAGCATATCGCAATGTGCGATAGTGTATCCTTGTAAATTAATATTCGAGCTTCCGCAGCCCGCACCAATGGTGATATTAGGACCAGTTATTTCTAGGTCTCCATCATACAAGACAGTGCCGCTAACAAAGAGGTCACACTCAATATGAACTTCACCATTTAGATTGATAATATTAGGATTGACACATCCTCTGTCGTCGCCGATGCTAACCAAGTGGCTAGTGGTAGTAAAATCACCGCCAACGAATAGGTCATCAGTGATGTTTACACCCTTTCGGAACTCTGCATCGCACTCAAACACTGGAGTTGCCTTGACAAGCAAAGCATCGTTGCAGTTTGTGCCGAGAGTTGTATTATGATCTACTATCAGATCTTCTCGTACAACAACATTACACTGTGCCTCTACAGTACCATTGACCAGCAGATTAGTGCCTGGGCAACCGATACTTGGATCCCCAATGGTGACAGCTCCCCTAAAGAAACTGGTGCACTCTGCAGTCAGGAAGGAGTTAATTGTCGTCGTGTATTGACACCCGATACCCAAGATAGTGTCTTCTTTAGCAAAGAGGTTACCATCAATCGCAGTGTTATGATTGACATATAAGTTCTGCTCAAGGTAGGTTTCGCCTTTGACTCTCAAGTCGCAATATACAGTTGTCTCTCCATTCAGATTAATTTTATTACTACATCCACCACCAATATTAACATCCCCATCCAATACCAAGTCACCACCAAAACTTAAGTCTCCATCGACTCTAAGGTCGCAACGGAACCATGCATTTGAATAAACGTCAAACGTATTAATGCAGCTAGTTCCAATGGAAACGTTGCCAAGAATTGTCGCGGACTCATCGACTGTTAGGTTCTTATGAATTGCCATGTTCCCCTTGAGGTCCATGTTGCAGTTTGCGAATATCTCCCCGTTGATTACCAGACTGTTGTCGCAGTTTGTTCCTAAGATTACATCACCAGGAATATTTAACTTCTTGCCGCCCGTGATATTTCCAGTAACGTTTAGGTTGCCATCGATATCGGCGCCGCTAGTAAAGCTGGCATAACAGTTGAAGGTAGTAATATTATTGACGATAAGGGCATACGTACACTGCCTATCATAGTTACCAATGACTACGTTGCCATTGATGAGTTCAATCGTTCCGGCTTGGTTTATTTTAAAACGTTTCTCTCCATGGGTGACAATGACAAACGTGCCATAGTCCTCCGCCATGATACCCGATGTGTGATCGCCAATCGCAATCTCGGGCTGTTGCTCGGTGCCAAGCGGGAAGGTGATCCCCTTTGACAGTGTACCCAACGAATTCTTTAGTCTGCCCCAGTCTATACGATGCGCCAGATTATTTGTGACATCCTGAACCAGGATTAAATCGTTCGCATGTAATTCAGGAAGCGATGGTAACTCGGAAATCCTAATATCGTCGTAAGCCATTCGGTATGCTTTTTGTTTATTTATGGACTAATTTCTGGTGGGAAATCTAGCTGTTCAAACTGGAAGTTAGAATTTGTAAGTAACTTTATAAGAGAGTCACTATCTGCATACTGTATCGATCCCGATTTATTGATCATAACTGCTCCGTTTAGCAGGTTGAGTCCTGCTCTGTTGCCAATATCAATCGCAGCCTGTGAGGTATAACTATTCTCCTCTATTAGTTTTGTGCCACTTATGTTCTGGTCTCCCCCTGTCCTTACAACAGTTTCATCAACATTCAGATTCCAACCAGCCTCGTAGAATGAATTGGCGTTGGGCTGGATGTTATCATTATGACTTGGAACAGATGAATAGTCCAGTCCAGATGAGAGATTAGCTGCATTAGGAAGTGGAGCAGGCTGAGGGTATATCTTCAGCTCTCCTTTACCAATATACTTGGTATCGATGTCAGAAATAATATGACTAAGATCAAAGATGTCTGCAGGATCTTGCCATCTGGGAGGACCACTAGCACCAGTTGAGGTCAGCAGGAAGTCTTTTTGACCGACATCCATGCTCGGTCCATCCTTGACACCAAACGCACCAGCAACAGTGAACTTATAGAACATTGTTCCACCAACGTGGAACGTCAAGTCATAAAGACCAGTTGACTGTACAGAAGGATCCCCACCGATACCACGATGCGATGAACCCATAAACAGTCCATTTCCATCGTCGCCCATCATGATGAGGATATTTCCCTGATCTACATGCAGTTTCTCGATCGGGAAGTCAGTGCCAATTCCTACATCACTCTCCCTGATAACCATCGCTCTGGAACCACCAGTCGTGAAGCCAATGGTGTTCTCACCGGGACGGTAGAATCCTGTATTGTCATCAAAAATAAAGGTGATTGATGGACGAAGCTCTGTACCATCAAGAAACTTAACAGTACCATTGAGAATAATATTATGGTCTGGGTTCGGTATGATTAGATCTGGATCTCCACCGCCTCCACCATCAGGTGGATAGATACCAAGAGCGTGTCCCCAGGTGATTGCCCTAGTTTCAAAGACAGAATTATCCCCTGCGGGACCTTTGAGTTTATCAATGACAAGTAAGTCATCTAACTCAATAGTTTTTACTCTAGGAAGTTGGGCTATCCTAATATCTGGAAGACAATCTGACATTTTGTACCCTTTTTGGTATTTATTATGCGATGGCACCAAAATCAATGAAGACTAACCCATTGAGTGTCTGGGTTTTAACTCCATTGACATCAGTCATAGTGACACTGTACACATATTTGCCTTGTTCGACATGGAGTGTGCACTCACCAGGGATAGAAATTTTATAGATCCCCTTCACACCATTAGAAACCGAGATTTCTAGTGGGATGTAATTATAAACATAGTTAGTCACAGGGCTACCTGTGACTCCAGCTAGCTCAGTTTCGGTGGCAATTATAGAACCGGGGTTCTTTTGAATCTGTCCAGAGAACTTACACCCTGTAATGTTCATAAAACTTCTATCAGGGTTGGAAAGATAGAACTCCTGAGCGAAGTCGTGCCCTGCAGAGACATGCAAGTTGACGGAGAAGGGAGCAGTCATGGTAAGAATTCAATCCATTCGTCTTTAACACCATTAATCTGGATGTAATCATCGGGATCAGTTGGATGTAGAAGCTCAACCTTAGGAACTCTAGTCCAATTTTCCCTATGATCATTACCGTAGTCTGTCCAGGGATCCCATTTCACCCCATCCCAACGATAATATGTGTTGTTTGCTTGCTCATAGTGGATATACCCTGCTTCCTCTTTATTTTTTAGAGGGAAGTTAATCTCAGTGAACCTACCAACACTAGGACCCCAGCCAGGTGGAACCCCAGGTTCCTGCTCAGGTGGGTTATTGTTCGGCCAGGTGCCATGGAAGTTAGTGATTCCATTGGGCATGTAATAGGTCTCACCGTCAAAGATATGAGTATGGGAGCTTCCATTGCCAACACCGTTAGCAACTTCTTCGGTATTATAAAGAGGGTAGTAGCCGTATAGTGCTAGAGGTCCATTCTCTGTGTCATGTGGCCCAGTCATGGCACCGCCAGTAGCAGGAGGAGAAGAGTATGTCATGGCATTAAGGAATCGATTTGTGCCTGAAGAGCGTCGATCTTATCTTGCATCTCTGCTAACTTAACATTGAGATAAGCAGGTGAAACATAAAGATTGTTCTTTGTGGTATCAGCTGAGTTCGTATCGTCAGCAAAGCGGGAGACTCCCTTCTGGAAGGTGGTGGCGTCGTATATGTTCAGAGTGTGGAAGTTGTCTTCCTTCGAGAGATATAAAGGATCCTTCGCCTCAATGTTAGACGAGATGTTTGCTCCGTGTGCAGCAGGGTACCAAACCCCAGCTGGCTCATCCCAGACATACAGCACTTGGTTAGATGTGTTAAACCAGAGTTGCCCATCTGTAGGAAACGGCGGCGGAACTTCAGAGTTGATGGAGTTGGCACTCACCTTACCAGTGCCACCGGTGTTTGTCATCACATTCACCCACTGCCCAGTGCCAGTGAGGACACCTATTACCGGATCCGGTTCGTCTTCATAGTAGACATACATATTGCCTTCAATGGTGTGCCACCAGAGCCAACCTTCCTTGGCATTCTCTGGTGGTTCAGGAGCGCAAACAACAGGAACGCCCAGTCCACCAGAACCACCAGGAGCCATAATCGGCAACCAGTCCCCGCCTTTGTAGACGTACATCATTCTGGTGTCGTGTTCCCACCATAGGAAACCTTCTAGCTGCAGCCTCGGCTGCATCTGGGTTGATGTGATAACAGGAGGCTGGATTGCAGTCTCCCAGGCACCAACGGAACCATTAAAAATGTATTTGAGTCCAGACGAAGGATCTATGTAGATCGCCTTATCACCAGGATTCGGTGGAAAGTTTAGTGCCATTATCTGTCGAGCAGTTGTTTAATTAGGGACTTGAGCTCATTGACTTCGTCAGTCAACTGCTTTATATCATCTTGTGACTGAGAGTTCATCAGCGCCTGCTGCTTAGCAATACGATAGCGAGATCTCTCAGAGGACTCACGATTCACAATGACACCGGTGTCGGTGTCCTTGTAGATGTTTTGGTGTCCTTCAACTTTAGTCTTCATACTTTATTTATTCTGAGACGATGATCTGTAAGTCATCAATTAGCGGAGCGTAGGCAGGGTTGTTAGCAGTCATCACAATCTTAATAGCGATGGCATCGAACTTAGCCAAGTCCTGAGCACTCCAAGTGACTGATTGCCACTCGTCTGCCTTGATTTCGTCTGGGTTGACAGTGTCAGAGGAGCGGGGTTTGATTAGCTCCACACTATCGGGAAGTCCAGGAGTCCTAAGGATAGTTGAACCTGGATTGTAGTATCCCACATCCTCTGGATAAAGAATTATATTATTCTCACCAAGCTTTCTCTCCTCTTCGGGTAGAGACTGCTGTGGGTTGAATGGAATCCAAGAAGACACACTCAAGTCTGAGTCAAAGCCAATCGTCCGAGGACGGAAGTAAACTCTGATTGAATCTGTCTCATAGAAGACAGAAGTTAGCTTGACAGTGATGCCATCGCAAGGATTCTCGAAAGCAAAGAGCTTAGAAATCCACTTAGCGTTGGCACTACCCATTATGCGAGTTTCAGAAGAGAAGTTCTCTGATGCTCTTGTGGTGACAGCAGTCAATCCGATGTCTCTCAGATCCTGTCTGTCGAATCTTGCCAATTGAGTGAATCTCTTATGGGGAGGGGTGGTGATAAGAACATTCTTACCAGTGCTGTCAATCTTATGCACCGAGGTTTCATAGTCGTCGACTATAAGTGACTCTGCTGGTACAAAGTCAGGAGCAGAACCAAAGGAGAAGATAGTCTGCGTCGGTCCAAGGATGTTCGCCAAGTCCTTCGGATTATTAATCAGGTTGCGTGCAGCAGTGAAGTTGGTTCTCTGTAAGTCAATGACTGGTGAGACTCTTGTGCTAATGGTGGACATCCTAATAGTTGTCTCAACTGACTTCTGGTCTCCCATATGAACGCCATCATTATAGTGGCACTCGTTGATGGAGTTCGCCACCTGCATGGGCTTGTCATAGTAGAAGGTATCCATCAACTTGATTGGTACAGGCTGGTCTAGAATGTACCGGAAGTCCTGGTTGAATCTCTTCTCTGCACCAGTGACAGAATCTACATCAGTAACTGCCAGTCCAACTGCCTGAGTGCCTCTGTTGGTAGTGCCAAGAAGGCTGGTACCAAATGTCATCAGTCCAGTGCAGACATTCATAACCTCATAAGGTCTGTTATAAGAGCAGGATACCTGAGCACCACCGCCAACAGACGACTTGGTTGTGGGAGTGGACACCATAATAGTGAAGCTGCCCAAGTCAGTGTCGAGCACTTTATGAAGTGTGTTAATTTCTGTTACAGGAACACCAGAGAAGGTGTCGCCCAATCCATCGCCTACAACACCGTCGATGGCAACCATATCATCGGGAGCCAAACCGTGGTTATCGTGATACACCTTCAGCACTCTGGCGTTCATACCGTGGATAGTGCTATTCGCTTCGATGTCGTCAGAGATAGACTCAATTGGATCTCTTCTCAGCATCACACTCTTCAGAGGAGCGTTATTTAACTTAATCTTAGAAGCCGTGTTGACTTCGAAGCTTGCTCTGCGAAGCGTGAAGGTAATGTCCTGTGTCTGGTCCTCAGTCCACACTCCGCCATTCTGTGACTTGAAGAGCGTGCCCAGGTTGGGTTGCTTGGTAACCCTCGCATTCTCTGTCAGGATTGTCTCGCCAAGCTTAGAGGTGTAAATCTTATAGTCAACCGTGTTAGGTGACTCAACAACGAAGGCATATTCTGTGTCGCCCATAAGGTAGACAGGAGCGTCGAATTTGAAGGTAGTCTTGATGCTTCCATCGATAGAAGTCGCAACTCCCATATTGACTGCCTTTCTGCCAGGAACTGTGCGACAGAGCGACTGAGCGTCGTGTCCAGGTCCAACGATGTATACCAATGGGACGTTGACGTATCCAGTACCAGGGTCGGTGATGATGACATCGTACACCTGCCCTGCTTGTCCTGGAGCAGCGTTGTTTGGAGCAACCTTTACAACTCCAGTAGCAGTGCGTCCACCAGGCAACTCAGGCTCAGAGAACTGGACTGTAGTCGTCTCGTCGTACCCTTCGCCCATATCAAACAAGTCAACTCTGGTGAGTTGGTACTCGTCCTCGCAGATAATGAAGGCAGAGACGCCTCTTTCGCCAATCAGGTTAGGTGACGTAATAATTTCTCCAGGGATGAACTCCCCTTCGTAGTTGTCAACCACCACATTATAGATGTGGTTCTCCACATTGACTTCGCTGTTGTTAGCAGCAGTCTCAAAGAGGACATCTGCCTTAACGGTACCAGTTGCACCAGACTGTCTGCCGTTGATGACGAAGCCGCCTTTCAGGACAGCAGAAGGTCTGTTGCCAGGAATCTCGCACCTGACTCTCAGTGTGGTGTTAGCGTTCTTAACAACCTTGGAGTGAGGAACAATTGTTCTCGTCGGGACTCCACCGTTCGTAGTGACGATGTATGCCATAACAGCTTGATCATCATCCTTAGTTTCAAAAGCAACATCCAACTCGGTGACGAACACACCCTCGGGGTTGGTATCATCGACCAGGAAGCTCTGTGCTAGTGGATCCTGCATCTTCGTCTTAGGACGCTGCTCGACTTCAATGTACTTGACATTCTCAGGAGCCTGCTGAGTAACAATCTCACGCTCAGTTGATACGTCGTATCTAACCTCGACGTCGCTCTGTCCGTTAGAGACAACCTGTACTTGGTTGACAACCTCAGACTCAAAGACGCCAGTTGTGTCAGTGACATACTCCTTGCTTACCTCAACCGTCCTTGCCAGTCTCTCTGGACCCCTGACTGACACTTCGATGTCAGCGACTCCAGTGGATGTGATAGTCCTGCTAGATCTGTCATTGTCATCGGTGCGTAGACTGTTGTCTGCCAACCTGGTGGACATAACAGTCTCTGACTTGTCGTTCAGTACGACACCAGAAGTGAACACCGCGTCGGTGTATGCATTGACGCTGTCCTTATCCAGGGTGTTGCTGGCGCTGCTGGTAAACCTCAGGACTCTCTGTCCGATGTTGAATGAGCGGGTGTTGCCTGATGTCTCATATGTGACTGCCCCGAAGGTTGTATACTTGCTGCCATTAGCAGGTGCTCTGCCGTTGGGGACGATGAAGATACCGGAGATGTTTCCTTCTCCATCTGTTACCAGTTGCTCACCGAACGCCTTTCTGTCAACAGAAGGAGTGGTGACTCTTGCTTTTTTGTCTGGGTAGTCAGTGGAAATGGCATCCGCCGCAATCCAAGCAGATACATCGACATCATCAAAGAAGGCATAGTATCTGGTGTTGGGCTTCAGTCTGCCAGCAGAGAAGTGAACAGGAATGGATCGCATTCTGGCACCCAGTTGGATGTCCACAACCCTGTCACCGAATGAAGTGTTCTTGACAGAACTTGTCTCGGAGTTGAACAGTACATTAGGCTGGTCCTTCATCTTCAGTGAGGACTGACTGACATTGCCAACCTTCAGGAGTGACTTATCAAGGTTCTCTCCATTGACATTGAGCTTGGAGGTTTGGCTTCTGCCACTTGTCTCCCACTCACCATAAATGCTGCTAAAGCCGCTTTCAACTCTAGACTCAGGCATTGCCTTGAGTGCATCATACAAAGAGTTGTTTTCGATAACCAAGTCATCTCTGTTGAAGTTATCCTTAAAGGTGTCTACCTCAGGATACAACTTCAGGTTTCCGTGATAAGAGAACGAGCTGAAGGGATGTAGCTTGATGGAGCGAGTGGCATAGGGGTTAGCCAGGAAGTCTACATCATCATAAGGAACAGTGACGATGCCATCGTTCAGTGCGTACTTGTCAGCCAGTCTCTGATTGTCGGTTAAGTTAGTCTCTTCTAGTTCAACCTGATCGGCAAAGACACCTGCTCTCAGTTGAGATCTGACAGGATCGATGCTGTTGGTATAGTCCAGAGCGTCAACATCACCTTTGGAGTGATCTTTGAATCCGTCAACCACGATACCATTCTTGAATCTGTCTAAACCAGTGACAGCGTCTCTGACGCCAGTGTTGATAGCAGACAGTTCCAGGAGCGTCAGCGATACAACCTCTTGGATGTTGTCTAACTTCCTGTCCAGCACAGCGATGTCAGACATCGTGTAGCGGCGATAGTTGAATTTCTTAATCTCAATGTCCTTAACAGAGAAGGTGTATGCTGGCAGATACAAGTCATACAGTCTGATAGCTGTCGACAAGTCAGCAGGAGGAGTCGGGTTGATAGAAGGATTACCTTCCAGCAGTACCAGGCTTCCGCTCTTATCTAAGAACAGTGAGTCGTAGCGGGGCAGGTAGTAAGAGATGTCACACTGGAACTCAGTGTTGGCTACCGGGATGCGAGGAGCAAAGGCATTGCCGTCGAAGTTCGTATCCTTGAAGTTGGTAGCGAATCCAGCGGTGACGTCGTCAGTGATAGATGCAATGACGCTGTCCTTAGTGTTGACAATAGGACGGAAGTCGACGTGATCTCTTAGCTGAATAACTCTTCCAGTAACTCTATCCGAGTTCACTCCAGAGCTGCCCTGGACATAGGTTGGGATCTCTCCATAGCTGATACCCTCATCGTGAGTGTAAGAGTCAACAGAGAAGAAGTCTCCTTCATCGTCGTGTTCAAAGTAATCTAGGTTAACAAAGATGGTACCAAGGATAGCAGGACGTCCCGGCTTCAGGATGAGCCTTGCAATGTCATAGTAGTTGTCTCTTTGCCCGTTATCGAAGATGTAGTTGTCTGAGATGTCAACAGCATCGTTGTCTCCATCAGGAGCTCCTTGAGTAATAGAGTTAACTCTAAGGACATCTGCTGTACCAAGGGAGATAACTCTGTTGCTAGGAAGCTTGTTGGTGGAGATAAGCTCAGGCTGCGACTGGATTCTAGGGTCGATTTCCATCGCCTTATTTTTCAGAATCTTGCGCTTTGCCTGTGCATTAATGATTCTAATCTGGCAGTTGATTTTCAGAAGAACATTGTCTGTTACAGGCTCACTAAGATTGATAGTAATTTGTCTTCCGCCATCATCGCTGTCAATACTCGCAATACGAACGAAGCGTCCAATAGTGTCTGAGGTTGGATCCGTTCTGCCTCTTATAATAGTTGCACTGGCTTTGGAGGCGTCAAGAACGAACCTCTCATTCTCTCTCGTGGTAGTGAGAGTGACTGACGTTCCCCCGTTGACGATTCCTTGTGTGAACTGTCTGTTGACGACATAGTTGATGCGAGTCGTTTTGGGATCAGTCTGCAAAGTAGCAACAGTCTTGACTGGCAGACGGTAGATAAGATTCTCCATCTCTCCGCCGAATGTCTTAAGTCTCATTCTCTGTACTGCTTTGCTGGTGCAGTCGAACTCACAAGTTGTCGTGAAGTAGATACGGCACTTCGTTCTATCTCTGCCGTATCCGATAGGCTTAGTGGCAAACATCACGAGTTTATTAACACTGTTGCCTTCATCATCAATGAAAGTGATGATGTCATTAGCGATAAGTTCCTCTGAGGCGTCCCCAGCGAAGTCTTCACACTCCAAGAAGTTTTCTCCTTGCTTACCACGGAACAGCGAACCCGAAGCCGTTTTATAGACCTCTACGTCAGATCGCTCTCTCATAGAGATGTCGGCAGAGAACTTATCGGAACTAAGCGAAGAGAGCTCCGAGAATACAGACTTAGTCTTATTCAGTGTGTTGGTGATCTTAGCTGGAGCAGTGATAGCGTATCCTTTGATTCCATTACTAGTTTCCAGTTGATAATTCACTCTCTCGTTCAGGCTGCTGCCCCCAGTGTATGGGAAGTTATACAACTTATCTCTTCCTGCTGTCGACAAGACAATTCTATTCTTTTCGTGAATAAACAAGTAATCGAATGGAGATGTCAGAACAGTCTCCAACCCTAGTGCCGACACTGTAATAGATCCCGCCGCTGTTAACGCACCATCGTCGACGAACTGCAAGTCAACTACCTCTCCCTCTCTCATAATTCTGGCAGTCTTCTTGACTCCCTCTCCCTGCTGTTGCTCAATGTATTCGCCGTTGATGAACTCACCGATAATGTTAGATACGATAAGCACCTTACCATCGGAACCTCTTTCGACGACACCAACTGCCTGGGACTTTCTTCCTGCTACCTCATACCCGATCTTCCAGTCCAGTTCTTCGCCATTAGTGTTAGTGTCTGTATCCTGACTGGAGATGATAGGCAGTTCTGTAAAGTATACCGACGACAAGAAGCCTAGCTTGAATACAGAGTTGTATCCTTGATAGGGGCTGTCTTGTACATTGTCTCCCGTCAACTCTTTATTACTAAAGAAGCGAGGCTTCATAACACCAGAAGGACGAGGAGTAACAACATTGACTGCTGTGATGGAAACAGCGTCAGGACCGATAGGTTTACCTCTGGTGTATTGCTCAGGGTTAGCAGTCTCAATAACACAACTATTGCTGAACTCAGGATTATAAATGATTTCTTCGATAGGAAGCGAAAGCTTTCCGATAGGTCCACTAGCAATAATATGGACAGTGATAATCGGCTCGCTGCCATAATGGATTGGTCTTTGACTAAACTCTCCGTTAGGGAACAGTCCTCTGGCGTCACCAACATAACCATCAGTGAAGTTTCTATACAACACCAAAGTATCAAAGGCGTGAACAGTTGTGCCCTCGGAGATGTTCTGAAGCGAAGGAGCCCCAAAAACATTCGTCACGCTGATATTATAACCTTCAGTAATCTTCGTGAAGTTGCTATCGATAAAGTTTAGTGATCTTGGCTTGTTGCCATAGACATAGAAAGGAGAAGAGAAACCAACCTCATATCCCTGCACATATGCTAGACCCGGATCGACTCGCAAAGAGTAGAGTGCGTCGGCAGCTTCGAAGTCAAGAGGCGTATCCGTCCCACTATTAGGAACAGGTGGGAACTCACCAGTGTCGGGATCGGGATCCCAGACTCCGTCTACATCAAAAGCGTTGTAATACTCAAGGGGTTTGATGGCAAAGTCAGAGACGATGTAGTTACCAGACTCATCAAAGGTTCTCTTGGCTAGGATATCGTACAGCCAATCCCACTTGACTCCTCTGCTTGTCTGTCCAATGATAGAGCCATTCTCGACTCTCGCCAGCATAATAAAGTCGGGAACTTTAGAACCCAACAGAAGCTTACCAAGGTTTAGAGTAATCTTAAGTCTGTCTGCACCAGGAGCGGCAAAGTTGGATGAGCCTTGTGAGTTATCCAGCAGGCTGCTGTCCTCAGCAGAGGTTACAAACTCCTCGGTGATAACAAAGCCAACCTGGAAGTTAGGACCAGTGCTGTACTTGCTCAGTGTGATTGTCTGCTCTTCGTTTCTAACAACGAACCCATTGACGTAATAAGCACCCTCTGTTACTGTGAACAGAGTACCCATACCAACAGCAGTAGAGCTGACTGGCTTACTAATTGCAGTAACACCCACCTTCGCAGTGTAGTTCTGAGGAGTGTCGGACTCAAGCGTCTCTTGCTCAAGGAAGGTTTCGAATTCTGATGTGGAACCGCCATCTTCATACACAACATAGAAAGTTACATCGTCATCTTCAGTCGCTTCCTCAGCGTGGACGACTCGTGCCTTGACGCCTGACTGAACACCTTTAAGGTTATATCCAACATACTCAGAAGGAGTAGATCCATTCGTAATAGAAGACACCCTGATGTAGGGTGCCGGGTTGGTCATATAAAATTCGCCAGGTGTTATGACATCACCATCCTTCAACAGGCTAGATGCAACCTGCTCAATCTGATCTTGTAGGATCCCCTGTGCCTGGTTTAGTTCTCTGGCCTGGACGGGGAACCCAGGCCGAAACATAACTCGGTTAAAATTACTCTTTGGATCCCAGTCGTCATTATACGGTGGGATATTCAAGTTATGTTGAGCAGGCATCTAACTTTCTGTTTTTTGTTATTTAGAACGTAATCGTGAGGCTTATTCTCTCTGTCTGAGTGGGTTGTCTTCTGATAGGGGATATGTTGGTCAGGTAAGTAAGATAACCAGTATTTTTGGTTACTTCTGGTGATGCATATCCAGCAGTGAACTGAGTTCCTTGTAGGTTGTCACTGAAGTCTAGATCGGGTTTGACTGTGAACTCACTGATGCGCCCTACGATACGCTCCGAACCCTTGAGGGGAATCGCATTCCCTCTTTCATTAAGTGTTTCATTGTCCAGCGTGTATCTGATAATGCCATTATCTGCATCCCAGCTCACAATCTTACCAACTGCCATTTTACCAACGGTGTCAAAGTATGCAACAGGTTGCTCAATAAGTTCCCCAATCTCGAAAGAGGTCCCTCTCATTACCTGTCCAACCTTGATGGAGTGTACAGCAGACAAGGAGGTTGAGTTCTCATACCCTCTCTTTGTCTTGACTTTATGAAGAACGCCGATCTGCCTGAAGTCCAGGTTTGGATAGGCATCCATTAAAGGATCCTTGAAGTTAGAGAATACGCCAACGGTTCTCGAGGACAACTGAAGTGCCAGTCTGTGTCTCGCCTCGGCATTGTTCTCTTCCAGTTCTAACTCATCGTCTGGCTCGTATCCCCAACCTGTGGGTGGAGAGATAATAACAGTAGAACGGAAGTCGCCAGCCCCACCAGGGTTCAGGGGGTTCCTCTCTGAGTCCAGTTGTGCCAGACCCTTATACACACTGCCTGCCTTGAAGTCGATGTGACCGAAAGTGTATCCCTCGCCTGGTCTAACAATCTCAATAGAGTCAACGCTCTCCATTCTAACTTTCACCTTGGCAACCGCGCCATATCCATCACCGACCACCCTACAATAGTAGTCAGGGATGTCGGAAATCGGACCATTGGGATTGTTGGTGTATCTGGTACCAGGAGCATCAACAACTGCTGTATAGATGGCACCTACAGGCTTGCTGTTTACATCCTCGTCAGTGACAGGAATAAGATTAGTTGTAGAATAGAACTGCTGCTGCTCAGCGCTTACCTTGAATAATTTCAGCCACTGATATCCATCAGACGTGACGAATGGGTCATCTGAGATGTTCTGGGGTTCTACCAACGAAGGTTTGCCAATTGCATTATTCAGACAAACATACACATAGTTGTTCTGAGAGACAACAAAGTAAATACAGTCATATAAGTTAGAAGCACCAGAGTTGGATCTGTTATCAATCGTGTAATCGTGGCGATACATATCATACACTGTGCCGCTAATCCACTTGATATGCGGTAACATATAATGTACGTCCAAGTCGTTGATCCTCTTCAACGACAGCATTTCATTATGAACTTGGTAATATTCTTTGATGCTATTATCGGGGACAGGTGGTTCGTCTTCATTCTCCCAAGGAGTCACACCGCCAATAAACATATAAGCGCTAGCATCTCCATCGGACTCATTGAAGGAGTCGATGAAGTTACGAGCGTTCTGGGTACGAGAGCCGTTAGTTTTAACTGTCGCCATTATACTTTTTGGTTATTTATCGGAGCTGCAGCTCGTTAACTGTGTACTCCACCTCACTCATATCGTGGACAGTGAGGTCGGAGAACATAATGAATCCTGCTGGATGAATGGTTTTCTTAACCATAGAGTCATATTTCGACTGTTGGATAGGAGACGAGATGACATAAGAGAACCACTGGAAGTAGTAAGAGTCCTGAATGCAGGCATAGCGAGCACTCACCTTGGAGGTGTCATCGAGGAAGTCGCCTCGTGGAGACGAGATACCATCGACGATACAGTTCGTCTCTGCCTGTCCTTCAGTTACCACGATGCCAATACCCTCTTTGATTCTTCTAGTATCAGTAAATAGTATCTCACCATTACGGAGGACTCCCTCGATCTCCTCTAACACAATAATCTGTGTGTCCTGGTGATATTCCTTAACTACTCCAGTGAACAACACATAGTCGTGGGTACCTTGTTTGACAATGTCACCGGGTTGGAACTCACCCTCCACCTTATGCAACACTGCTCGGGTGGTGATGATAAGTTCCGGGTTGGCAGCCAAGTCTGTTGAAATCTGTCTGCCAGGATCAACAACATCGAATGCCTTGATGCGACCGATGTCGTCGGTGGTAGAAATGTACTTGCCATCTCCCTCAACGATTGTGATCTGTGGGTCAATATAAAGTTCGCCACCGTCATACACAACAACTTCTTTGATTGCCCCATTGTCAGTGACAGCACCGAGGACAGCGCCCCTGCCGTATCCTACCAAATCCACAACGTGACAGACAGGGTTGGTATAACGAACACCAGGGTTGATAACCTCGATCTTATGGATCTTGGTTCCTTTCATTTCTATTGCTAACTCGGCTCTATCTGTCTCTTTCTTATAAGCACCAACAATTGATGGCATTCTCTCATAAGCAAAGCCCTTAGAGGTGACCTCAACATACTTTGCCTTATTTTTAGGATACTTAGAATCTGTGCTGTATGTGAAGTCGGATGTCGGATCTAGAACCTTAGTGGGTGTAAAGATGCAGAACTCGTGTTGGTCTAGGATTTCAGGCCAAATAATCTTAGGCTCGAACTCATAATGGATACCACCATACTCGACAATGACATCGACGATTCTACCGCCCAGAGCCAAAGGATCGACAATGCACTTAGCATATCCACCAACACCACCGCCTGAGTAGAATGAGATGTAGAAGTCTTCTCTAAAGTATCTACCAGGGTTGGTGATGTGGACAGCAACAATCTGTCCGTCATCAATCTCAACAGTTCCCTCTGCAGGAATAATAAAGCCAGAGTCTATAACCTCGTGCTTACCATTCAGTCTTTCATCAGCAGAACCCTCGATGATAACATTGTCACCAGCCCGAATCTGATGGGGCAGTCTCGTGGTTACAGTGAACAGTGCTCTAGATCTGTTGTAAGTCGGAGTCCTGTCGAGCAGTTTCTCGATCATTGGATCGCCTCTGCGAACCACTGCAGCCGCTGGTGCACCACCTTCTGCGATAGACACCAACTGTGCCAATTCGTTCGCAGAGGTACCAGGTGCTCCCAGATAGAATCTAATGTCGTCCTCTGGAGCAAAGTACTTCAGTTGCTCGAACCACAGATAGTTGATGCCAGCTATGCGAGCCAAGTCGCCACCAGATCCATCAGGATGCCCAGGAGGCAGCTCAGGACCAGGACGCAGTGGCGGTGGATCTATCGTGCCGCCATCGCCGCCACTGGTGTCTAGCGCATACTCGTTAGGCATCATACCCAGAGGGTTCGTCATCACCCACTGTTCCTTGCCTCTATCGTTGTCCACCCTGATATATGTCTTACCAGTGATTGGTGAGAACCACAAGCAACCGATCGGGATGCGTGTGCTGCCGTCTGGCATTCTACGTGGATACTCCAGAGAGATAATCACATAGAGTGAGGTCTCATACTTGTGCGACCAGGGATGGATACGTTCTGATGTCGGGAAGTTAGGAATGTCTAAAGGGCTCTGGATCAGAGGAGTAATACCATTTGGATCGGTACAGATCCACTCCATATTGAACCACATATACATTATGTTTGTATGTGGCGAGAACCAGAAGTCTCCGTACTCATTGGGCTTACCATTGGATCTTTCGCTCGGAGCCCAATTAGAGACGGTGACGACGTTTTGATCGTGACCTCTTGTTGTGCCTCTTTCTCCAGTTTCATTATTGGCAATCATCACATCAAGGGCACCTTCCATTGGAATGGTACCAGTTGGCTGTGTAACAACCCACTGATGAGTGTCATCCTGATCAACATAGAAGATGTATAATTTTCCTGTTTGGATACTCCACCATAAGTCGCCAGCAGTCAAGTCCTCTAACTCGGCATCAGGTTCGACAACAGAGAAGATAGTCTTATTGCCCTGAGCGGGAGCAAGGAGAGGGCCGCCTTCTGTGTACTTACCTTTTTTCGATATCTTAAATGACTTGATAAGTTCAGTATCCTCCTCATTCATCACTCTGACATCGTCTTCTGTTGCAATGATAAGTTGTTCGATACTGGTGTATCCAATATCCTCCAACCGAGGAATCTTGATGAGTTGATCTCTGTTATCTCTGAACAACTCGCCATACTGGATAAGGTTCTTAGTATATGTCTTAACAGTCAAATCTGTGGATTCTGGATCGTAGTTAAAGACAATAGCTTCAGCACCGCCAGACGTGACGATGATTGATCCACGTTCGAATACGTGAGTCCTGTCCTCGACAATTGACTCTCCCTGAGGAGTGAGGTGAATACAAGCGTTTACATTGATAATCTGAACGTGAGATAGCAATACTGTCTTAATATCTTCGCCAATACCATCGATGACGTCTTGCCCCTCGATATAGGAGATTCTGCCTTCTGCACCAGCTCCGCCAGTGTCTGTACTGTCATAAAGCAAGATATCTCCGACTTTATTCGATAGTGGCAAACCGTTCTCTACCAGGATCTCTTTGATGCCCCCATCAAGCGTATCGGAGATTTCAAGCTCTAACTCAGCTTTTGTCGGCGAAAGGTAAGGATTGCGATGTCTGTAAACCTTAGAATAGTCAAATAGCAGTTTTGTCTCGTCATACGAGCTCATTGGATCTCTGGCTTCGCCTTCTAGCGGATCCAGGCGGTTCTCAATCTTATATTGCAGATGTTGCGAGATTGGGCGGTTATAGAAAGTAGGACCGATGATATATGGATATTCTGGCTGTAAGTCATAATCAACAGTCAAGAAGTAGCAACGAACTCCATTAGGGTACAATTCCTTCGGATATTCGGGAGTATTGCAAACTACCGAGTTATATTCGTCCAGAAGTCCAGGATACTCGCCGTCAATCATATCGGGCAACTTTCCATAGAGTAACCACATTGGATTCTTGTCACCGGCAATCATAGTGTCTGCTAAGAGCCTTTCTGGCGTCTCGGAGTCAATAATGATCTTTTCGCGCAGTTTGTCAAGTGCTGCGTCTTGATTATACTCATAATCCTCTACAAAGGTGCCCATAGGGAAAGATTCTTCCCCAGGAGGCAAAGTACCAGTCTGAGGGCGATCGTGTCCCGCAGGATAGATTACAGAGCGATCTGGGAGCAGCACATAGCTGCTTCTGTAGTGAACCAGCCCATCTTTATCGTCTCGCTTATTTGCATAGCCAATCGGTCCATAAATCGGGTTACCGTCAAATGCCCAGCCAAGAATCGGCGAGTGCTTCTCTTTAGTCAGAGGTTCGTCGCCCAGCAGATTCGACAAGTAGTCAGGGCGGATGATATAGGCGTAGTTGGTTCTAACATCATTTTTGTTCTCAAAAACGAATCCGTCTCCATCATCATAATACCAAAACTGGGTTGAATCAATTTCAAAGTGTCTATCATATTGATAACTCTCGATATTGGCCTTTACTTCTGCACCAGAGCCAATTGGCAAGAACTTGGCGTATGTCGTTCCTGGATTATAATCAATACCAGGGAATACAACATCAACAGAGACTACAGTGCCGAACTCCACCTGACAACTCAATACAGCTCCTCTACCTCTGCCACTGCTGTCAGTGACTATAAGAGACGGAGCATTATCATAATATTCTCCTCCATTGACGAGATCAACTTCTGTAACTCTACCAAACCTGTCATATGAGAGAATTGCCTCTGCACCCTCTCCAGATGTGATTCTGGCACTTGCAGAGTTCTTATAATCTTTTTCTCTGTCAGTAACCGAGATAGATTTGATGCCACCCTTCTCATCGAGGAGAATTACTTCGTTGACTTGCTTTTCATCAACAAGTAGAGTGAACCCTTCCAACGGAGTTCGGAGGTTGATGCCATTCTCGTCAACGATCGGTTCGCCTGCTTCGTCGAGGATAAGATCGCCCCCAGTTCTTAAATATCCAGCACCAGGCTCAACAATCTCATACTTGGCAATCATTCCTTGATATTCTCTGTCTGGGGAGACACAACTGTAAGCAGGGACGCCATCAGCGAAGACTCCAATGGCGTCTGTGCCCTTTGCCCTGATCTGTTGGTTAACTCCTCGGTTATCCTGTATCTCTTGCCTTCTAGGGATAACGTGGACGTGCTCAGAAGGTTCTAGCGATTCCCCCACTGATTCATTGCCACCCCTCTCATCAATCAGCAGCAGATCTCCGCCTGGCTCATCTTGCAGGTTCTCTACTAGCTCAGAGCCCAGCAACTTGTCGTGAGCTCGCGAGAAAGGTCCAACAACGCTGTAAGGCAGATTAGACGATGCAACAAAGACGTGTTTCTCGTCAAAGTAGACACCGTTGACGCCAGCAGTGTAGTCACCGAAATATTCGTGAGCAAGGAAGCGATAATCGATGGAAACCAATTGATCATTATCATTTTCCAGGAACGAACCCATAATTGGTTCTCTGGGGTTCTCCCTCCCTGGTCCATTGGGCACCACCTTGTCTGTGAGCTCGTGTAAGACGCCTGGATCTCTAATGTCGACATCTTGCACCAAACCAAGTGGGAACATCCGAGACAGCAGCTTCTCGCCATCTACAGTGACGGTTCCTTCATAATAGTAAGGTCCGTGGACAGTTGTATACTTGGGATAGGGATGATCGACGCCTTTATATCCTCTTTTGCAGTTAAAGAACTGATTAAAGGATTTGTACTCATATGTGATTGCTTCGTTCTCGATAATCAACACACCGCTCTCTGGAAATCCTAAAGTAGACTCCACAGTGATAGTTTCTACATCTACGCCGTCGTCACTTGTCCCGTACATAAACAAGTCGCGTTCAAGTCTGGTTTTGGGGTTAGCGACTGTATCTCCCTTGACATTATCCTTCTCAACAAAGATTTCGTACTGAACCTGATCCTCAAAGGCATATTTTGACACATAGTCAACAATAATCGTCCCATAGACATTGTTGGAGTTATATGACTTAAGTTTGAGCTCCTGTCCAATGAGCAAGTCCGGTTCTGCAGGCTGGAGCTCCATTGGAGTCAAAACCCAAGGCACAGGAGTCACTCTGAGGAGCTTAGTCTCATACCAGCTAGATTTTGACGGAATAATCATCCTGTCGCCAGGATAGAACACGTCTACGTCGTTCTCAGCAAACAGAATCTTGAACAGAGCCTTGATGCCCAGCTTTGTTCCTTTAGATTGGAAGAACTGACGAATATGCTTCAACACCGACGATCTGTCGATGGGAGCAGCCACCATTTTGGAATCTACCGACTGGAAGTAGGTATTATGAATGGTGTGAAGGATTGCTGCCATAAAAAGGCAGCTAATGTTGTAAACCTTGACTCCAGTGTTATGCGAAGCGGGAACTGTCTTTCTAAACTCGCTTGGATTCAGGAAATCGCCAATAGCAGTGGTTGCAGAAGCTCCACGAGTCAAGTCATGGCAGACGTTGCCCTTTCTGTAGCGATATAAGATTACTTCATCATCAATAAGCAAGATTCCGTTCTTTTCTGGAAACCCATTGGCATTATTAAGGACAAGTTGCCCTTCTATGAAGTCTATCTTGATATCTTTGGTAAACCCTCGACTATCCTGCCTCTCTAAAGTTAAATTTCTATCAGATGACGTCCTACCCGAGTCAATTGCTTTATTTTGTTCAGTCAGGAAGGTTGGATCATAGCTTTCTTCCGTGGACTCTGATTTCTCATTGATATCCTGAAAAAGTGTCGTGAACTCAACTACCGGTTTTGCATATGTGTCAAAGTTTCTGTATACGTGTAATTTTTGAAGCAGATCTTGAGAAAAACCGAGGCGTTCCTCACTTTCTGCAGCTGCAGTCATAAACTCGACGAACCTTTCGTACTGTTCGACGATGTAATTGGGTAATGTTGTTATTACCTGAGAGGAGGGGCTTACGATCTTCTCGTTTGTCATTATCTTGCGATGCTAGTGTCTGCAATGGCGCCGATCGACGATTGGGCGATGTCAAGCTTAAGGAACACCGACTCTCTGGCGATGATATCTTGATTTTTAGGGATTGCGCGGATTTCAATGAGCTCAGAGTCCGTAGTGACGTTAATAATCTTCACTGGATCTTCGAATCCGAAGTTAATGTCCCCACTCAGGTAATCTATAGTGCCAAAGTAGTTGTTTGTGATGACTTTGCGGTTGTTGTCGGTGATGTAATAGACTCTAATGTTGCCATTGGAGTCATCCTCCATATAATACACTTTTTCATCAAAGATTCCGTTGACTTCCATTCGGAAACCAGTGGATGAGATGACTGGACCGTCACAATCCTTCATTAACTCGTTGGTAAAGCAAGCTTCGTAGGTTGCATAGGTATTAATAACTGGTTCGATGTCCTTTCTCAGTCTAAACTCGGTGTTGTTGCGAGTGATAGAGTGATCGGAGTCATCAATGATAGCCATTAAGGTTGAATACCTGACTGTGCCTCCAAACTTCGACACAACTGTGTCGTCGTTGTAACGAGTAAGGGAAGATTCGACTGATGCAATGATTCCAGTGACATCTTTGCTCGTTTTTCTGTCATCATAGAAGACAGTAGAGACAACTTCGACATTGAGCACCTCTGGATCGAGGAAGTTGATGTCTAAAGAGGCAACCCGGTAGGGTTGTAAGGACTTTTTGATATAATTCTTGGTGACTTGCGAGATTTTGTCGCCAGTCGTTGGTTTGATGGTCACATAGATGCGTCCATACTGCGGTTCTTGGAGAGTCTCGCCTCCAAATACGTAAATGTCCTCTACTGCTGGAAATATTTGCCTAATAATCGTCTCATAATCATCTTCAGTGACGCATCTGCTCTGTGCTTCATAGGAACGAGGCGCTCTAAGCTTAATTGAACCCACATCTTCAGCTTCGGCACCTGTACTGTTCATTGAAGCAGCCAAAATGTCGGCGTTTTCTCTAACAACCGAACCATATGAGTCAACCAGGCGTCCAATGAAGGAGTAGTTCGACTTATTCTGGATTCCGTTTGCCAACTCTCCCGTTGTGACTAAGAAATTGACCTTAATCTTGGCTCCGCCTTGCAATTTTCTGCCAAAGTATCCATCACCAAAGCGCAACTCATAGAAACCGTCACGAGTTTCCTCGATCCAGTATGCTCTGGACTCTGCTGTGAGCTTAACTAGGTTATTTGCCTGCTCATAAGCACGATAAGTGACTTCAGTTCCCACTTCCTGCACCTCAACTCGCAGTGTGGTGGTGTCAATCTGAGGATTTGTTAGAATGTATCGCTGTGTGAAGTTTGCTTCATCAACAGTAAAGAACATTTCAACAGGAAACCCTTCGTATGCCTGAAGATTCTGGAATCTGACGATGCCAGAGGCGTCAATAACTCCAGCAATGACTGGATCGACGACATTAAAGGTATAAGTGTCCTGTCCGTTGCCTGCATTCAGCACAGGACCAGGTTGGATCTCAATAAACGTCGGATACCCCTGAGGATACTTCTCTTTGTCAAGTCTAAACTCGACATCAACGACTGACGATGCGCAGCGCGAGGAGGTTGGGAAGTATCCCAGCATATTTGCATTCTCTACAACGTTCGTTCTAATCGTTGCGCTCGCCAAAAAGCTCTCATTCGCTACCATATTAGTGGTATACGAATTGAGCTGTGCCTGATATGCAATCAGGTTTAGGATTACCTGTAGATTAGATCCGGCAAAGTCAAAGTCAGTGAACTGCTTTGTGGACCTCAGGTAGTTAACGAGGTTCTCCTTAATCTGCTCGAAGTCTACCTCAGTTAGTTTTATAGGCCCCGCCATGAAATTCTATTTTTAGATATTTATAAGCTATCTCGTAGGCTGTAGAATCTGATTAACAGTGAAGACTTCCTCGAATCCTATGATTTTATAGATGACGGTAACCATAAAGTGGTTCTGATCCGGTCTGGGATCGACAATGACAGTTTGAATCTCCACTCTAGGCTCTCCAAACTTAATTGCTCTCTCGATTTCTACTTGTAGAAGCCCCGCAGTGCCCGGATCGATGAGATCAAAGAGAAATTCTCTGGTGCGAGATCCAATGTCCCTGTCAAATGGCACCTCAGAAGGTGCAATTAGGATCAAATTCTTCATTGCATTGTTGATTGCTCTGTCGTCAAGCAATACAGTGAGATCTGAAGTGATTGGATTGGGCTCAAACGCTAGACTAACGTCAATAAAAGTCTTATCTTTACGTCGAAGTTGGATAGCCATAAAAAAAGAGGGCCTTAGCCCCCTTATTTATTCCTCTTCCTCTACCCATTGGGGGTACTTCTCTTTCAGTTTGCGCTGGCGAGCTTTCTCAAGGAGAACGTCTGCTGCTGGATCAGTGATTAGTACCTTAGTACCCTGTTCAGCAAACATAGTTTCTTCAAGGAACTCTGGATACGGATAGTCGTTAGCCATAGTAATTGCCTTTTGGTTATTTATCTTTTGCTGCCCTGCCCTCTAGACAGCTTACGACGGGGACGTGAGCCTCTCTTGCAGTTTTTGGTGCGTGGTCCGTCACCTTGGTAAGTCTTTTTCTTATGTGGAACGATGGATACTTCGCCTGTGTTGCTAAAAATCCGTGCCATCAGTTAGTTTCCTCTAATGTAGTGAGTTGGTTTTCAAGTGCTGTCAGCCGATTTAGGATTTCATCCAAGATTTCGGCGACTGGTTGATGAGTATCGCGCCCTGGAGCACGATACAGGAGCTTAGTTTGCTCAGGAGTTGAGTTTGATTCCAAAGTATTCAGATGGACGTGAGCATTTGCCTTCCCAGATATAGGGAATCATAGCAGTGCGGGCAGCTTCTGGTCCGAAGCGTCCCCACATAGAGTAGAAGTCGTCAGTTTTTGAGCGACCACAATCAAATTTTCTAATATTATCAAGATTCAGAAGCAGAACTTCTGCTTTTACTTCATCGACAGTCATTGGTCTGTGCTTGGGACAGCTATATTATAACAGAACTCAAGCCGGAATCAAGTAACTGATCTCATTCTGCCCAGGGTGGTATCCCAATACACCTCTCCTTGACCCAAACCTGAGTCCACAGCAGCGGTTTCATTGGCGTACTCAATGATACCAAGCGTGTTCAAGGTGCCAGCTAGTGTTGTCTTCTGCTCTAACTGATCAATTCTAGTCTTGAGTCTCTTATTGGCAATAAGGATAGCACAAATGATGGACGTCTCATTGAGTTGTCCAGGCTCCATATTCTCAGCCTTGATGTTCTCTGGGATAATTTTATGGTCGTATTGCTCAAAATTGCCGTCAGAGTCGAGTGTTTCGACTACCTCAAAGACATCCTCAGTTGCAGTCCATTCGACAAGTGATGGATATTTGGCTGCCAGTTCACTGGAGTCCATATACATCGCCGGATATGCGAGTGTCTCATCACTATTCTTTAAGTTCCACCTGATTAAACCAGTTGCCAAACCACGCTCGGCTCCACTGCTAATAGTTCCAAGATCATCGATCATAGTGTCGATGTCCAAAGTAGTCCTTACATCCGAACTTTGAAGCTCGGGGAAATGACCAGCTTTGTTATTACGTGCTCTAAAGCAGAATCTAGTATATGCACCACTACCTTGTGGAGGTCCTCCCCACAGGTTGCCTTCAGTTGATTCATCAGTGCCACGATAATTGAAACACTGAACCTCACCGTTCAGTGCGTTGGAGTTCTTAATCAATCCAACGTTTGCGAAGTGAGGCAACACGTTGTCTCCACAAGCAATTGACTGAATAATTCTAATGTCATCCTTAGATGCAGCTGCTGGATGACCTCCACAATCTTCAAGATCGGTCCAACCCTCATAGTTGAAGTAAATAGTCCAAGAACCGTTATTAACGTTAGATCCAATCCCAGCCCAAGCCTTACCATTAGCGTTTGCATCCTTTGTTCCCAGCACGATTGCTGGATCCATTTTGCCTCCACTATGTCGGGCATAAAAGGCTCTACCAGAAACGTTCTTGGTATATGCAGGGCAACTATCTGGGAAGTTAACCGACAAGCAGTTATTTGCTGAATCGTAAACAAGTGAGTCGTCACAAGCCTTGGTTGCAACGGCGTCGAGGTTAACCGACAAGCAGTTTGTTGTTGAATCGAAATCAAGTGTGTCGTCACAAGCGTCAGTTGGTGGTGTGGTGGTGCCACCACCGCCACCTGTAGAATTAATAGTCCACTCAAGCACATCACCACTCGCCTGGTTAGCACTAAATGTAGTTCCACCAGTTCTACTGATAGTGATGTTATTACCTGCCTTGAGTTGCAGCTTACCATCTCCAACCGTTGGAGCCGCCGGGATCTGTCCATCAATCAAGGTCTTTAAGCAATCCTCATCTAACTTAAGTTTTACTTCACCTGATGCGACGTTTTTATTACCAGTACCTCCTATCTGAAGACAAGTACTACTACCACTAGCGATACTGATGTCCTTAACCTTACCATCAATCACCCCCTCAGTCCATGTCTTCATGCAGTCTTCTGGAAGATTGATGACTACCTCATCCTCAAACAGGTTTTTGTTACCATCGATTTCTAAACAAAGAGCATCTTCGTGAATCTCAATGTTTTGAATATTATCTTTTGCCCACTGGAGCAACCAGGCTTCGTTGACTCGAAGCTTACAGTTAGAGGTATCAATGGAAGTGGCATCATAGTCGCTAATCAGATACTGAGGGTTGCCGGAGTTCAGTTGATTATTAACCCAGCAAGGATCAACCTCGATGCATCCACCTCCATCAATTAGTCCACTACCACCATCTGCAGATGGGTTTCCGGCTGAACCACAACGGATGTTGTCAGTCAGCCACTCCATATCAATCTCCATACATGTGGAGTTGGGGTTTCCATCTGCTGGTCTTAAACCATCACATGATAGACTGAGAGTCAGATAGTTTAAATCTAGTTGCAGACATCCGTTATTGGGATGATAAACGATGCCCTTATCTGGACACAGGTTGATGTGTAAGCATCCATCGCCACCAAAGGTAAGCCCACTGATACCATCACACAGATCGATGCTAATACAGTCGCCAGTAGCTTCTAAACCACTGCAGACAATATTCTCTGACAACCACTCCATGTCCAGCTTCATGCAAGTCGTCGACCCGTCAATGCCTCCATCATCACAGGTCAGCTCTTTGGATAGAGTAGCATAATCATGGGTAATCAGCACATCCATGTGCTGTCCAGTAATATGAAAACCTTCGTCGAAATTTAACTTTCCTTCGCAGAACTCATTAGCAGAGTGCAAATTGAGGTATGCTGATCCTACGTTCTGTAGGACGCCATAGATATTAATTTCTCCATCATTGACAAACTTGTCATCCAAATTACCCCCACCGGGCCTCGGGGCTTCCAGCAAGAAAATCCCGATGTCATTTGCGTTAACTTTAAAAGTGTCTACATCATTGGCTGTAATTCTATTGACGATGAACAAGTCATCATTCACTAGACGCTGTGGAGGTAAGGCCATTTTATAACTGGTTTTCAGTTATTTATTCTTACTTTCCAAGTTGTGCTTTCCTGCCAGAAGGATTCGTCATTGCGATGCGACGTTGCATCTGCTTGTTCACTTCTTTCTCGTCACCAGCCCTTACTGCATTCTGTTCCTTACCGTATGCCTTATCTCTCTGTCTCGTGACTTTGCCAGTATTCATTGGCTTCCATCCTTCCATAATATCTTCCTCAATAGACTCAAGGAACGAGTCGGACATATGATTGAACAATGCCTCAGCAGAGACTTCGTTATTCACATAGTCATTCTCAATCAGATGCTCAATGACATCTTGCTTGACGATTGTGTCTTCTTTAAATAAGGGTTTGCCATCCTTACCCATCATCGTCTGAGTCTTGTTCTTAGGGTTCCTAGGCTCTTTGGGCTTCGAACCGTCTCCAACTAACCGATGCCCACCATTCGCCATGGCACGATTCTCTTGGATTTTGTCAGCCAGTGCATCCAAGGTATCAGGAGCAGCGTGCTCTAACCACACCTCACAACCAAACTCGTCCTTACAAATACCGTTCTCAATCAACCAACCAGCAGCGTCTTCAAACTCAAGCTCAACGACTTCATGGTCTTCCTTCATGTTCTTCTTAATGAAGTCAGGAAGTTCTTTCTTTCCACTTTTCTTCTTGTCGTCACAACCACAGTCTTTCTTGCCACAGTCGTCACACTCTTTGTCCTTGACGGCTTTCTTCATGGACTCTTTCTTGTTACCGTCCTTATCCATATCCAGGAAATCTGGCTTGGATTTCTTTTCGTTGAGGACGTCGAACCGATTATAGTTAAACGGTCCATGACTTAACATTGACATGGCTACACTGTTTTCTTTTTATTTATTCTTCTTCGCCCAAACAAAAAAAGGGAGGCTCTAAGGCCCCCCGGAGGTCAGTTGCAGATGTAATAAGAACCGCGATTGACATCAGCAGATAACTCACAGTTCTGTCGAATCAACCGCATCCGTTCTCCTGGAAGCATCTCCCGCTTCGGTGCAGGATTCAGCAGTTCGATAGCAGAAGGATCGATTGCTGCTGGAGCTTCCAATACTGGACGCGGTGGCAGAGCATCGTAATCCGTCGTATCTGACTGAGGCTTCGGTAAGCCGATGTTACTGTCCCGATTACGGAGGATTTGTTGCTGCTCTTCCGTGGCTGCATTCATAACAGGAATTCCATGGAATATCATATGTTTCATCATGGACGCTCCTACGTATATCGCAAATAAGAATATAGGAAAAAGAAGGACTCCTTTGAAGAATAGATTGATAGCTAGCGTGACATCAAGTCCGCCGCGTGAATGAGTGTCTAGGTTGATAAGTGACATAATGAATCGGGTTTGTTTGCTCTCCTATTATAACACGTCTGCTCAGTTCGTACAGTGCTTTACCAAAGTTTCTGCAAGCGTACTTGCTGGAACCGCACTGGCAACAATAAATGCCTCCACCTCATTCCGAATGACATCATCATTCGCTCCCTTTGAACTATACGTCTCTTGGATGTCCTTCACATCTTCTAACGTCATCCCACTCTCTTCTGCAAGCTCTGCAAGATACTCTGCACTCAATGCAGGAACCAACCGCCCATCACCTACCCGCCCATCCTTACAATCCTGTAACAAGTGATGCGCCTCGTGACGTAACGTGTCAAAGTCATTCTCTGTCCACCCAACATGATCTAACGGCTTTATTGACTCATCTTGACATATCATCATCACCCGCTCCACAGAAGAATATAATCCCATAATCCCTCCCCCACACATCTCAGGATGATTTAACATAACTGTTACCCCTGTGCGTTCCACTGCTGCCCACAGCTCCTTGTGATCTTCCACACTGTTCCCTGCCATCGCAGGAGAACTCACAATCATCACAGCTGCTGCCGCTGCTCGGAAAAAATTTTTCATGTTCGCTGTATTTGCTCTTGGATTATAGCATAGGTCTGAGGAACCGTAAAGGCCCGCCGAAAATTTTTTAGTTCTCTTTGGTTGACTGGGACGAGCATGCTCTTATAGCTTAGTATGGGACAAGTACCCCCAACCCCC
>WLWF01000116.1_pt1 | contig 70146 bp, 100 predicted proteins | sample 6718331 | NCBI WGS metagenome assembly WLWF01 (sample SAMN12718692, study PRJNA515312) | sponge metagenome | isolation source: marine sponge | host: Mycale hentscheli | place: New Zealand: South Island, Marlborough, Capsize Point | collected 2003-05-01 | reverse complement strand
ATCACGGTTTGAGTCAAGCGTCTCAAGCATACTAGCTGGCCCACAGGTAAGAGGGGCAATAGAGGTGTGTCACCCATCATCAAGTTTTATTGACCCCCCACCCCCAATTGTATCTCGCGGGGGCCAAGACTGTCCCCTCTAAAAATTTTTGAAAAATTCTGGTATGGAATCAGAGTAGATCTCTCATCCAATCGCGTTCACGAGGTTCAAGGAGCATTATTGTACGATTCATGAAAGTTTTAGCTTGTTTTTCGGACATTTCGTGATAGAAGCGTGCGAGGAGTTGACGAACGGCATCTTCTGACTGGCAGCGAACTGCTAGGAGTAGAGCTAGGGAATTAAGTACCATATAGCGCTTCTTAGAGTCCTTCATTATACCTGGTCGGTAAGCTAGAAATGACCGTATAGAGTGCCAATCATGGTTTTAGACACAAGTGGCTCATGGGTGGCAGGTGATGACTTGAGGGTTATCGAGTGTTTATTGTTGCCGTTTGGGGAATATGTGCTTGATTGTACGCAGAATTGCATGAATCAGTTGCAGGTAATGAGTGATCCTGCAGTTTTAAGGGTTCGGGTGTTATTGGATGAATATGAGGCAGCTGATCAGGCGGAGAGCAATCAGAATTTAGGGGATACTGAGGGTAAGGTACTGGTGAAGGCGGATGTATTGGAGTGGGAGGTTGTCGGCAATGGAGTTGCTGGTACTACGCAAGAGAAGGCGAACATTCGGGCTGAAGTTGCGAGGTACTTTGCATTTTGTTCCTGTTTAGCGGGTAGTTTACCTGGTGGTAACAGTGGACATGCGGGACATTCTAGTTTAATCAGGTCATGAATACAGAGGCTATAAGGCATATTCGGGCAGATTTCGGTCCTGTCAGCGTTGATTCCAACCGTTTAGGACCTGAGCTTGGTGCTTTGGCTGCGATCATGGTTATGTTGTTAGCTTTCAGGTGGATTTATAAGCGAATTTAAGGGGTCTAGGTACAATAGGGCAACTTTATTGCAAGTTATCATGTCTGGCCATCCTGAGAATTCACCAGAAGTCAATGAAATGATGGCAACTGTGGGGAAAGCAGAAGTCGTTGAGGTATGGTGTAAGGGTTGTGAGGCCTTCAGGCCAATGAATGCAGCTTATGCCAAGTATTTGAAGGGTGAAATTGAGTCCTGTGCTAAGTGTCGTAAATGAATGAAGATGAAGTAAAGGGTTTTCAGGTCGATCTTACTGATGACGATGTCCGTACATTGTATTATGCGGTAACGATGGCACTTGAAAAATGGCCTGGTTCACCGCAAAGACCTGCAGATGAACAGGAAAAGTTATTTGATATGAAGGATACATTATTTAGAATGATCCTTGAGATGAATTTGGAAGCGTAGCGAGGACGAAGTCCGAGTTAAGCTGTAAAAAATGGGCGCGGGGATTGCTGGAAGACTAGGAGGATTGCGAAACCCTCATGGCCAGTACGTCTCCGTTGCTCCCATATCAGAACGGAAGGCTGCTAGTGCCCTCATTGGGCGCTGTGGGCCTCGTGAATGGCCGTTGGGTGGAAGCTGCGGGGGATCCTTACCTTGTGCGCCTTTTCGTCAATAGAAGCCAGTACAGTGGCGTCTCTTCTGGTTCTAGGCCAATTCCCTTGTCCAGTCAACTTGATGGGCAAATGATGCCTGGAGCAAGTGGTGATCAATTTTATTATCGTGGTTACGCTTTAGATTTTACGACTGTTCCGGCTGATTATGACCTGTTGGCTGGTGATGAGACTGGTTTTACTTGGACCCAGGTAACAACACAGTATGAGTGGCTTGCTACCGGCACTGAATGCAGGTTCCGGTTTGGTCAGGACCCAATCATGCCAGCAGCTAAGATTCAACGCTCTAGTGGCCGGTATGGCGGTCAAGGGATTGACGAAATCATTTACAAAGAGATTGGTGGTGTTGAAATTCAACTCACTGGTACGGAGCTTCAGAACTGATGAAGGTTACAACGTCTAGAGATCTAAGCAAGTTTCCTGCTATCCGTAAGCAAGAAGTAGGCACGATTAAAGTGCCTGTTGCCGGCCTTATGATGAGTATCCCTCTTGGATTTGAGGCCAGGACTGAGAAAGTTGAGATTGATACAGCAGACATACAGCAGCAATACCTGGAAGTGCTTGAGCCACTTATGCCTAGGTTAGCTGCAGAGATTGCAAAAGCTCTTGATGAGGCTTTGCAAGCGTCTTGGCCTTGGACGAGTGGGAGTAGAGATATTTACGACACAGGGACTTTATCACGCTCTGGGAAAGTAGTAGCCAATGGTAATGGGATCGAGGTGACCTACAGTGCTCCCTACGCAAATATCGTTCACAATGGTGGCTACATACAGCCCTACGGAAATCCAAACGCAAGGCCTGTTTACATGCCTGCAAGGCCGTGGGTATCTTCTGTCCTGTATGGTGAAGGGCCCTATCCACAATTTGATTTTGATGGCTTTATGAAAACCAATCTCCCATAGGTATTCTAGTCCAGTTTTAAACTGGTAGCATCGATGAGTAAACTTCCTTTCGTGGTCGCCCCTAAGGTCAACTCTCGCATCGAGACACTGGGTAGCGAGATAAGCGGCAAGATTGAGATTGAGCGTAAAGGCTTTTTGACTGTGGGCGAAAAGTCGTTCATGGCTAATGTTAATAGCCAGGACATTGTGTTGCAGTCGGTAATGAAGCTATCTCGCTCTGTTGGCAGTCATTACAAGCTGGGTCAGCAGGACGCTTATCAGCAGGTCGTGTTAGCTGTTACTGAGCCCGAGAAATGCTCTCATCCCGTTTACGATGAGTTTGGTACCGAGATTGCAGAGCTTGCGACATTAATGATGTCCATGGAGCAGAAGAAACAGCTCATGATGGCCTTCTGTATGCTCCTGTACCGCGTCGACGACAGTCTTACGATGGATGACATCATCGACCTTCACGAAGACCTTATAGAAGCTCTTGCGCAGCTCTTTGCGGACGAGGAAACTAAAAGCCTTGAGCGCCTCATTACCAGAGAGGAAGAAGAGGAAGGCCCTGATGACAGCGACCTTGGCGAAATCGAAAAAAAGTAGACGCTGGTGAAAGTGTCGAGCCCGACTGGGAGGACATTTACTGGAAGATGAAAAAGGCATTCCCAGGGGACCCCGAGTACTCCTGGGATCGCTTTTACCAGCTGCCCTATGTTTATGTTTTAAGGGGTTATCATAAAATGCTCGAATTACGTCGTGCAGAATTGCATGATCTTGAGTTGCCAATCGCCCTTAATACAGCAGTTTACGCGAATAGCCAAAGAGATCCTAAGAGCAGTAAAAAGCCTATTGGTCCAATGGACTTTGCGTTTTTCAAGCCATTGCAGGGCGAGGGTCCTTCAGGATACTACGCGGCTTGCTATCTTCACTTAGTCGCAAAACAAGAACTGCCGAATTGGGCTTTGTTCTGTTATAAAGCGGTCGCCCCTTCTGCTCGCGGTCGCGCAGGAGCTCAGTATGCATTCTTTGCACACGACGCTATCCTTATTGGTCCGCGCAAGACAGAGGCGGGGTATAAGGGCTTCCTTATTGCTCAAGAGTCAGCGTCAGGAGAGGTCCGAACCTTCTCGGACCCTAATGGCAGCTTCTACGACCTGACACTACCTCTGATCCCGACAAAGGTTATCGCCGAGGAAGATGTGACCCTCAGCTAGAAGGCCACTCTCCTATTATCCTGTTAGCATACTCTTCAACAATCTTGACATCTTCTTCGGAGTAAGGACCAAAGCCATTGATCCCGCCTTTCAACCATTGCTGGATGCGCCACTCGGCTTCGATAGTGTGAAAAGACTGCATTCGGAACCAAGCCAGCCACTCTTGGCTGGACTTGTCTTGGTTGCATTTCTGGCAAGCGGGAATACAGTTAGTGGTTCTGTCTTCTCCTCCGCTGCTTTTGGGTTTTACGTGGTCGATCGTTAAGTCTGTAAGGGATTCGTCAACAATAGGCGTAGCACCACAGTAGGCACAGCGATTGTTCCAGCATTCCTTAATAGCAGTACGCCATTGATGGCGAGCCTCTCGGCGTGTCAGGGCTGACATGTTGTACAAATAATCTGAAATCCTCTCGTAAACGGGGAGGTAGTCCTGGGATCGGTGCATCTCAGATAATTGTAAAGACGGCACCACTGGAGAAGTGTTCTTTCATCAGCGCTGGGCCTCCGGGTGGTATGTCTTGCCTCTATTCTACCGACGAAGGTACACTAGAATAGCGTTTTCAAGCCTGTGGCACAGCAATTTCCTACCTCGGCACAGGTCATTTATGATACTCTGGCTGCTGACCCTAGCTTCCCTCTTCTGATTGGTGAGTACACCTTCAGGGCTGGTCAGACAGGTCCTGCTATGTCAATCGTTACTCCAGGCCAAGACTTACCTGCTATTGAATCAATCAGCGGTGTTGAGGTCGTCATTCATGACGCTGCAGATGTAAAACGTCGCGATTACCTGACGTCAGGATCCGACATATACATCGACTGGAAGGTCTTCTTCATCTGCTGGGAGCCTTCTACTGGCTTACAATTGACAGCTGCAGTCGCTCGTGCTATGCAACGTTTTGCTGGTTCTTTGAGCTTTGAAACCGTTGCAGTGGCTGACGGTATTGGGGCACAGGTTCAGACAATGCTGGTGATCAAAGGGGATATGCCAATCTTGGCAGAATAAAGAGGTTTGGCAATCTAAGGCAATGACCCCATGAGGGTCTGAGGTACCTTCATGCGGGTTTTCGCCCGTTTCTCCTATGGCAAACTTTTCAGCCGCATTCGGCTACGACTTTTACATTGTCCCTGTTCAGAACTCGCTGGTCACCGATTTCGCGACCAACCCAGCACTGGACAGCACCACCCCTCCAGCTTCCGACGCTACCGTTTCCTACAGCAACGGCATCTTCACTGTAGCCTCCACTGCTTACGCAATGGACGGCACTGACGCTGGTATCCGTTTGTCTAGCTTGACGAACGCTGCTCTTGAGACTGACACTGGTTCTGAAGAGATCTACACCTACGACGACGAGACCAAGGGCTACTCCCAGGCTGTAGCAACCACTAAGAGCTTCAGCATCTCTCTTTCCGGTATTGCTGACTTTAACGACGCCGCTTACAAGGTCCTTCGCCTGACTGAGCAGAACACCGTGGCTGATGGCCTGCGTGTTGCTTTCAAGCGTGTTGGTCCTACTGGCACCACCGAGACTGTTGAAGGCTACGGCACCTTGACCGGCTATACCGAGTCCAACGAAGTTACCAGCATCGTGTCCTGGGAATGCACCCTGACCGGTTACGGCCCTTATCACCTGACCCTTGCTGCTTAGCTGACTGGAGGTATCGAAACAATCGGACCCGCTACTGGGTCCGGTTTCCCTCCTAACGAGACAGCTCTTCCAGTTACTATTGACAGCAGCCTCAATGGCGCTGGCGCAACTGGAACAATTGAAACTGACGCAGGTGGGAATGTCATTGGCGTTGTTACAATCACAGCCGCCGGTTCTGGATACAAGGCAAATGAGCCTGTCAGTCTCACCGAGGGCAATGGGTTAGCAAATGCTACTGTTTTGACAATTATCTAAGTCCGTAACCTCGATACTTACGGCAAAAAAACACCAAGGGCCCTTACCAGGCCTTTTTTTTATGGAAAGCTAAAGCCAGCGAGGATACTTAACAAAATGGCTGGTGATGTTATTAGGGGCTCCAACTTTGTCATAGTCCCTACCGTTGATCGCCAGTCTGCGACTCAAGCAGAGGCTTCTATTGAGGCTCTTGTCAAGCAGGGGGCAAAAGCTGTTAAGGAAGGCAACACCGCCCTCTTTAAGAGTCTTAGCCAGAAGATGGATGCTGAGCTGAAGAAGGCCAATAAAGACGTTGATGTTAAGGTTACTTACGAGACGAGCAGTGCTTCCGGTGGCTTCAGGGAAGTAAAAAAGGCGGCTGATGGTGCCTTGAAGGGGATGATCGGCGACTATAATAAAATGGTTAACATTCAAGGCGAGTCCGCCTTGGCCATTAAGAAAGAGCTGGCTATTCACAAAGATAAGATCAATGATCTTAAACGGCAGCAAATGCTGCTCAAAAAGAACTCATCAACTTACAAGAAGAATATAGAACTCCAGAGAGGTCATACGGATGAGGCGAAAAGGCTTGAAGGTGTTCTAGCAAGAGTAAGCACCCTATCCTCCCTTAAAGGCCAGCTGCGTGATGAAAGCCAAAGGCTTTCTATGATGAGCCAGTACAACATGGAGCTGGACAACCAAGGGAAAATGGTTGCAGTTGTCAACCAGGAATGGGTGGCGCAAAAAGCAACTGTTGCAGGGCTATCAGGGCAGGTGAATGCTGCAGGAAATGCCACAAAAGGATTCGGGGCTAAGGTTAAGGGCTTGGGGCAAGCTATACAGGGTGCTTTTGGTGCATTCACTGCCATCATTGCAGGGATAACGGCGCTGGCTGGTTCTATCGGCATGCTTACTGGCCGTGTCAAAGATATCCAATCACTTAAACTAACCTTTGATGGCCTAGGGCAGAGCGTTGAAGCTCAAAACGCTATCCTAGGGTCCGCCAGAAATATTGCGCTAAGTTATGGCGTCTCTCTCCGCAAAGTTGAAGGAGCTTTCCGACGCCTGGGTCCTGCTATCCTTGAGTCCGGTGGCAGTTTAAAGGACACAGAAGGTGCGATCAAGTCGATCTCAGCTAGAACTACCATGCTTGGCTTGAATACCGAGCAAGCTGGTCGATACATTGAAGCTTTTGCCCAGGTCATGGGTAAAGGGAAACTGCAGTCAGAAGAACTTAACCAGCAGTTCTCTGAACTTGACGGTGGTTTGCGGGGTCAACTAAAGAATTGGCTTGCCGCAAACAAGGGTATCACCGACTTTGAAGGCGCCATGAAGAAAGGTGAGATCACCTCTGGTGTCTTCCTGGAAGCATTTGAAGCGATTAACGAAGAAATTCGTGTAAAGTTCTTGCGTTCTATTGGTGATACTCAGAAAGGTATCGAGGAGATGGGTCAAAAAGGTGGAATGACGCTGAACCAGTTGAACGCTAAATTGCAGACGCTGACGTCTATTGGCCTGGAATCGGTAGGCAAAGCACTGGCCCCTCTTGGTAAAGAGTTGATGAAGATCTACGCGGCCTTCGTCCAAGTGTTCACAAAGGTCGCTACAGAGATGCCTGGGGTTCAAGCGCTTTTCGAATTCTTGGGTCATATTATCGGCGTTGTTCTTAAGGTTGCTCTTAATACAGTGCTCTACCTGTTTGGGGCGTTGATGGAAGCTATTGACCAACTTGTGCAGGGTATTATGTATCTGTATGATGCACTGAAAAACATACCTGGCATTGGAGGTATGTTGAACGGCCTGGAAGATATGGCTAAAAAGTTGAACGCCAACTTTGACGCAGGTATTGACGGCATGAGTAAACTAAGCGATGAAACGATTGGAGCTACGGCTAAGCTAGAGGAATACACTGATGAGCTAGTAAATTTAGAAGATCAATTCAAGAAGGGAGCAATAACGCAAGAACAATACGCCAATAAAAGAGAAGAGATCCTAGCAAGACAGGCCGAAGCTGTGAGGCAGAATGCTGAGAAAGAGCTGGCTATCGAACAGGATAAAATGAATAAAATGATAGAAGCCAGGGAGAAGCAACTTGATCGTGATAAGCAATTAATGGACCGCAAGATTGAAAAAATCAATGCGGCTAAAGATACGGAAATTGCCGCTATTGACCAGTCGATTCAAGCTCTTGAAGGCCAAAAAGACGCCGTCGACCGGGTGTATGACGAGAAGATCCAAGCTGTTCAGCGAGCTGCTGAAGCCGAAAAACGCGCTATTCAGGACTCTATCGATGCTTTGAACCGGCAAAAGACTGCGGTCAAAGATTTCTATACGGATCAACTGTCAGACGTCAAATCTTATTACGCTCAACTAAAGTCCGAGATGGACTCTGCGCATAGCAAGGAAATGGCGAATATGGATCAAAAGATATCCAGGCTAAGGGCATCTCAAGGTGCCCAAATGAGCCAACTTGAGAGCGGGCCGGAGAACGAGGAACTCAGGCTGATGAAGATAGCTCAGCTGAATAAACAGATTGCTGGTGAAAAAGACTCATTCAAGAAGCAAGAGCTAAGAGCTGAGCTTGAAAATATGGAGCTGGCGAAGAAGAGAGAAGAGCTGGAAAAACGACAGCAGATTCAGATGCAGCAAGCTCTAGAAGAGAAGAAGGAGCTGGAAAGAAAACAGGCGGAGGAAAAGAAAAAACTGGACGAGGAGGAAAAAGCGCGTGTCAAGGAACTGCAAGAGGCTCAGCAGGACGCCCTCGATAGGATTAGAGATGCCGTTGAAGCACTTGCTACAACGAAAAAAGAAATCGCTCGAAATGAGAAGGATGACGTTCAAGACCTACAGGATGCTAAGAAATCGGCCCAGGACCAGATAGACCAGATGATCGCTGATGAAGAGACTGCTCGCGAAGCGGCAAACGAAAAGGCAATGACAGCTATTGACAATCTAGTAAAGGCTCATGATAAAGAGCGTCAAAAAATCGAAGACATCGCATGGGAAATGGATAAGCAGGTCGGCATCCAGGGAGAGGTCGGCAGCGCGGTTGACGCTGTCACAAATGGTGCCTTGGAACGTCAATTGCAAAAAGTCCTTCAGATTAAGCGGGAGATGGCGAATATGGGTACAGGTACAGGTACAGACGGCTCTCGCTTTGCCGGTGGCCCTGTTTCTGGTGGTTCCACCTATACCGTTAACGAACTAGGAAAAGAGGGATTCTTGAGTGCTTCTGGCAAGATCTCAGAGATCAAAGCGCCTGCGTTCGGAAGCTGGAAGGCCCCTTCTAGCGGTAGCGTTATTCCTGCTCACGTCTGGAAGGGGCTCAAGGCGAGTCAGCAGGGCAAGGTAGAGATGCCTCGTAACACAAACCCAGGCAATGCGGTAGCCCGTGCAATCAGCACAATCAACAATACCGGTGGCGACAGTATTCAGAATGCCGTGACCATCCAGTCGGCCAACCCCACGCATACCGCCAACAACATGCTGGTCCAACTGAACAAGGTTCGTCGTCGTCGTATGGGGCTGTAGGAATACTGGGCATAGCTCGCTTGGAATTATGTTCTTCTTCGGTGATGCAGAACAGACTGCACGACTCTACATCGACAACAAGCTGGGCCAGACCGGTCCTGTTATTCCTGACGTCCACTACGAGGAAATGGAGGAGCAGGATTTACGCTACGTGTTCGCCTACCTGTACGGTGCCGTCAAGGAGGCCCACAGGGACGGCGCAGACGCCGAGGTGATAGCAATCCTCACAAGGGACTACGATGCCGTCTTCAAGCAGCTTGCAGAGGTCTCCGAGCGCTTCCGTGACGTTGTTGCCCGTGGCCGTCACATATACATCCCGAACCGCAAGAGAGAGAACGTCGAGAAGTACAAGAAATTGGCTGGTCTGATTTGAGGCTTCGGCAAACTAGCCACAGCAGTCGTTACCTGGAATGCCAGCAATCGGAATAGCATACTCTGGCAGCGCCGGGGCTTTCAACATTGTGATTACCAACTTCGGTGGTAATCAGTTTCCTCGTAGTTACCAGGAGTCAGCTACTTTCAGTCAGTCAGCTAACGGCGCTTCTATTCTTGCCGGTCCCGCCTTCAAGCAGAAGTATCAGTGGGCGATCTCCACAATTATGCTAAAGGCGGACGCCGAGATACTTCAGGACATGTTCGAGAGCTGGGACAAAGATAGGAGTGCAGGCTTGGCTGCAGCTGTTGGAATTGTCGACGAGACTGGCCCAGGAGCAGATGTCTCTACCAACGCAATTTTCGCCACACCTCCGACCTTCACTCGCATGGGCCCCCTGCAGCTGATGGTTTCCTTCGGTCTCATGGAGGTTTGATCTGTGTCATATATCGTAAACCCAACCGTCGTCCAAAGCCTTACCATTGGCGGCAAGGATGTAACCGACAACCTGGTTAGCTGGACGGCATCAGATTCCAGCGCAAATAGAAATGGTTGCGTTATTACGACCGGGGCGATCGTACTTACTGCCAATCCTGGCACTTCGATAGAGGATTATGATCGCAACATGTTCGTCAGGGGGAATGCTGTCCGCCTAACGATGACAGGCCCGAATGGCTCTTTCACCCACCCTCGCGGCTTGCTGTACGTTATGACGTCGGCATACAACCCGGAAACCGAGTCTATTGACATTACGACCGGCTGCAAGCTGGCCATGTATGCCTTGAACGACGATGCTAGCGCACTGCTCGGTATGGTGCCGCTCAAGCTTGATCCAGCCCAGGAGACTTTCCAGGCCTGTTGCGCAGCTTTCAGTGCAAACGGGCAATACGTTTACCAGAACAACGGCGGCAGTCTCCGTGTTTACAACTTCTGGGGTAGTTCCTCCAGCCAATTCACCTCCATTCTCGGGACCACCACTACCGCCGTGCAGCCTCTCGCTGGTGGCGACGCTATCCCTCAATCGATCAAACTTTCCTATCAGGTCCCAGAAGACGGCCCCTCTGAGGACGAGAGAGGCAAGGTTGAGATTACCGAAACCGAGTCCTACTACTTCATCCTCTACCCTGTTGTAAACTACAAACGCATCCCGAAAGATGCTGACGAAGGAAGTCCTGATGGCAACCTGGACAACATTGGGGACGTCGAAAACTCTCCAACTGAGCCCCCAGCAGGTGGTTCCAACTGTGGCAACACGCCTCCCGAACCTGAAGAGTTGGAAGAAAGCGACGACGAGTCCTGCACGGATGGTTATGAGCTGAAACAGCAGCCTATCTACGTTCCCGCAAGGAGGCGCGACATCACGACCTCGACCTACGACGGTCCTGGTGCCCAACTGAGCATGTCTCACCAGCAAGTGTTCGCCCCTGAATTCGAGGCGAACTCGCAGTACTTTGCCGACAAGTTCGCTTTCTGTCGTGCTACCTGGGCTTCAAGATGCAACCCGAACGGTAGCTGCCGCTACGCAGGCCTCGGCCTGATTAAAGTTGGTGAAACCTTCACCTACAACTATTACGGCGCAGGCAATGAGCTGGTCAAGCAAATCGTCGACACCTATGCAACTAGGCTTTCGGCTGCAAAACCGAATGACTGGCGCTCTGGCGTCGACCGAGGCATCCCTCAGGGCTTTAAGAACTCCTTTAACACCGCGAACCAATCCTTATTCTTGGCCACTAGAGTTGAGACCGATTACGCGCGTAGCGAAAACAAGAACGTTCAAATCGCAACTACCTACACCACCATGACCTCTAGGGGGACTGGAATCAGTGTTCCCGGAAGTATTGATGCCATGAGCGGCATCGTAACGAAAACGATCCGACGATCGACGACGATCAGCACCCTGGAGGTCAGTCCCGATATTATCAACTCTCCCACCACCTCGACGGAAGAGAAGGAAACGATTATCGGACTCGGAACAAGCCAGTACGTGAATGGGTTCAACGATTATGTTATCGAGACTCAGCTTCCTGTTCCCATTTTCTTCGAGGAAGGGGACGACCTCGCCAGGGTTGCGGCGATGACCGAGGCCCTGGTTCGAGTCTATGGTAGTTACCTGAAGAAGTTCATCAAGGGAGATGCTTTCGGTCTCCAGATCGGTGAATCCATGGTAAGAGGCATCGAGAGCTACAGGCCAGGTTACTCATTCCGCTACGTCGACAACTCCAAGGGCGAGATTGTGGCGATGAAGATGGACGCAACCGTGTGGGGTGCTGACCTGACTAGCTCTGGGTTCGTTACGAACGGTATGTGGAGCGGCTTTTCAAATGGAACTGCTACAGTGCCTAACAACCTGTACGGCAATGCCACTCCGTCCTTAGACCTCCCCACCAATGGCGGTGGTTCCGGCGGCGGTACCATTATCTACCCTCCTATCACTCCTCCTACTACCGACCCTGGTGGTAGCGGGAATCAGGTCGGCGACACCTGGCAGCCAGATCCTAATGATCCGACCGAGCTTTACGTCTGGGATGGCACTCAGTGGGTCCTGGTTCCGCCTATCGTGGATCCCAACCCTCCGGTGGTCCAGCCACCCGCGGACCTGGAAGTCGGGGATGTCTGGCAAGACGATGACGGAACTCTCTACATCTGGGATGGTACTAACTGGGTTGAATCCACGAACACTGGAACTGGCGTGGTTCCCCCTACCACGCGGCCTGACGGCAGTCTCCTTCAGGTCGGTGATACCTGGGTCGATGACGACGGCGTGACTCATGTGTGGGATGGAGACGACTGGGAAGAAAGGACTCCTATCGTGGACACCAACCCTCCTACCGACACCCCTGGCAACGAACTGGAAGTTGGCGACACCTGGATCGACAACAACGGCGACATTTACATCTGGGACGGAACTACCTGGCAGCCTGCAGGAACCAATACTCCTCCCAACACTCCTCCCACCACTCGTCCTGATGGCAGCCCTCTGCAGCCCAACGATGTTTGGCAAAATGCAGACGGTGAGCTGTACGTCTGGGACGGCAGCACTTGGGTACTGGACGAAGACTCGACTCCTATCGGTGAGCCACCACCGCCGGTTGATCCTGATGTTGAGGGCGAGACGGGCATAGATCAAGGTGACATCGTCGAGTACATCGATGTTCACTGGATGTTCTACCTGGTTGCTGAAACGCCCAGCGAAAACGGGATCGTCCCTCCGCCGGCCCAAGACCTTGAGATCAACGTTTGGCGCACAATGACCACTTATGTCAGTGGCATGATTGTCGGATCTGGAGACCTGCTTTCCACAGAGGCCGATGGTAGGATCCCCATTGAGTACAACGGAATCCTGGTTATCCAGGGCGCCAATGTCGTCGATGTGGACGTTTTTAGTTGATAGGAATCCTAGCACGACTTAGGGACCGCTCATGGCTATCGCTGCTAAACTCTCATCCACAGAACTGCGGGCTCAAATGCTTGACCGTTTTACGGATGCGTATTTCGAGGCTCGCCTGATTTATGCTGCAGGGGTAACCTATGAGCCTGGCATTACCGACGACGCCAACCTCCTGACCTATGAGGTGCCCATCGGTACTGGCGGATACCAGCGTCAGACCATCAACTACAGGATGACTGACGTTACCGTTTATTCAGATAACGGCGTAGGCTTGGCAACCCGAGCCACCACCTTTACGCACGACGGCAGCAATACCTCGATCGACTTTACTCATGTCGCGCTGGTGTGGAGCGGCGGTAACGCTCTTACCCTAGACACCTTTCCTTCGATCGTCCCATCGGCTGCTGTTAACGGTACATACACGAACATCCCCCTGGATTCGACCAGCGCTGCCGGAACAGGAATGACTGTCGACTTGACAATCACCAATGATGGAGATTTTGCAGCTGACTACGCCATTACCATTAATCAGGCTGGCCGCGGTTACGCTCAAAACGAGACCATTACCATTAACGATGGAACCCTGGCTGGTCTTGGCGCGATTACTGGTGGAGCCGGGCAGCTGACGACCTCCGTCGACACTGTGGTCGCCCAGTCCAATCAAGATGACATCATGGCCGTAGCCTCAACCGCCGGCACCGCCTCCCTGAATAGCGGCAACCAAGCCGTGTTCTACTGGAACACGAAGCTCTTCGGATTCTATTCTACTTCAGTCTGATGAACATCAACGATCTCGTCGAAATCAGCCTCGCCAACCGTATGGACGACCTGGAGCGCCTCGCAAAGGGTGCGCCTGTTACCGGCGACTTCGAGTACAGCGTCACAGGCCGCTGGAAGGAGCTGGGCTCAAGGGGTGAGGGTATTGTGACCTACAACAACAAAGAGTACTCCACAAAGCCTATTGGGTTCGTATCGCTCCCAAGTGGAACCGAAGTGGAGATGAGTTTCGCGTCTGGCATCTATTACAGCAAGTTTTAATCATGACAATCAACAGAGTATCATTCACAGCTCAGTCGATCAAGGAGAACTTCGACGCGACAATCGAAATCCGAGCAAGTCAGCCCAGGCATAATCAGTTTCTGGATCCACCGGAAACGCCTAACAAGCTGGTTGGGTACTTCAACGGAGCAACCGGCTACGTGGAGCTTTACGTGGTCGACCCCTCTGGCCAAAAGATGTTGAGGATCTGATGGGTATCGAGAAGCCAATCATTGCCGCGGTGCAGAAGACGCGGGCCAAGGTTAAGCACATCGCGGTGCTCGTAGCAGAATCTGCTCCGCCAAACAGCGTTTACTACCAGGATCCCGATACTGGTGAGGTTACGGTTATCAACCAGACGCCTCAACGCGAAGGGCAGATGACGATCCACCGCCCTCAGGGTACTGAATTCATCTACATGTACGTTGTGATTGATTTGGACGGAACGCTTACATGGAAGCCCGTGATAACTCAAGTCACCATCCAGCAAAACGGGACGGGTAGGAAGTACGATCCTAACGCTCACTTCTATACGAGGTTGGCATCCTAGTCCATTACTTAGGGTCGCTATGCCAGCTGGGGACTTAGGATGGTGGGACGACGCCTATAGCGCGGCCCAGCAGTTTCTGCGTAACAACAACAACCAAGGTATTACGGCTATCCCGGTATACGGGGCTCAGCGAGCAGGTTGCCAAAGCAGCCTAGACTGTGCTTCTGGCTGGAGCTGCAGAAGTGGGTTGTGCCAGCCTCCCTCCTCTACGGGTATTGACACTTCCGGCTGTGGAGACCCCTCCGATCCCTTAAACCCCAGCTGCCCCGCCAGCAATATTGATGGCGACTGTACTCAGACAGGCGCGGGAGAAGATGATGATTGCTTCGGTGGTGGCTATGAAGCTTGCTGTTCGCAAGTTCGCTGCTGTCGCTACAGCACTAACGGTGTGCGATGCGGTTGCGGCCCGTGCGTCGATCTAGATCTTTGCGATGGCTTTTGCTCTGACTACGGGGATGCTAACGGAGAAGAAGCGGACAACTGTGACAGTAAAGGTTGCGACGAGTGCACTGATTGCAAGTTCTGGGGATTCTCTGGCACGACAAACATCTACAAGTGCGTGCCCAAGGACAAGGCAGCGGCTCCCTGCCATTGCGAGCGCCCCGAAGAAGAGGGTGAGGATGCGAAAGGATGCCCAGACTGCGAGGTCTGCGAGGAGGATGGCACCTGTAGTCCGAACGATCCTGAGTGCGACATCTGTGCCGAAAGGAGCGGTCCATGTGAATGCGCCCCGGAAACGACCATCAGTAAGCAGGTCTGCCAGAACTACGAGCAGCAGCTTCAAGGCCGGGGGAATCTTCAGGCCATTGCGGACAGAGAATGGGAAGAGGCCTGCGAGGAGCTGTGCGAAGAAGAATGCGTAGAACAAGAGGGGCGGTGTTCCACTAAGACTTACTGCTCTGATACAGGAACTGGCAGCAGTGAATGTCCTGCTGGCATGAAGCGGACCGGTATCTTAGAAGCTGGTGGAGAGAAATGCTCCTTCTGTGAAGACTGTAGCGAGAAGGTGGGCGGTGTTGACTGCTGTACGATTGAGTGCAGCTGCCACACGGATTGCGGCCCTTGCAAGGAATGCGTTAACGGTGAGTGTAAGGACAAAGCTAAATGCCCTGGCAAGATTGTCTATGTTGGCACTTTTAATCAAGCAGGCAATCCGATAGATGGAGACAAAGTCTACTTCTACTGGGACATTGAAGAGGGTGAGGCGGACGTGTACGGCTTCCAGGTCTTTTCTGCAACCCGCCTCGACCATGAAGATTCGCCTAACTCAGACGATACCCCTGGTCCAGGCGTGCGAGGGACTACCGCGACGGCTACGCCCGTCCCAGGCTTCTGCGAGAACAGTCCCCCCGGCACCATTTCAGGCAGATTTTATATGATGCTCAGGAAATGGTCAGGTGTACAGGGCGGTGTAGTTGAGTTTGTTGGCGGCGCTCCTATTATCTTACAAGGGTGTGAGAAAGCGACAATGACTGGTACCTTCACCATGTATCCGCCCGGTGCAGAGAACTTCCCTACACCTTCGAATCCGAATCCGTAGGAAGCCTAGCCTAGCTTGTGAAGTGCCGTGGCTGTTTTCCCCGACAGGATTGTACTAAAGAACTCCACGGATTCCCAGGTGTCCATTGAGGCGGCGATCGGGAGTGGTGGATCAGACCAGATCCAGCAGGGTGAACTCGTCCTAGGTATCCAGCCTGGCAGTGTTAGTTTATACACCATTGATGGTAACGGCAATGTCGTGAGTCTCGGCAGCGCTGTCGGCTACCCAGAATACATTGGCGAGCTACTGGACGTAGATCTGACACCTGCTCCTACGGATGGCCAGATACTAGCATATAATGCCACGGACGGAGTCTGGAGACCTGATACCCGACTTGCCAATGTCGTTGAGGACTTAACACCTCAACTCGGTGGCAACCTTGAGACCATGGGTTTCTGGATCAAGGGCAACCAGGGGAATGATGTCGTCCTTGCGGCTGAAACCGGTCAAACTATCTTCAGGGGAGCTGCGGGCTCCGATGCCAGTATCCGACTGAACTGTGAGACCAATGCTCACGGCGTAGTTATTCAGTCGCCCCCTCACTCCGCAGCCGCTTCGTACACTTTAACGCTTCCAGAAGCACTAGGCACGGATGGACAAGTGCTCGCCACGAATGCCACAGGAGCCCTTTACTGGGTTAACGGCGGCGGTGGCGGCACCTCTGTCGGTCCCACGCCTCCTGCAGGCCCTGGGGTCGGCGATCTGTGGATTGACATAAACACGGACATCATTTACTACTGGGATGGTAGCAACTGGGTCGTGGTGGGCGCTGGCGGCAGCGTAACCAGTATCGATGTTGTCGGAGGAACCGGTATCAATACAACCGGTGGTCCTATTACAGACTCTGGCACGATTACTGTTGCTCTGGCTGATACAGCTGTCGTCCCTGGGACCTACACAAATACGAACCTGACCGTTGACCAACAGGGTCGAATCACGTCGATCGCTAACGGAGAAGCTGGTGGCGAAGGTGGTTCAGCTGGTCAAGGGGACGGTGGAGATTTTGATCTAGGAACTATTGGGTCGCCTTTTGTGTTTGGCGTTTACGGTGCTGGAGATTTTGACACTGGCGTGGCTGGACTGCCCGAGGAGCTTTTGGTTGATTCCTTCGGTCCGGACGCGGGCGATTTTGGCTAGGAATACTACACCAGCGTCCTAGTATCGTATGCCAGCCCCCTCTAACCGCGTACCAGTCAGAATTGCTCGCGGCACAAAAGCCAATCTCGATACTAACCTTGCTAGCCTCAGAGAAGGTGAGATTTGCTATGCAAAGGACGAAGACATTATCTATGTCGTCGAAAGTGGCGTACTGATCCCTGCAGGCGGTGGAGTAAGCACTGCTGGCGGGCTAGACAGAGGAGATGGTGGAAACTTTCAGACCATGACAGTCGAGGCTGACTTCGTGACCAACATCCTGGGCGGCGGAGACTTCGAAAACACCTCGATCGACCAACCTGTGGAGAACTATGGAATGCGCGATGGCGGGTTGTTCGTATAATCAACAGCAGGTATCCTAAACCAGTTGATTCAACGTTTTACCAATGGCCGCACCTGACAACAGGGTCCCCGTCCGGCTTGCCAGGGGCACCAAAGCTACTCTCGACGCAAACATCGCTGACCTCTACGAAGGCGAGATTTGTTACGCTACTGACGAAAATATTTGCTACGTCAAGGAAGGGTCTGCCCTTGAGCCTGCCTCCGGTGGTGCAACCAGCCTGGGCGGTCTTTCCGACGTTGATCTTGCCACTCCCGCGACTGACGGACAAGTCCTGATCTGGAGCGCTGTTGACAGCGCCTTCCTTCCTGGTGATGCTGCAAACCCTGTTGTTAGCATTAACGACCTCAGCGATGTTGACATCGCCACTGTGGCACCTACCGAAGGGCAGGCACTGGTCTGGAATGCGACTGACTCTGAATTCCAGCCTGGCGACGTAAGCACGGCAGTTGCATTTGCTGATCTTACTGATTACGAAGCACCTGTCAGCTATACAGTCTACGACGGTGTTAGCGACTTTACTGGAAACACTGGTGGCATCTATTATGCCTACGGCTCCTCTCGCCTGGCAATGAACGTTGCCGACGAGGCAGGCCTGACTCTCGACGACACCAACATCGCTCAGGTCAATGCTCTGGTTGAGCTTTCTACCGATGGTGGCGTAACCTGGGGTAACGGCATTACGGTTACCAACCAGCACGCGCTTCCTAGTGCAGGATTCGGCTTCTGGCGATTCGACCATGACGGCCCCGCCGACTGGCCTGCCAATATCGTGGGTGTGTTCGATACCGGCACCGACCTGAGACTGCGCTGGGATGCAGGGAGCGCCAGTGTTGGAGATGGCGACATCCTGGTTTACAACACGACGAACAGCACCTGGCAACCAGTTCCTAACACTCCTCCTACTGTCGAGGGTCTTTCCAACACTTCCTTCGGCAACTACGCCGGCAACACCACCTACGTTGACGACGCCACTCCCGACGCTAACGCTGGTGAGTGGTACATGGCCAACGGTAACGACTATATAGCCTACAACAATGCCCAGTCTGGCGCTGGCAAGATGGGTGAACTGCAGGTCGGCGACTCGGTGACCATTACCTATAGCGACGACAGCACTGAGACCCTAGAGGTTCAGGCGGCTGAAGCCGACAACAGCGCTGGCTCCAAGTTTATCCGCTTCACCACGAATGTGGCAGCGCTTGTCGCTAGCGGCGGCATCTCTATTTCTTCTGGTCGCTTTGGCGCTGTCCCTGGTGAGGTCCTGACCTGGGATGGTACCGCCTGGGTGAGCACGACACCCGCCGCGGCGATCAGCGAGCTAGACGATATCGCAAACGTTGACGCCAAGGTCACCACTGGCACGTCATTCGGTCGCTACGCTTCCTTTACTGCCAACCCGCCAGCCGCAAACGGTGAGTGGAGGGCTGAAAGCTACAACGAACTGCGCCTCTTCTTCACCGACTCTGACGGCGTCGACGTTCAATCTGCCTTTGATGCGCTGCCTACGTCTGGAAGCATCTGGATCGTCCCTGACGGCGATTTCGGCAATGTCACCGAGGTCACCTATGCCGGTACAACCAATCAGACCACCTACGGTCGCTTTACTGGCACCAACATTGATGACGCGATCAACACCTACAGCGAAATCGCGGTTTACACCACCCTGCCTAGCGAGAGTGCTCCTGCGGATGGTCAAGTCATCTCTTACAGTACTAGCGAATCCAAGTGGACTGTAAGTAACGCCGTGGCCGACAGACTGGTCGCCAACTCCGCCCCAGCCTCACCAACGTCCGAAGGTACTGCTGGGGAGATCCGTTTCGACGCTAGCTACATCTACGTGGCCACTGATACCAACTCCTGGAAGCGGGCACTGCTTGAGGCCTGGGTTGCTGGTAACACCCTGACGGCTGCCACGGGCAGCTTGATTCAGCTCTTCACTGAATACACGGGCAACGGAACTTCTCAGAGCTTCTCTTCTGATTCGGAGTTGTCCTTCGTGTTGCTCGAAAACCCGCAGCACTACGACTTCAGCGAGGGTGGCGCTATGTACTTCAACCTTGACGCCTACCCGACTGACTTCCCTGTTGGCTACATGAAGAACATCCAGGGTGACTTTGGCACCTTCGAAGCCCCTGACGCAACCCGTCTGTCGTTCGACGCTGCCGGCTTCAGCATTGGTTCCAACACGCGGACCAACACTAATGGCGCTGGGACTGTTGCCACCGCCTTCCGCAGAGACGGCAAGCAGCTTATGCCTAACGGGGCTGGTCCTGACTCCTACGTCTACCTTGCTGAAGACGTGGGGATGCAGATCATCCAGTGGGTTCCTACCGGCGAGGGTGCAGACCTTGTCAGGCATGGTATGGCTACCGCGCCAGACATCATGTTCTGGAGCTTCAGCGACTTTGATGATTCTGGGTCAAATGGCCAGGGCCCCTGGTACTACAATGGCCCACTCTTCGAGAATGTCACGGTTCTTGGGTCCGACTCTCAGGGCGCCTGGCGACTGCGTAACCTCGCGAACCCTGATTCTGCCAGGCAGATGTCCTGGACGGATGATGCGTTCACCACTTGCACCAGCACTTACTTCGAGTTCAATGGTGGAGACATTCCTCCGGAGGGCGTGATGACCGCAATCGCATTCAAGAACACTCCTGGAGTTGTCTCCATTGGTGTCACTGCTGGAGCTGGCGGCTCTGCTCTCAGCGTCGATTGCGGATTCCAGCCCAAGATTGTCTGGTTCAAGCCTCAGAACGGAAACGAGCTGTGGCAACAGCAAATGAGCAACCCCGCGAATTCTGGCGCCAAATGGGGCGGCGTTGGCGGTGGTTGGCTCGTCGCTACCGATATCACAATAACGGGAACAGGTTTCGACCTCGCCGACGGTGTGCCCGGTAACGATGGATCAATCGAAGGCGTTTATATCGCCCTCGCCTAAGCCGATTAGGTAAACTAGCCCAGCTTTTCGCAAGTTGGGCATGTTTTATCTCAGTGAAGAACTTAAGTCAGCGGGGGTCTATCCGACAGGCCCCTGTTCTGCTTGGCCGGAAGAACGCAACAAACAACTCATGAAGCAAGTCGGGGCAAAAATAGCCGAAGAAAATGCAAGAATAGCAGAGCAGAACCCAGACGAGGATCTTTCCTGGCTGCCTCGGAATCCGTCGATTCGGCAGAAGTATCTTGACGAAACGAGGAAAAATCAGAAGATGCCGTCGATTGGCAAGATGGCTAAAGGTTTCGTCAGAACCGCAGGTCAGGCGATTGCTGGCGGCAAGGTAGCCCGTGAGGTTCGCGATGAGCGTTATGCCACATGCGAAGCTTGCCCGTCCTTCAAGCCGGATAGCAAGCGCTGCGCCGAGTGTGGCTGCTTTATGCAAGCAAAAACCTGGATTGCTGGTGACAAGGCGATGCTTTGCCCTCTTGATAAGTGGAGCCGCTGACATGGGACTAAAAGGCGCGGATTTCAATAAGTGCACAAAGAAAAAGAAGTGCTGCGACACTGGAATTATCTACGACCCGACGGATCCCTGCCCAGATCCGGAGCGCGAAAGGTTTAACGCTAAAAAATGCACATGCGAACCGCTGTACCCAAGAAACTTTGCTATAGACATCTGGTTCAACTCCTGCAGTCTAGGCTTCGTTAGAAACTGCCATACTCTCAACCCAGAGAATTTAGGAGATGCCTTGTGCTCTGCGCCTCCCGACCAAGGGGGCCAGTTCAACCAAGAGCTGCTGTCAGGCACTTACTGGGGCATGAGGTTGGAAGTGGTCAAAGACTATACAACCGTTCCCTGTTGCTTCCCTCGTCAACGATACGCGTTTATTCCGGCATTTGTCCAAGTAACGGCTCAAAAGGAGTTTGACGGTCCCTGGGAGCCAATTGGCCAAACCAGCTATTACGGACGACCATGCGGGACAAATTCCCGCACGAAAGTCATCAGTCAGTGGTATGTCAACTACTTCTACGAGGATGGTGTACTCAAGGACCCTGTAGTGGTGCAATCCTCAAACGCCGATGGTCTAAATGGTGGTTGGGACTCTATCATACAAGAATGATCCTTGAACCATCTGAACGCGATAGGCATACTACGTCGAACTATTCAACCAGGCGTGATGCCTGATCTAACATGGCTGAAGAGAACATGACTCCCGAGACGGAAGTTACTCCGACCGCTCCAACTTCCTCCGCTAGCGAGGAGATGATGCCTCGTTCTGAAGCTGAGAATCTCCTTAAGGCACTTAAAGCAGAGAGGGATGCACGCAAGCAGTACGAGCGCGAACTCAAGGAAACAAAGACAAACCTTGAGCGTTTCGCTGAGATTAATCCAGACGAGTATACGAAACTGCAAGCAGAAGCTGCTGAAGCCGCTCGCATTCAAGCTCAATTTGGAGAGCAGCGTGAGCTTATCGAGCAGAAGTACTCACGGCAAGCTGAAGAAGCTGCTAGCGAGGCCGCCTCTGCGAAGAAAGCTCTTGCAGAGTATCAGAAGAAGTACGCACTGGAGAAGGTCTTCTTTGCGGCAGGTGGTCGCACTGACTCGGCTGACGGTGTGTCATTCTTTGACATGCTTTCACAGCAAGTGGGTGGTAGTTTCCGCCATGAAGCAGATGGTTCTTTGACGGTTGTTGATTCTGGCGGCGACCCTGTTCTTGACCCAGAGTCCGGTAAGCGTATTAACGCCCAGGACTTCATCGCAAGCTACAAAGTTCATCCTATTTATGGCACTTTCTTTAAGGGCGCCAAAGGAGCAGGAGCCGGTATCGGATACGGTGGAACTGACGCAAACGGAATGGTCACAGAGGACATGTCTTCGATGACTTCAGAGCAGCTATTCCAACGTGCTTTTGGTTCTTAATTAGAACTTTTAATCACCCAGCCTCCTCCGGGGGGCTTTTTTTAATGCGAATTGTCGGTATAGGTATTCTACTTTTAGAGATACCCAATCATCGGGCACTGAGACGGTGTGCTTTAGGCGGGTGTCAAGTCAAGGGCGCGATGCCTGGAAACTTAAACATCCATCCTTTTCACCTATCTCAAAAAGGTTTTTATTTAAAATGGCACTTACTCTTCTCGAAGCACAAAAGCACGCCAAGACTCCTCAGGAGCTGGCCGTGGTAACTGAGTTGGCCGCTGGCCCGCTCTTGTCAGCACTCCCTTTCCGAACCATTGAAGGCAACGGTCTTTTCTGGAAGCGTGAAGAGAGCCTGCCCGACGTCGGATTCCGCAACTACAACGGCGCCCTGGCTGAGAGCTACGCTGAAGTCAGTCAGCAGTCTGAGAGCCTGAAGCTCTTCGGTGGCGACATCAAGGTTGATCGCGCTATCGTCGACATGGAAGGCGCTGAGGCCAAGGCTTATCAGATCCAGTCCCGTGTTCGCGCAATGCGCATGGCTTGGGAATCACTTTTCATTAACGGCGACTCCAACCAGTCCCCTTCTGAGTTCGACGGTCTTGCCGCTCGTATCCAGTCTGGTTCTTCACAGTACTTCGCTAATGGCGGCGGTGCTCTTGACCTGGGCGTCATGGACGAAGCTATTGACAACGTTGACGCTCAAGGCGGCAAGAAGTACTTGGTGATGTCGAAGTCTGCTCGTCGCGCCCTGAGCCGTCAAGCACGTACCAACACTCAGATCGAAATCGGTCGTAACGAGTTCGGCTACCAGCAGCTCATCTATGCTGGCGTTCCTGTCCTCGAGCTGGACCGTGACCACAAGAACGTGGCTATCCTCGACAGCGACCCTGCTGCTCAGGACATCTACTGTGTGTCTTTCGGCAACGATCACCTGACTGGCATCCAGAATGGTGGTGTGAATGTCCGCGAACTGGGCGAAAGTTTTGCTCAGCCTCAGCTCATCACTCGCGTTGAGTGGTATTGTGGATTGGCTCTGATCAACGGCCGCGCTGCAGCTCGTATTGCTGGCGTCGACGCTACTTCCGACCCTTCCTGATCTACTGACTAGATCTTTTGGCTCTCCTTCGGGAGGGCCTTTTTAATGCCAATCGGTATCATAGATATGTACGGGCTTCGCTACGGTAGAGCCCAACCCTTAGCACCTCTACATTTTAAGGAGTTTCAATCATGGCCGCACGTTCAACTGGCATTTTCGTACGCGAAGGTTTTAACCTTGACGAAGAAATGCTCGTTCCAGCAACTGGAACCGTTCCTGCTAACCTTTATCACGCCAAGACTATCCGCGTAATCGGCATCAATGTTGTCGGCGCTGACCTCGTTGCCACCATTGGCGGCCAGGCTGTTGCCTTGAACGCAGCTGACGCTGACCTCAACGGTGTTGTGATCGCCCACGTTCGTGGCGCACTGTGTGCAGACGAGCCCGCTGGTTCTACCTGCTCTGTCGCCGGTACCGCCACCAACGACGGTGTGTATCTTGAGTTGGTTGACGGCCCCCGTCGCTGATCACTGACTTGACCAACTGAATATAAAGGGCCCCGCAAGGGGCTTTTCTTTATGGCAGCCTAATATCGATATAAGGTTTTAACCATGGCTGATCCTATTTATGGCATTCATCAATCACAGCCGAGGGACGTTTTCGACTTTCTGAAATCAAATGGAAAGCGGCTAGATCTGGTCGGGCGTTTCTCATACCTTCCCCTACTTCTGCAAAAGGCTGAGTCATCAATTATTGGTCTGCCCGACGGCCTGGAGTTTGTCATTAGCGACGAGATATTGCATTCTGATCACCTCCTGATGGATGGCCGGACTCTCCGCTACGCTAAGATCCGTGCTTACTCCCTTTCTTTTGGAGCCTACACGGTTGAACAGTCCACGAGTGTTATGGACGAAATATCTCGCCTTGGTTATCAGGAGATGAATGTCCTGAGCACGTCCACAAACGTCGGAGAGATTGCTACTTTACTAGGTGTTAACTCCGCTGTTTGGGGCGCTTCACTTCCCAGTGGTCTTACCTACGCTGAGTTCGTAGCTGGCAACCCTCGATATTTAGGTAATGACGAGTCTGTCCTTGACGCTCCTTCGGACGGTAACAGCTACAGCCGTTTAAACGGAGAATGGGTCCAGGCTACGGGCCTTGGCAATATCGATGGTGGAATTGCCACTCTTTACTGATGGTAAACTAATTTGACTTTAAAGACTTAACGTGGCACATCTTAAAAAACTCCCTACGTGGTTTGTAAAAGACGGCAAGCGCAAATCTGCCTACTATACAATCCAGGCTCGCGAGCTACGTAAAGCTGGCTACGTGGAAGAGGGTGCTAAGGCTGAGGTGAAGAAGCCCATTGAGCGCCAGCCTGAAATTGTTGTTGAGGCCGGCACTACTGCTTACGATTCAACCGACACTCTTCAGGAACCTCAGTCTGATGAGGAGACTCTAGAAGAGATGACCAAGGCTGAATTACTTGACTGGGCTGAAGACAAAGGACTCGACCTGAAGAGTTCTACTCCAAAGGCAGAAATCTTTACTAAGTGCAAGGAAATCGAAGCCTCTCTGTAAGGGGGGCTTGGCAATCTATCATAGGAACATCGCGCAGGAACCATGGCCATCAGCCCCGACGACCGCTCAAGTATTAAACCTCTTCGGGGTACGTTTGCCGCGTTGACTGCAAACCTTGAGAATATCAACGAGTTTGAGATCTGTTACGCAATTGATACGCAGCAGATCTACATGAAACAATTTGGATCACTAGTGGCGGTTGGCGCCAATTTAGGGACATCTACCCTGACTAGTTTATCTGACGTGGACATTAATACTGTAGTAGATGGCGACGCCCTTATTTATAATTCTGGCCAGTGGCGGAATGGTGGCGACCAGGACGGCGGCAATTTTTAATTTTCTGCGGTAGGCAGCCTAACCCTGTAAGGTTTGCAAACCACACCAAATGGCCAACCAGATTCGCATCAAGCGCCGCGCAGCCACAGGCTCCGCAGGTGCTCCATCATCACTTAAAAATGCTGAACTAGCATTTAACGAAGCCGATAACGTACTCTACTACGGTTACGGTGACGACGGGAGTGGCAACGCTACGTCAATCATCGGAATCGGTGGAGACGGCAATGTCGTTTCACTTACCGGCAATCAAACCATCTCAGGCGACAAGACCTTTGCAGGTGTTGTTGATCTGACTGGCGCTTTCAAGATCGACGCTGTTGAAGTCACTTCTACGGCTGCCGAGCTTAACATCCTTGATGGCGCTACGCTGACAACTGTTGAGCTGAACTACCTTGACGGTGTAACCAGCGCAGTCCAGACTCAGCTGACCACGAACGCTACTCGCATCGCTGAGAACAAGACTGCCTTAGGTATTACCAACGGTTCTAGCGACCTAGGTACATTCGGCGGTGCAGTCATCAGTGACAACACGGACGTCGTAGGAGCTCTTGGCGAGCTTGAGGCACACGCTGAGACAGCTGACTCTATCGCAGCTGAGATCGATGCTAACGTTGACGACCTGATCAGCTTGTCTGGTGTCGTCGAGAACAGCACCGACATGGGTGACTACACCGGTACTACTATTGCTTCTAACGGTACTGTTAAAGAGAACATCCAGGCCCTGGAGACTTCTGTAGAAACCAAGGCTGCCAGTAGCACCGTCAGCGCCATCAGTAGCAGAGTTGACAGCTTGAACAGCCTGTCTGGTCTCGCGGCTAACACCAACGACCTGGGCACCTTCACTGGCAGCACTATCGCTAACAACGTCACCATCAAGGCTGCTCTGCAGGCTCTGGAGACCGAGTTGGAAGATGGCTCCGGCTCCCTGACTGCCGATGTCGGAACTGCTGACTTCGCCAACGGCACTGTGTCCGTGACTGGTGGAACTGGTGTAAGTACCGCTGGTGCAGGTAGCAACCTGACCGTCACCCTTGACGACACTGCTGTTACCGCTGGTGACTACGGCAACGCTTCTAGCACTCAGAACATCACCGTCAACGCGCAGGGTCAACTCACTGCCTTGACCGATCAGGCGATCGCGATTGCTCACACCCAAGTCACCGACTTCGACGCTGGTGTCCGGGCTAACCGCCTCGACCAGATGGCAGCTCCTACCGCTGCTGTTGGCATGAACAGCTACAGGCTCACTGGCTTGGCTGATCCTACAAACGATCAGGACGCTGCGACTAAAATCTACGTTGACAACGCAGTTCAAGGTCTGGACGTCAAGGCTTCTGTCCTCGTCGCCACTACCGCCGATATCACTCTGAGCGGTACTCAAACCATCGACGGCGTTACCCTTGCTGCTGGCGATCGTGTCTTGGTCAAGAACCAGACTGCTGGCGCAGACAACGGTATCTACGACGTGGCTGCTGGCGCCTGGGCCCGCTCTGGAGACTCAGACAACAGCCCTGAGAACGAAATCTCCTCAGGAATGTTCGTCTTCGTTGAAGAAGGTACGGACAACGCTAACGCTGGTTTCGTCCTGACGACCCCCGAGCCTATCACCCTTGGCACCACTACCCTGACCTTCGTTCAGTTCTCCGGTGCTGGACAGGTGAATGCTGGCGCTGGTATGACCAAGACCGGCAACCAGCTGGACGTGGTTGGAACCGCTGGCCGCATCGTTGCTAACGTCGACAGCCTCGACCTGGCTACTGCAGGCACGGCTGGAACCTACAACGGTTTAACAATCGACGCCTACGGTCGCGCTACTGCGTTCACCAGCCCCACCACCTTGGCTGGCTACAGCATCTCTGACGCTCAGCCTCTGGATGCCACCCTGACCGCACTGGCAGGCGTGACGACAGCAGCTGACGAGGTGATCTACGCAACTGGCTCTGACACCTTCGCTACTACCAGCTTCACCTCTTATGGTCGTACTCTGGTTTCTTCTGCTGACGCAGCTGCAGGACGTAGCACCTTGGGCCTTGGCGACATGGCCATCCAGAACAAGAACAACGTTGACATCACTGGCGGTGTCATCGACGGTTGCGCTATCGACGGCGGAACCTTCTGATCCTGAGTTACAACTCACTTAACTGGGGCCTTCGGGCCCCTTTTTTATTGGCAGCCTAAGTGGTCCCTCACATGAGGGGTTAAATCCCAATGCGCTAAATAGCAATGGCTAACACTATTAAACTCCGCAGAAGCTCAGTCGCTGGCAAGGTCCCTACGACTGCTCAGATCGAGCTGGGCGAATTGGCCATCAATACAAATGATGGTAAAGTATTTATCAAGAGAGATGACGGAACTGCCGAGGTCATCGAAGTTGGAGCACAATCTTCTGTAGAGGTTCGCAACGCCTCTGGTTCCACTATCAACAAAGGCACCCCTGTCTACGTTTCTGGCACTCACACATCAGGCAAACCCGAAATCAGCCTTGCCGACAGTGACGGTACAGACACGACGCCAGCGATCGGTCTTGTTCTTGCCGACATCGCCGACGAAGGAGAAGGGTATGTCGTTCTGAACGGAGTTATCTCTGGCCTTGCTACTGATTCTTATGCAGCCGGTGATGCACTTTACCTCAGCTCTACTGCTGGCGGCTTGACAGCTACCAGACCTACAGCGACCACTGAGAAGGTTCAAAAGGTTGGCATTGTTACTCGCGCTCATGCTTCTGCAGGCTCCATCCTCGTTATGGGTGCCGGTCGTACCAACGATGTCCCTAACGAGCTTACAGACCTGACTGGTGTTGCTTTAAACGCGACTGACCTGGGAGCTTTCACTGGCGCTGTTATTTCCGACAACCGTAATATTAAGGAAGCCCTTCAGGACCTTGAGGACCAGGTTGAAGACAACCGTGACTTCATCCCTCATAGCACATTCCTGCTGAACTACAAGTACTCCTCCTCAACTACCGGCAGCCCGAACGCAGGGCGTGTTCAGTTCAACAACACCAGCTGGGGATTGTCTACTGCTGTTTACATCCACGACACTGACGATTCCGGCCGTCAGTTGAATAACTTTTATGATCAGTTGCTCAAGAAAGGCCACCGCGTCTTTGTTCAGCAGGACGATGATTCTACCAAGTCTTTAATAGGTACATTGACGGCCGATGCTACCCTGTCTAGTGACGTTTACACCCTGTCACTCAGCAACGTTGAGGTATTGAGTGGTGGAACCGCTGGCAACAACAAATCGGTCACTGTTTGCATCGTACCCCCTGCAGAGGCTAACCTGGCTTACAATGCCAGCACCCGCGTCCTAACATCAAGCAGCGGAACCTCTGCTACCATTCCTGAGGCGGTCGCAGCTGTCAGCTCTGGACTGATGACAGGAGCAGATAAGACCAAGTTAGACAACTTGACCCTGAGCAATATCAGCAATTTAATCACCTTATCTGGTGAGCCTGGAGATGAAACCAACCTGGGGACATTTACCGGCGATATAATCTCCTCCAACACAACGATCAGGAACGCCCTCCAAGAGCTGGCCTCTTCCATCGACTCAAACAGTGCGAACGTGGGGACAGGTCTCAATGCTGGTTTCCAGTACGAGTTCGGCACTTCTACCAGTTCCAACCCCTCGTCCGGTAAAGTTCATACCAACTCCAGCGACTGGTCCAGTGCAACCGTCGTCTACGTCAACAAATCGGATGACGATAGCCGTGATCTTACCAACATTTATAACATTTTTCTTAAGAAAGGTGTTAGGGTCTACATGCAGCAGAACAAGCAATCAAACAAAGCTTTCTTTGCAACATTGTCTGCTGATGCGACGCTGAGCGGTAACGTTTTCTCCTTCCCTGTCACTGGCGTAACGACACTGACGGGTGGTACTGCTCAAAACGGCAAAGACCTGACTTTCGCTCTGGTTGCGCCAAAGCATGAGCTGACCTACTCCGCTGGATCTAGGACAATCTCTGGTCCTGGAGACGTTAGTGCTACCCTTACAGAAGTTGTTGCCTCTGGCGATTCTGGTCTGATGACTGGATCCGACAAGGCTAAACTTGATAATGTCGAGGCTGCAGCTGAGGTTAACCTTACTGCCGCTGAGACTCGGACTCTTCTAGGTATTGGAGAGTATGCAGACGATACTGCCGCAGGCTCTGGCGGCGTAACTTCTGGCGATTTATACTTCAATACCACGAATAGTGCCTATCGCTTGAAATCATAAGATCAAACTTTAGTGTTCTCACCAAATCCTCAGGAAGCCTAAGGGTAACCAAAGGATGAATCCACCAAACTTTTTTAATCATGGAAATCATTTATTCTGTTGGTCCCCGCTTCATTGATGGCGTTAACATCGACGCTGACGTTACAGCCGCGTTTCCTAGCAAAGAGCAGGAACGTGATATCGATGAGCCCGTGACGGGTCTTGACGGTCTAGGCTACGAGCCCGGCCAGAAAAACAAAGATGGAGGTGACCTGTGATGAATGCCCCTGTTGCCGCATGTTTCATTGCAAGCTGTCTGCTTGTCGGTAGCTTGACAAGAGCTGTTGAAAGGATTGGTGGAGATGCCAGTTACGAAAACTTCGTGAACGACCCTTCTAACTACCATTTAGTAGATGATCTCGGTCGCCCTGTGAGCCAAGAAGCTAAGTAGTCTCAGCGTTTCTGATATTACCTTTGGGTCATCCTCTACGATGGCTGCAACGTATCCCCACACGTCATATTCGTTGATAACTGGGCAGGCAACCATGATCCTGCCAGGCATTGCCATTGACTCGGTGTGAGCGCACTCACCAAAGAGAAAAGGTCCCCCAAGGACTCTCATGTCTGCGGTAATGCTATGAAGCCCCGACTTGCCTGGGAATTGATCGGCTGGTCGTACCCACAACCCTACAAGAGACTGTATCTCTTCCCAGGAGACAAACATAAGCCCGTAAGGCCTGTTACTGTAAAAATACTCTTGCATCAGTTCATATAGCTGTTCCTTTGCTTCTGGATGTATACTCATCACCTCTACAGGACTTCTCCTGTCTCTGGGTAGCCCCATCAAAAGTTCAGGCCTTTGCCATATAACGAAGCCAAGCATTAGCGAGCTTATTGCGGTAAGTCCTACACATACGCGCCAGATCCCTTCCCTCAATGACTTGGGGACCTTAAGGTAGGCGGATGCTACTTGGGATTTCCAGTTGACAGCAGACCTGAATACCTTAGGCTTGTTGTTGTCGTTAAGCATTAAAACCTGCTGCCTATACGATAGTCTACTGAAAATGGCAACCTAAAAAGTCACGACGTAAAATTATGGCCGCCAAGAAAAGGAGCACTGCTAGTTTTTACGCAAGTAATCCCGAATCCTACAAGAAAAAACTTGCTTACGACAAGAAGCGTAATGCAAAACCTGGTCGCAAAAAGTACCGCGCTGAGCTAGCAAAGGAGCGGCGGGCTCGGGGCATCATGGGTAAAGGCGGGCCCGACGTCAGTCATGCAAAGGGTGGAAAGTTCAAGCTGGAGAATGCTAGCAAGAACAGAGCCAGGAACGGACATGGTAAGAATGCTCGCCTAGCCGAAGGTGGAGCAAAACGGAAGTCTAAGGCAGGCTACAAGCCTCGTTCTAAAAAGAAAAGCTAATGTCACTCTACAAAAACATCAACGCCAAGAAAAAGCGTATCGCTTCTGGCTCCAAAGAAGAAATGCGTAAGCCTGGTGCTAAAGGCGCTCCTAAGGCTTCTGCATTCAAGAAAGCTGCTAAGACAGCTAAAAAACCCGCTAGCAAAAAGCCCGCTGCTAAAAAAGGAGACAAGAAGATGCCTGCTTTCCTTAAAAAGAAGAAAAAGTAATGGCTGCCAAGAAGAAAGGTGCAATGAAGGGCTGCGGCGTCAAAAACGGCTGCAAGTCTAAGGCTGGAGGGCTTACTGCCAAGGGTCGTAAGCGTATCAACGCCAAGACAGGATCTAACCTGAAAGCACCGGTCACAGGCAAGGTCAAGCCTGGGAGCAAAGATGCCAAACGTCGCAAGTCTTTCTGCTCTAGAAGCAGGAGCTGGACTGGTGAGCGCGGCAAAGCTGCTCGCAGGCGTTGGAAATGCTGAAGAACAAAGCTACTTGGGCTTTTGGAATGCTTGCCTTTTTGATGGTATTCCATCTTTCATTCCTGGGCCTAGGAGCTGCTGGCTGCAGAACTCTTATCCTTAGGGGTGAGCAAAGCATACCTGAGCAATGCAGTAATAGCACAGGCATACTTCAAAGAGCAGCTGAAACATACATCGCAATCATCCTAGCCTTAATGGCTCCCATCAACGGTAAGTAATCATGCCTTTACCACTTTCAACGGCTAGAGCTACAAGCAAAAAGAAAGCCCCCAAGAAGGGAGCTAAGAAATCAACCAAGAAGGGATCTTGTAATTGTTCCAAGGGCAAGAAATAAAAATATACCTCCCACGATAACAGTGCTCCAGCTTCGGTGCTTGATTGCACTTGGAGAAAGAAGCAGCTCCCCTACAACAGTGCAACAGGCCCCTTGCAGTACCATTCCCCTGTCAAAGAACAGGTAGGTGCCAATAAAACAGATGTTTGCTAGGTGGCGGAGGTTGTCACGCCAGTCAGTTTGATACTTCATGCGTATGGCCAAGCTAGCTCAACGTCGCCTTGCCATACGTCTTCATCTACGGGGGTTGCGGCAACGTAGTCTCTGAAGGCTTCTTGCATCTCTTCTAGGGTCAATCCTAGATCATTTGCCATCAATTTCACGTTGCTCTGACCCTTGTACAGGATCTGTAGAGCTTGATGCAGTGTCAACAAAGTCGTAGGTGTAGCCAATAGGACCTCCTAGGGGCGTTTCACCCTCTTTCTCTTCCCAGTATATCGGCTTAGTGAGTTCAACAGGATTGGGATTCAGCTTTTCAATCTGTCGATCTACTTCATCCATTGATTGTTTGGTCTTGTAGTCGACCCAGTATGAAAACCAGTTGTCATAAATCCTATTGAGCCATGGGTTGTCGCGATAGTACCCATGGTCCCAAAGGATTCTGATGATTTCAACTACAAGACCTTGGTAGATCACTTCTTGTCAGTATGAGAAGCGTGAGGGAAAGCAGCGCGAAGTGCTTTAAGGATGGCGTCCACAAGGCCGTTGCCTGCAAGAGGAGTAAACGGAAGGACTTCGGAAGCGATGAAAAGCGCAAGGCCCAAGATAACGGTGACTTCCATGTTTTTAAGGAATACTGCCCTAGAATACCCACGTCGGAATCCTAGCGGGATACAGAGCGACTATGATTCTTTCATCTGCCGATATTCTTCGCATACTCGGCGGAAGCGAGATTGTACGACTCTCTGCGCGTTTAAGTATTATCGACGGCAAGCCGAAGCTAAGCGGTGCCGAAGGACTGTTCATTTATATAGAAAGGTTTCCCGAAGTAGATGAGTTTGAGGCAACTTGGTCTCTTTACCTCGAGAGCGATGGGAGCGAGCTCGATGATTTGGTTGTTGCTGAGATCAAAAAGCTTCTGCCCAGTGTAAGTATTACTGAAGGATTGTTGACAGTCGTAAAGACTACTGACTTCCTCTCAGAGAGCACCCAGACCGCTCCAGAGGCGCCTAAGCCAATTCAGGCTAAAGTAGACCTAACGCAGTACGAAGAACGCTTCCAGAGCCTTGTAGAGGACGTACAAGACCAGATGCTGCTCGTTACCAGCGGAAGAGCTGGAAAAGACGGTCAAGACGGGCGCGATGGGGTTGATGGTCGGGATGGTAACGACTCACTCGCTACAGATACAGAGCTGTTCGACCTGCAAAACGTAGAGCAGGGCATTCAGATGGAGCCTGGCCAGGTACTGACCTGGGATGGTAACAAGTGGACGAACCTGTATGTGCGCCAGACCATGTCTGCTGGCGGTTCTGCTGGTGGTACTACAAGTGGCGGAGGTGGTGACGGATCGCAGGGTCCAGCAGGTCCAGAAGGTCCAGAAGGTCCAGAAGGCCCCGAAGGTCCCGAAGGCCCACAGGGTATTCAAGGTATTCAAGGAGAAGTGGGTCCAGAAGGTCCTCAAGGCATTCAAGGCATTCAAGGCGAAGTGGGTCCAGAAGGCCCGCAAGGTATTCAGGGGATCCAAGGTGAACAAGGTATTCAGGGCGAGCAAGGTCAGCAAGGTATCCAGGGTCCTGCTGGTGCTGGTATCGTTTTCCAGGGTCAAGTAGATGTTATCCCTTCCGGCTCAGGCGATGTCACGATCAATAGCGGCGGAAGCTTTACTCCAGTCCAAGGTGACGCTGTTATCTATACCGGTGATGACTCACTATATGTATATGATGGCACAGATTGGGTAGACGGTGGCTCAATCCAGGGTCCACAAGGCATCCAGGGTCAGCAAGGCATTCAAGGCGAACAAGGCGAGCAGGGAATTCAAGGCATTCAGGGGATTCAAGGTATCCAAGGAGAGCAGGGCGAGCAGGGTCCAGATGGTTCTGCTGGTCAAGGTGTTCCTACTGGTGGCACCTCCGGGCAGGTCTTGGCTAAGATCGATGCCACTGATTACAACACTGAATGGATTGATGCTCCTTCCGGCGGTGGAGGGGGAGGCAGTTCCTCTGCATACACTGAAGAGACGCAGGCCACTGTTAGCGGGCTTGGAACGTTTGTTGGCCTGGAGGAGAACGGAACGTTAGTTCGAGTAAGTTCTACTGCCGATGCTTGGATTGTTCTCTACAGCGACGCTGCATCTAGGACCGCTGACAGCGGGAGGGCCTTCAATACTGATCCGGCTACTGGCGTTGGTGTACTTGCTGAATTCTATATCACTGCCGGTACGACCGTTCTCGCTACTCCTGGGACAGTCTATTTCAATGCAGAGACACCAACCGCTTCTGCGATCTACGTAGCGACCAGAGATCAGGCTGGAACTGCCGTAAATACTTCCGTTACTATTGGAGCCTATGCTTTCATTCCTGCTTCCGAGATAACTTTCCCGGAGGCTCCTGTTGATAATAACTTCTATACCAGGAGCAATAACAACTGGGAAGAATTAGCTGAATCCAGCCTGCAGGCAATTGAAGCGCAGAACAAGACTTATACCTACACTGGCGACTTACTAACCTCTGTTGCTGGCACCGTGACAGATGTGGCTATGACTTACGATGTAAACAATAGACTTGAGACAGTCACTAAGACCGTTGGCGCCACTACGATTGTTAAAACATTTTCTTATGATACCGATGGTAAACTAGTTTCGTTAACAGTAACCTGATTCCATGGCTCTGATTTTTGACCCTGATGATCTAAATCAGGGCGTCGAACTTACTTACGACACAGCTGCTAAGACGATTGCCCTAAACATTGCCGGCAACCTTAGCACTGATGGCGTAACACTGAAGGCGCTGTATTCTGCCACTAAAGAAGAGTGGAAGAACGACCCGCTTCTGATTCCATTCCCTTTCCCGTTTACTCCGATTACGGACGAATCATTTGAATTAAAAGATGGTTGGGATTTTGCTAACGATGCGACCCGCTATCTGATCAGAACTTCTGGTTGGTCCGTTGTTGATACTAGCGGTCAAACTACTCAGCAGTGGTCTGGTATTATTGGCCTGGGTACAATCGAAGCCAACGATCAAGTCTACTTTGATCAAGGCGTAGGTATTACTTCGTTCCAGCTGACAGGCCAGGTTAACCAGGCTGTTCAGATCTTTGATGATCCTAACGGGGACGGCAATACAGCTGACGGCTTTGACTACCGAGCCGAGTTTGCGATGTACGTCAGGGAGCAAGGACAGCTCTTTGACTCCTCCAGCCTCTCGGACATTGGTGTGTCGGTCATGGCACCGATTGCTTACCGATTCCCGCTGAGTACTGGCGATGACTTGAACGTCGGCACGCCTGACAACGACATCATCACTCTGGCCCCTTACACGGGGATGAGTATCAATTACTATGCGACTGCTCAGTCGCGGCTAATTGGTGGCGTCAACTATGACTTCGGTATTGTCATCGACGGCAACAACGGTACGGCCGAACAGATCTACGAATTTGTTCAGTACCAGTTACGTCAAAACACCGACATCAACGCTCTAGGAAACGGCGCTGTTGTCGGTACCACGGCTTCCCAGCTGTTGCGATTCGTCGGTAGTAACCTCGAGACGCTTTGTGCTGACAACCCGAATGGCGGCGGTTCTGGTGTCTTTATTGACAACTTCCAGGCTGCTGACACCAACCGGATCACCTTCTCCGACAACACTTGCGGAGCACTGATCGGGTTCCCATTCGTTGCTGTTGTGACCGTCGCGTTCAACAACAACCTGCAGAACGACGCAGATGCGATCTATCGAGTGTTCTACACCTCTGTTCCTAGTGGTGATTACGGAACCTCCAACGCCATCCTGGTCGAAGATGCAGGCAGCGTACAGGTGCTTGGTAGCATTAGTGGCGCTACAAGCATCCAATTCGATTACGACTACGACGGTAACGTTCAGGGCGGAAGAACACCCGGCGCTGACGCCGCTATTACCGTGGTTGCAATTGGCTTGGAAAGTGGCCAGTACGTGTCTGCTGAAGGTACAATTACCCGAAGCACGCAGAACTCTGTGTCCCTGGTGGCACCACTGGAAAGGAACTACGAGAATCCTTAATTTCAGTACTGCGGCATACTATGGGGACCAAAAGGTCCCCTTTTTTATTGGCAAAGCCATGGCAGCTCAGGTAATTACAACCGATCTTATCACTGTTGCAGATGCCGAGCCAGGCAGTTTGGGAAACTGGACAGCCCTCGGTGGTGGACAGTCTGGCCTATCAGAAGAAACCGACTTTGCTGTACAAGGTCAGACCTCAATCTCCAAGCAGGTTAGGCAAGAAACCAAAGGGATGCACGCTGATAACGGTTCAAGTTTTACTTTTAGTGCTGGACAGCATGTTTATGTTTGGTTATATGCTACGACTCCTGGTGCAACCGACTTTCGCGCTCAAGGTGGTCTGAGGATTACTCTTGGAGCAAGTGGTAATGCCCGTAGTGAGTACTACGTCAACGGAAGAGACTTCTATCGATATGGTGGCTGGGTTTGCTACCCGGTTAGCCCTAACGCAACCCCTGATACCCAGGTAGGTGGTGGAGGAGGATCAACTCCTCGGTACTTTGGCGGGATCATGTCTAACCTCGTGACAGTTAAGGGCCTGAACTTTGGCGTTGACGTTATTCGCGTTGGCTCAACAATCAATATTTCCGGTGGTGGGGGATCTGACCCGCAGATTACTTTTACCGACGTTTCTAATACTAACGACCTGCAGAACAACGCCTGGGGAATCTTCCAGGGAACAGACACGGGCGGCAACCTGCAAGGCAAGCTTGTTTTTGGTGTAGACAATGGAACTACCCTTACGGACTTCAGTGACTCAGACAAGGTGTTGGTGATCACAAACAAGAATCCATCGGGAGTGCAGCTAAAGACTGATCCAGATTTTACTCAATTGCGTTTCCAGGGGACAAACACAAGCGCCGTATTTACCGGATGCACCTTCCTGTCTCTTGATACTCATGACCCGGGAAGCTTCAACACTGAAAGCGCAACGAATCCTGCGCTGATTGAGTTTCAATCCTCGGTTTTTCAGGACATAGGGCAAATCGGACTAAATTCTAGATCCTCAATCAACGAATCAAAGCTGACTCGTTGTGGCCTGGTCGTTCAGAACGGCGGAACACTGGATGGCGATACCTTTATCGACAGCGATGCGGTCGTAGCTGGAAATGACCTAGGTAATATCACCAACTGCAATTTCAGCAGAACAGCTACCAATGGTCACGCAATCACTACGACTATTAACTCGAGCAGTGTTTCCTTTATCGGTAATACGTTCGATGGCTACGGGGCTGACGGTACCGCTCAAGCTGCGATCCATTTCACGGCAAGCTCCGGAGCTGTGACGGTTAACGTTACCGGTGGAGACCTTCCTACTTTCTTGTCGAATGGTGTTAATGTTACTATTCAGTCAAGCTCCACGCTAACCTTGGTTGGCCTACAGCCTTTAACAGAGGTCCGTATCTACGAGGCTGGGACCACAACAGAAGTGGCTGGTGTCGAGAATTCAGGAACATCCGAGGTGTTTGCTATCTCTGTGCCGTCTGTTGATATTGTTCTCCATGCTCTCGGCTACCTTAATCAGAGGTCTTCAAATGTTGATACCACGGCTAACTTAACGCTGCCAGTTCAGCAAACTTTTGACAGGCAGTATGACAACCCCTAACTCTTAGTCGGATTAGGTGCTTAGGAATACTGAGCTTGACGTTGCAGTGATTGCATGGCATTTACATTTGATGGTTTAACCAAGATCATCCAGTGCGACGTTGGGACCACTCAGTTCTCTGCATCGTCGGTCTATAGCGACTGGAAACGCTGGGTAACCCAAGGCGACAATGCAAAGTATGTGCCCGCGTTTGATCTGTCAGTCGGAGGCAACCCTCTTGGTGGCGCAGTGCTTCTTGGCGCCTACTATTTCTTGCAGAATGGCTGGAAGATCCGCCCACAAGATTCTGACCACACTTTGATCATTGAGGGTAACCTGTTCCCTGTCCCTGACGATGCTGGCCTGTTTTTGCCGACAGTCAGTCAACGTAACGTGTTGATCGCAATGCGTACTAGCTCTCTAACCCAGCAGCTCGTTGTAGAAGCCGAGGGTGGTGGTGGCGTCGATGCCAACGCGGTGGCCGATGCTGTTTGGACTAAGGACATCAGCGCTGTCAATACTCCTGGCCAAGCTGGTACGGTTCTCAATGAAGCCGAAACCAAAGCTGCCGAGGCTAAGCAAGCGGCTGATCTAGCAGCGGCACTGAGCGCATAAAGTTTAGGGGCGGAAGCCTAGAGCTAACCATAGGATTTAATCCACCCAGTACCATGACGCTCAACAGAGAGGTAGAGTTTGATGGCGAAATTTACAGGGAAGAGGACGTTGGCGGCGAACTGATTGAGGCTATGATCGCCGACCTTGAGACAACAGGTCTTGACACAACTGACTACCTGTACTCGATTGGCCATGCTCAGGACCGTGCGGCCATGCGGGCACTTTTCTTTGGCAAGGACGACCTGGAACAATGGATTCATGATGAACTTAACAGGCTTGGCTACTGATGGCATTTGAAACATACTTGACGGTTTATGTTGGCGAAGCCGGGTTGGAGGATCGCTCCAAAAGGGTCAAGGCCAGCAGGCTGAAAGACCTGGGCAGGAGGTTCCATCTGACGCACATCCAGATTGTGGAGCAGGATCCGCCACTACTTGAGGAGCTTCCCGTGGCTTACCTGAATGGCGAGCGTTGGCATGGTATCGAGCGCCTGAGGTAGTTGGCATCCTACTCCGACAAAGGGGTACCAATGAACGTATCAGAACAGGGTATAGAGCTGATCCAGCGGTTTGAAGGTCTAGAGCTTACTGCTTATCCAGACCCCGGAACAGGCGGAGATCCATGGACAATCGGCTACGGCCACACTGGGCCAGAGGTCCAGCCTGGTCTTGTGATCAATATTGAGCAAGCTGGAGCGTTATTAAAGGAAGACCTTGAAAAGTTTGAGGAGGCTGTAGACAGGCTGATCACCGTTGAGTTGAACCAGTACGAGTTCGATGCTCTGGTTAGTTTTGCTTACAATTGTGGCTGGTTTGCTCTTGAGGACTCGACGCTTAGAAGAAGGCTGAATGCAGGCGAAGCAAAGTGCCCTGTCTTCAAAGAGGAGCTGCCCAAGTGGGTCAACGGTGGCAATGGCCCAATGCCTGGACTTGTTAGGAGGCGTGATGCAGAAGCGGAGCTTGCCTGTACTCCTGTCGGCTCGGCACCAAAGTCATTTCTGGAAGATGCTGCAAAGTACGACAAAGGCCTACCTCATCAGGTAGAGGCCTGGAGGGGCTTAGAGGCAGCTATTGACCCAATAATCCTAGAAGTATTTAAACGCTCTTACAGAGGCTCTGAGAGCCCTTCTGAGGCGATTGACGTAGGATTTCCACTGGATGTGCCGTATTTTTGGCAAAGGGACTCGAAGACAGGCCACGGTGAGCGCATGTGCTTCTCCAGTTCGATGGCAATGGCTTTGGATTATGTGAACCCTGATGCAATCCTTGGAGATGACGACTGGTATCTCAACGAAGTATTTAAGTTTGGGGACAGCGTGTCTTCTGAGGCCCAGGTGGCTGCAGCTGAGTCTTTGGGATTTACTGTTGACTTTCGTACAGATGCTAGCGAGCAAGACCTGATTGACCAACTGAACAAAGGTTTTCCGGTTCCAATCGGCATCCTGCACCACGGCGGAATTGATAGCCCTTCTGGGGGCGGGCATTGGATTTGCCTAATTGGCTATGACGATGAGTTTTTCCATGTCCATGATCCCTTCGGAGAGCTTTCGCTGATCGGTGGTGGCTACCCTAAAGCTGGTCCCACTGATGGGCAAAATCAAAGGTACAGCAGAAGGAATTTAATGAAGCGCTGGCTTATTGCTAATGACCACGACGGATGGGGCGTTTTTGTTAGGTAAACTTGTTCAGACTTTATCAAACAAGTGCAACAAGCAGTTCTTTCCTGGCTCCCTGGTTATATGTATGTAAACGGTACCCTTCGGACTACCGGTGGAGCCATTCCTCCTACTTTCCATCTCAGGGAAGATGGAGAGATCATGGCGTATGTTCGCCCAATCTTTGAGGATGGACCGACCATTGGTCTCTTCTTGAAAATGTCTGGCATTAAAGACGCGGTAGAGCGCGGAGTTCACTAGGCATCAAAAAAGGGACCCGTAGGTCCCTTCTCTGTTCCCCGAAAGCCCCCACGGCCCTCACGTCATTTTATCACTCTTCGAGGTCAAACTCCAGACCATCGATAGATTCGACCACTTCCTTCAAGTATTGGTTGACGTGGTCTTCTTCCCATCCGAACTGGAGCATCAACGACTCGGCAATAGCGTTGATCGCTTCGGTGTGCTGAGGAGTCCACTCGTCTGTTGCCTGGGCATGGTCACGGACCTGGCTGGCTGCATTTAAAAGATTGAGCTCCGTCTGCTGGAGAGCCAGTTCCCGGTCATCTTCCGTTACAGCGATTTGCTCATAAAGAGCCAGCTTCTGTCTGTCGATGACGGTCATCAGTGCATAGGCAGTTCGGCCAATCCAGCTATTCAGGCCAATCGCAATACGTTGGTTGAGCTGAATAAAAAAAGCCGAGACTTGCGCCACGACTTGAAAAAGGAAGTTCTTCATCGCTTTACCGCTATATCTAAGTTTACCGCTTTTGCTCTTTGAGGCGTGAAACCAGGACTGCAGTCATGTCGCCGCCCTTCTTAACAGCGCTGTAAGCGTAGTCCATGGATAGCACGGACTTGTCCAAGAAACCGCGCACACCTTCGACCTTGGAGCCGTTCCATACGGCCTGACGGCCACGGGTTTTGACGTGCCAGAACTCAAGGTTGCCCTTCCATTTCTTTTCGCCGTTCTCATCCACCATTTCTTTGCGGACAATCCAAACAGCGTGACTGACATGGGACAAGGCGTCAGTGCCTCGGATCTGATCGAGCGTAGGAGATTGCTCTTTACCAACTGAGTCCATGCCGACTCGATTCATTTGAGCTAGGACGATTAGGTCGATCTCCAGCTGCTTAGCACAGCTCATTAGCTTGTACGCCCGATCCTCTAGCATTGCGGCGTCAGAAGTAGGGGCCCCTTTGTGACGAGCCAGTACGTGGAAGTGGTCAACGATAGCAACGCGCAGGTCAGGGTTCTTGGCCTTCATTGAACGCAAACTGTTGATCACTGAGTCTACGTCAGCGCCCCAGGGATCTTCGACGAGCAGCTTGCCGCCGTTCTCTTGAATAGCATTGGCTGCCATCATGATGTTGCCCGAGACAGTCTCGCGAGAAGAGTCTGGAGATTCGATCGATCCGACAGCAGCCCAGTGGTGGTTGTCGTTTGCCACCTGAGTGGCTGCAGCCCAAATACGAGCATAGATAGCTGTCTTGTCAAGCTCAGCAGAGATGAATCCAACCTTGAGTCCGCCATGGGCCAGGTTCACCGCAGCGTAGACACCCAGGACAGTTTTACCAACACCTGTGCGTGCAGCAAGGGTAAACAATCGGCCACCAGCTGATTCGCCTGAGCGACGTACTCCACCCTCCATGTCCAGGTCCATCGCAGGGATGCCAGTACTGACGGGAGCAGATTGCTCACGAGCACTCATGATCTGATCAATAAAGGCGATCTTGCCGTCACGGGGGTTGATCAAGTCTTCGACAGCATCAGTCGCGTTACCTTCGTTGCCGACAGAACCTCGGAGCATACCCAGGCAGCGCATTAGCTCCTGTTGTTGCGCTTCAATAGCTTTCTCTAGCTTGGCATCAGACTTGATGGACTGGCTTGCAAGGTGCTGTGCTTCCAGGAAGTTAGCACGAGCGCGAGCTTGACGCAGCAGGTCAAGGGCAATGCCCCACTCTGAATCAGAGTCGCCGTAGCGGTCCATAGCATCGTCATCCGTTAGATCGGAGACTGTTTGCTCGAACTCTAGTTTGGAGCAAAACTTGGTGGTGTTGTTTGGAAAAGCTGTGATCAGGTGTTGCTTACTAATCATCGAAGCACCATCGGCTTCGCCGTTGAAGATCCGGTCGATCAAACCACCGATAGAGCGGAATGCATCGTTAGACCACAACTGACGTGGCAGGGATTGGCCATGGCTAACACCGACTGCAATACGCAGATCAGACCACAGCTCACGGGCTAAACCAGAAGGGCTGCCAAGAACACGACACAGGACGATTGCTTCTTGGTCTGTGGTGTCGTCGCCCTCGAATTTGGTAGTGGGTTGAATCTTTTCGATCAGGCGGACAAGGCCGAATACTGATTCAGCCTCTTCTTTGCCGACACCAGCGATCTTGCCGTCCTGGGCTTCCAGCAGTCCGAGGTCAACTGCATTCTGGATGTGTGGGGGAAAATTCATAATCAGTTAGCAGTGGGGAGGTACGAGACACCAGCCTGGTGTTCTTTGTAGGTCCAGTGTACCACGTTACCCTCTTCGTCGCTATAGATGTAAAGCGTGTTTTCAGCGGCTACGTCGGTCTCGTGCTTCCAGGCCTCAAAGCGTTCCATGGTGACACGTTCCACTTTAGAGAGCTCATGTCCTTTGCTTGCGAACCACTCAAGCCAAGAAGCATCGTTGTTCCTGTCGAAGCCTGCCGCCTCTGCTTTGTCTCCCTTGGCTTCTTGGTGCATCTTCTGGGTCTTCTCGAACTTCTTAGGGCTAGGGGTCCCTACTCCAAAGATGTTGTCAAATGTCTGCGGGAACTTTTTGTACCAGTCATTCATCTTGCATGCGAGCAGGATCTTGCCCAGGTATTCATTCAGGTCTTCGCACTCCACCATTGCAGCATGCTGCATTAAGACATCAAGCCTTGCTTCAGGTAGCAGACCACGCATCGTAGGGAAGTTTTCAGGCTTCTTGTTGTTCCAAGTCTCTACCAGTCCTTGGCGCAATTGCTGGCGACCCGACAGCTTCCGCTCTTTCTCTTCGACTGCCTTGGCTGGGTCAGAAGAATCAATCTTGAGCTGGTATCGGGCTCCTCTGTCAAGTTTTACTATGAATCCATTTTCTGCTAACGCTTTGATTGAGCGCTGCAGGTTGCGAGCAGGCAGGCCAAGCTCAGTAGCCACTTCCGCTATGCTCACAAATAGGTTGGATTCGCCTTGCTTGCAAAGGCTGCACAGGGACATCCAAATCACCTTGTCGCGATCGGTCAAAGTCTCGTGAAAAATGACCGCGTTAGGGACTTGGGTGAAGTTGTGTGAAAGGGGTGGAGTGGCGAAGCAAAAAGGTTTCATCGGCATGGGGGCGAAGTACTCACATCCTACCACATGCGCGACAAATGGTGTCGCACCAAACGACAAATGGTGTCGCACGCGAGCGACAAATGATGGTAAAACGAGCGACAAATGGTGTCGCTATACTTATATACCATATGTTTTAATATAAGTAACGCGAGGAAGAGGCTTTGGAACCTTAAGCCATGGCTGGACGGAAACGACGATTTACACCTCCCAAGGGCTTTACGCAATGTCCTAAATTGCGTCAGAGCTACGAGGAAAATGGCAAGTCTTTAGGGCGCCTCTACCTGTGGTACGAAGACGCCGCTGTGAAGGCCTGGTCGTTCCTCGGTGGCACTCTTGGTCCTCGCTGGATGCTGGAGGTGTTCAGGTACCACTGGGTCAAAGACAACCCGGATGACTACAGGCGCTGGCGAAAAAGCAAACACCGTGTTAGACTGAACGAGTAATACCTTCCCCGAGGACTCGAACATGAATTTCCCCAACCTTGCAGGCGTCGCTACCAAAGACCTGGTCGAAAAGATCGGCACAGGCAAATTCCAAGCGGCGTACATCAATTGGTCTCGCACCATGAACCTGCTGCGCACTCACGCACCGGGCTGGTTGGTTGACTACGTTCCTGCAGAGGACGGCAGCTTGCTCCACAGGGCTCCTGTTGGCGCTTACCTGCTGATCCGTTTCCAGCACATGGAGAGCGGCACTGTGACTCCTGCATTGCCTCAAGCAGTGATGGACCACCGCAACAACGCTATCCCGTTCGATAAGATCACCGCTCGCGACATAACCGACACCCAGCGTCGTGGCATGTGTATGGCAGCCGCTATGCACTTTGGCCTGGCTTATGAGTTGTGGGCCAAGCTGCCCATGGAGAATGGCTACGCTGCACCTGGAGCTGAAGAAGCCCCAAAAGCACAGGCTGCCCCGGTTGTGACTCAGGCGGCCCCTGCAGCGGCTTCTGGTGGCACTTCTGAAGTAACGGAGGCCACCTTTCGCGAAGCAGCCCTTGAAAAAGGCTTCACCACCTACGCAGTCGAAGGACTCCTTGGACTCATTAAGGGCAACTTTGCTAACGGGGTCAAGACCGTCGGAAACAAAACAGCAGCCGAAGTCGAAGGACTCAACGCCAAGTTTGCCCCTAAAGAAGAGTCCGGCGAGGGTGAGCAGTGGTGATCTCACAGGATTCTTAGAATTCTTTAATGGCGTCCTAGTTGACTAGGGCGCTTTTCTATGCCATACTTTGTACATGACCTTCACGAGGACCCGCCAATGACTACTGATCCAATCCAAGCCTGGTTGAATGCTGCAGGGCGCTACCCCCTTCTACCAGCTCCCGAAATGCTTCGCCTTGCCAAGAAGCGCGACTCCCTGACGCCTGGCTCTAAAGAGTACGTCAAGGTAGTCAATAAAATCACAGAACACAACTTGCGACTAGTCCCTGGCGTGGTGCGCAGGTACTTAGCTAAGCGTATTGGCTTCAACATGCGCTCTGAAGTTACCAATGATTTGCTCCAGCAGGGGTATATCGGCCTTCGCCGTGCAGCAGAAAAGTTTGATGCAACTCGCGGCTTTACCTTTGCCACTTACGCATATAACTGGATATTCCAGTCTGTAACTCGCTGGCACAACTGCAACGACAGGGCGATCTACGTTCCTGAAAATGCTATGACCGAAGTGCTTTACCGTAGGCGCAATGGCCGTTCCAGCACCTCGAAGAACGGACGGATTGGCTTGGAGGCTTTAACTGCTGCAGCTCGAACCTTGGACATCGCTTCCCTTGACCGCAAGATCAACTCAGAGGAAGATACACCCTTCTCTGAGCTTATAGGTGAGGAAAACCTGCTCTATAAGAGTGAGCCAGTCGATGAAAAAAGAGGTGAGCGTATGCTCCGCGAGCTAATGGTCGAATGTGACATCAACCCCCGGTCTCAGGAAGTTGTCGTTAGCTATGCTCGTCGCGGTCGCATGTCGATCGTAGCGGCTAAGTTATCCCTTAGCCCTAAGCACTGTCAGAACCTTTATCAGGAAGCTGTTCGTGTTATGAAGATCGCAGTCAAAAACAAAGAAGCTGATATACTGAATAACAACACTGCCTCTACGAGGAACTGACAATGGCTGCTATCACAACCGCAGGAAAAGTAACCGCAAAAGAGGGTACTGAAGCTGTAACCGTCCGTGAATTCGGCAACGGTGGCAAGATCGCCAAGTTCAACATGGTCGATCAAGAGTACTACTATGCCAAGAATCCCGATGACAAGGTCGGACAATTCTACACCTGTGAGGTTAATGGCAAGCAGGCTGACATCGTTGTAGACCGCCTACAGCGAGGTGACCGAGTCTGCGTGCGAGGCCAGTTGGTTCAGCGCGAGTACAACGGAAAGATCTACCTTGACGTCAAAAACGCCTCGGTAACCTTTATGGAAGATCGCCGGGACAGTCCGGCTGGTGGCGGGGATTCTTTGTTCTGATCTTTACAGAATGTTTCAGCCTCCCTTTACGGGGGGCTTTTTTTATGGTTAGAATGGACGCATCAACCAAGGAGGTTTCCCATGACTTTTGGCTTTACTATTGACCAGGCTGAGATCGCACCAGGCAGCCTTGGATTACTGTTTGACGAAACTCCAGAGCTGACCACAGCAGATGTTCGCCCGTTCGTTTGGGCAATACTGCTTTACCGGGGAGCGATTCGTACTCACGAGGCTGTGGGAGCTATAACCCCTCTGTGCGGCTCTTCTGAGCTATTTGCTGGCTGGTCTGACGATCTGGACCTAGAGGACAGTAGGACCCGACTGGAGTGGCTTGTACAGGAGGTTCTTGGCGATATGGTGGCCGAGGGTCTGCTCCGAATGGGAACTGAGGATCTTTGGGTGTTAAATTCCTCAGACAAGCACTTGCCTAAAGTCATAAAAGCTGTTGCCGGTATCGATGGCAGCCTCCCGGCTCACTACATCCTTGAAAGGGAGAGTAACTAATGGCTAGGCATGGCAAAAGCCGAAGGGCTAAGCAAAAGAGACAGGCTAGGGAGCACGAGCTGTGGGCAAAAGAGCAAACTGAAGAAGGTTCTGACAAAAGAGCTGGAGAGTTTGTGGTTTTGTTGTGGCCGAATATGGAGAAGACTAAGCCTGTAAACTGGAGCGAAGCAGAGAAGATCTGGCGTAATCACACCGATCGCGCCATGATTTTCGCTAAAGACGACTTTACCTGTAAGACAAGGGAGCCAAACTGATGCAAGTCCTGAAAGATGGAACGATCAAGTACAAGGCTTCTGCCCTGAAAGCGGCTGAATGGTATCAACAGGAACCTTTGCCTATGAGGTCCATGCGCAAGGGCACCAGAGTTAAGGTATTTTGCGGAGCTGGATGGGACAAGGGTAAAGTGATAGAATGGACATCAAGCGGGATTACCGTTTACCTTGATCGACGGAAGAAGACAATCTGCTGTCGAGACAACCGAAACATCAAAATTGAGGATTCCTCCAAATGACCCACGACCCAATCAACAACCCTGCTCACTACGCTGAAGGCCGCCAGTACGAGCCCATCGACGTAATCGCTGACTGGGAGCTGAACTACCATCTTGGTAACACTCTGAAATATATCAGTCGCGCAGGACGCAAGCAGAATCAGCTGGAAGACCTGAAAAAGGCCAGGTGGTACATCGACAGGGAGATCCAGTCTTTGGAGCCACCAGTGCCCTTTGAGGCTACTTACGAGGACATCGTAGAAGGCTTGATTGATAATGCGATACGAGGCTACGAAGAGCCCTTGTATTACGGCGTAAGTCGTGATGTTGACGACCAGCCTCTTGAGGGTTGGGACTCCGACGACGATTACATGTGGGACCCTTCTCTTGGACCTGTAGAACTGTCAGAAGCGGAAGTCAGTGAAATCCTTCGCAATCGGAATATCGCTGACGCGGAACCCGACGAAATCATCAAGGTGATCGAAAAGCGTGGTTTCCTGATAGGAGTCAAGGCTAATGGAAGCACTTGCGTCTTGAAAGAAGACGGAGGAGGTTGCGAGTGATCTGTTTTGCAGTTTTACCTCTACTGCAGTTGCTGGGGATCTCTTTCGGGATCCTTGGCATCATAGCGGTACTGGCATTCCTGGTTGATGATTACACTAGAGATATTCCACCCTCTGTTTAGCAAGGCTCGCCCTCGGGTAACATCCAAGGGCACTTTTATGCCCGCTGCTTACAAGAAAAACCAAAAGGAGCTGCTTGAAAAAGTCAAGGAGCAATATGACGGGCCTCCTTTACAGGGGCCCCTTCGTGTTGAAATGGAGCTACATGGCGAAGGCAGGGCTGACATCGATAACGTTGTCGGTGCTTTCTTTGATACAGTTAACAAGGTGCTGTGGGAAGATGATCGAATCAGTATCATCTCTGAGCTATCTGTTCGCTGGACCAAGTGCAAGAAAGAGCATAGTACTTGGTACGTGAAAGTTATCGAGATTGGCGAAGAGCAGGAAGAATTGCCGTTCTGATAGAATGAGCAATATGCTTAGCTACCTGTGACTGCTGAAATCGCCTACAATCAGAGCGACTTTGCCTACCGAAAAGAGGCTGGAGTCAATCAATCTAGCCTGAAGAAGATCTTAGACAGTCCCGCACATTACCAGGCGGCTTTGAAATTCAAGATGATCCCAACTCCTGCAATGGAGATGGGTACAGCAGCTCACTGCCTGGTCCTGGACGGGGAGGAGGCCTTTAATGGAGCATACATCAAGAAACCTGATGGCTTATCTTTAGCCACCAAGCCAGGGAAAGAGTGGAAGGCTAGCGTTGGTCGCAAGAAGGTGCTGAATTCTGGAGGTAAGGATGATCCCTGGAACAGTGTGCAGGGAATGGCAGAGTCGTTAAGACGCCTTCAGTGGTACTCAGGAACCGATTCAGAGTACATCAAACGCAATGAAGTCTCTATCTACTGGGACTGGATGGGGGTGCGCTGCAAGGCCCGTCTAGACAGCGTCTTAATAGAGGAGGGTATCGTCCTTGACCTTAAGACCACCGACAGCGTTGATCCTGATCTGTTTGCCAAGAAGGTCGTTGGGCTGGGTTATGACTTCCAGGCCGCTTACTATGCCAAGGCTGCGGAAGTTGCGTTTGGTAAAGAGTTTAAATTCATCTTCGCTGCTATTGAGCGCAAGGCACCATATACGGTGGATCTTTTTGATGTCACACCAGATATGCTGGCCGAAGGCATGTACAAGTGCGAGAAGGCCTTGAGAATCTATGCCGAATGCGAGGCTTCTGGTGAGTGGCCCAATCGAGAGCCACAGATTCACTACCTTGACTACCCAGTTTGGTACAACCGTGTTAGAGTGGAGGAGCCCCAAACCCACGAGGAGGACCTTTTCTGATGAACAAAGAAATCCACAACGCTCACCTGGTTTCAATTACACCCGATGCTGAGAAGCAAATCGTGTACATGGCCAGGGTCAGCAACCCGAAGAACCAGGACAACCTAGACACCGCTCCAAGACTGATCAAGTACCTGATTAAGCATAAGCACTGGTCTCCCTTTGAGATGGCCAGCATGCAGGTCGAGATCAATACCACTCGTGCAGTAGCAGCTCAGATCCTGCGCCACCGGAGCTTCTCTTTCCAAGAGTTCTCCCAGCGCTACAGTTCTGTTGATGATCTGCCTGCAATGGGCTTGCCTCACCTGCGCAGCCAAGATGCTAAGAACAAGCAGGCCAGCCATGACGACCTCCCTCCTGAGCTGGTCAAGCGCTACAACCGTTACATTACAGAGCTGTACGAGGGGGCTCAAGACCTTTACCACAACATGCTTGAGCACGGGGTGGCCAAGGAATGTGCCCGCTCAATCCTTCCTCTAGGTACTCCTACTCGTCTTTACATGAGTGGCTCTATCCGGTCGTTTTTGCATTACTGCCAAGTTCGTTGTGGCACTGAAACACAGCTGGAGCATCGCCTGATTGCCAACGAGATTAAGGACATCCTTGAAAAACAACTGCCGAATGTCTACGAGGCAGCATTCGGTAGCTAATAACTCGGAAAACCCATTAGGGAATATTGGAGTTACTGGCTACGGTAAACTGAATGGTCTATCGCTAAACAGAAATGAACAACGCTGAACTTTTGAATGGTCGCCTTGCTATGCTGGGCATCGTCGCAGCAGTTGGAGCTTATGCCCTGACCGGCCAAATCATTCCAGGTCTGTTCTGACTTGTTAACAAAACCAAGTAAGCCCCTTCTGGGGCTTTTTTAATGCTTTGGCATACTAGCCCAACACAGAGAGATTCTAGTGGGTGACGGCGTATTCAGGGAATGGAAGTCCGAGGTAAAGCGGGACCGAAACATTTGGGAGTTCCAGCGTGGCTATAAAGTCAATGACGCTGGGCGACACGAGAACAATGACCAGTTCAATGCCTTTCAGATTTATCTGTACGGCAAGCGTACTTTGACTGCTGTCTGCGAAGAGCGTGGCGGCAAGATTGAGACTGTCTCGGAGTGGGCTAAGAAGTACAACTGGGACAAGCGTGCAGCGTCTTGGGACACCAAGAACATGGCTCTTGCAATGCGCGAGTCAAACAAGCTTGAGAGGAAGCGTCAAAGAGAATCTATCGAAGAGTATCGCCAGGCCAACGAGGCACAGGCGAAGATGATGATGGAGACATCTGCCGACCTAATGAGAATCATTCAGAAGCGGATCATCGAGGCCGAAGCTGAAGGAGAAAAGATTCCCATGGGCCTGGTCAGCGGTCTTATGCGTGCAGCTGCAAACATCTCTGACTCTGGCCGCCAGTCATGGGCTACTGCTTTGGGAGTTGGCCAGCTTATGCAGGTTGTTGACCAGGAGCTGGAAGAGGTTCAGGTCGAAATCATGGACGAAGCTGACGACGAAGCATACCAGATCCCTGTTGAAGAATAATGAGTACAAAATTAGGCAACGATTATCTGGAGTACGCCGCTTCGGGTCAAGACTTACTTAAAGAGGTCAAGAAGAAGAAAACCGCCAAGAACGCGGAACGAGTTGTACTATGGAAATTTATAAAGAAGGTCATGCCTTCTTATAAGTTCTACAAGTTTCATGCGACCGTCATTGAGCAGCTGCAAAGAGTAATTGATGGTAAGTGCAACCGCCTCATCCTCCAGGTCCCGCCGAGGCACGGGAAATCGCTTCTTGCGTCGCAACTCCTTCCCGCTGCTTACCTGCTCGCCCATCCAGGGCGCCATGTCGGCATCTCGTCTTATTCCGCAGAACTGGCAGAAGGTTTCTCCAGGAAGGCACGAGAGTTCTTTAAAGAAGGCGGAGGTCTCCTGAATGAATCGTCTAAAGCCGTTAATGCGTGGGGAACTGAAGGTGGCGGTGGCCTCTGGGCTGCCGGTGTGGGCGGTGCCGTCACTGGCCGCTCTGGCCATCTACTCATCATTGATGACCCCGTCAAAAACCGCGAGGACGCAGAATCAGACCGGATGATGGAGAAGCTCAACGACTGGTATACATCCACCCTGTACACACGTCTGGAGCCTCATGTGGGTGCTATCGTGGTCATTCAGACCCGATGGTCAGAAAATGACATGATCGGGCAGCTGCTGGAAAACGAGCACAACGTTTCGGAAAAGGGTCGAGAGAACTGGACCATCGTAGACCTTCCCGCTCTCTACGAGGAAGTAGCCGACAGACCGATCCTTCCTGCTCATTGCGCTACTGTCTCTGACTGGCGTGAAGAAGTGGGTGAAGCTCTTTGTCCACAGCGCTACGATACAGAGGCTTTAGAGCGAATCCGAGAGGCCGTCGGGTCTAGGGATTTTGCTTCCCTTTACCAGCAGAGGCCCGCTCCTGAGGGTGGAAACATGTTTGCCCCTGAGTGGTGGCAATATTACAATTGGGACGACGATCTACCTGAGTTCCAAAGAATCATGCTTAGCGTTGACTGTACCTTTACAGACACCAAGAAAAGTGACTATGTGGTAGGAATGGTTGTTGGCCAATCTGGAAATCAATTTTACGTGCTTGATCTTGTCAGGGAAAAACTGGACGTGGTTGGCACAATGGCCATGATTGCCAGGCTCTATAAGCGCCATGCGTTATCAGGTACCGTAATCGAACTTGCGGCATCGGGATACGCTGTGTACCAAATGATGCAGAAGAGAGTGCCGGGACTTATCGGCTTTAAACCAGAGAAGTCTAAGACCTCTCGCGCTGCAGGTATCGTCCCCTTAGTAGAAGCTGGCAACGTCTATTTACCCGCTAGCGTCTCATGGTTGGATGCGTTCTTGAATGAATTCGCTTTGTTCCCCGCTTCTCGGAACGACGATATGGTTGACGCCTTGACGATGGCGATTAATTACTGTAGTCAGCGCACTGCTCCTCAAATGACTTCTGTTACATGGGGACGTGGCGACAGGGTTTTACCAAACGTGGCTAGGTATAACAGCTGGTAGACTGTCTGTAGCTTTTTGTAACGCCGTGGCTCGCAAACCTACCAAGTTTACGATGAACACGGAGCAGCAGGAGATGGCCGCCAATAACTTAAACCTAGCGAGACGCGAAGCGTGGCGGATGCAGCGGAGTACTGGAATTGATTATGCCACCTTGGAGTCGGTGGCCTTTGAAGGCCTCTGCAAGGCTGCTTACAGGTACGATCCTGACAGGCCTCACCCTGTGACAGGCAAGGCAATGAAGTTCAGCTCCCTTGCTGTGCCAACTATTCGTGGTGAGCTGTTGCATTGGGTGCGTGACAGAACATACGCTGTTCGGTTGAGTCACAAGATGCGCGAGCGTTGGGTCAAAGGACGCAAGCTGCTCTATAAGGGCTCTACGGACCTAGAGGTTGCTAAAGCCCTAGAGATTACCAAGGAAGAGTGGCTGGAAGTACGGAAGGTATGCTCTGGTCCACCACTAGAGCTTAAGGAGCAAGCTAATCCGACGGAGTCGTTGGAACCTAGTGAGGTTAACTTCTCTGGCATGTACTTCAGGGCAGCTACAGACGCTCTAGATGCTCTTGATAACAATGACTTTTGCGACAGTCTTGAGGTCTACCTAAGCGGCACCGGTAACTTGATCCCAAAGCAAGGCGTTGACGAGTTTCTTCTGACGGCTGGGTGCAATGCGACGAATTGGGAAGAGAGTGAGATAGACCTGATTGACGGCTGGAATGATCTGGGAGGAGGTCGGTTGCAAGGGTCGCTGTTCTAGCATGGTAAGATGGGGCTAACTACCCCACGTACTTCTATGGCAATTGCACAAGCCTCGATTGATAAGCTTAAATCCGCCCCTGTCTCAAAGATTGTTGAGGAGCTAGGCGGCAGTCTCAAAAAAGTAGGTCGAGAGTTCGTCACTCAATGTGTATGGCACGAGGACAGCAACCCTTCTCTTACCATCAACGACGACAAAGGCTTCTGTTTTTGCCATGTCTGCAGAAACGGTGGAGACGCTATCGCGTATGCCAAGCAGGTTAAGGGGCTGGACTTTGTCGACGCAGCGAACCTGGCAGCATCTATCCTGGGGATCGAGCTGGAAACCGACGGCATCAGTCCTGAACAGCAAGCAAGAAGAAGGCAGGCCAAGCAGGAAGCCCTGGTCAAGCTGAAGGAAGAGCAGGAGGCTTACAGAGGCAATTTGCGCCACGAGAAAGCTGGGCGTGTTCGTCAGATCCTGAAAGACCGTGGACTAACCGCCGCCGCCAGTAAGGAGTTCGGACTGGGCTTTGCTTCTTCTGGCTACTTCGCTGGGCGTATTACCGTGCCCATCTTGAACCACCGAAACGAGCTGGTGGGCTGGACTGGCCGCGCCACAAAGAGCAAAGAGGAGCAGCCTGCCAAGTACAAGAACAGCGCCGATGGTGACTTGTTCCATAAGAAGCAGCTGGTATTTAATGAGGTACGAGCCAAAGAAGCTGCACGCATGACAGGCTCCCTGATCTTTGTAGAGGGCCACTTAGATGTGGTCTCCTTGTGGCAGCATGGTATCGCTAACGTAGTTGCTATGCAGGGCACTGGTGCCCCTGATCCGATCATCCTTCAACGTCTGGCTAGAGCTGCGGACAACTTTGTCCTTTGCTTCGATGGCGATGAAGGAGGAAAGAAAGCAGTTCAGCAATTCATCTCCGCCGCTGGCCCTATGGCTCAGAAGGGCGAGATTCAGATCAACGTTGCTCAGCTCCCTGCGGGCAAAGATCCCGACGAAATCTGCCGCGAAAGTGGCTCAATGGAATTTCACAACCTAGTAGCCAGTGCTATTCCTTGGCTTGACTGGGTGATCGATTTCTGGGCAGGTGATCTAGACAAGAACAATAGCGCTCATGTCACAGAAGTGGAGAATGCTCTGCGCAAAGTGATTGACGGCTTACGCTCTAACGCGGTGCGTGCCCATTACATCGACAAGGTTGCTCGCGTTCTGTCCCAGAGCGACAAAGAGGCCAAGGACGTCGTCAAGTCTTGGGCTAATCGTACTGTTGAGGTAGAGGAGCGCCAGTGGAAACCGCCGAGCCCTATCAAGACCCGTAAAACTGCAGAGCGACGCACACTGCGGATCTTTGTACACTGCCCTCAGCACCGGGACCAGCTACGCCCCTTGCTGAGCAAAGTAACTCACCCACCTCTCAGGTGGCTTGTAAAGCGTCTTGAGGAGCTCGACCAGCACTGTGCCACGGACCTGACTCCACACAGCATCATGGCCGTCGTAGCAGCAGCTGAGCCGTTCTTCTTGGAACAGTTGCGCACTGTTATTCAGCCCAATGTTTACATTAATGACAGCCCAGGTGTTCTTCGTCATTGCACTGATATACTGCTGAAGGATATAGCCCCCGAACTCTATGAACATGACTCCAATCAGCCATTTGCGTGACGAGGTCGCAGAGCTATACGAAGAGTATGGCTCTTACCTTGGCGCAGCTACAGAGCTTCATCGTCGCCATCCGTACTTGGCAAAACCCAATCAGCTTCGTACCTACATCAAGACAGAGCTAACTGGTCCTCAGATAGACCATGAAACAGTCGAAGCAAACGTTCAACTAGCCAAAGCCAACCAGCGGCTATCTGACCAAAACCGTATCGCAGGAAAAGCCTTCCGTGAACATGCCCGAATCGAAAACGCCGTTACAGCTTACAATGAAGCGATTCTGGCTGAACTTTCGCTTCACGGCAGAGCTCTTGCTGATTGCCCTCGCCGCACTGGTCCACTCGATCCGAATTCTGCTGCATTGGTGGTACATCTCAGCGATAACCACTTTAATGAGTTGGTCAACCTGCCAACCAATCGATTTGACTTTGAAGTGGCCTCAAAACGTCTGGCACTTTTAGCCCAAAAAGCTAAGTTGCTTGGCAAGGCTTACGGCGTTGAGCGTGTCGTTGTCTTCTTTGGTGGTGACCTGATGAACAGTGATCGTCGACTTGATGAACTGCTGGCCATGAGCACCAACCGCGCCCGTGCCACCATTTTAGCCGTCCACCTCTACAAGCAGTTCCTTCTTGACCTGCGCTCTGAGTTCTTTGTGGACGTGTTTGGTGTAACCGGCAACGAGTCGCGTGCCAAAGACAATCTTGGATGGGTTGATGTGGTGGCTACCGATAGCTACGACTTCACCATTTACGCAATGCTCCAGGCCGTGTTTGATGCTACGGAAGACAAAGGAATGCGTTTCCATGACTTCCAGGCCAACGAGGCTATCTTCTCGATCCACAATGAAACCTTCCTAGGACTGCATGGCCATCAGGTCTCAGCTACGGATCAGAAAAAGGTCCAAGCCATGATCGGCAAGTACTCTGCCAAGGGTATAAACATTACGCACATCCTTTGCGGCCATATCCATGCCACGGTTGTCTCTGACTACGTTTCTCGCAACGCCAGTCTCGTGGGTTCTAACGCCTATTCTGAGGAGGCACTGGGCTTCATCTCGAAGGCGGCCCAGAACATCCATGTCGTCACACCTCAAGGCCTCGATGGCTTCAAGGCTGACCTTCAGAATGTGGATGGAGTGGAAGGCTATGAAATTATTTCTAAGCTTGCCCAGTACAACGCGAAGAGCGCTGACAAGGCTCATATGGCGATGCGAGAACCTCAAACACTCATTCAGGTGATCATCTAATGACAGCTATCATCAACACCCTTCCTGACTGTCCTTGGTGCGTTAAGGCCAAGAAGCTACTGGATTTAAAGGGGATCCAGTACATAGAAGTTAACGAAAAGAGTGCATTATGGAAAACTGTACCGTATATTGAGATTGATGGCGAACCCATCGGTGGCTTCACCGAACTCGCCAGGTTCCTACGAAACTCTTAACTTATGACCTGTCGAAGACTTCTGGCTCCTACCCTCCTCGCTTCAGCGCTAGGTGGATTAGGGGCCTTTTCTTTACCCATTCAAGCAACAGAGGCCTCACCGGGATCGTATTGCGTCAACCCGGAGTATTCAGACCCAATCCACGTACAGTTAAAACCTCTGGCCGATCTCCTGGCCAAGGGCGAAGGAAACTACGACTCAGTCAATAGAGGCTGGGCCGGTGACACCCCTCAAGGCATCAAGGGCCTCACGGGTAGCTCTTTTGCTGGGTTTACCGTGGTACAGGTCGTAGACATGCAAAGAGGCTGGCTGTATGCCGTTGGCCGGTACCAGCTCATCCCTAGGACGCTTCGTTTCGCTATTGACAGCTCTTCAGTCTCGTACTCAGACAAGTTCACCCCAGAAGTTCAGGATCGCCTAATGGCGGCCCTAGTCCTCTACAAGAGGCCAATCATCTTTTCCTATCTCCAAGGTAGTCATGACAACATTGGGGCAGCTCTGAGGGCACTGGCCCGCGAGTGGGCTTCCGTTGAGTACAGCTATGGCCGAGGGTACTACGACCACGTTGGTGGCAATCGAGCTCACATCACGAGAGTCGAGGCAGCCAAAGTGTTAAGAAGTATTAAGGAGACTTGGCAAGAGAGGGGTGCTCTGCCATGATTGACATGTCCCCAGGGTACGCACCTATGAAGCTTTACAGAGCCGTCTACAGGGAGTCCAACCAAAAGACCTACAACCTTGACCTTTTGGCTCGCGACAAAACCAGAGCAACTCTTTCTGCCGCTGAACTCATCCCAGCAGATGCTGTTCTTCTGCAGGTATTCCATAACCCGGAGTGGTAACTATGCAAGGCACTTATTTTCTTTGTGGCGCCATCATCGCAGCGCTTCTGATCTGGCCAGAGGAAACAGCAGTCGTCCTCACTGCAACCAGCTTAAAGATTCAAATCTTCTACATCAACTACCGTATGAAGTTCATGGCTTGGCGGATGCACAGGCAATTAACCAAGCTCAGCAAGGAAGCCGGTTGGCCCAGCCCTCCTCCGTTTGCTTTTGTAAACCTTTGGGACAGGGAGCAACCCTGACCTGCTACACTGAACAAGTACTTCACCCCTTCTTCCTATGGTTTTCTACTCTAAGACTGAAGATTTTCAAGGCGGTCCCAAGAAACGCACCTCAATTGGTAATGGCTTACGTAAACGTGGCTCCTTCAAGAAGAAGTCCAAAAAGCCTTACCGGGGCCAAGGCAAATGATGCCAGGCTCTTGCCTTAGTCGACTCAACCATTCCTGAACATTATGACCTGTAAAACTCCCTGCAACAGCTGCTCTTGCAAAAGCAGTAGCCCTTACGAGTCCAACTACCAGGAGATCGACTCATCTCCAATGGCCTCTCAGCAGGTTCAATTCTTTAAGGATCGCAAAGCTATTCCTGAAGCTGCCGGCTAACTGCTACAATTCTTTCGTACACACCAAGGAGGCCTACACAATGTTCAACTTCTTCCGTCGCTTTATAGCTAAGGAACAGAATTTCCGCGTCGTTGCCCGTTACTACAGAGGTGACTGGTTCCGGCAGTTCTCTGTTCAAGCAACATCTGCTTACGCGGCTTGCCGCGCCTTCGACCAGTCTAAGAATTTTCAGAACTGGATCCGTGTTTCTAACGCTTCCCTGGAGAACTGATCATGCGCTTTGATGTTACCTACAGAAGAATGAGCGAAGACACTGCCTCGCATCTTCTTCATTTCTGCGTGGACATTGAGACAGCCATCAGGCTGACCAGAGAACAATACCCTGGTTGCCTGATCATCAATGTTGTTGCTACCGAGTAAAACAGTTTCAAAATTGTTACGAGGGAGGGCCCAGAGCCCTCTTTTTATTGTAACCTGACTAGGTAACCTTTCCCTACGCACCCAAAACTATGAAAGAATTTCGTCCACAGGCCCCATCAGCAGAAACCGTTTTCTACCGCACCTACTCCCGTCGTAAAGAAGACGGCACAAGGGAGAATTTTCAAGAAGCCATGCTTCGGACCATCAATGATATTGCGGAGATTGGTGACTACACTCAAGAGGAGTATGAGCTTGTAAGGGAGCAGGCTTTGGCTCAACGTGCCTTCCCCTCTGGTCGCGCTTTTTGGGTGGCTGGCACCGATTGGAGTAAGAAGCCCGAGAACTTCAGTGGCTACTACAACTGCACTAGCACCCACATGGAAGACATCCAGGCATTTGGCCTGATGATTGACCTTGCTATGCAGGGCTCAGGGACAGGTGCTGTGCTGGAACAGGGCGTCGTAGGCAAGCTTCCTCCTATCACCCGCAAACTGGTCCTGAAGAACGTCACCGGGGTTGGCGAAGAGCCAGGCTCCCCTGATACAAAATGCCTTTGGGACGATAGAACCCTCTTCATTCAGGTCGGGGACTCTCGCAAGGGCTGGCAGGATGCCTACATGGCGCTCCTCCATCAAGCCACAAGCACAAGACCAGAGAAAGAGCCAATTTGCCATGTCTACGTCAACCTCACCCAGGTCCGCCCAGCAGGAGAAAAGCTCAAAGGTTTTGGAGGAACAGCTAATCCCATCAAGCTTGAAACAATGTTCAGGAAGGTCGTCGACCTCCTTGCTTCTGCTGTCGGAAGGAAGCTCACTACGGTTGAAGCTTGTCTCCTTATCGACGAAGCAGCTGCTTGTATTGTGGCTGGCAACATTCGCCGCAGTGCTGGGATGCGCCAATTTAGCGAAACTGATTCTGATGCAGCCACAGCTAAGCTCGGACTTTATTCCCAGGACGACAACGGCAACTGGAGAGTTGATCCTCGCAAAGAGGCCCTCCGAATGGCAAACCACACCAGATGCTTCCACAGCAAGCCCAGCCACGAGGAGATCACAACCGCTGTCCAGATGCAATTTCAATCTGGAGAGGGAGCGATCCAGTACGTGCCTGAAGCCATTGCTCGGGCTAACGTGGACATTCTGAATGAGCCTGTATCTAAGCGTGGGTTCTTGGAGTTGTACAACATCAAGGGTCATGCTTCTGCTAGGCGCTACCTTGAGTTGGCATACGAGGCCACCTATGGAGAGAAGTGCTCTGAACGAGAGATGAGTCACCGCATGGATCGCTACGGCTTGAATCCCTGTGGCGAAATCATTGGCCGTGACTTCCACTGCAACCTGGCCGAAGTCCACCTGAACACTATTGACCCGAGTGATTATGCCGCACAAGAAGCCGCGTTTTATGCCGCTGGACTCCAGGTCGCTGCGCTACTACAGCATGAATTCGTCCACGAAAGGTACCGCTACAGTCGGTCGATCGATCCGATCGTTGGTGTTTCTTTCACTGGCTTTTTTGATTTCATGGTCCATACTGGCGGCTACGACTGGCTGAAGTGGATGATGGAAGGCCGCAAGGGCAAACGTGCAAAAGACATGTACGAATCCCAGGAGCGTCATTTCCTGTCCCGCTGGCGTAGAGCTGCTCACGCAGGTGTCAAGGATTATTGTGAGAAGCATGGGATCCGCGTCCCAAGTCGTATCACCACTGTTCAACCTGCTGGCACTAAGTCCTTGCTGACCGGCGCCTCCTCTGGCTGGCATCCTCCTAAAGCACAGCGCTTTATCCGTCGTATCACCCTTGGCGTCAATGATCCTTTAGTACCAGCTCTCATCGAGTACGGTTACAGCGTCATCCCAGCTCAATCAGCACGCGATGAGGAAGGGAACCTTCTTGACGACATTAGTGATCCTCGGGTCCAAGAAGTCCTGGTGGAGATCCCAACGGAAGTAAGCTGGGCCAACGTACCTGGTTGTGATCAGTTCGACCTCTCGAAGCTTCCCGCGGAGGCTCAGTGGGGGTTGTACATGGCTGTGCAGAACCACTACACAGACCACAACACTTCAGCCACTATTGAGCTGCGGGAAGAGGAGATCCCAGCTCTATCGAAGCTTATCCACGAAAACATTGAAGAGAATGGTGGATACATCTCCGCTGCTCTCCTTGCTCGGTTTGACGTTGACGGTGGTACCTTTCCTCGTTTGCCCTTCGAGCCTATCTCCAAAGAGAGGTATGATGAGTTAGTCGCAATACAAGAGATTACGATTGACCCTGACATTAGCTTCCTTGATCTGCTGAACAAGTATGATTCTTCTGACTGGGACATCGAATCAGTCGCGGGATGCTCTAACGCAGCCTGTATTGCTAAAGCCGATGCCGACGAGCGCGAGAAGGGACTGTGAAGCAGTTACCCTCACAGGAGGCCCTTCGGGGCCTCTTTCCCTAACCTTTGATACACCAGAACAAGCTCACAACGCATACATGGAGGCAACCTCATGGCCACAATCGTAGACCACCAGATCCGTCATTTCGCCCGCACCTACGGAATGATCGAACCATTCAACCCTGAGCGGGTCAACCCTGCCAGCTATGACGTTCAGCTTGGCGCAATGATCAAGAAGGAAGGCATTGGGGGTGAGGAGAGATGGGTCCCTGTCGATATCTCAGAGAAGCCTTACGTCATGGCTCCTGGTGAATTCGTCCTGGCCTCTACCCAAGAGTTCGTGAGGGTGCCCAACTCTATGGAGTGTGAGTTCAACTTAAAGTCATCCAGAGGGAGGGAGGGGTATGAGCATCTCATGGCCGGTTACATCGATCCAGGTTTTCACGGAGAGGTAACCCTGGAGCTGTGCAACATGAATAGGCACCACCGACTACCTCTTATCCAGGGCATGCTTATTGGCCAGCTCAGGTTCTCCAAGCTTGATGACGTCCCAATGCGTAGTTATGCCATCACGGGGAGATACCAAGGGGATCGAGGGGTTGTAGCCTCCAAAGGTTAAATTCAGCCCCTCCGGGGGCTTTTTGATGCGCAGGCATCCTATCTGAAGGGAAGTGAGATGCTTCTGCTTCATTCTTTTTTTTGTTCCGGGCGCGACGCCCACCATTACCGAGAAGGTCATGTACCAAGGCATCAGTCATCCAGTCAACGATCCATCATTGGTCAGCTACCACAGGCCAGAGCTTGTCAAGATCCTCCCTCAACTGGAGCAGGCTTACGACTGCTGGACTCTACTTAATAACGACGGCCTAGGGGCCGCCAAAGAGAAGTATCTGCACAGAGAACCTGCAGAGCCAGCTAACGCCTACAAGGCAAGGCTTGATCGCTCGACCTACACTCCCATCTACCGCGACAGTATTCGCTCCTATGCTGGATTGCTGGGACGTTTCCAGATCATTGACGCTCCACCAAGCATGGAGAGCAATGTGGACAACGTTGACCTGCAGGGGTCAAGCATGCAGAGCTTCTTGACCAGAACCGATGAGATGGCACTTCGTGATGGCGGCGCCTTTGTGATGGTCGACATGATGCCCGAGAACGGGGCTGACAACTTCTTTGACCAGATGAACGATGGACGCCACCCCTACTTCCTCTCTGTTAGGCGTTGTGACGTTATCAACTGGAAGGTCAGCTACGAGAGGGGTCGCGAGAGGGTAGAGCAAGTCACCGTTAGACAGCTCCGTAGCATGCCCAATCCTGACGGTCAATTTGGCAGTAAGGTAGAGCCAATTTATTACGTCCTGACACCCGGCAAGGTTGAAACGTATCGACTGGTCAAGACTGAGGCCTCTCGCTGGAGCAACCAGAAGATCGAAGAGATGGCCACCAGTATCCCTATCGTCCCATTGGTCTGGTACGGGGCAACAACGACTCGATTCGCTCAGGGTGATCTGCCTATGGATGGCTTGGCCGATCTTTCTATCCAGCACTTCCAGATGCGTTCAGACCTGTCTGAGTTGCTGCACAAGTGTGCTATGCCCGTCCCTGTCAGAAAGGGTGCTCCTATCGGAACTGATGGCCGCCCAGCCCCCCTGATCCTGGGCCCCAATACCGCTGTTGATCTTTCGGGAGATACCGGTGATTTCTTCTTCGCTGAGCCCACGGGCAAGAGTCTTGAGAGACACCAGCAGGAGATCGAGCACATCGAAGCACTGATGGATAGAAGCTCTCTAAACTTCCTCTATGGGGCAAACGTCAAGACAGCAACCGAGGCCAGCCTTAGGGCGTCTCAAGTGGCTTCCAGCGTTTCGGCCTTAATCCGAAACAAGACCAGCATGTTCACAACGCTTCTGCGCCTGTGGGCCTGGTATGCCGGTGAGCAGTCTTCAATCACTGCAGAGTCGGGTCTTGCCGTGAATGACTCCTTGATCAGCAAGCCTATCGAGGCTTCTGAGATGGCTCAACTGGTGAACCTATACACCAATGAATTGATCTCTCGCAGGACCGTCCTGGAGGAGCTCCAGAGAGGCGGTGTTATCGATCCTGACCTAGTGGTTGACGATGAGATCGAACGCATTGAAGAGGATAAGACCGAGAAGGAAGAGCACGATGCAGAGCTGGCAGAAGAGAAGCTAGGCCAAGACCTTCACCGGGCGGAGGAATTCCAAGCCGTGGCACCAAGCGAGCCAGGCCAAGGAGCGGAGGAGAAGCCTAAGGAGGAGAAACCTAAGAAAGAGAAGTCCGAACAAGACAAGACGGCACAGGCAGCAAAAGTCGCCAAGTAACTTAAGTTTAAATACTTAGAAGAGGGGGCTTGACAAGAGCCTCCTTTTTGATGTTATGCTGTGTACATACCAAACCAAGGAGGTCATCCATGACTGATCAAATCGTCGCTCGCTTCATCTTCCATCCTGAGTACGCTTCACAGTTCCTGTTTGACGAAGGCCAGACCGTCTCGGAGCTGGTGATTGACAGTCCAGAAGAAGTGCTGGACTATGTCATTCAGTTTGAAGATGCATTATCCGACGCAACTTTCCTGATCAATGGTCGGGTCGTGGAACTCTCGGATTTCATCGAGGAGGTCAATTGATCCATCCTCACGGCAAACGCTTACGCTCCCCTGGTGGCAGTTTTCTCTATGAAGTTCAAGGACCAGTTTGCAGGCTTTACGACCGGGAACAACTTCCCTGGCCGTCGTGCTCCCTTCAATGGAAGGGCAAGCAACCTTCTTGGCGTCGAATCGGTCGTCGCTTTGTTGCTGACCTGTCTATGCGTCGGTGTCCTTCGTATTTCGTTAGCGGCGTCGACTCTTCCGGGACTAGGTGGGAACAAGTCCTCACTCTCTACCAGCACAGGCTCAGCGCCGAGGAAAAACTTTGGTGGTACGGCAAGGGGGCGTTATGACAAAGAGTAACAAGAAAGTCATGGGCATTGATTGGGCTGATATCTTCAGGAGAAGGCCAGATCTCCAGCCCCCAGGCTATTACGAGACCATCGCCAAACTTTACCCAAAGGAGAAGACCAATGACGCCTGACTCTCAGCAAAGCATGACTAATGCCGCCCACTCTTTAGCGGAACACATCCTTCGCATGCCTGCCTATACCAACAGATGCAAGTGGCTCAGGCAGCAGATCGCCAACCGTGTTGTTAACGATCGTTTCATCGACGACCTAGCCAAGCTCTATGATGTAGAGTATCCCTATGCAGATGCCCCAACCGAGTATCTTGCTTCCATCTTACGCTCATACGACGAGGAGGTTTCTTAATCATGGCACGTTCCAACAGGCAACTAACTCAATTCGCTGTCGACAAGCTTCGCCAGGCCATGGTCTACGGGCCAGACACTATTAGTAAAACCGCCCAAGGCAACACTGAGGTGGAGGCCGAAACTTGCAACCATTGCGACCGCCCAGCACCCTTTGTGATTCGCCTTTACGGCAAAGACATCATGAGGATCTTCTTCAGCCCAATCAACCCACGAGTAGTGGCTGGCGTCTTAATCCGTACTGGTGATTTTTATGACAGTAAGGGTCGACCATCCAGAACTACCAGAGAGCGTTTGAATGGGCTCCTGGACGCCCTAGGAACGGCCAAGTTTATCCCTGAGGGTGTTCGTGTCTTCATCCGAGAAGATGGCTCTTGCGTCCTTGGTAAGGGCGACGCTTGCAAAGCTTTTGACGCAGGCCACCCAGGAGCAATGCTCCTCGCCCATCCGTCTGACCTGGTGTTCTCATGAATTGTGCTCAATGCAATCGCCACAACGCTGTAATCTCTAGCCGACATACAAAGCTGGGGATCGTGCGCCGACGAGAGTGCCTGCACTGCAGTGACCGGTGGAGTACCAAGGAAATTTCTGCCGACAGACTTACTCAGCTCTTAGAGCTTGAGGCCAAATACAAAGCCTTACGTTTCGCCCTGGAGACTTCATCATGATTGACCCAAACAACCTTCCAGCAGGATGGACCGTCGAGCCTAGCCGCTTCATGTGGGTGCTTTGCAAGGACGGTGTCAGACGCAGTTTTGGCTTGACTGAAGAGATCGTCCGTAACGCAATCAACTTGCAGCCTGAGTTTGGCGGTGTAGTTCTTTCAGTTCGTGACTCAGGGTCTCATGTCGACCTGTAGCTGGTAGAATAGAGTACGTTGAACGGTAAGCGTTAGCTGCCGTCGCAGTAAGACCTGGGCTAGGCAACGGGAGCCCAGGCACTGTGGAGGACTTTATGTCACCTCTCATCTTGATCAAGCGCTCTACTCAGCGCAAGCAGCGTCTCAATGAGGCGCAGTTTCTCATGGCTAAAGCCTACAGGGGAGTTCCGTACTCTTCTTCAGGGGACTCTGCTCCCAGGATTAGCACTCCTACTAAAACGTACCGGGGCGTCAAGTATTCCGCCTAATTCCTGACAACCGGATCCTCGCCCTGGCATCTGCTGGGGCTTTTTTTATGAGTATTTGCTTATAAAGTGGTCGGGGATCACTGACAAGTAGGCTTTTATGGCTTTCAGCAAGGCAAAATGAAATTAGTCGAGCTTTCGTCATGACTGAATGCCTCCTTTCTGCTGTCGGTCTCTACGCTGGCTGCGCTTTCCTCGCAACAATCCTCAAGTTCGCCGGTAAACGCTGAAGTTGAGCAAAAATACTTAAGCCCTGGGGTTGACCTAGGGCTTTTTTCATGCAATACTGTAGGAGTCCCAAAGGAGATCACCCATGGCCAACTTCTCTCAGCCCATTTCCAATCCCATCGACGATGCCACTACCGAAGAGCTTCGTGAAATCTGCTCTGTTCTTGAGCTAGTCGAAGATGGCGAGGTTGATGATCTAGAACACTGGGAACTTGTACTCATCCTTGAGGAAGAAGCTCAGGCTAGGCAGGCTGACTGGTAACGCGCTACAATCAACCCATCAACCAAAGGAGGCAACCATGAACACCTGCTCAATCACCGTCGAGGCTTACAACAACGGCAGAATCACCAAGGGCCTCTTCGCCCTTGAGGATCACTGGTCCTGTGACGAGGGCTTTGCTGTCATCCCTGGAGCCCGCCATTATGACCACGTCATCTGCACTCTTGACGACCTAGACCTTGGTCGGTATGATTCAGAAGGGATCAGGTACATTGCTGACCTTCTCGACTGCGTACCTGGCGACATCATCTCTATAACCCTGGAGGACTAATCGTGCATGACAAGGCTGCTCAAGCCAGTTGGCTCACGGAGCTGGGCCGCAAGGAGCTAGAGCTAATTAAAGAGCTTGGCTATGACCACCCTGATGTACTCGAAGCTCAGAACCGCTTCAGAGACGCCTACAAGGCCGTCAAAGGCATCAGGAATAGTTACGAACAACCTTCAGCGGAGAGAACCGATGGATGACTCAACCAAAAGAGAGAACTTTGCCCGACTCTTCCCTCCGGCAGTTGAAAAACTGACTGATAGGCTAAGGGTCGTCAAACAGAAAAGCGTTAAAGGCAATTACTCTTGGGACCAGGACCTTGTCCATGACACCTGGGTCCAGATCGCAAGAGTCTTTGCTGAGACCGCCGACGCTTTTGGCGTTCGATTCGAGGTGCTGGTCGACGGCACTGAAGTCGATTTCGTCAAACCAAAATCAACCAAAAAACGTAACAAATCATGAACTTTGAACTGACCGTCGAGGATTATACAATCATCCTCAATGCCCTGCACTACTACAAGAAAGTGGAGAAGCAAGGACACTTCCAAGCCTATGACGACGCACGGGTCAACGGCCTCCGTGATAAGCTAGCTCAACAACTCACCAACCAGAGCCTTCTATGACCCTGTACGACTTCCTCTACTACGGCGCCCAGTGCTTCACCACCTTCTTTGTCTTAGGCGTTGCCTCTGTCATTCTTTCTGCAGAGCAGGACGACGACGATGACGACCGCGACGGCGGAATCCTCCAGCCCTGCTATGTAAAGCGATGAGCAAGAACAAGCACACAAGCGTCAAGATCTACGAGAATGAACTAGACATTCTCTTTTACGCTCTTGGCCATGCCGCTGTTATCAGGGAGCTCGACCCAGACGATTTCAAGACCATCAGCAAACTACTCGACCGTCTCGACAGGGCGGTAGCAAGACTATGAACCCCAATTATGAATCCCAGCGCTACGAACGCCTCAAGGAGTCCATCGACGAGTACTTGGGCGAACAAGGTCCAGACAGAGGCACTGGCTCTTTCCTCCGCGACCTACGGAAAGCCTGTATTGACCTGAGCTTCTACCACCAGGAATGCGTGGACAACTTCACAACTGTACAAGATTACTTCTCTTGACTTGCGTTTCTCGCTCCTTTGCTGTACGATACTCACATACCCAAGGAGGTTCCCGCCATGACTAACGCACAGCTCATCAACGAAATCCTTTCGAGCGCTGGCTCTACTTTTGTTTCTGTCATCTTTGAGAAGAAGGACGGCACCCAGCGCAAAATCACCATTAACCCCAAGCAGTATGGTGAGGTCAAAGGGACAGGTACCAAGTGCTCCGACCCCAACATTTTTCGGGTTGTAGACACCAAGATCGGCCAATGGCGCAGCTTCGACGCTCGCCGTGTCGTTAGCATTACAAGCAAAGGCGACACTGTTGACCTTCTCTCTGCTGAGGCCAGCTATGATTAAGTGCTACGTGACCCGTGGTAAAGCTTACGAGCTCAAGAACTACTCGGTCTACCTTGGCATCGTTGCCTACATGGCTATGATCATTTCCGGCGATGTGATCATGGGCGCAGTGGGTAAACTTGTTGCCGAGACCTTGAGGATCCCTTACTTCCTCCATACCGACGCCAAAGACATGGCACGTCTCAGCTATTTCTTCATCGCCGCATCCATCTTCGCTATCGCACAACGCTTACTATGATTCAATTCATTGCATTAAGTGGCTCCGCTATTGCTATCGGAGTCCTCTTCGTCGGAATTATTTTTTCCCTGGAGTCCCAAATCAAATGAGCGTCCTAAACAGATTCTTGCTGGCCCTTACTGTCTGCAGTATTGGCGTCCTTGTGGCCTTTGAGGCCTCCCCCGACGAACTCGGTAATGACGCCCTTTGCCGGGAGGTCGACCACGAGCTTAACATGGCCGTAAGGGAAGGGATTCTTAAGCCCGAAGAAGCCTCAGCTATTTCGCAACGTTGCTACCAAAGAAAATGACCGCACCTTTTGAGCCCTCAGAAATGGTTGACTACGCCGAGCAGATTGCTCGGGAGATGGTCGGCAAAATGCCAGACGAAGAGGCCATCCACATGGTCCGAGACTTCATCAGAGTTATGGCTGATTGGCAGCCAGAGGTCTATATGAAATTGGAAGACCCTACCCTGCTGGCGATTACGTCACTGACCACCGCTAAGCTGTTTGAGTTGGCCTTCATGAAGGCTTACAAATATAGCGAGAAACACGTCCAGGCCCAAGAGGCCATCAAAAAAGCTTTTGGAGGATCATTATGACCGCACGCACTTTCCTACGCCGCTCTATCGGCTCCTGGACCAGCCAGAGGCGTTATCTGTACGCTCCTAAGCTTGAGCCAGTGAACCTAACCACAAACTTCACCATGACGGAAGACGAGCATGGTCGATTCACCATTGACTGGAAAGGCCAGACCAGTGGAGAGATGGTGCTGACTCTTGAGGGCGACACCTTGCATCGGTCTAGAGATTATTTTGGCAAAGGCGCCAACTCTTCTAAGATCCAAGTGATTGACGAAGACTGCCTTGTGATGAGGACCCAATACAACGGTTGCCGTTTTCGTGAAGAAGTGCGACTAATCGAAGACGACTTTTTCCGTTTACGTCAAACCGTCGGCTATGATTTAAAGACCGGCAAGCTCGTATTGGCCGGCCAGTACTTCGAGACGAGGCTCTAATGACTGATCCATCCCGTTACACAATCCGCTACCTCAACTTCGAGGGAGCCAAGATTGACATCTGCGTTAAAGCAGAGCACATCACAGAGGCCATTGAGGCTGCAAGGCATGAGGTTCCTACCCTTGCCTTACACCCAGGCCGCATCCATTCCGTTATCCGAGGTTGCTCATGACTACTTTTGTCCACCCCGGTTGCAATGCCAACCACTTCCTTGATGCAGCACTTGACCTTAACGTCGATTCAAGGCCAGAGTTTGCAACGATTCTCCAGCTTTACGGTGTTCAGCACGTCATGTCTGAAACCAGTGAAAGCGAGCTCAATGACCTGAGCAGTGACCTACCCACTGATGCACACCTTGTCACCTTCCGTTTTCCAGACGGCGTGGTTTCTAGTGATGCCGTAAGGGCTTTCACTAAGTGTGATATATTTGACGCCTACTCCGATTCAGGGGTCAGCGTGATTGGAATCAAATCTGGATTTGGCTCCATGCGTCCCACACTGTACAACACTCAAACCAAGGAGAAAAAATGATCTTCAACATCACATCCCAAAGCGGCCACATCTACATCGGTAGATGGTCCCTCCTTTGGGAAAACGCCACTGATGAGTTCCCAGGCTTCACAGCCATCGCCAACTCTGACTACAGTCTTGAGTTCGGAGAGATCGACAACGGTAACGGCATCTTCCTCACCAAGTACGGTTATGGGGATGTCGAGTTCACTAAGCCGATCCTCAAGCTCTAAAACGTGCTACACTTCCCTCAACCAAAACCTTCGCCAAAAAACCTCTATGAAACTTTTTTCTGCAATCTCAGCTGCAACCCTACTCAGCATTGCCTCTCTAAGCCCTCTAGAAGCCTCTGCAAGGGGCCAAAGGGGTCACATCAATGGATTTACCGTGGACGTGGTCGAATCAGGCTCCTGGAGCGCTCCTGACTTCATTACGGCATATGGCCCCAACGGCCCTGAACAGATCACCGTTACCTGTGCTCCCTTTAAGTGGAATTCTTACGGCGCTAACAGTGAAGTATTTACCGCCGCCATTGCCACTGAGTGGTGCTTCTGATCCATTCCTTCCATTCTCTTAATCTATTAACCAAAGGAGTTTCTCATGTTGAAAGTATTTCTACTCGTCGCAGCCTTAGCGTCACCACTAGCTGCCCAGTCACGAATTGTTAACTGCCCACACAACGGCAGGCCATACAGCACAGTTCATGGCTATTATGTGGATGTTCCAGGTACAACCCAGTATGTACCACCAAGTCGTAGAGTCACAAGGCCAACAAGGAGCACAAGGTCAACTAGGCGCTACAACTAATCCATTACCCAAAGGAGTCTCACATGTCTTTACACAAGTTCATTGCCGCCCTAGCCCTAACCGGGCTTGCCGCATTCGGCTTCGCCTCAGCGTCAGATGCCACACCAACAGTAAGTGTTGTGAAGGAAGGGAGTGGTCAGGCCCATGTGTTATTAGTCGAAGCGATCCAGCGTAATGGGGTTAAGGTTGTAATCAACCATGACCGGTGTAAGGAAGGGATGATAGGTTTCTATTCTGGTGGTAATCGTGTACTAGCTGTTTGCCAGGACAATGGAACTCCTAATGGTCCGATGGTGGAGTGGACGGCCAATGATTTGGATACGTTACGGCATGAGGCCCAGCATTTTATTCAGGACTGTGCTGTTGGTACCAATCATGATCATGCATTGATGCCGGTATACAGATCACCCAGTGGTTTAGCCCAGTCTACTTTAGGACCAGAACGGGTCGAAAGCATTACGGAGCTCTATCGTGACAATGGTGCATCTGATCTGGTGTTGCTTTTGGAGTACGAAGCCTTCTCGGTTGCAGCATTGAATGTACCATTGGATCAGGTACGGGACATGAAGCTTTATTGTGGAGCTTGATCATGGGGGTTGATTTATTTTTGTTCTGGCTCTTGATCGGAGGTGGATTGGTTTTTATGATTGGCATAGGTGCCTAGCTTTTCTCTCCTCCTTCGGGGGGATTTTTTTTTGGATTATTTTTTTGTGTTTTATGCCCGTTAGCAGGCTGTTTTTATAGCAAGAATTATGGAGCGTTAGGAGGACAAGATTGTCCACGCGACAAATCTGTCGCGACAATCCATGGTCGTCCACGCGACATTTGGTGGTAAAACGTGCGACTATTCGTGTCGCAATACTTATATATAATATTATTAATATAAGAATATAGCCCTTAAGCGTTTTATGCATAGTTTTTGAAGGCCTCCAGAGGGGTTGATTTGAGGCTTCTACCCAATGATACTTGGGAATGATTTCAGGGGTACTGTAGGGCCTTGTAGATAGCTTAAAATGAGTCTGAAGGGAATCGTAGGGAGTGGGAGGAAGCCCCAATATATATATGCTCTGTTAGCTGTTTTTTGGGATGGGGGGAATTAGTTGGGGAAATGACGGCGCCTGTTACGAAACTTTACACAAAATTGAAACACATCTTAACAGTACAAATACCTATCCGTCAGCAGGGTTTGATGAGGGTCCCTTATGTTACGTTTTACATCAGCACCAGTACAAAATTACTAGCCAGACGTCGGGGTGTGCGCGGCCACGATCACAATTATTTACAAACGCAGCCGGCGATACGAATCCGTATTGTTACGAAATATTAAGACCTGGAGTTAAGCGCTAACATCCGGCGCGAT
>WLWF01000114.1_pt1 | contig 70478 bp, 34 predicted proteins | sample 6718331 | NCBI WGS metagenome assembly WLWF01 (sample SAMN12718692, study PRJNA515312) | sponge metagenome | isolation source: marine sponge | host: Mycale hentscheli | place: New Zealand: South Island, Marlborough, Capsize Point | collected 2003-05-01 | reverse complement strand
AACTTTCCATGTATAAGCATATGCCATTGGCAATGTCTTATTATGTGCTCTTACTTCTTTAACGTTTTTTCTTTTTAGTTTCATAATATTATTGCTTATTATTTTTTGAGATTGCGGATACATATATGCTCATTCTACATAGAGAGAGTATACTAATTATACTATAGACTATACATAAGAGTACCATAGAGACAGATCTACCATGAAACTGCCATAGATACTCTTATGATAGCTATATCCTTTATATATTGTACTTGTAGTCAGATGTGGGAAATAATGGTAAAAAGTGGGTATGTATGCCACTCACACAGAGTTTAACACACACACCACTGCATTTTTACCAACTAATCACACAATTAACTATTATTTACGTAAGTATACGCTGATGATAGTGAACTTGAAAGGAAGAAAGGCACATTAGTGCCAATCTTCACTCACATTCTTAGCAGTCAAGCTTGCCAAGGTAACGGAACGTTGACTTGTTGCCTGACTTGTACTCTACAGCGTCACCCTTGAGGATAGAGTGCTTCTTAGCACGCATCTTCTCAAGTTGTTCATCAGTGAACTCATACTTGCCGTTCAATGGAACAATGACTTGGTCTCCTGAATCAACTTGCTTGAAGGAACCATACGTTTGCACGGCTATACCTGCAAACTTAGTGGTGATACTACCACTTCTCACAACCTCGTTGTGTTGTTGTACATCTGTTAACTCATCTTGGTCAACTTGTTTGTCAGAAAAGACTAGCATAGTCTTGCCTGATCTAGGAGAGTTATAAGTCTCCATGAAAAACATTTTTTTAGACATTTTTTTACTTTTTAATTAATAATTCATTTCTTTGGGGGGTGACCCCAGTCCAAGATTTTGTTGGGGAGTCTAAGTGTAGGACCCTTACAGAACGCCATGCTTACAACATTTACCCCTACGGACATGGGGGTAGCTGACTCAGGTGTACCCCGGTGGGGGCTGGTTTATTAAAGATTACTTGGCTAAGTTTTGTTTTTTCCGTATATTTATAATATGGGTATAAAGAAATACATGCACGGGGGTAATCATCATGAGGCAGCTAATTATGGGCTATCTTCAGTGTATAATAAGAATCGTTATTCTAAAAAGGCACAGAGTTATAGAAGATTTAAAAAAGGCGGTCAGGTTTTAGACGTGTATTCTTCTAAAGGAGAAAAGAAAGGTAAAGGAGTAAATGGACGTGAGCTTTACAATGGTCCTTATAAGGATATGATAATAAAAGATTTTTTTGACTTTCCTAATGGTGTATTTAAAACGAATAGTGAAGGTGTCTCTTTTGCTAATGATCCAGAATATAAAAAATGGAGAAGTAAAAAACGTGGTTATTCAGCTGATGAATTATTAAAATATTATATCCATACTCAAATATATATAGATGGGGCTAACGTTAATCCAATGGATAGGTCAACATGGGAAGGTCAAAACTTTGGTTCTGCAAGAAGATATATAACAGATCCTTTAAGTGGTGAAATAATGCATAAAAGTAACGGTCAACCTTTTTATATGGGACATGATGAAGAATTACATCAAACGTATTTAAATAGAAAAAACGCAGGTGATCCTGAAGCTTCTTGGTATCCATCTTCTCAAAATGAAGCTTTCGGTATGGCAAAAGATCTAGGTCTAGGCGTTTTCTTTTATGAAGGTAAACCTGTACTAACGCAAACTGAAGAAGAAAGGGTTCAAGCACAAAAAAAACATGGTATTTACTGGACAACTAATAAATCACCTCAGCTTTTAGAATTAATGAAAGAAAATAAAGAGGTAAATTATAGCGACCTTAACCGTGAATCTTTAATCTATCTTGGTACTGATAAAAATAAAAATGAAGCTTTACCGTTTTTACAAAATGTAGTACGTGATTTTAATAGTAATGAAGAAGCTTTAGAATTTGTAAATGAATTTGGAACACAAGGTTTAAAGAAAATAACAGTAAATGGTAAAAATTTCTTATTAGAACATGGTGCTAACAATGATATTGCCGGACAGTACTATGATGAAAATAGAAAAGCTTATTTTGATAAACTACAAAAAGAGTTTGATAATCATCCAAAAACAAAAGCAATTAATAAAAGACGTGATGATATTAACAATGCTAAACAAAATTATGGTATAGATGGAGTTAGTGGTGCAGATTTTGAAGGTTGGAGTCCAGAACAATTTTTCTCTGAGTATGATCATTCTAAATATAAATCTAATTTTGTACCTATAACTAAAGAAAACAGCAAACACGCTTTACATACTCATCCTGAAAAATTTCATGCAACCAGCACACAGATAGGTTATGATCAACCATCACGTATGGAAGGACCCGGTCAATATGGTTATAAAGTAGACGGTGAATATGTTGATAATCCTAATGTTACTTATACTAACACAGGTGGACCTAATGCTAATAAAGGCTTACGTTCTCTTTGGGGGGATATTGCAATGTTCTGGGCATTAGGAGGTCCTAGATTTATAGGTAGTGGTATAACTAAAACTTTGGGTCATTGGGGTAAAAATAGTTTAAGTAAATCAGCATGGTATGGAGCTAAACCTTTAGCAAATACAATATTTCAACCTCTAAAAGGCGCTAGTGATTATTATAAAAGATCAGCATTTAATAAATTTGTAGGTAGTCCTGCACTTCCAGGAACATTTGGCCTTGCAAATGTAAACAATGCAGCTAATGTTGGTTTTGCAGCTATGGCAGGAGATCAAGCTATAACTGATTTTAGTGAAGGAAACTATGGTATGGGTGCTCTAAATCTTGGATTTGCTGGACTTAATGCATATAACCCCTATAGAAAATTCCAAAAAAATGCAAAGTTGTTTAGTGTAAAAAATATAGTACCACCAGCAAACTATAATATTAAAGGATTAGAATCATTTGTAAATAATCAATTACCAGCACTTTCTTTAAGACAAGGTGTTAATAATATAACAGGTAGTAGTTTATTTAAACCAACATCTACACAATTAGGAGCTCAAAAATATCTAAATACAATAACTAGACCAAATGGATTTACTCCTAATAAAACAGAATATGGAAAATTTATACTTCAATAATTAGGAACTTATTAATAAAAGTTTATAACTTTGCAACTAAAAAGTAATACATGGACAATACTGATCCTCTAGACGGTTATGATGATTTAAATGAAAGTGAGCAGTACATCTTAGAACAAGAGTTACTAAACAGAGCTTTTACTAATTCTTTTAACCTATTAACTAAAAGAAAAAAGATGACAGATATAGTTAATGAGTCAGGTGGATTACTTTTATCACATGACCCTTTTTCTGATTTAGTTCCTGATGATTTAATAAATATGTTAGATTTCTTTATTGAAGGGGAAGAATATGAAAAATGTGCAGAAGTTAGAGATTATATTAATGATTTAAAGCGTAAACATGCTAGAAAACAGAAAGAAAACTCCTCCAAAGAACTCAGTGAAGTTCTCAATAACATTATCAGAGGAACAAAAAGCCGCAAAAAAAGAAATTCTTAGTCACCCATTTAATTTTTTAGTTGGAAAAGCAGGTAGTGGTAAAACACTACTGGCTGTACAAGTTGCTCTTGATCAATTTTTTAAGCGTCAATACAATAAAATTATAATAACTAGACCTACTGTCTCTACGGAAGATAATGGTTTTTTACCCGGTTCAGAAAAAGAAAAATTAGAACCGTGGTTAGTCCCTATTAAGTCTAACATGAGAAAAGTATATAACAAACCTGAGAAACTTGAAAAAATGGAAGATCAGGAAGAAATAGAATTAGTATCTCTAGCTCATTTTAGAGGCCGTACGTTTGATGACAGCATTATAATCATAGATGAGTTCCAAAACCTTACTAAATCTCAATTTAGCATGGCTTTAGGTAGGTTAGGCAAAGGATCAATGATGATATTTTGTGGAGATTATCAACAAATAGATATAAAAGATGAAAACTATTCAGCTATACATGAAGTTGCTAAAATAAAAGATTCTGACTACGTATACAAGTGCGTACTACAAGATAATCATAGACATAAAGCTATAGGTGATGTTTTAAAGTTACTAACTGGTTATTAATAAATATTTAGTTTAAACCTTTTATATTTAAACTTATTTTATTATCTTTGTATTATATTAATTAATTAAACCAAAGTAAAATGGCAAAAAAATCTGAAAAGTCTGCTGAAGAATTAGCAGCTGAAGCATCAAAACTTGAGATGCAAGCAAAAAGAGATGAAATTACTGCATATTACAAAGACAGTATTAAACATCTTAAAGTTCAACAAGAATATGAAGCTCTATTGAAAGACATAGAAACTTCAAGAGCAGAAAGAATACAAGCTCAAACATTTATAGCTAACGCAATGGCTCAACAACAAGCAGCACAACAAGCTCCTGCTCCTAACCCTGCTCCTGTAGCAGATGCTGGATCTGGTAATGCTGTAGCTGGTACAGACTGGGAAGCTTCTAGTGATAAAGCACCACCAGCTGTAGATCCTGCTTTTGCAAACGCTGCAAGAAAGTTGAAAACCACTTAATAAATAGCAGTGAACCCCTGGTGTTGAATCCTAATTAGTTGATGTCTTATAGCACCAGGGGGGATCTCTATAATAGTTTTATTATGGCAATAGTAAATAAAGTAGAAAAAAGAGTAAAAATCAATAAAGACAATGTAATTAAATTTCAAATTATTACATATTGTTTTATGAATGATATTCAAATAAGTGCTTCTGATTTAAATTGTCTAACTGAACTTGCTAAAGAAGAATCTATTGATTTAACAAACTTTTGTGAAAATATATCAGGACAATTAATATTTAAAAGTCCACAATCTTGCAGAAATGCTATACAAAAAGCTAAAAGAAAAGATCTTGTAGTAAAAGATGGTAAAAAAGTTATGTTAAATCCAACAATGAAAATTCAAACAACAGGAGACATATTTTTAGATTTTAAAATATTAGGTGTAGATTAATGAATATTGAAACTAAGGATATGCAATTGAATCCTAAGAATTATAGAGAATTCTTTAAAGAGATTGCGGAAGAGTGTGAAGTACATCCAGATTTAGTAGATGAATTAGTTAGATTTTTTTACAATGAGGTAAGAAAGAATATTGAAAGTCTAGATCACACAAGAATAAGATTACCTAACCTTGGTACTTTTATAACTAGAAAGGGAAGATTAGATAGAGCAATTAAAAGGCATAAAGATATGTTAGGTAATTTAGAAAAAAGAACATTTAAAGGTTACAATAAGCATGTACCTATTAAAGAAAAATTAGAACTAATGGAAAAAGCTGCTGATAGAATTAGTCAAGAAATTACAAATAAGAAAAATTGGAAAAATGAACATAGGTAAATTATTAAATGGAGTAAAAAATATTTCACAAGTATATGAAGGTGTTAAAAATAAAATCTTTAAAAGAGATTATGTTGAACAAATAGCAGATCATAGATGGCAAATATGTAGAGATTGTGAACACTTAGATCTTAAAGGTAATGAATGTGCTGCACCTGGTACACAACCGTGTTGTGCTGATTGTGGTTGTAGCTTAGCATTCAAAACAAGATCTCTTGCAGCATCATGTCCTAAAAACAAATGGAAAGAATTAATGACTGAAGCTGAAGAAAAAGCTTTGTTTGAGCAGTTGGTAGAAAATGAAAATAAACAAAGAAATAAAAATTTGTAATGGCAATCATATTTAAAGAAGAAAACCATATTTATGAAAGCATAGATGAAAACCTAGAAAAGGATAATATAACTTGGACTAGCGTTACATCTTTTATAGGTCAATTTAAACCTAAATTTGATGCTAAAAAACAAGCAAAAAAATCTAGTAAAAATAAGAGATCTAAGTGGTATGGTATGACTCCTAAAGAAATATTAGATGCTTGGGATGCAGAAACACAAAGAGCTATTAAATTAGGTAATTGGTATCATAATCAAAGAGAAGATGGTTTATTAGAGTTTAACACAATAGAGAGAGAGGGTATAGAAGTACCTATAATAAAACCAATTATTGATGCTAATGGTATTAAGATAGCACCAGAACAAAAATTAAAAGACGGGGTTTATCCTGAACATTTTGCTTATTTAAAGTCTGCAGCTATATGCGGTCAAGCTGATTTAGTAACTATTGTAAATGGTAAAGTAAATATTACAGACTATAAAACTAACAAAGAAATTAAAGAAAAAGGATTTACTAATTGGGAAGGTATAACATCAAAAATGTACAAACCTGTATCACACTTAGATGACTGTAATATTAATCATTATAACTTACAATTGAGTATTTATATGTATATTATATTAAAGCATAACCCTAAACTTAAACCTGGTAAGTTAGTAATACAGCATGTATCATTTAAGAAAGAAGGAGAGAATGCTCATGGTTACCCTATTACTAAGTATGATGATCAAGGAGAACCTATAATAAATGAAATTAAAATATATGATCTACCTTACATGAAAGAAGAAGTTAGATCATTAATAATGTGGTTAAAAGACAAAAAATAATATGGCAAAATTTAAACAATTAGACGTTCTAAAATTAGCAGATAATGAAGATCCGGATAATGGTCAATGTTTTAACTATGATGGGGAACTAGTAAATATTGGTTCTAATACAGCAGTTCCAGCAGGTACTTCTGATCCTGCAAGTGCAATGGGTTATTGTACTAATTCTGGTTACCAATGGGAAGGAGTTCAAGCTGTTGACTTAAATGATTCTAGAGCTACAACTATAGATTTAGAAAAAATAGCAAGTTTTTCTGCTTTTTTAAATCCTGATACTGGTAATGATGATGTTACTAAAACTGAAGTAATAATGGAATCAAATCAAACATATGTGATTAATGAAACATTAGAAAACTTTATGAAGTTAATGGCAACAGCTGTTTAATATGCTAGTAAAATTATTTGACATATCAAACGGAAAAGTAGTACCTTCAGAGCACTGTTATACTTTGAATTTTTTAAAAGCAATTATGGATAAATATCCTGACACACATTTAGATGTGTACATGTATTTATTTTATATGACATGTCCTGACCCAGATCTAAATCCTTTTTTTAATGTACCAGAAGTAGACAAAGAAGAAATTATATTAGATGAAATTAACATGGAAGAATCTTTAGAGTGCTCTAAAATAAGATACGCTTTAGATAAATGTGCTGAGCTATATGAAACACCTACTTTTAGAGCATACAAAGGTATTAAGTCTATGATAGATAAATTAGCTAAATACATGGAAAGCACACAAATTGAACACGGAAGAGATGGTAATATAAATTCACTAGTAAGTGCAGCTAAAAACTTTGACGCTATTAGACAATCATTTAAAGGAGCATATAAAGACATGAAGGAAGAACAATCAACTTCCGTGCGTGGAGGTCAAGGACTAGCTTATGATCAACTATAAAACAATTCCTACTTGGAATGAGGGAGTTTGGGAAGAAACTGTATTTGAGCAGATAGATGACTTTAGACAATTTATAGAAGATATATTTAAAGAACCTGGTCTATATGAATTTGATGAAACAGCATTTGTATTTAATGAAGAAGCAACTAGATTTAATAAACTAGGATTCTATTGTGATAAACCAATGAGATCAAAAGATTTCATGAAGTATTGGGAAGATCAAAAAAATAAATGCAGAGAAGGTGTAATATACAAAAATAATGGTAAGACATGGTACCTCACTAGAGATTACTATATGTGGTTAAATTTTTTACCTATTTTTGATAAAGAAGAAAAAGCATACGGGTTTGCTAAAGTAAGAGATGCTCAGTATCATATGGCTCTATATGAAATAATGGCTGAGATAAACTATAAACATGTTGCTATTCTTAAAAAAAGACAGATAGCATCTTCTTATTTTCATATGGGTAAACTAATCAATATGTATTGGTTTGAAGAAGGTGCCACACTAAAAATTGGAGCAGCATTAAAAGATTATATAAATGATAAAGGTTCATGGAAGTTTTTAGATGAATATAAAACTTTTTTGAATGAACACACTGCTTGGTACAGACCGTCTAATCCTGGTAAAGTATTGTTATGGGAACAAAAAATTGAAGTAACAATTAACACAAGAAAAACACAAAAAGGTTTAAGATCAAAAATACAAGGAGCTTCTTTTGAAAAAAATGCTACTGCAGGGGTAGGGGGTCCATGTACATACTTCTTTCATGAAGAAGCAGGCATTGCTCCAAAAATGGATAAAACATATGAATACTTACGTCCTGCAATGTCTTCAGGTATGATGACAACAGGTCAATTTATTGCTGCAGGATCTGTAGGTGATTTAGATCATTGTAAACCATTAAAAATGTTTATACTTAATCCAGAAGCTAATGGGATATTAGGTGTAGAAACAAACCTAATGGATAATAAAGGTACAATTGGTGTAGCAGGTTTATTTATACCAGAACAATGGTCAATGCCTCCTTTTATAGATCAGTATGGTAATTCTAATATTGAAGGTGCTCTTATATCAATTAAAAGTGAAAGAGAACAATGGAAAAAAGATCTTGAAGCAGAAGCTTTTCAATTAAGGGTATCTCAGAAACCTATTGATATTGCTGAAGCATTTGCTTATAGAAAAGAATCAATTTTTCCACAAGGTTTTTTATCTAGGCAAATGAAAAGAATAGAAGATAAAGAATATTCATATGAATTACTTGCTTTAGAATTTGATGGTAATAAAATATTACCTAAAAGAACTAAAAAATTACCTATTAATGAATTTCCTGTAAATAAGAAAAGAGAAGATAAAACAGGAGCTATAGTAGTTTGGGAAAGACCTATTAATGATCCTCCTTTTGGTACATACTATGCATCTATTGACCCTGTGTCAGAAGGTAAAACTACTACAACAGATTCACTTTGTAGTATTTTTGTATATAAAAATCCAATAGAAGTAACAAAAGAAACACCAGAAGGTTTAGAAACATTTGTTGAGGGAGATAAAATTGTAGCATCATGGTGTGGTAGATATGATGATATAAATCAAACACATGAGCAGTTACTAAAAATTATAGAATGGTACAATGCTTGGACACTTGTAGAGAATAACATATCTTTGTTTATACAATACATGATTGCTAAAAGAAAACAAAAATATTTAGTACCTAAATCACAAATTGTATTTTTAAAAGATTTAGGATCTAACAAAACGGTATACCAAGAATATGGTTGGAAAAATACTGGTACTTTATTTAAAAGTCATTTAGTATCTTATGCTATTGAATTTATTAGAGAGGTTATAGATGAAGACACAGATGAAGAAGGTAAAGTTTATAAAAGTAAATATGGTGTTGAACGTATTCCTGATAAAATGTTAATAACTGAAATGTTACAATACCATGAAGGACTAAACGTGGATAGGTTAGTCTCTTTTTCTGCCTTAGTAGCTTTTGCTAAAATGCAACAAGCAAATAGAGGTTATGTTAAACGTAAAGAGAGAGATAAGTCACTAGAAATCTTGGATAAGTCAAAGAAATTTGGTAAATTATCTATGAGTCCGTTTAGGAACATTGGTAGGAATAAAAAGACCTCTGCAAAAAAAATGAAGAAAAACCCTTTTAAAAATATAAAATAATGTATGAATACGTAACAACCTGTACAGATCCTTATTTATCTTTTGTGTATGTTTACATAACAGAATATATAGATTATGTTGAAAAAGACAACTAAAATATGAAAGTATATAATGCACTACAATTAAAAAAAGGAGCTAAGGTTAAGAAGGACCTCAAATTTGCAAACCTAAATCAACCTTTACAATTTATACCATCTAAAGAAAAAGATGATGATTGGGCTGCTTGGAATTTAGATTGGCTAGAAACTAGAGGTATGGATCAGCTGAAAAAAAACTCTAGAAGACTTTTAAAAAATTACAAGTTAGCTAAAGGTATAATTGATAAAACTGATTACATAGTTGAAGAAGAAAATGACTATGCAGATTTAATGGACGTACTGACAAAAGAAGATGAGTCAGCATTAGAGCTTAAATTTTATCCTATAATTCCAAATGTTGTAAATGTATTAACAGGAGAGTTTAGTAAAAGATATACAAAAGTACAGTTTAGAGCTGTAGATGACACATCTTACAATGAGATGTTAGAGCAAAAAAGAGCTATGATTGAGGAGAATCTTTTAACAGATGCCTACAATAAGCTTATGATAAATATGATTCAGCAAGGAGCTGATCCTAATTCAGAAGAAGTACAACAACAATTATCAACAGAAAACTTAAAGACATTACCTGAGATAGAAGATTTCTTTAGTAAAAGTTATAGGAGTTTAATAGAAGAATGGGCATCTCATCAATTAAATGTAGATGAAGAAAGATTTAAAATGCAAGAATTAGAAGAAAGAGCATTTAAAGATATGCTTATTGCAGATAGAGAATTTTGGCATTTTAAAATGAATGAGGATGACTATGATGTAGAATTATGGAATCCTGTATTGACATTTTATCAAAAATCTCCTGAGTCAAGATATATATCAGAATCTAATTTTGCTGGTAAATGTGATATGATGACTGTTGCTGATGTAATTGATAAGTATGGATACTTAATGGATGAAGAGCAATTAAGATCTATGCAAAACATACATCCTGCCAGAAACTCACAATATTTGTTAAATGGTATGCAAAATGATGGTTCATATTATGATGCAAGTAGATCACACAAATGGAATACTGAAGCGCCTAGTTTAGATTACAGAAAATTAATGAGTAACTATGGAAGTAATCCTGGCGTTGAAGGAGACATTGTAAATTGGATATTGCAAGAAGGTAATGACATAAGTCAATGGGGGCAAGCAGATATGATGCGTGTTACTACAGTGTATTGGAAAACTCAAAGAAAAATAGGTCACCTTACAAGAATAGATACTACTGGTGAACTTGTACAAAAAATTATTGATGAAGATTATAAAGTAAATGATAAACCTGTATATAACACAAGATTATTTAAAGATAAAACAAGAGATAATTTAATTGAAGGAGAGCACATAGATTGGTTTTGGATCAATGAGGTGTGGGGAGGCGTTAAAATAGGACCAAATGGACCTCAGCATTGGAGATCAGAAGATAATGACGTAGATCCAATGTATTTAGGTATTAATGCTAAAAAACCGGGTAAAGTAAAATATCAGTTTAAAGGTGAAGATACTTTATACAATTGTAAACTACCTGTAGAAGGTAGAGTATTCTCAGACAGAAATACAAGATCAACTTCTTTAGTTGATTTAATGAAACCATATCAAATTGGATATAATATGGTTAACAATCAAATAGCAGATATACTAGTAGACGAGTTAGGTACTGTTATTATGTTTGATCAAAATGCTTTACCACGTCACTCAATGGGAGAAGACTGGGGTAAGAATAATTTAGAAAAAGCTTATGTAGCAATGAAAGATTTTGGTATGATGCCTTTAGATACATCTATTACTAATACTGAAAATGCTGTAAACTTTAATCATTACCAAACATTAAACTTAGAACAAACTAACAGATTAATGTCAAGAATTCAATTAGCTAATCATTTTAAACAACAAGCATTTGAATCTATAGGAATAAATCAACAACGTATGGGAACACCTATTGCACAACAAACAGCAACAGGAGTTACTCAAGCAATGAATCAATCATTTTCACAAACAGAACAATATTTTACACAACACTCTGATCATCTAATGCCAAGAGTACATCAAATGAGAACTGACTTATCACAGTATTATCATAGTACTAAACCATCTGTTAGATTAAGTTATATGACATCAGAAGCAGAAAAGGTAAACTTTACTATTAATGGTCAAAAATTATTGTTAAGAGATTTTAATGTATTTGCTACAACTAAAACAAACCATAGAGAAACTTTACAACAATTAAAAGAAATGGCTTTACAGAACAATACAACAGGTGCATCTATTTATGACCTTGGTAATGTACTTAAGTCTAACTCTATTGCTGAAGTATCAGATATACTTAAAGATGCTGAAACTAAAACACAGCAGCAGAAACAAGCAGAAATGGAACAACAACAAAAAATGCAAGAGCAACAATTACAAGCTCAGCAACAACAGCAACAAGCTCAACAACAGTTTGAAGCTGCACAAGCTGATGCTGAAAGGCAAAAAGACATTACTGTTGCTGAAATAAGATCTGCTGGTTATGGAGCAATGCAAGATATTGATGAAAATAAACAAAGTGACTTCCAAGATGCTATGAAAGACATACGTGAAAGAGATCAATATAGAGAGCAAATGAACTTTAAAAGGGAACAAGCTACCAATGACAACTCAAATAAGAGAGCAAAAATGGACATTGATAGAGAAAAACTTGCTACTCAACGTGAAATAGCTGCTAAAAACTTAGAAATTGCACGTGAAAATAAAAACAAATATGATGTAAAACCTAAGAAAAAGGATAAGAAAAAATAATCATAGCTATATACTACAAAAAACTTTACTAGACTTAAGAAATTTCTAAGGTTTATAAAAAAAACTTTAGTATATTGTATATGTAATAAACCAAAACATTAACCAAACCAATATATATTATGGAAGAATCCAACATGGAAACAACAAACGTACAGCAAGTAGATGTAGATTTAGATGAAATCTTTAATGGTGCTCCAGGAGCGTCATCTGTTACGTTACCATCAACTGAAGAAACTAGTGAAAAACCAAAACCAAATGTATTTTCTAGAAACGCAGAAGTAGATTTAGGTTTCTTAGAACCAAAAGAAAATGAAAATACAAAAGATGAATCCTCTGAAGAAGTTAGCACAGAAGCTAAAACTGAAGAGGGAACTGCAGAAGTTGCAGATAAAGGAGTGGAGACTAAACCAGCAGATACAAAAACTGAAGAAGGAGATAAAGTTTCTGAGTCAGAAATAGATGAAATTTTAAATGAAGGTTTAGAAGTAGCAGAAGATGAAGATGAAAAATCTACTGCTAAAGGTAGAAAGAGAATTAATGATATGGCTGACGTTTTCAAGAAGATGATTGAAAATGATGAGATTATTCCTTTTGATGATGATAAAGATCTAGAAGAATACACAGCAAAAGACTGGAAAGAGCTTATTAAAGCTAACATGGATGAAAGAGCTAACAAAGTTAGAAGAGAAACTCCAAAACAGTTTTTTGACAGTTTACCACAAGAATTACAAGTTGCAGCAAAATATGTTGCAGATGGTGGTCAAGATCTAAAAGGTTTATTTGCAACTCTATCTCAAGTTGAAGAAACAAGATCTTTAGACATGTCTACTGAAAAAGGACAAGAGCATATTGTAAGAGAATACTTAACTGCTACAGGGTATGGTAATGTAGAAGAAGTTAATGAAGAAATAGAAATTTGGAAAGATTTAGGAAAGCTTGAAAAACAAGCAACTAAATTTAAACCAAAATTAGATAAGATGTCAGAAGCAGTTGTTGCTAAAAAATTAGAAGAGCAAGAAATGAAACGTGCACAACAACAAAAAGCTTCAGAAAACTATATGGCTAATGTATATCACACATTAAAAGATGGTAAATTAGGAGACATGAAAGTAAATAAGAAGACACAATCAATGTTATATAATGGTTTAGTTTCTCCTTCTTATCCTTCTATCTCTGGTGAGAATACTAATTTGCTAGGACACTTATTAGAAAAATATCAATTTGTTGAGCCAAATTACAATTTAGTATCAGAAGCACTATGGTTATTAGCTGACCCAGAAGGATATAAAAGTCAACTAAAAACACAAGGTACTAATGCAGCTGTAGAACAAACAGTAAGAAAACTGAAAACAGCACAAGCAAGTAAGAACGCATCTTCTAGTAAAACAGGAGGAGAAAAGTCTAGTAGTAGAGGAACAAAAAGAACTTTACCTAGAAACAACAACATATTTAAAAGATTTTAAAAATAGACAACAACAATAATTATTAATTAAAAACAATTTCAAAAAATGGCAACACCAGTTTTAAACAACGGTCTCTTCCTCAGAGACACTAATTACAAAGCTAGTTCCCATATTGATTCTTATCACTTAACGAATATGTTAGGTAATGCTGAGCCAACTGACATGGGTCCTGTGGACTTATGGGCTATGACGCAGAAGGTAGAAATGCCTTTATATCAAATGGCTTCTTTTGGTGGAAAGAATACAATCATGGTTGACAACGCTCGTGGGGAGTACAAATGGCAAACACCAGTAGCTCAAGAATTACCTGTTTCTTTAGGGAAAATTGACACTATGGCTGCCGGAACAAGAGGTATTGATGGACAATCATTCAAAATTAAACTATCTAAAAGAGAGTTTGGTCACGGTGACATCATTACTTATGATAAGTATAATGGACTTGAACTTTACATTACTGCAGATGATATTTTGCAAGTAGGTGATGGTTGGATATATACTTGTGAGTTAGTTAACAGTAACTCAACTACAGGTCTAGCTGACAAATATCTTGTAGCTGGAACTAAATTCTTTAGAAAAGGTTCTGCAAGAGGTGAGTATGGAGAAAGATTCTCTGACATCACTACAGGAGCTGGCTTCAGAGAGTACTACAACTTTGTTGGAGGTGCTGAAGCACACGTACACTATTCTATTTCTAGCCGTGCTGATCTTATGATCAAAGGTGGTATGAATGCTGATGGTTCTGTACCAGTAACTGAGATCTGGAGAAACTTTGATAAGTCTGTAGATCCATCATTAAACTCTATTGAAGATATTGCTTCTGCAATGGGTAAAGACTATGTTAAAAAAGCATTTGATAACGGATCTCTTTCTAGAACTTTCTTAACTTCTATGGAAGGTGCTCACTTATCTAAAATTGCTAATGACATTGAAACTTACTTAATGTGGGGTCATGGTGGTAGAGTTAAGCAAGACGGTCCGGATGACTTAAGATTATCTGTAGGTCTTTGGAAGCAATTAGACAACTCTTTCAAGAGAGTATACAACAAATCAGGATTTGATTTAGATATGTTCAAAAATGAACTATATAACTTCTATGCTGGTAAAGTTGAGTTTGATGGTCCAGATCCAAAACGTCAACTAGTTGTTCAAACTGGTATTGGTGGTATGCAACTAATTAACACTGCTATTGCTGCTGAGGCAGGTGGTGCTACAGGTGCAGGTGTACAAACGTCATTAACTGACATTGGTGCAATCACTGGTAAAGGAATGGACTTAGGATACGGATTTGCGTACACTAGCTTCATCATTCCTTTCTTAGCTAATGTTAAGTTTGTATTAAACCCAGCGTTTGATAACTTACATACTAATGACATTGAGAATCCTTTAGTAGATGGACGTCCATTATCTTCTTACAGCTACATCATCTTTGATGTTACTGATTCAGGAAGTGATAACATCCACTTATTGAAACTATCTTGGGATAACCAATTAAAATGGTTCTACCAAAATGGTACTATGGATTACATGGGAAGAACTCAAGGGTTTGCTTCTACAGGACACTTTAACGGGTATAGAGTTATGATGACTCAAACAATGCCTGCTATATGGGTAGAAGATCCAACTAAGGTTCTTAAAATTGTAATGAAGAATCCAATTACTGGAGGATCATTCTAATAACAACTGAAAGACGGAGGGGTGTTATGCCCCTCCTTATTTCTTAAACCAATAATTAATAATTAACCAATAAAAAACTATTATGAAAGTAAATGATGTAACAATTACTGAAAAGTATCAAGCAACTAAAAACAAACAAGTTGCAATAAAACCTTATTTTAATCCTGATATATCTAATATGGGATTAGAAAAATATAACCAAACATTATTTGATGGTGTATGGCACCACGAAAGTTTGGCATGTTTAGAAAGAAATGGAATAGCAAGATATGTAACAGGTTTAAATGAATTTGCACCTAGTGTTAAAACATTACCACCTGCAGAAAAAAAAGCTAAAATAAAAGAAATTAGAGAAGTGGTTTCACAATTAGAAAAAGAACTAGCAGCAAATGTTATTGATCCAGAAGATAAAGACTTTTGGAACAAGGTTCAAGTTTTGAGACCTGATAATCATAAGTTTTGGGATAAGATTGAACTAAAGGTAGGTAATGAACCATTATTTCTTGATCCTTCTGTTGATCCTTATGATTTAATAAAAATATATGCAATAGAAGCTGGAGGTTTTTCTATAGTAGCTCCTAACTTACGTCAAGCAAAGATAGACGGAACTAGGTTTTATTTAAATAGAACAAAAGATTCAGCTAGCACTAGAACATCTGTGTCTAAAACTAAAAACAGAGCTCTAGCAGCATTGCAAAATTTATATGATACTGACACAACAAAGTTACTATATGTAGCAAAAGTTGTTGACTCAAACAGTACACAATATATAAAAGGAACTCCTATTGATGTATTATATGAGAATATGGATGCATACATAAATGGACAAGGAGCTGAAAGACGTACAAAAGAAGCAGCTGAAAATTTTGTTAAAACAGCTAATTCTAATATGGAAGATCTTAAAATTAGAGCTGTCATAAAAGATGCAATAACATATAACTTAATGACTAGTAAGTCAGACGGTCATATTTATGATAAGTATTCTGGTTCTAAGTTAGGTGCAAGACCTTCAGAAGTACTTGAGTTTCTTAAGAACCCAAAAAATGATGATGTACTACAACGTTTCTTAGATGAAGTAGAAGAGTTGTGGGATAACGAAAACTAAAACATGGCAATTAACAACACTACATTACAGATAAAGTTTAAGCAAAGACTAAATAAGTTAGCTAGTAATGACTATGATAATATAGAGTGTTGGCAGATTGTAGAAGCTTTTAATAAAGCTCAAATAGAGTGGTGTAGAAGAAACCTACATGGTAATAATATGTTTAAGGAAGGGGATGAGGCATCTAAACGTAGAATAGATGACCTCCAACCTCTTTTAAACAGACTAGTTTTAACAGGAGTAAACAATGCTGATCATTTTGAAGGTAATAACTTTCCTGCAGATTATCTAGAATATAAAAGAGTTAGTATTAATGCTACTAATGATTGTTGTACAACAGAAAGATCTATGACTGTATATTTAGCTGAAGAAGCTAATGTTGATCTTATAATGAGAGATCCTTTAAAAAGACCAGATTTTGAGTGGGGTGAAACTTTTTGTACAATGCAACAAAACACAGTAAGGATATATCATAGAGATTTTAATATTGTTAGTCCTGTATTAACTTACTACAGAAGACCTAGAATGATAGAAATAATGGGTTGTACAGATCCATATACTCAAGCAGCATCAGCAGCGGATGTTACTTGTGAATTTAAAGATGACGTTGTAGAATTATTAATAGATGAGGCTGTAGCAATCATTGCAGGAGACATAGATTATGTACAACAGCAAATGAGAGGAACACAATCATCAGAAAGAAACAATTAAGATTATGCCAGCAAAAAAGAAACAAGCAAGCTTAGGTAAAACAAAAAATACTACTACTTATAAAAAAGGTGGAGCTGTAAAAAAAGGTAAAAGAAAAGCTTACAAAAGAAAATAAAGTAGTATATTATAGTATACAATAGTAAAGGTTAAGATTCGGCTACCTTTATTATGGTGATATAAAGCCGTTCTTTTTATTATAAATAAAGACCTGCTAAAACAGGCATTTTAAAAATGAGTTATTTCAATCATGCTTACAAAAAAACTTTGTTAGCAAACACAGTGAGCACTACAACTGCACACAAAGCGCATACTCTTGCGCCTGCTGCTGTTGCAATGTGTTCTTCAAGCACGTATGGTGTAATTAATTACGCTACTACACCAGATGAATTCCTTTTAGTGCAAGGAAACTTAAACAAGACTACGGCTGCAGGTACTGCTGCTACTGTTGCTAATGACACTTTAGGTGGAAACAAGCATCACGGTGGTTACGCACACTCAATCAAGTCTAAAGTAATCAAGACTAAATACATTAACAAATTGTGGAAAGAAGCTTCTGTAGATAATACAGAGCAAACAATTGTATTAAGAGTTACTGATAACTGTTATACTTGTACAAAACATGCTCAATTACGTATTGACCTTAAAGGTGAAGAAGTACAAAGAGCATTTAACAGAAATTACTATACTGTAGTATCTTCTGAAGGATGTTGTACAATGGATGGTTCAACTGCATCTCTTACTTCTAAAAACATTGTTGACGCTTGGGCTGCAGCAATTAATGAAGACGAAATGTTATCAGAATTTGTTTCTGCTGCAACTGCTGATCCAGGTGGTCAAACATACTCAACTATAACACTTACGTTAAAAGCTGACCGTATGACTAAATTTGATGACTGTTCTTTTGATACAAGAGACTGGTACAATACTGAGCCATTAAAATTAATCTTATCTGAGATTGATGATGAAGGTGACGCATGTTCTTCAGGATGTATTAAAGACAATGCAGGAGCTGACATGCCAGTTGAAGGTTTAAACATTCTTGATTTAGCTGATGCAACAAGTGGTGAAACAATCCTTAGAGATCTTATCATGGACGGAAGATACAGAAATGATGGTGGATTTAATCAAGGTAACAGAGATTCTGCACGTTTCAGAGAAATTGAAAAGTCTGGAAAAGCTGTTATAGGTGCAATTGATAGAAACAGTAGATTTGATGTATTCTATTTACAACACAGTGTGCCACGTTTCAATAACCCAACAGGTGTATTTGACAATGATCAGTATGTAATTCAAGTTGCTGCTGACAAAGTTAACAATGCTGCTGCGGTTACTGCATTAGGTAATATGTGGACTGCAATTGCTGCTAATGCTAAAACTAGTGTTGGTGTTGATACGTACCCTGTAGTATAATACTATAGAGTTAGTTAATATTCTTAGAAGGGTGGGATTAAGTTCTCACCCTTTTTTGTTTTATAATTGAGTGTTTTTTTGTATATTATTAATAGATACTAAATGCATTTTAATTAACTATACATAAATGGCTGCCAAACACATACTAAGTTTAGAAGTTCTTGATGTCTCAAATACTAAATATTTATCTATTAGAGATACTAGTAAGTACGCAAAAGGTCTTGGTACTGACTGTGCAGAACTACTAATAACTCCGCCACCTGCTACAGGTACAACAAATAAAAAAACATCCATAATAGAAGTTAAGCCTGGATTTGATTTAAACATAACTGCATGTGCTATGAATTTACAACTTATGAGTTGTAATGAAATTAGAACAGATATACCTGATGGAGTTTATGTTATTAAATACCAATTATCACCTCATGATAAAACTTATGTAGAATATAACTACCTGAGAACCACAGGTTTAATGAAAATGTATTATGAAAAATTATGTAAATTAGAATTAGCTGCGTGTGAGCCTGACTCTACTAGAAAGAAATTAATGTCAGAAATGAATGTTATAAGAATGTTAATAGATGGAGCTAAATCAAAAGTTGAATATTGTTCACAACCTGACGCAGGTATAGAACTATTTAACTATGCAAAGAAAAAATTAGAAAGAATAGTCTGCAAACAATGTGAGGGACTAAGTAAAGTAAACAGATAATAAACAAAACCAATAAGTAATGCCAGAAGTAGTAAACGGAGTCAATTGCAATCATTGTCATAAACCATTTAGTTGTGGATGTCAAAAAACAACAGATGACAACGGAAATACAGTTCACAAAGGATGCGTAAACCAAGCAAATGCAATAATAAGAACACAAAATGCTAACCAAAAAGCATAGAAAATTAAAAGATGACCTTAAATAATACTCTTTATTATAACTGGAAAAAGCATGTTACAGGATGTAATACTAATCCTACAACGCTTTCTATTACAGATCAATCTTCTGGTGCAACTCTTTATAATAAAAGATTAGGTTCTTGGCATTTTTATCAAGCAATGGGTCAGCCTTCTATTGGTACATTTGTATGTTATAACAATATATGTTATGAATACATGGGTACTACTCAAGATCCTGCTGTAGGAGGTGTAGAATATTTAGCACAAAAACCTTCACCTGCTTTAACTTCATCAAATCATTTTGCTAATTGTGTAGGATGTTTTTCTGGATGTGCAGCACAACAAACATACCATGCTTTTGAAATGTGCAACAATTTAGGTGTTGTATCTATAGGAGTAGAAAATACTAGTACAGTAAGTGTACAATCAAATGCTAATGTTTATACAGGATTAGGTTCTCCAGCATTAAATAAAACAGCTACATATAACGGAATATGTTTTATATATAAAGGAATGTATGCTATAGGAGATGCAGCATTGACAGGTGGTCCATTAATCTTTAATGTAATAAATACACCTTATACAACTCCTCATGTACATAATGATAATTGTGCTGCGTGTCAGGGTACAGGTGGAACTACATTCCATGAATGGAAGATGTGTGGTAGCACTGAAGTCATAAATTTATTAGGCGTAGGTGATGCAAATAGTGCTGCTAATAATGAAACATTTTATGTAAGTGTAGGATCACCTAGTGTAGGAGCTATTACTAATTTAAACCCTGCTGTTGAAAGTAGAGCTGGTAATTGTTGGGAGTATATGGGAACAAATACTTTACCTTCATCTGGAATGCAAAATATTGCTGTAGTATCACCAGCATCATATACTGATTGCACAACATGTTTAAATCCGGGCACAGGAGGTTGCACTGACATTACAGCAACAAACTATAATCCTTTAGCCACTTTTGATGATGGTTCATGTTTATATTCTTCAGGTTGTACGGATCCAACAGCTACTAATTATAATCCTGCAGCTACTTTAGATGATGGTAGTTGTTATTATTGTGTATATGGTTGCATGGACCAAAATGCTAATAACTATAATGCTGCTGCTACATGTGATGATTCAACTTGTAGATATACTGTAGGAGGTGGAAAAGGCACATGTGATATATCTTTTTCAGAACTTTGTGCAGCAGACGGAACTTCTACAGTAACGGTAGATCTATCAGCAGGAGCTGGTATAAATAATATAACTACAAAACTACAAGGATCTGTTGTTGATGGTCAAAGTTGTAGTCCTGCTACTAATGTTACTGTTACAGGAGTAACTGAAAATCAAACAATAAGTGTAACTGGAGAATGCTCATATGAAAAAGAAGATTATGATGCAGGTAGTGCTGCACCACAACCAGGATGGGCTGCTACAGAGTGTGGTCAAGTTACTGTAAGTTCTAATACAAAAGTATATGCATTTTATGATGGTACATCTTTAGGTGCAACTCCAGCTAAGAATGCTTATAAAGCATTAATGGGATGGTTAAAGGGTGTTGCAAATTTTACTGTAGATACAGCACACGGCTCTTCTACACAAAATGTATTTCATACTTCTGTAGCAGGAGAAAGATGGTTAGATTGGGGAACATCAGTATTAACAGGTAAATTTAACAATAATAATATACCTCAACAATACTCATTAAATGGAGGAGCTTTAAGCACCATATCTCACTGTACTGCAGGATCAGACTGCGCAAGAAAAAAGAATGGTGCATTAGATGCTTGGGAAGATGCTTTTTTTGAATCACCTGGTAATGGTTCTAAAGCAATAGCAATATCTAATTGGGCTCATGATACAGCTACTGAAAGCGCTAATGGATTTACTTGGACTGTAGATGAATTTTATGATACTGCTGAAGGTTCTTTAATAGGTCAACCAATGTTTGATCACGGTTCAAATAGTAATAACGGTTCACAAACTTGGAATGGTTATCCACCACAAGCATCAAACACAGATGATGTTTTAGTAGTAGTTTTTGCAGATGAGTCAATGTGGGCTTACCATGTAGGTCAACAAAATGAATTTACAAATTCTACCAATCCTTATACACATAATTCTGGTGGAAATAGTTATGCAAACATTGACCCTCAACAACCTACCCCTCAATATAAAGCTGATTATGATAAGTTTAAAGCAATTTATGCAGGACACGGAGGATCATACAGAGCTTTCTTATACCCTTCTAGACCTGATAACGTATCTACATCTGGTGGACATAAAATGTTCCCACTACACGCTTTAGCGTCAATTCATAGTGGTAATAATGTTCCTGCAGATGGTATGTGGCAAACAGGTACTTCTCCTACTAATGCTTATAGTACTATAGATATAATAGAAACTGAAAATCCTTATTGGACAGGTTTATCACCAACTTATGGTGCTTTAGATCAATCTGGCTGGGGCGTTAATGTAGCAGGTGTCTCTTTTGATGCAACTACTTTCCAAAATGACTTAGAAGTATTTCTTGGTTTAAATGCACAAACTTGTGATGGATCACAATGTACAGTTATACAAGTATTAGATGAAAATGGTACTCCTGTTTCAAGTTACCCAATAACAGTAAACGGTACAAGCATTGGCTCAACGGATGCTACTGGACAAATTACAACAACTATTACTGCAGCTGGCTCAGTAGTTATAAACGGTTGTTATACATTTAATGCTACAGGTAATTGCTTACAATCTTTAATTACAATAAACACAATAAGCGCAAGCTATACTTCTAATTTAAATTGTATTACAGGTTGTACAGACCCTTTATCTTGGAATTATAATCCTCTTGCAGGTATAGATGACGGTTCTTGCATGTATCCTTTAACAGAAGAAGAAGAACTTTCAAGATGTGAAAAAGTAAAATTAGATACAGAATGTCAATTTGCAACTGATGTATTTAACTTATACAAGTATGAAAGATATGGTTTAGATAAAGGATGTTTATATAACTTTGATGGACATATTAGTAAAAAATATTCAATGGATTGGGATGATAAATTATTACCAGACTTTGGAACTGAATCATATACTAAGACATTACACACTAAAGGAGCAACACCAAAACCACTCTGGGTAGATTCTGCATGTGGAGGCTCATCTTGTGATGGATCAGAATGTGTATATTTCTATGTAAAAGATAAAAACGATAAAGCTGTTGAAGACTATGAAATAGTATTAGATGGTATAGTTATAGGTAAAACAGATGAGAATGGTGAGTTAAGACACTCTATACCAAATGCAGCAGAAGATACAGAACATAAAGTTAATTTCTGTCATTGTTTTACTACAACAGGAGGTTGTAACTCACAAAGAATAAAAATAACAGTAGAAGGTATAACTGAATGTAATACTTGCGGTTTAGAATCAGTAGCATGTACATGTATACCTACAGAAACAGCAGCTGGAGACATAGCTTTAGAAGTATTAGGCTGTACAGATTCTACTGCTACTAATTACAACGCACTAGCAAATTGTGATGATGGAAGTTGTATAGAAACAGTAGTAGGATGTATGGACCCTACTTCTTTAAATTATAATCCATGTGCTAATGTTGCATGTAATGGTTGTTGTTGTTCAGTTGCAGGCTGTATGGATTCAACTGCAGATAACTATAATGCTTCTGCTTGTTTAGATGACGGCTCTTGTTTATATACAGGTTGTATGGACACTACTGCTAGTAATTACAATTCTCAAGCAAATGTAGCTTGTAGTAGTTGTTGTACATACCCTGGTTGTACAGATGCTACTGCATTAAACTATGATCCACAAGCTAATGTAGATGACGGATCATGTATATTACCTGTGTATGGTTGTATGGATTCAACTGCTTTAAACTATAATGCAGCTGCAAACGTAGATGATGGTTCATGTACTTACTGTGTGTATGGATGTATGGATGCTACAGCATCTAATTATAACTCTCTAGCAACTTGTAGTGATGGAAGCTGTACTTTCCCAATTCAAGGATGTACTGACGCTAGTGCTTGTAATTATGATCCTCTTGCAACACAAGATGACGGCTCTTGTTTAACAGTTCCTACAATGGATCTTGGTTCTACAAACTTTGGTATTAACAGCCCTAACTTATTACAACAAGATGGTAGTGGTGTTAGTGGTCTTGGTTGTGCAACTTACTATATGCAAGCGTACCCTTATGAAGTAGGCGAGGCTTTCTATGGTGGACACGTTACAAAAAATATTAGCGGAAGCTTTGTTTTAGGTGGTACAGGTAATCATGTAGGAAATGTATGGACAGAATCTTATTTCTTTGAATTAGGTACTGATGCTGCAAATGGTAATCCTCCATTAACTATAGGTAATCAATATTGTATAACATGGGCTGAGATTGTAATGGCTTTAAGATCTAGCGGTCAATGTTCTGATTGTTTAATGGGAGGTTGGGGTGTTAGAATAGATCAAGGTACAGGTACTCCTAATACAGCTGATCTTAATAGTGCAACTAATTTATATGATCCTGTAGCTCTTGGTACTTTGAGTACAGCTAATGCTTTAATTCATAACGCTGCATGTCAAACAAACGATGTTGGAAATGCTAATGGAGTTAACTCACCAGGTGCTCCAAATGGTAGTCACTCTAATTGGGTTGAAAAATGTATTACGTTTACAGCTACTGCATCACAACACAGAATACATATGTATGTAATTACTGACTTTAACCAATGTACTTCTTGTACTGCACACTCTGGATCTACTAAACACGGATCATACATGGGTATATCAAAAGTACAGATAAGTACAAGCTGTAGTGGTAGTTGTAATTGCTAGGTAAATGTTTGCTTATAAGATGAATAATTTGTATATTATTATATACTAGTAAAGAAAATTAAATATGGCTTTTGAAAGTTCAGATAAATCAGGTTTAAATAATGGGCGTACAGCACGTTTAGATATTAGCAATATTAACCAAGGTGGTCTTAAAGGTGAAAGAGCTGCTACTGATGAACAGTTGTTACAATTGATTATTGATAATCTTGCAGGAGCACAAGTACCAGCGGGAACACAAGACTTAAATAATGATGGTAAAATTGATGTTAATGATTTGATATTCAGTGTTTCAGAAGCTTACAAAAGATATGCAAAAACACAATCTGATAAAGTTACATTACCTAATCTAATAGATTCTCTTACAAAAGGTATAGCTGTTTTGCATACAGATTTAAGTATACAGAAAAAAATATCACAAGGTTTAGAAGCACAATTATTAGAGCAAAAGAAAAAAGCTGTTGGTGAAGCTAATCCAAGAATATATTCTAGTGGTACAGTAGAGCAAAATAAACTACATCCTATAGAAAAAATAGTTCAAGCTACTGAAGCAAAGGTTGTAAGTACTGAAAAATTAGTAGGAACAACTACAGATATAGCAAAAAGTATTAGTGCACAAATAACAGATTTACATAAACCATTAACAGAATATGCAGGACCTGTAGTTCATGGTGCAAACAATTTAGCAGACACTATAAAAAACATGTGGACAGTTATTGGTGATCTTAGAAACACAGTTACTATATTATTAGAAGAAACAAGTAACACACTTAAAGTTGGAAGAATGGGAGATATATATACTTTCTTCTTAAGCAGAAATACTTGTGACAATCTGATAGCAAATGCACAATCAATAGACGGTGCAGGAGGAAACGCAAGAGATTTATGGAATGAAACAGGAGGTTTATATGATCCTAGTGTACCAGCATTTACAAGTAACGTACCTTCAGTTTCATCTGAATGTTTAAATGGAGCTTGGTATTGTGTAACAGGAAGTAAAGGTGGAAATACTCTAGCTCAATATAGCAGAACTGCTCCATTTTGGAAAAATATTGGTTCAGTTTGTCCAGCACCTAAGAAAACATACAGTGACCCAAGTAGTTTAGAAGTATAAAAAAATAAAAAAAATGAGCAATTGTACAGACAATCCATGTGATAAATTACCTTGCGGGTGTGATCAAACAGCTTACACGCACACGTGTGAGTTATCAAACTGTAATACACCTATTGAAAGATGTGAAGAATTATTATGCTCAAATTGTGTTTCTCACTGTTATGATAAATTTAGTTATACTGTTAATGGTGCTAATGACATTATAGTAGAAAATGGAGAAAGATTATTATCAACACTACAGAGAATGATTATATCAACTGCAGGTGGAGATTGTTTTACAAAAGCAGCAGTTGGGGTGAGAACTTCTGGTATAACTGCTACAAGTATATTTGTTACGTGGACTGCTCCACAAACACCAGCTGCTCCTACTTACACTGTTCAATATAGAGTAGCAGGTACTGCAACATGGACAGATGCTGTTACAGGTTTATCTGCAACAACATTTAGCTATAATATAGCTTGTTTAACTGCAGCAACTGCGTATGAATTAAGAATAATAGCATCAGATGCAAATTGTCCTTCTGTGACTATTTATGCATCAACATTATAAAGAGACAAGAAAGTGAAGGTTTATTGGTTTTCCAACACTTAATTGTATGAGGCCTGGGGTTAACACCGGGCCTCTTTCTTTTATGTGAATAAATTTTTTGTATCTTTGCTTCATATTAACTAAATAAAATTATAAATGGATTCATTATTTGACAAGATTAAAGCATCATTCAAATGGAAAAAAACATCAGACTATTGTGCAGAAAAATTAGATTTAACAATAGAAGACTATGACAAACTAAAAGACATAGTAAAAGGACAAGAGCTACTAGAAAACTCATCAACATCATATGAGTACAACTTAGAAAAAGGTGAAGCAAAAATGGAAACAATTAGTGCTTCAGAACCTAAATCACCAGAAGAAATAATTGATATACTAAACATTGATACAACACAATGGAAACTTTCTAGTTATTGGAATAAACAAATGGGAGATCATTGGAGAGTTTCTGCAATGGTTACAAGGTTAAAAGATAATGAGGTAGATAATGTAGCTGAGTTATTAAAAGGTTTTAAACCAAAAAAACATAATCTAGTTAAAAGAATAAAAACTCCAGGTAAAGTAAAAACAGCTGGAGTTTTGTCATTACAAGACATACACTTTGGTAAAGAAGGTAATGAAACTATAGATCAAGATTTTGAAGAAACAATAATTGATTTAGCAAATAGGGCAACAAGAGCCCATCATCTTGAAAAGCTCTATTACGTCATAGGAGGGGATCTAATTAACATGGATACCTGGAGCGGTAGTACTACTAGCGGAACACCTTTAGACAACTGCTCTACAGCTACAGAAGCTTACATGCAAGCTTTTGATGCTATACAGTGGAGTATAAATTATTTAAAACAATTTTGTGATGAATTACAAATTGTATATATACCAGGTAATCATGATAGGTTATCTTCTTTTCATTTAGCACATGCTTTATCTAAATGTTTTAAAGACAAAAAGATTATATGGGATGTAGTATATCTAGAAAGAAAAGTATATACTTATAAAGATAACTTTTTTGCATTTGAACATGGAGATGTAAATACTAAAAATTCATTGTTATTGTATTCTATGGAATATCCAAAACAATGGGGTAAAACTTTATATAGGACATTATACACAGGACATTACCATCACAAGAAAAAAATAGAATATATTACTGAGCATGAGCGTACTGGCTTTATGCTAAAGATATTACCAAGTTTATCACGTACAGATTATTATCATTACCATAATAAATTTGTAGGATCAAGAAGATCTGGTGTATTGTCTATACATGACCCAAACAAAGGTGAAATTTGTGAACTAACATATTCACCCAATTAACTTGAATAACTCCTCTTTTTTTTGTAAATTATAATGTATGTAATATGATAAGTAACTTTAAAGGACCAGATTTAAATAAACCTAGATATAAAGAGAAGGTTTTGAATCTATTAAACACAGATACATTAACAAGATTTAAAGATAAAAACCCAATGTATTCAAGTGTAGATAATGTTAAACTAAAAAAAGTTATACAAAAGTTTAACTCTAAAATTTGGGAAACTGTTATAAACAACAGAAACGGAGTTGAATTACCTGAATCTTTAGGTTACTTATTTATAGGAAGTTGTCCTGCTGCAAAGAAAATAAATGTTGACTATGCCCTATCTAAACAATATGGAAAGTTAATACAAAACAAAAACTGGGATACAGATGGTAATGTAGGAAAAATATTCTACACAAACTACTCTCCTAAGTATAAGTTTAAGACTAGAGAGTTATGGCAGTTTACAGCAGTAAGACAATTTAAAAGAGCAGTAGCAAAGTTCTATCCAAAAAATTGGAAAAAGTTTGTTACTATGAAAACAAAGATCAGGGTTACTGATATGTATAAAAACAAAAAGAAGTAATATGACAACAATAGGTGAAGCAATATCAAGACTCAGAGGAGCTCTTAAAGCAACCTCACAAGATGCGTTTGTTACAGATAGATACCTTTATAGTCTTATATTGAAATACTCTCAACTATTAATGAGAAGGCAAGATCACTCTAACAAACTTATGAAGTTTAGTGCAGTATGGCAAACATTACCTCATGTAGAATTAGTAGAAGTAGATAAGCTAGAAGCAGGTTGTGTAGGTATTTCTTCAGGACAAACTATAAAAAAGAGCAAGCATAAGCTACCAACGTTTATGCAAGGTTATTGGGGACCTTTAGTTAGAACTGTATCATCATTAGATGGTTCTACTGAAATACAACCAACAACTCCTGGCTCATACGTTTCTATGTCTAAAACAACTACGTTTAAATATAATAACACTAAGTACTATTGGTTTTTAGATGGTTATTTATATTTTCCAAATATAGAATGGGATGCTGTTAAATTAGAAGGTGTATTTGAAGCAGACATATCTTCTTGGACATGTGATACAGAAGATGACTGTACTCCAAGGTATTTACAAAATATGTACATACCAGAATTTTTATTTGCAGAAATAGAAAATCAAATTTTAAATATACAGTTTAATACATTAAAAGTTACACCAGAAGACTCTCATAATAAAATAAATATAAATAGACAATAATGGCAGTATCACATAAATATAGAACCTTTAATCAGTTGCTAGAAGATGTTACTGTTGATTTTAGAACTTACGCATTAGAAGGTATGATAGAACCTCAACAGTTAATTAAAGTTGCTGTAAGAGTTAATTATGATTTAGGTCTTAGAATACAAAGAACAAAAAATGCAATAATTGATATAGAAAACAGTAAAGGTAAACTACCTTCTGATTTTAATGTATTGAATTATGGATCACTTTGTGGCACATATCAAGTAAAGACAACACAACCTAGCGGTACAAACACTGAAGAAGTTATAAAAGGAACATACAAACCAGAACCAGGATACAGTGGTCCTTGTGATGATCCTGCTGCTAATTGTACTAACGTTTGTGTAGTTAAAAAAGATTGCAATGACAATGAACTAATGTTAGTACAAAAGATTAGTCCAGATAGTTATAGAGAATATAGTTATATGATACCTATAAATATTGTAGATAATCAAGGAGATAGTTGTAATGAATGTCCTATATATAAAGGAGCAGATGATGTTGAAATTAGAGATGGTTTTTTTATAACTAATTTTAAATCTGGTAAAATATATATAAGTTATCAAGGGGCAATGGAAGATGACAATGGAGAACTTCTAGTTTTAGATCATCCTTATTGTAATGAGTATTATGAATATGCATTAAAAGAAAGGATATTAGAAAACATGATGTTTGCTGGAGAGAATGTAGTGAATCAATTATCATTTATGCAACAAAAACTTAGAGCTGCTAGAAACAATGCTTTGACGTTTGTAAACACTCCAGACTTTGCACAATTAAAGAAATTATGGGAAAAGAACAGAAAAGCTCAATACCATAATTACTATAACATGTTTAAGAGTGTAGCTACAAACGGATAGAAAATGGCAAAGAAGAAAAAACAAAAGCAGCAACAACCAAAAACTAAAAGTACTTCTAGTGTTTTTACAAATACTCCTATGAAGGGTATGATTAAAGACACGCATGATGGCTACCTTAATAAAGATAATTGGTCACATGCTAGAAATGCTATAAATAATTCTGTTGATGGTGATACAGGAGTTATAGGTAATGAACCTGCAAATATACTATGTGCTAACATACCTTATACTGTTATAGGTGGAATACATCTTTATGGTGATAAATGGATAATTTACTCTACAGATAATGAAGGTGTATTAAATGATAAGTCTTCTGAAATAGGAGAGTTTGATGACAGCACATGTACATACACTACATTAATAAATGATTCTTGTTTAAACTTTCATAAAGACCATTTAATTATAGGTGTTGCAAAAGAAAATTTTGATTGTTCTTGGCAAGTGTATTGGGATGACGGTAATAATCCTTCAAGAACTATTAATTTAGATGACATACCTTTTAAAAAAGAAATAGCTCCATCAAGTACGCCTGCATGTACTGTATATCAAAATATTACACCATTACAGCTTGACTGTGAAAAAATTAGATTAGCTCCATTATTAGATACACCAAATTTAGAACTAACAAAAGCTAGTGAAGGAGGACAACTACCTAACGGTATGTATCAAGTTTTTATTGCATACTCAATTAATGATCAAATAATAGGTGATTACTTAGGTGTGTCCAACATGCAGTCATTATGGTCTCATGAAAATAATCAAGGTTCTTTAAATGTAAAAATATCTGGACTAGATAAAGAGTTTGAATGGATGCAAGTTGTAGTTAGAACAAGAGTACACAACGGCTTTACATCATATGTTTTAGGTTATTATAGTACAGAAACTACAAATCTTAACATTGATTATTTAGATCCTGATCTTACAAAAGTTAAATCATCAAGATTACTTTTAAGAAATCCTGCATATGAAAAATCATCAGGGATGTTTGAAGTAAATGATTATTTAATTAGAGCACAACCTACAGAACAATTTGATTTTAATTATCAACCTCTTGCAAATAATATAAAAACAGAATGGGTTTCTGCTACTTACCCAGCAGAATACTACAGAGAAGGAGGGAACAAACCTACATTCCTAAGAGATGAAGTATACACATTCTTTATAAGATTTATATACAACACAGGAGAAAAATCAAAAGCATACCATATACCAGGTAGATCTGCAACAGGAAATGAAGTTTCTTTAGATTTAACAGCTAACTCATGGGATGGTGTAGCTCTTCAATACAAAACACAAAACACTGCAACATTTACTGCAACAACTAATGTAGTATTACCTGACGGAGGAATTATACAATCCTACGGTGATATGGCATATTGGGAATCTGGTGAAAAATATCCAGCTACTGATCCTATAAGGTACAATAATGGAAGCATGGATTTATGTGGTATGCCTATTAGACATCACAAGATGCCTGATGAAAATACACATGTTACAACTAGACTATCAACAAATGGTGCAGGAGGTACTGGTTCTACACACATACAAATAATAGGTGCTCAATTTTCTAATATTGCTGCACCGTTAGATAATAGCGGAAATGTAATATCTAATATTGTAGGATATGAAGTATTAGTTGGTAATAGAGACGGTAATAAATCTATTATTGCAAAAGGTATTATAAGGAACATGATGTCATACGAAAGGTATGAGCATAAAAGAAGTTTACAAGCAGGGGCTGGTACAAACTATTACAATCCTCTTGGTGATATACAAAATAGTCCAACATCATTTAATGGTGGTGGACCAATTGCTGCTGCAAATGCAGATATTGCTGCAGCTACTCCTAATGCTTTAGGTGAAACAGATATACAATTTGGGTTAATGGCAAACTACCCGTATAATGATATGGGTATTGACCCTTATCTGATATACAGAGGTAATGGTGACGTGCGTGTAGAAGAAGCTCCGTGGTTAAGCGGTATATTTGGAACAGAACCTATAGAAAGTAACTGGATAACAGGAACAGGATCTTTATTAAAGCCTACACAAGATAACAGCATACACATGACTCAAGATAACAGAGGTATGGCTGAGTTTACTTTTGATTATCACACATTCCATTCTCCAGATCTTAACTTTACACACATGTATCTTGCTCCATCTGAGATGGTAGTATATAAAACTTTAATTGGAAAAGCAGAAGGTAACTTTAGAAAATCTGAAAAACATCCAGGAGCAAAACTATTAAAAAACAAAGCTGTATTAATAGCAGCAATTATTGGAGTTGGTTATGCACTTAACCACATGAGAGGTAAAAGGAATGTTAAAATAAATACAGCTAGATCACAATCAACAGGGGAAACAATGGCAGTAGGGTCAGGTATGACACCTATGCCGGGTACTGGTACAGCTGCAGCAGCAGTAAACGTATTATTAAATCTACCAGGAGTTGTTGTTGGTGCTGTAGCAGATATGGCATTTAATACTGTTGTAGATGTAGCTTCTGTATTTGGTGCTGGTAAATTAGCAAGACAGATTGGTACTCCTATATACCAAATGATTGAGACTGGTACAACAGGACTTATGGCAGGTCATATTGGTCCTAATAAAACTATTGAATATGTAGGTAGTGATTTTACAAGTGTACCTACATTATTCTCAATGATCACAGGTGTACTAACATTCCTTAACTATGTAGCTATAGGAGGAGATAAGATTATAGATCTTATTCTTAAAATGGTAAACTACCAAGACTATGCTTATAAATATAATAGTCACGGTTTTTATAGTACTTATGTACCTTTTGCAGAAGGTAATTGTAACAACGCTTGGACAGGGTCAACATGTACATCTGTGTATAGACATCAAATGAAATCTGCAAGATACATAAAACCAGGTCTTCAATTTATGGGAGGAACTGCAATAAACAATCTTCACAGACCTTCTACAGTTGTTTTAAATACTAACACTAAAGTTGATTCACCTGGTCATTATGGATTACAAGATGATTCAAAATTTGTTATTGGTGGTGGTCAATGTGCAGGAGATGGTAATCACTCATTAAGTTGGTGGACACCTACAGGTTTAGCAACATCTAATATTTCTGCACATTACGTTGGATTAAAAGTAGACAATGATTCACAGTATGGTCAATTAGACAGCATTCTATTTACACCAATGTCACAACCGTTTAAATTTTCTGACTCAGCGGCTGATATAGATGCTAATACTAGATTCAGCACAGGACCTTTGTTTGGTGGTGATACATACATATCAAGATATACAGAAAAAGTTACAATGCCTTTTTGGTATGACTTTATGAAAGACTTGCCTGACGGAAGTCCTTTTGATTATAGATATTATTCTAATGTACCTTTCCCAAGATATTGGATGAATACGGAAAAATACCGTATGGATGAATTTGTAAGACCTCTAACAAATCTTACATTTAATTTTGATGAAGCTTTTCCATCTGACATGTACCACTTAGATCAACCTACTGAAATTGATTGTGATGCTGGACTAATTGGTACACAAGATGCAAGTGGAGGTACAGTTGCAAATTATTATGAACCTGGTAACTTCCATTTACAAGTAATAAAAGTTCCAACATCAGATAACATAATTGCTACTTTAAGTAATAGAATTAAAAGTCCAACGTGGGAAATAGCTGGGGTTGGTAAATCACAATTTATTAATCATCCAGGTGAACAATGTTCTTGGTATCTTGCTGCTGGTGTAGACTGCCCTTCTAATCAAGTACCACAACAACCAGTTGAACCACCAAGAAGAAGAGAAGTTGCAATAGGTATTCAAGGTAGACATAGAAGTCACAACCATTCTACACCATTAATTGATTGGGGTGGAGGTAGCTGTATATCATCCGGTAAAGATGATTGGTATGACTTTGCTAATCCTGGAAATGATGTTTCACCACCAAGAACTACAGATATAGATGGTCAAGTAAGAACGTTCAAAGCTTTATATAATTGGAATGAAGGTAAATTTATGTATCCTGTAAGTAATGGTTTACAAGATAACAGTTATGCACATGGTGGTATTATAGGTAGTCCTTCTTATAATGCTACATGTCATCATAATGGATATTGTACAATGGGTGGAACTTGTACTGCTGCAAACGGTGATCTTACTTCTTTTGCTACTGCGGCAACTTGTACAGCTAATGGAACATGTAGCAATCCAGTATATAATCTTGGATCTTGTAGTGTTTCAGGTTATACTACATCATCAGGTTGTACTAACGCAGGTGGTGTATGGACTACTGCTCAAGCACTTTGTACAGCTGCAGGTGAAACATGGACAGCTAATACATGGTCAGGTGGTTCATTTATTAGTGAATCAGCAAAAACACTTAGAGATTGTAACTTAGCTGGAGGTGCATGGACAGACAGCTGTATTCCTGAAGATGACCCACGTGATTTTATATTTTATAGCAAAAAACAAAAGAAAAAAGAAAAAGGGTGGTTTTCTGGAACTATCGTACTTGATACAGGATCATTCAATATTAACGGTAATGGTATGGATGCTGGTGGTTCAACTAGTAGTAGTTGGACAGACTGTGATGGAGCTGGTGCAAAATTTTGCAGACCTGGTGATGAGAATAGACTTTTAGGATTAGATCCACAAGATTGTCATAGAAATGTTCATACGTTAGTTACTAAAGGTGGAGCGCCTCCTAAGACTTCAGATATTGGTGATGATCAAGATAACTATAGTGCAACAATGAATGACAATAGTAATAATCCTGTTAAGAAAACAGGAGGACTTTTTGTTGAAAGCACGGGTTACATGTATACACATGTTAGTGGTATACAAGATTTCTTTGTTGAATCTGATATGAACCTTTCATTTAGAGATTGGGAAGATCAACCAAGAAAAAAACATTATGATTATTTAGAATATACAGACATACACGAATTATTCCACGTAGATCATATTAAGGGTGATAACTATTATAAGTATGATAAATCCCTTAATACAAGAAGATTTTGGACTGCATCTTTTGGTAACATACAAGAAAGATATTATGATCCTTATGTATCTGAAACATGTTTTACTAAATATCCAAAAAGATTATTATACTCTTTGCCTTCTGTTGGAGCACACACAAAAGAATTACAACAATTTAAAAGAGATGAAAAAGCAGATCATTGGAGAACATTCTTACCAGAGAATTTTAGAGACTTTAAATCTAGAGTAAATACAATTGTACCAACAGGTAAAACAGGAGCAATAATATTATTTCCTACATTATCTCCACAATTATTCCAAGGAGTAGACCAATTAAAAATGGAAAGTTCTGGTAATAAATTAACAATAGGAGACGGTGGTTTGTTTAGTCAGGCATTCCAAAGCATAACAAATTCTAATGTTTCTCATGAATATGGATCATGTGAAAGTGCTAGAAGTGCTGTACAAACACCAGCTGGTTTATTTTATGTATCACAAGCTCAAGGTAAGATATTCCAATATGCAGGTAAAGGTTTACAATCTATATCTGACATGGGAATGAAATGGTGGTTTAACAAATATTTACCATCTCAATTATTAAAAGCGTTTCCTGGTATAGAAGATTCACCTAGAGCAGTAGATAATCCTGTAGTAGCTGCAGGTGTACAATCTATATATGATCCAATGAATGACATTGTATACTTTGCAAAAAGAGATTATAAACCTCTTGCAAATAAGATTGCTGATTTATCTTATTTACCTGATGGAAGATTTATGTACTCAGACGCTAGTACACAACAAAGTGTTGAAGTTCATCTTACAGATACAGATTATTTTGAAGACATATCCTGGACAGTTAGTTATGATCCTAAATCTAAAGCTTGGATTTCATTCCATGACTGGCATCCTGAATTAGCGTTTAATAGTATTAATCATTTCTTAACAACTAAGAAAGGCGTTTCTGCTACACCTATATGTCCTCCTGGATATACATACAGTGCAACAAACAATCAATGTGAAATAGCATCAATTGGTAGTCAAGCTGCAGCAGTTCTTGTAGATAACATACTTGCAACTGTAACATCTTCAGGAAGTAATTGTAAACTTGATGTAGTTGTAGCTGTAGATGTATCAGGTAGTGTTGGATATGGTAATAGTGTAAATGCTAATCATAGTGCATTAGGCTTAGCGCAAAATCAATTTGTTGCAGATTTAATAACAAACTTTACACCAGCTATGAACGCAGGTGAATTACAGTTTGGTATAAGTAAATGGTCTTCAACTTATGAACTTATTCAATCTGGTGGTAAATGGATGACAAACATTCCTGCTGATGCTACTGCTGCAACTGATAACATATTTGCTTGTTGTGGAGGTGGTACAACATTTGAGCAAGGATTAGATGGAGGTTTAGACTTATTAAGTAAAGCTCAGTCAGATACTGCAAATTGTAGTTTAGGTGATAGAACAGGACAATCTGGATATAAAAAAGTATTATTATTTATTACAGATGCCGGAGGTTCATGGTCTACTTCAGCTTTAACAACAGCTGAAGCAGCGTGGCCAACTACAGATATATATGGTATACGTACAGTTGCTGGATCAGGTACTCTAAGTGGAGCAAACGAATTGAGTTATAGAACTACTTTACAACCTGGCTGTGGAACTAGTACTACAACAACAGGAGGAGATTACAACTATACAGCAGCTGGAAATGTTGCATCTTTATCTACTGTAGCAACTACAATCACTAGTCAAGTATGTTCTCCACCACCAGTTTGTACATGCCCAGCAGGCTACACTTTAGTAGGAGCATGTGACGGTGTAACTACACCTAATTGTACACAGACAACATGTAGTTGTTCAGGCTTTCCAGGATATGGTACAGCAAGTCTTGTTGAATCCGGAACGTGCGGATCACCAACAGATCCGTTAATGTGTACTTGGAATTATGCTGACACAGTAGCAGCAAACTATAATGTAGGAGGATTGTGGAGACATAACTCAAGAACAGATAAGTTTGCTAATTTCTATGGTATAGATTATCCTTGGGAGATAGATCTTATTGAAACATCTGGACAACAGGTAACTACTCTTAGAAGTGTTGAGTACATGTTAGAATCATATGTATATAAAAATGACGGTAGAGATAGATTCCATGTTTTAGATTTTAACTTTGATGAAGCAGAAATTTATAATTCTGAACAAACATCAGGATTACTTAAATTAGATCTTTCACCTAAAAACAATGTACCTTTGATAACAACCTATCCTATTATTAATGCAAATGATATAAGTATACTTTATAGTAAGGAAGAGCAAAAATACAGATTTAATCAGTTCTGGGATGTTACAAATGACAGAGGAGAATTTTCTGGAGTACAAAACTCAATATATATAACAAAACTAAATGGTTATATAAGAGATTTAAATATAGCTAATATCAATCTTTTAAAATCATCTTTTGAAAGAAAGAAATTTAGACACTATTATAATCATGTAGTGTTAAGAAGATTAGTATCTGGTGACAAAAAAATGTTACTGAGATTAGAAAACACAAAACTTAACGCATCACAAAGATAATGAATAATAAAGATATATTAGGATATAGTGATGGTTCTCCTTATAGCAGTGAGCCTTTTATAGATATTAATACACCTAACGGACTTATAGATATGTCAAACACAGGAAGACCAATATTAGCAAACGGTGTAGAGCTTGCTCCTTATTCTGGTTTACATGATATGGGCACAACTAATGTAAGAGAAATACCATTAGATAAATTTCAAGGTCCTTTAAGATTGGGTGAAGTTGGTAGAAGAATAACAAACTTTTTTAAACCTCAAACCTTTAATAATATTTTTAACTTTACTGAGACTGCTATGACTCCTATGCTTACTAATAAGAGCTTTACTAGATTTGGAGATCCAGGTGATGTAAGACAATATAACTTAGGTGATTGGCAAAATTACGTAACAGATGTAAATAATTTACAAAGGCCTGCATTACCTTATAGTCCTGTACAAACTAGAAGTCTTTCTATAGGTAATGCTTTAGTTAACAATACAGATAAAGCAGGTAATATAAAATTATCTACACTACAAAATTTTACAAATAACTTAGATAGAAAAGTTAGTGGAGCACAAGTACAAGCAGACAAACTATTGTTACAAAGTACAATAGATGATTTAAGAATAACTAACCCAAGTCTTACAGATAAAAGTAAGATACCTTATTCATTATTTGAATCAGAAGTAAATAAAAATATAATACAGTTTCAACCTAAACTAACAGATCAATTTTCTAAAGTAGGATTAGACGGATTAGGTTATAAAACTCCTAATGAAATGAGTGGTACTGCTGCTCCTACACAAGAAGAATATGATGCAGCTGAGCTAGCATATTCAAAGATTAATAATAAAACAATACTTTGGCAAAATAATCAAATAGGTAATCCATTATCTGATAATCATTTTCCAACAAAAGACTATGGTCCAACTTACGGACATACAAGATTTTTTTCTACAGATAAAAAAACTTTTCACATATTAGAAATACAATCAGATGAATTTCAAAGACCTTTACTGAATAAACTTAAAAAATCTGATGAACGCATTATTAGAACTCAAGGCTATGTAAAAGAAAAACAAGACCTAATAGATAATTGGTCTCCAGATAAAAATAGTATAATGCCTGAGAACCAACAGTGGGCAAATTATAAGTCACAAGCAAATGAAGAACTAAAGTATCTTAATGAACAAATTAAAAATGCAGAATTTGATAGAGATCAAATTGGAGGTTTAATGTCAAGTAGATCAACTAATCAAAATGCTCAAATAGCATCTTTAGAAAAAAATCATAGTAATAGATTGTTTGGAGAAACTATTAGATATGCAGCAGACAATGGATTTCAAACTATAAGATTTCCACATGCTAGTACTATGGCTACTATTGAAGGATTTGGTGGCGGACAATTAACGTTAGAACAAAGATTAGAAAATCCTTGGACATTAGAAAATGAAGGTGAATTTCAAAGTACAATAAATAGTTTAGCTAAAGGTACTACTTATGGTCATACTACAGTAGCCAAAAGACATGGTCCTTTTGTAAATATACCTAAAGAAGTTAATTCAGTATACTCTATGGATAACAGTCCAAGAATAACACATGAAGAAAAAGGGTGGGCTCCAAAAAAAGCTAGAAAGCCTAGAATGGATACTTATGCAAATGATGAAAGCTATAGACAATCATTGTATGATCAAGGATGGACTGATGCAGAAATTGCTGACTATAACAGAAATATAGGTCATTGGAAAAATAACCATATATCTATGAGTGATGATGGTAAATATACTGTGACTGTAAGAAATGCAATAAGTGAAGATAGGTTGGCTACTGCTCCAGGTTGGGCTTCTCCAAACGTTGAAATACCAGTAGAAACTGCAAAGAATTTACAATCTGGTACATATCATATACAAGATGATGGTTCATGGAAATATATAGGAGAGCTTGATAACCCTAATACTATGAAGTACATAAATGATGTTAGAGAAATTAATCATATTGAAAAACCTTATACAAAAGAACCTTTTGATATAAGTAAATATAGTAATTCACATCAAACAATATTAAAAAAATATTCAGAAAAAGAATTTAATAAACAATTTAAAAGTACTTTTGGTAAAGATCATACCTATGAAGAAATTCTTGATGAGAAAGGTAATATTTGGTATGAGTTTAATTTACCTATTAATTGGAAAGCAAACCAAGGACAAATTAAAGCTTATAAACAAGGTGGTGAAATAGGAGGATATAGATTATCTAAGTTTAATGATGGAGGTGGTGTAGATTATTCTGACGCAGAAGAGGTTACTATTAACGGACAAACTTATTACAGACATAAAGTAAAACCTAATCAAGGTAAAGGTGAAATAAGTTCAAAATATGGTATATGGAATCAAGAAGCTGTTCTAAATTCAATTAATAGTAAATTTACTGATATAAAAGATCAACCTAATTATTCTAAAATGGTTAATAGAATGTGGGAAGGTGATTACGTATTAGTAGGAGGTCCTGAATTTGAACCACATGTAGAGTATACAGAAGACAGAGGATCATATGCTAATTCATTTGAAAGCATTCCGCAAGAAGAACTATGGTCTGCAATAACTGCTATTGGACATATTGAAACAGGCAGCAAAGTAAAATATAAAAGACCAGAAGGTAGAAAGTATAAAAACACAACTGATGACCCACAATACTTAGCAGACAATCATCCATTTACAGGTATATATGAAAGCGGTATGGATAATGCATATGGCTTTGTAAGTAGTGCTAATGCTTTAGGTAGATTTGGCATCAAAGAAGTTCTTGTAGACAAGTATGCTAAAGACATATTAGGATATAAAGAAGGAGAAGATTGGAGAGGTCAGTATCTCAAGAATAAAGAAGACCAACGTAAATTAATGAAACATTTAATTACGCAAGTTTATCCTGATGAGCTTGTTCAAATAAGACACTTTTATCCAGAGACTTCTGCACAGTATTCAGATTTTGAATTATTAGCAGCTATACACAAAGGTGGTCAAGGTAACGTTAAAAAACAATTGTCAGAAGGTCAATTTTCAGAACAAGCAGTTGTAGGTGATATATCAATGGGGGGATATACAAAAAGAATTATGAACTATCTAGATCCTAATTTAGATATATCTAACTCATCTTTCTTTATGAAAAATAATCCTGCACATGATTTCTTTAAAAACAAACCTAAATATAAATTTGGAGGTTCTACAAATAAACAAGAAATTAAAAATGAGATTATAGCTGACATGCTAGACAATGGGGCTTTTTTACCAAAGTTTAAACAAGGATCAGAAAAAAATATAGAAGGTGTTTTAGGTAACTATAAAATTAATAAGTCTTATGATAATAAAAGACAATTGCCTTTTATAGAATATAATAGAAACTCTGAGTCTTTAGAGAACAATAGAATTTATTATGATAAAGATGATACCGGTTATGATAACTTTAATATTATTGATGTATATGCACAAGAGAATGATCAAAAGAAAAGACAGAATAGAATCAAAAGTATAATTTATAAATATGATCAAGGGTTACAGTTAAATCCTATTGAGTTAGAGACAATGAGAGAATTAGGATTGTTAGACAATCAACCTAGAAAACAACAAACAATAGAAGAAGTAACTGTTAAACCTGTTAACAGTGGTGTTGATATTCCTTTAGAAGATATTAATGCTTCAAAAGATCTTTACAATAAAACAGATGGTAACAATAAAGGTATATCATTAAAACATCAAATATCTATATATTCTAAATTAATAAATGGTATCTTTGACAAAGATGAAAAACTAAAAAAAGTTAAAAGGGTATATGATAGACTAAACAGTCTATATTATAATGATGCAAAGGCTAGTAAGATGACTGTGTTAGACTACATGAAGTCATTAAATAATTAGATAATGTGCTTGATTTTTAGTATATTATAAATGTGACAGTATAACTGTGTAAGAACTATGGCAAGAAAATCAAAAAATAAAAAACAACAAACTTTTAATGTTTACCCATACCTAGGTGGGTATCAACACTTTATGAGGGCTGGCGGTGCTTTACCTAAATTTGAAGAACAAGGTGAAACAGAAGAAACTCAGCAACAAAAAATGGAGAGGTTGTATAAAGAACAATTTGGTGATAGAAATAAATACAATTATCTTGGAGGATTAGGTAGAGTAGGCTTGCTAGGTAATATGATACAAGGAGCAGGAGAACTAGGTAATACTATAGGTGGAGCTTTCAAAAAAGAAAGTTATGACCCAGGAGGAAAATATTCAAAATTTGACCAACAAGGAAATTTAAGATTTGGTAGATCTAGTTTTACAAACACTACTGATAAAAATGCAATGCTACATGGAGATAACTTAGCAAAGTATATGAACATGTCTAAGAAAGAAAAAGAAGAATGGGTTGCAAGTGGTGGACGTAATTCTGATTTATGGTGGTCAACTGATGATATGACTTTTGGTAAACGTAACTTCATGGATAGAAATGAAGATGGTTTAGCAAAATGGGATGGTAGTAACTACAGAGTTGCTAAGGCAAGAAATGAAATGTTTAAAAATCCTGACACAGATGAAAGTTTGTTCAGTGTAAAACAAAAAAACAAAGACGGTACATTTACTTATTTTAATGAAGATGGTACTGTAAACTATAATAAAGAAGGGCAAACTCAATATGACAGAATAGAAGAAAGCACTGGCCCAGGAGGTTTAGCTGATGTCAATGCTGGTATAATGAATTTTGATTTTGATGCAGAAGGAGATAATAAATTAGTAAGCTTTGAACAAAATACAGATCAAACAATTACTACAACAGATCCTGAAGGTAATGTAACTACAACAGAAAATAAAGTAAGTGGAACAACTCCTTATGATCCAGATAAAATTTACGGACCTTACACAGAAGAATCTGAAACAGTAGAATCAAAACAAGCAAGAATAAATAGAGAATTAGAAGAAAAAGATGGTAATGATGAAACTTTAAGATATGGTAGAGAGCTTAGAGGTATGCTTACAAGATTTGATGCAGGTGGAGTTGCAGATGATAATTTAAATGATTCTACAGCATACTTTGATCATGAAAGAACTGACGTACCATTCTATGAGCATGGTGGACCACATGAAGAAGGTGAAACAAATTATCCTGGTCAAGTGCAACTACCTGAAGACATGCCTAACCCTTTAGATAATTTTACAGTTCCTACTAATGATCCTTTTGCATTTGCTAATGGCGTTGGACAAGACCCTATTAATTTACAACAACAGCCAGAAGAAATAACCAATTTTGAAAAACCAAACTTTGGCACACGAATAAGAAACTTCTTACAAGGTAATAATGATTTAAACAAACCACCTACTGAAGCTGATGTTATGACAGATGACATGGTGGAAAATATAGATGAAAAAGTAGATCCAAATGCTCCAAGAGTATTAGACCCTACTAGTCAGAATGATATGCAGGGTGTAGCTACTGAAGAAGAAAAAGACATGGGTATTGATGTTAACTATGGTGATACTAAAAGTCAAAAAGTATTTAATAAAGCAAAAGAAATTACTAAGACAGGTGTTATTGGTGCTGGCTTAGATATAATTGGTGGAGCATCAGAATTTGCTGTAGATAAATTAGCACCATTTCTATCAAGTTTTGCAGAAGGACAAGATAGACATGAAGAAAAATTAAAATCTAGATCTAGAAGTGCAGAAGATTTTGCACCTATGATGGAAGAAACTGCGGGTACAGGTAATAGAGGTTTCTATGATGTAAACAAAGGAGGTTATGGAGATGATTTATATGGTACAGGAGAAATATATGGGCAAGTACAACAAGGTAAAGAATTAATGAATGAACAACCTGCTCCACCAAGTATAAATGATTATATGAAAACAAACATGGATGTGTTAAGATTTAATAAAGAACATTTAGATAAACAAAAATCTTTCTTAGGTCAAATGAAAAATGGTGGAGCTTTACCAAAGTACCAAGCTCTTGGTCAAGTAAGTAATACTAGAAAACTATTTAATTACGTAAACCCTCTTAAATTTAGACCTGCTGATAATTTATTTTTTAGTGCTGGAACAAAGACTACTCCATTTACTAAAATAAACATGTTAAAGACAGGAGATAAGGAAACAAACATAGGATTTTTAAATTTAAAATATGACAACCCATTAGGTCCTAGTGTTGAAATGAATAGTGTGCCAGAGGAGTTTAGAAATTTTGGTATTGCAACTGCACTTTATGACAAAGGAATAAAAGAATCTATTGCACAAGGTTATCCAGGTCTTATAAGTGGAGAAACTTTAGATAACCCAGAAGCTACAGTAAGCATATGGAAAAATTTTAACCTTGAAATAACAAATCCTAATAGAACTAGGATGGATAAGATTAAAGGGAGAAATCAATTTATAGATGCTGGTGACACTGATTTTAATTCTCTTATAGTAGATGGAAAATATACAGGTAGTCCAGTAAGATTAACAGGATTAAATAAAAAAGGTGAAACAAAATTAAGTGAGTTTAGAAGTTTTTTTGATGAACTAAGTGCTGAAGATAAAATGATTTACCAAATGCAAGCACAAAAAGTAGGTGGATTTAAATGGGATATGCATTCACCTCTTGGTAGAAGTATATTAAATGGTTTTAGAACTAAAAAAGTTATTGGTGATGGTAAAACTTTTTCTGATTATAATAAAATGCCATTAGTGTTAGGAGGTGCTGGTCTAGGTTATATGACTTTATCTGGTGACGGACTAGATAAAGAACTAAATGAAAAAGAAAAAGCAGCATATCTAAAAAGAAGAAGTAAGGAAGAAGGTTTTGATAATACAGAAGAATACATAAAATTCTTAAATGATACAAACCGTACAATGAAAACTGATCCAAATCTATATGAATACTATAAAGATTCTTCAGATGATATATATAAAGCAGGAGGTCAACCTGGATTTTGGGCAAACGTGCATGCAAAAAGAGCAAGAGGAGAATCTCCTGATAAGAGTAAAGTTTCTGCAGAAACAGCCAAAAGATTTAATTTAAAATACGGAGCTGAGATACCTGAGTTTTTAAGAGGCGGAGGAACAGCAGCTGAAGGAGCAGTTTTATGTGATGCTTATGATAAGCCTGTAGATCCTGAAAAAGCTTGGGCTGCTGATACTGTAAACAATTATAAAGGACCTGGTATGAAATATGGTGGAACTCTTTCTAAAATGGATGAAGGAGGAAATTGGTTTAGTAAGGCAGTAGACTATGGACAAACAGCATTAGGAGCTGCAGGACTTACTCCTGGTCCAGTTGGTTTAGGTGCAGATGCTATTAATACAGGTATATCAGGAATTAGGGCTGGTTATAATAAATTTATTGGAGATGATGAATCAGCTAAAAAGCATACAGAAAATATGGCAGTAAACGCTACATCAATGATACCAGGGCCTGCAGGATGGGCAGCAGGTGCATCAGGTATAGCAAAAGATATGGCTGGTTATGCTGGTGCAATAGATGATAACAAGAGTATAACTACACAAGTAGCTGACTCTATGAAGACTTCTCAACCAACTATGGCTGTAAAAGGTACTGGTGTAGTAGACAATGCTGCTAAATTTGGAGGAGAACAAGAAGCTGAAATAGATATGGATTTATATTATGAGTTAATGAAAGCGGGAGCTGATGTTAAAATTTTAGGATAAAATTATGAAAGTAAAAATAGGAAATTTACCAGAAGGTTTTAAAATTGTTAATGGCAAAGTTGTTAGAACAATGAAAGCAGGTGGTACTGTTAATAATACTTTAGGACCAATGAACAGAGAAGATGCTAACCTTGAAGCAGAAAAAGGTGAAACAGCTTTGACAGACCTTACTAATGATGGTTCTTTTGAACTATATAACATAGGAGGTAAAAGACATTATGATGGTGGTACTCCATTAAATCTACCAGAACAAAGTTTTGTTTTTTCTGATACACGTAAAATGAAATTTACAATAGAAGAATTAAAACAATTAGGTATTGATTCTAAAAAGAAAATGACTCCTGCAAAAGTATCTAAAAGATTTCCTTTAAATAAATACATTGAAATTTTAGAAGATCCTGATTCAGATAAAATATCTGTAGAAACTGCAGAAGATATGTTAAATAAAAACAAAGTAAAATTATCTCAAATAGCTTTTCTACAGGAACAAAAAAAGAAATTTGCTGACGGAGTTCCTTTAGCTGCATATCCTTACATGATAGAAAATGGTATAAATCCACAAGAATTTGAAGCAAAAGCACAACAACAAAATATGCCAACGCATACTATGCCTGATGGAACTGTACATCCTGGTGCTACACATGAAGAATATATGGCTATGCAAAACCAAGGAGCACTACAACAATTTACAGGACCTTCACAAATGAGTGTGGGAGGAGGTACAAATAATCCAGGATTTAGAGCATTGCCTGATTTTGTACAATCTAAAATATTAAAGAATGTTAATATGGGTGGTTCTCCTTTTGAAGAAAATCCTCTTAAGAGATTTACTGATGGTGGTTCACCTGAAGAAATGTTAGGAATGCCATCAAGACAAGGTAGGTTATCTGATAGCCAAATTGCTTTGCAAAACATTATGATATATAGAGAAAAGCTTATGGATGAGTATGAAGCTACAGCATCATATGTAAAAGATAATCCTAATGTTTTAGCAGATCCTGAAAAAGCTAATGAATTAAAAGCATCTATACAAACAATGGAAACTCAGTTGCGTGAAATAGATATACAAACACAATCTATACAACAGGCTATGATGCAACAAAGTTTGCAAGTAAATCCTTTTGAAGGTATGCAAGGTGTAGCACCACAACAAACTATGGCTAAGTACGGTACAGAATTACCTAGTTACCAAAGTGCTGGAGAATTATCTGGATCAGATGCTTGGGGTTATCAAGGAGATGATGCAGACGGTAATCCTATTATTGGTAGTAGTGAGCCTGTACAAGAAACATATGATCCACAACAAACTGGTTATGAATCTCATGCAAAAGCATTTGATATTATGGCTAGTAAAGATTTTGATCCAGTTAGAAAACTTTGGTTAGATAAATATAGAGAACAGGCTGATAAGAATCCTACAGGAAAAAGGAGATGGGTTTCAAAAAAATCAGATGGAACAGCATATAGTGACGCTGAATTATTTCATATATTTAATAGAATGAATCAATACCTTTCTGCTGTAAATGCTGGAGAAGGTAAAAATCCAGGTGAAGTTTTTGGAAAAAATGCAGCAGGTAATACAGATGAGCTAGCTATAAAATATGGATACGGTAAAGCAAAACCTACAGAAGAAGAGATTAGAATCTTTCAAGGTATGTATAAAGCTTTAGATAATGCAAAAATTGAAGATGAATCAGGTCTACTAGATCAAATTAATACTACACCTATAGGACAAGAGCAAGAAGGAATGACTAATGCTCTTGGTGAAAATGTATCTTTTGTAGATGGTAAACTAGGTCACACAACAGGAGGTCAATTTTATAGAGCAGAAAATCTAGATGAAACTAGTACTACTACTACTGAAGTAACAAATAGATGTGATGCAGAAACTAGGGCTAGAATCATGGAAGAATGTAAAAGGTTAAAATTAGATTTTGACCAAGACCATTGTGAATGTGTACCTAAGACTGGAGATTTTGAAACACCTAAAACTCCTCTGTATGAAACATTCCCACAGGATGATCTTTTAGTTGCTACTAAGTCAGCACAACTTGCAGGATTAAAACAAATAAATCCCGTACTAGAACCTAGTGTTGATCCAACATTAATGAATCCTATGTATGTAGATCCTAGACAACAGCTGTCTGTTATAGAGGCTACTGCAGCAGAAGCTATTAGACAAAACCCAGATCAAGCTACAGCTATTATGGGTAAAATGCAAGATGCGTCTGAAGGAATTATTAATAAACATGAAAATCTAAATACAAAAATTTATAATAATGCACAAGCAATAAACATACCTTTGATTAATGATGCTGCTGAATCTAGTGCTACAAAGTTTAAAACCTTTATGGATGAAAGTAATGCTTCTGCAGAAAATTTCCAAGTTGCATCTATGGAAATGCAAGACAATTTAGTAAATGCTGTTAATGATCAAATGAGTAATGCAGATCAACAGTACATGGAAAATTTAAAAAATCCACAATTCTGGTATAGTCCACAAGCACATAATATTGAATACTATAATCCAAAAGGTTTTGACGGTAAGACTGGGCAACCTACAACTGATAGCATGTTGGCGTATGAGGAGTATAAAGCTTTAGCTGATAAAGATCAAGCTTTTGCTGATAAGTATTTTGATAAGATATATAAACCTAAGAAAAATCCTGCAGATGAAGTTAACATAACTAGAAACAATTCGCAAGAAACAGCAAAGTATGGAAAAGAAACTTCACGTAAAAGAGACTTACTCAGAAGCAAGAGAGAATTAAGAAAATGGATTTTAGGATACAAATAAATATTAAAAGTTTATAAATATGAATCCTATACATCATAAAAATTTAGTAATTTTGTAATATGGCAACTTACCTACCAAATGTAAATAAATACGTATCTAAGACGGAGTCTTTTACTCCTAACTTTAAATTCATTTCTGACGCATTAGCACAGAGACAAGACAGATATGATACTAACTATAGAAAGATGAATAATCTTTATGGTAGTGTTGTTCATGCTGATCTTAGTAGACAAGATAATAAAGAAATTAGAGATAACTATGCAAAAGAACTTGCACCTAAACTACAACAAATATCAGGAGTAGACTTTTCTTTACAGCAAAATGTTGATGCAGCTAAAGCATTATTTACACCATTTTTTAATGATGATAAAATGGTTAGAGATATTGTATTTACAAAAAGACATCAATCAGAAATACAAAAATTTCAAAATTGGAGACAAAGTAATGATGAAGAAACAAGAAAGAAATATTGGGATGAAGGTGTACTAAACCTTAATTACAGTTTAGCTGATTTCCAAAAAGGTTCTAGAGATGATTCTATGAATGTGCAATTACCAGAAGCTGTAGAAAATGTTAACCTTATTGAAATGGGTATAAATGCTCTTAAAGAATTAGGTATAAGTGATGAACAAGTTAGTTTTGATGAAACTGGTAATTATATGATTACACAAAAAAATGGTTCAGCATTAACTAAAAGAGCTATAGGTAAAAATGACAAAGGTGATATGGTTTATACAAACCCTGCTCAAGAGTTAATTTTACAAATGACTATGGATGATCCTAGAGTACAAAGATATTATCAAACAAAATTTTATGTAAAAGCTAGACAGTTCTATGAAGCTAATGCTGCAAAATATGGTGGTGAAGAAGCTGCTAAAAAAGTTTTTTCTGATGATATGTTATCACAATACTTTCAAGATTATGAAAAACAAAAAATTGGAAAAGAAACAGAAGTAAAGACTGCAACAGAAGCTAAAAATGATTGGGAAGCATATAGAAAAAAACATGGAAATTTTATTCCAGGGTCACAAGAAGAATTAGATTATAGTAGAGCTAAAGAAGAATACTTACTTATAAAAAATGGTAGAAAGTTAGAAGATAAACACCATGGTTTAGTATCCGGTGAATCTGAAAACATAGACGACATGTTTAAAAAAGCTGCTCAAGCTTATATGATGCACAACATAAATGCTGACACAAGAGAAGCTGCTAAGTTCTATTCAATGATTGATGCAAAACAAACTATAAAAGCTGATGATTTTGCTCTAAAAAATCACCAGCATGCATTAAACATGGCAGAAAAAGAATTTCAAAATGCTTTAGACATTATGAAAGATAAAGGCTGGCAGCAAGATCAAAATGGCAATTGGATGCCATTACCTTGGGCTGACTTAGGAAGTAGTGGTAATAGCAATACAGAAGGTCAAGATGTTGGGGTTGATTATTTTATGGGAGGTCAAGGTACTGATGTTGTTGCAGGAGATGCTGAAGAAACAATGCCAATTACTGATGGTGAATCAGATCCTATGGCAGATAATACTATTGCAATTAGCAATAAAATTAATGGCATGAATGAAACAAGATTTAATTCTATAGAAAGTTTTTATTCTCAAAAGTCTAGTGACTTAAGTGATGATGATAACACTCTGATGACAGAAGGTATGAAAGTAGATGGCAAGTTTTTATCATGGGAAGAAGCAAAAGAGTATTTTTTAGATCCTGTAAATAAGGATAAATTAAAAGAAATGTATAATTCTGTAGAAAATGTTTTAGAAGGTAAAACTACAGGGCCTGGTTTACAAAAAAGTAATCCAAAACTTTATTATCAATTAAAAAGAAATAAGAGTAAAATTGAATCTGATGGTGTAGCAGTGTTAGTAACTAGAGATAAACAAAATGAAATTACACAAAATGTAATTGATTTATTAGTTGCTAATAATGAGATTACTCCTGCACAAGCAAACTTATTGAATGCATATCCTTTATTTAATAGACGAGGAGAAATGCAAGAGCCAGAAGAAATAGTAAGTAAGATGGAATCAGATTTTATTGCATGGTATGATGGTACAGGTGGTAACTTACAAGGTCAAGATCTTACAGAAATTGCACGAAGATTTGGATTTCAAAGTGAAGAACAATTAATAGAACAACTAAATCCTAGAGATATTGTATATGGAGGAACTTCTAGAGTAACAACATCACAAGAACAGAAGACCCGTGGAAAAACAAGCATAAAGTTTATGGCAGATAAACATTTTAAAAACATGTATGATGAAGTATTTGGTAGAGACAGTGCTGCAGATCTTTTTAATGATGTAAAAAACAAAGTAAATAAAAGAATGACTAATGCAAATGCAATACCAGGAGTTACTTCTTTTAACGCTGCATCAATGTTAACTAATCAAGAACAAGGGGGAATAGGAGGTACTATATATAATAAATACAAATCAGAATATGTTAATGGTCAAGTTAATCCTGCAGCTAACACACAGTTCCGTTTATTAAACGAGTTACTTAAAGAACCAAAACAAAATTATAGTGTAACTATAGGAAATGCAAGTGGAGAATATACACCAGAAACTAATCAAGAGGCATTTACTGTATTAGAACAAATAATTAAAGATACAAAGAGAAAACCTGGTGATTTTACTAAAGGTAAAGGACCTAATGTAACTTTAACTTGGTCTGAAGTGCTAGGAGGCCCAGAAGGTAAAGGTAATCATAGCGGTTGGGTTTTAACTTTAGGGAACGCTTATGCAGATGATTTAGAAACTACACTAGGACCTATAATGGATATAAAAGATAATCAGATTACTGTATTTGCTACTAAAGAATTTGGTCAAAAAAATCCTAATGCTGTAAAAAACACTTATGTATCAACTACAGAATTTATGGTTGATATAAACAAATCTCATATTATAAGTAATGATGGAGGTTCAGTAATGTTTTATAGAAATAGCAGTGGTCAAATGATGCACAAGTATCGTTTAGCAACCTATAATAAAGAATTAGGGCAACTAGAATTATCAGATTATAGTCAACCACAAGTTATTCCTGCTGGTGGATATGCTGTTGATCAAGTCTATGAACTATATGATCAAAGATTAGATCAGCAAGAAATAACTAATCAAAGTGCAATTAATGCACACAAAAAAGAAAACCAACAAAGCAAATAAATAAGAGCATGGCAGAAGAAAATCAAAATCTGAATCAACCATTGCCTAATGATGTTATGACAGGAACTCCTGACGTAAGCATAGGTACAAACAACTGGGAAGACATTAAAGATTCTTTAGTGACAGGTTCTGAACCTGTAGATAGTTATGAAATAGAAGGTTTAGAAAATGCTGTAAAATTACATAACATGGTTTCAAAATTTCCTGTTATACAGTCTACAGTTGCAAATGAACCAACTGCTGAAGGTGCAAGAGATGAAATTCTTGGTGGTGTTGTAGATCAGGTTATGGGTAATATTGCAAGGACAGGTTCTCCTAATGAAGTTCAACCAGTGCGTTTTGGTTTAAAGAGTTCTAATTTTGATAGGTATTATAATCATCCAAAATTTAATGAAATAGGATTTCATCCTTATGCTAATAATGAATTAAAATATAATGAAACATCCTCATGGTGGGATGAAAACAAAAGAGCAAGAGGTCAATTCTTAAATGTATTTTCTACAGGTTTCTTAAGTACTTATAAATCTTTAGGTGATCTTATGACAGGTAATTATTTATCTGGAGATCAAGAGTCAGCAGAAAATTTTGCTGATGCAATGAGAATAGGTAATTCAACTCAAGAAGGTGCTGGTGCTTTCTTTAACAATCTATTAGTAAACTCTGGATATACATTTGGTATAATGGCCAACATAGCTGTAGAAGAACTTGCATTAGCTGGTTTAGAGTTAGCAACTTTTGGTGGAGCTACACCTTTAGTAGCTAGTAGAACTGCATACAATGCTGTTAGAGGTGGTAAAGCTATAGATAAAATGTTTGATGTTGGTGATTATTCTAATAAGAGTAGGAAGATGTTAAACCAGATGAAAAGTCTTGATTGGACAAAAGACTTTTGGCAAAGAGGTGGAAAATGGGCATCTAATGCTTTAACACCTAATACATATAAAGCATTAAAAAATATTAATAGTGTACAGAATGGAGCAACTTTACTTTCTAACTCAGCTAAAGTAGCTAAAACATCAGGAGCATTATATAGAGATTTCAGAGCTGTTAATCTTGCTATGGCTGAATCTAAGCTAGAAGCAGGTATGGTTAAGAATGATTTAATAGATGAATTATATCTTGAGTTTGTTAATAAACATGGACGTGCTCCTCTAGGTGATGAGTTAATGAAAATAGTAAACAAAGGTGATGAAGCATCTTTTGTAACTACAATGTTAAACGCACCTGTTATATATTTCTCTAATGCAATTGTATTTGATACTATGCTAAGAGGTTTTAGAGGTACAGGTTCTTTATTAGCTGCAGCACAAAAAGGTATAGGTAGTAGAGTATTAAAAAGTTCTGCTAAACAAATGGGTAAAAATGGTAGCAAGGCTTTTTATGATGGAGGTAAAACTGCTTACAGAAGATTTATAAACAAAGGGCTTTCTGGTAATTTAAAAACATTTGCAGGAGCAGCATTAAATTATGGTCAAGCAAACATTGTAGAAGGTTTCCAAGAACTTACACAAGAAGGTATTGCTGTGGGTGCAAAAGATTATTACCGTAATTTATATAAAGATCCAATGGCTGCAGGTTTAGATGCTATAGCTGCTTCAACATACGCAGGAGCTAAATCACAAATGTCAGGACAAGGGTTTGAAGTATTTATGTCAGGTTTTTTAATGGGTGGTTTAGTAAGAGGACCACAAAAATTAGTTTTTGAAAAAGGACCTGAATGGTATCAAAAGAAAACAGATCCTGAAGGATATGCAGAATATCAAAAAGCTAAAGAAGATTACATAAAAGAAACAGTAGATGTTCTTAATGAAGTATATGAAAACCCAGAAGAGTATTTTCACCCAGATAAAATTAATGCGTTAACACAAAAAGAAGTTAATGAGTCTTTGTTTTCTTCAACTTTTGCAGAAGACGCATTATCTTTTATGGATAAAAAAGATTCTGGAGTATTTAAACATTTATACACAGTTGTTGCTGCAGGTAAAATGCATGAGTTTAAAGGTCAAATGAAAGATTATCTACAACTTGATGAAAAAGGATTAGCTGAAGCTTTTCCACATGCTACAAGTGAGGAAATAAAATCTGGAAAGACAAGAGAAAGAATTGAAACTATGTTGGATAGAATGGATAACATAGAAAAAAATTACTCTGAACTTAATGATAAAATAATAAATCCTTTTAATCCTAAGAAACATAAAAAAGGAACTAAAGAACACTTTGAAGAAGCAATAAAAGCACAAGCATTTAATCATGCAAAAATGCTAGCAATGTTTACTAGAAATAGTTTTGAAAGAGCTTTAGAAAGATCAAATCAAATATACACAGAGTTGTCTAATAATCCTGTATTAGCTAAGATGGATGCTAATGATATTTCTGTGCTTGCTGACACAGCACAGCTTATCCAAGAAATAAGAATATTAAAATTAGATATTAGAAATACAACTACACCAATTGAAGGTGAAGGAAAAATAACATTATCTGGAGAACAAAAAACATTACTTGAAAAGAAGAAAAAAAGATTAGAATTATTACAAAATTATTTTGGTACATTAACTGATCCTGAAAATATAGAAAAATATGAAGCACCTGTAGGTAAAGCAGAAGAAAGTGAACAAGATGCTGAGTTTAATAGGCTGTCAAATATAATAACAGGAGATGCAATTAAAAAAGTTAGAGAAGATGTACTAAGCACAAAAGTTATTACTGATGAAGTTTCTGAAAGATTAGTAAAGTATCAATCTGGTACTGCAAATCCGTTTGGTGTTTTTGATATAAACAATCAGGACAAGTTAGAAGAGGTTGTTATGCCTTATCTAAATGAAATTGCTGGTACTACTAAAGATAATTTTATAAAGTATGATGATGTTAAAGATACTATTATAAAACTTATAGATCACAAAGCATTAAAAGGTAGAGCAGAAGACTATAACAGAATAGTTAAAACAATACTGAATCCTGAGAATCTTGAAAATGTCTCTGAAAAAATTGCAATAGTATTTAAAGAACTATTCTTAGAAAACAAACGTGACGTTAAAGAAAGAATGAAAGCTCACGTAGCTCAAGAAGAAAAAATATCATTCTTAAAAAGCTTAGCAGAATATGGGATATATCCAGATGCAGAACAAGCAGAAACTTTCTTAAAAGGAGGAGAAGCTCCCTTTGAATATTTAACAGAAGAAGGTGTATTAACACCAGACAGCAACTTAGAATTATCTGAGAAAAAAGATGAGATATTAGGTCATTACTTAAATCTTAGTGGTAACAAGATGCAAGGTGATAAGAAAAAAGAAAAGAAAGAAGAGGAAACATCTGAAGAAAGTGATCCTTATAACTTTGAAAACACACACTTTGAAGAAAGTGAAGACGCAGAAGAAATTTCTGAAGGTTCTTTAGGTAAATATTTAGGTAACCGTTATGGAGATGCATACTTAGTTAAGAAACACAAGGAATACTTAATTAGTAGAGAAGGTAAAAAAGGTAAAACATTAACAGATCATGCTGAATGGTTAGCAGACCCAGTATCACTTAAAGCAAGAAAAGTAGAAAGTGCAATTAATAAAATACACGATAACATTTTTGTTGAAGAAAAACTTGTAGGTACATCTGATAAAACTTTTTATGGATGGTTAGCTACTATGCAAGGAGATCAAAGAGTATTAGACATTTTAAGAAGCGTTGATATTAATATGTCAGATATTTTAGAAGAAGTTGAAGACAGATCAGAAACTAAACAAAAAGTAGCTCCTTCTAAAGTTGAGTATAAAGTTGTAGAACAAACATACACTGATAAAGATACAGGTGAAAGATTTAAAACTTTTAATGTAGAAGATGACAAAGGTAATATTGTAAACAAAAAACCTTTTAATAATAAAAAAGAAGCTAGCTCTGAAAAAAGAGCTATAGAAAAAAATAAGAAAACTAAAAAAGCTGAAAGTGCTGCTTTTACTTTTGCAGGAGTAGAATATAAAAAGGGTGATATACTTGTAGATGAAAATGGAGACAAATATATGGTATTCTCTACACCTAAGATGGTACAAGATAATGATAACATATACATTAAGAAGTTAGATAAAATTTCTAGCAAGCTTAAAAAAGATAAAATGTTTTTAGATGAAACTTCTTTCAAAGAGATGAACCTAGAAACTATGTCAGAAGAAAGCATAGACTATAGAAATAGAGCTAGCAAGATTAAACCACATGAACCGCTAACTATATTCCCTATATATAATAGAGATATAGTAAACAGAGATGATCAAATAGAAGAAGGTGTAACAAGATTACAAAATACATTAAGAAACTTAACTCCAGAGCAGTCTAAAAAAATAACTTTTAGAGTTAGTCCTGGACCTAATTGGTATCGTGCAGAAACAGAAGAGGCAAAACAAAACTTTAAAGAAGCTGTAGATGCTGTAGAAAATGAATTAATTAAAAGACATGGTCAAAAATGGCAAGTTGAAATTCAATTAAATGGAGAAACAATTGGTTTCTTTCAAGGACCTACTACACTAAAACTAGTAAATAGAAAAGGGCAAAACATAAACCCTATGGAGATTACTGAATCTCAAGTACAAGATATATTTAAAGTATATAAAAATCAAAAAATAGAAGATGTTACAAAACAAGTAAGAGATAATTATGTACAAGCTTATGGTATCTATGATAAGATAGATAAGTTAATGGAAGGTATAGAAGGTGCTGAAGTCTTTTCACAAAAAGATTTATCTGTTAATGTAAACATAACTGATGGTGCAATGTCTATAGCAGAACCAGGAGAAGGGGTAAGCTTCAAAGACTTAGATCATAATTCATTAGCTTTTGTAAATAAAGAAGATCTAATAGATCCTAATGAAAAGCCTTATTATATATTAGATTACAATAGACAATATAAAGAAGACGGAAGTTTACCTACAAGTAAAGTAGAATTTAATGTTATTACTAATGTTAAAATAAATACACCATCAAGACAAAGACTTAAAGAAGAGACTAGAAAATATGAAAATAAATTTAGTCCTAGAAAAAGATTTGGTAAATACATTGCTCTTGTAAATTTACCTAATGGTAGATCTGCTTATGTTAATCTTATTCCGTCAGCAATGACTGAACAACAAGTTACAAGTTTGTTTACAGAAATGCAAAACAGATCTATAGATACTACTGAAAATAATATTGAAAATGGTGAGGTAAAAGCAGTAGGATATAATAGAGGTTATAATAAAGACCTACAAACGAAAGTATTTATAGGAGCAACACCAGGAGTTTATCTTGAAATGAAATTATCACAAGATGGTTCTTTTAGAATAGACTATTCTGATCTGACCATAAAGAAAGGAGCACCTTTACAAAAAGGTACTTTTTTAATTAAGGCTAAAGCATTCCAAGAGTTAAATGACATACAAGAAGTATTAGACTCATTAAACAAAGAATTGTTTGGTAGTGAAAGTCCAATAAAAGGTAAAGCGCACATTACATTTGAAAGTTTTAGAAATGCTGTACCAAAAAATCCTAATATTGCAGACATACAAAATATGTCTACACAACTTAATAAAGAAGTTAAAAAAGACATAAACTTTTCTTTGTCATCTACAGACAACATTAATGTGACAAGAAGAAAGTTAGCTAAATCAGCACCACAAGAAATAGCCAAAGATGCTGAGTCAATGACTACAGAAGAAAAAATGGAGTCATATAGAAGTGATCATCAAAACATTGATCCAAAGATATTAGAAGACATTGCAAAAAAACAAAATGCAAACAAAGAACTTACAGATTTAGAGCAAGCTATAGTTGCTGAAAACTTAGATGTACTTGCTGGTTTAAGATTAAAGTTTGCTACAAAACCTGTTTCTCAATCTAACACGGTAAGTGAAGCTACAAATCAAAGTGCAGTTAGTGAGATTAGAGATTTGACTGAAAAGATAAAAGCAAGGAAAAGACAAATAAGAACAGAAAATAGAGAAAATCCTGACAATGCAGAAAAATCTAACAGAGATATAAACAATATAGCTGCAGCACTTATAGCTGCTGATCCTGAATTACAACTTCTAGAAGCTCAATTAAGATTAGCAAAAAGTAAAGCTAACAAAATAATAAAAGGTTTTGATGGGCATGATATAGAAGACATAGAAACATTTACAAGATGGGTGCAAGATAACCTACCTGCAGAAATAAGAATTAATGTTGAAGACTTAACAACAAAACTTAAAAACGGTTACATCACTGTAGGTCAGTTCTATATGCAAATGAAAGATATTTCTAAAGGTATAATGGGACTTGAAGGAGTTATAACAGTAACTAAAAATTCACCATTTAAATATCATGAAGCATTTCACTCTGTATTTAGATTATTACTTACAGATGCAGAAATAAAAAAATATTTAGGAATTGCTAAAAAAGAAGTAAAAGCAAAACTTAAAACAGAAGGAACTACTTTAGATGCAGCTCTTGAGGACATGAGAAAGCAACATGTAATGTATGCTGAGATGTCTAAAAAAGAATTAGAAGAAAGATACTATGAAGAGTATCTTGCTGATGAGTTTGAAAAATTCAAAATGGATCCAAAAAGTACAAAGACTGATTCTGAGAATAAATCAATGTTCCAAAAAATAATAGACTTTATAGTTGAGTTACTTACTGAGTATAGACCTAGACAACTTAATTCTTTGTTTAGTGATATAGATTCAGGTAAATATAAGAATGCTTCTATAAAAGAAAATAGGTTTACAGATTCTTATGAAGGAGATGTAGCTTTTAAACTTGAATTATATGATCCTAAGTTTATTGAAAGAAAATCAACAGACGGTGAATCTAAACTAAAGCAGGTAAAAAACTACATGCCTTCTGATCAACTGCATGAAATAGTTTCTGGTATTTCTAATTTATATACAGGTAGATTAGATAAAGCAGAAGCACCTGTTGATGCTAAAATACTTCTTGATGAAACTATTAATGATTGGATTGAAATGTATAATCCAGAAAGAGACTTTTATCATGATAGAGGCGTATGGTATGATGATAATGTAGATGAGCTTACTCTTTTATATGAATCTCTTTTAGATCAGATTGGTGATTTGAGAGAACTTGTAAAAAGAAATGTGTCTGAGTTTGCAGGAATAAATATTGAAGATGTTGATTATACAGAATCAAATGAAAAAGAAACAGGAGATTATGATAAGTCTGCTGATATGTTTGGTGGGTACTCAGGGTTACCTAAACGTCTAAGACATTTAATATCACAAACTACTTTAGAAGAAGAAGATAGATATGGTAATAAATATGTAAATACTGAAACAAAAGAACCACTTATTGTAGGAGTTAATCCAGAGTACGTGTACAATGGATTATTAAAGGTTCTTGCTAATACACCTAATGACCTTAAGATGTTTCAGAAAGCTTGGTTATTTTCACAAAACAATGACCACACTAAAGAGGTTGTAAAAAACTTATTTAGAGAAATAGGCTTATTAGAATTTGCACAAAGCGGTGAAATGTTTAAAGAAGATGCTGAAATACCATCACAAGTAAATAACTCAGCATTATATCTTTCATTTATAAAAGGATTTAGAAAATATAGAGTTGACAACATATTTGCACATACTGATACAGATACAGGTGTTACACATTTATATGCAGCAAATAAAAAAGATGATGCTCATGTTACTGTTCAACAATGGGCTGCAGACTTTAACAGACAATATTCTAAATTAAAGCTAGAAAACTCATTAGAAAGAGAAGAAGCAAAAGATGCCTTAAGTGAATTAACTTCAATGTTAAAGCTTACATCAATACCTGAGACTTATAATTTAGCAGTAGAAGTACAAGCTGTAGCAGAAATATTAAAAAATGTTGCTGGTATGAACATACACCAAAATTATATATTATATAGTATATATGATGGTTTAACTACCTTAACAGAAGATCAGCAAGTTTTATATGATGCATACTCTTTTGTTGATCCTATGCAAGTTGAAGAAATATCATACATTAGACAATCTTTAGTTTCTGGTGAAAACTTGTATTTAGATAACCAAACTGTATATGAATCTGAAGAAGCAGACGCAAAACCAGAATTTGCAAAAGGTGGTGTAAAAGGAAGACTTAGAAAACTAGCATTAAATAATTCACAATTTGATGAGGCAGTTGGTGCCTCAACGTTTATAGATTCAGAAGGAAATAGAAGATATGCTCACCAAGATCCAACACTACACTTAGAGAAAATTGCTGAAATGGAAGGTGCAGAATACATAAGTGACAAACTAACAGAAGATGTGTTTTTTGAAAAGAACATGTTATTAAAAGATCCTAAGTTTCAAGCAATGGTTGCTGCAGGTCAAGTTAAAGCTTTACGTATTGTTGGTAGCAAAGAAGGCGCCTTAAGATTAACTGAGTCAGGATTGTCATCAGAGCGTGGAAGAATGGTTGGAGATACAGGTGTAAGTTATGGTAAATCAAAACCAAGAGAATTTGCATTAGACATGATACATTCTTACCTTTTTAACTATAACAGACAATCTCCAGGCAAGACACAAATTGGTACAGATGATAAAGGTTTAGAATTTGCAATAGCTCCTACAAACATAAGGGTTATAGAAGCAAGTAATACTGGAGATTTTGTAGCAGTACCTGTACATAAGATGTTAAACAAAAGTAAACAAGGTATAGAGATTAATGATAACGCTCTAAACATGTTTATAAATGAATTAAAAATTGAATTTGATAGAGCAAGAAAGTTTCACATTGATGAGAAAGAAGGTGTAGAAAATCTAATAGATAAAAAAGAAAGATTAGGTAAGTTACATACTACTTATACTCTGTTGTCTAAATTAGTTACAGAAAACCGTAATATTAAAACAGAACTTCCTGGTATAGGTAAAGACCAAAGAGCTGCAATTACAGACGGAAAACAAAACATATATTTATCTACAATTGCAAAAGCAGTAACCTCTAATTTATCTCAAGACCAAGAAGGTGTAGTTGATATAGATGGTGAAATGTTTGTAATGAAACATAAAGGTAAATTAAATTTCAATGAGCTTTCAGATGAAGAACAAACAAGCTTAATAGATAACTACCGCCCTAGCATTACAGCTATAAAAGATACAAAAGGAGCAAAACAATATAAAGTAACAATAGACGGAATTGATAATTATACATATAGTTCTGATACACAAAGATTCTTTAAAGGTTATAAAGACATGGTTATCTTTGAATTTGAAAGACTTGAAGATTCTGAAACAGTTGAAACTAAACTTGTTGAGTCAGAAGAGACAGGTGAAATAATTGCTGATGCTGTACAAAAAGATTTAACTGCTGTACAAAGAGTAGAGCAAGTAGCTGAATTTGGCATAGAAGGTGTAGAAGAAAAAGATTTATTTGATACTGTACTTGAAGAAATAGGAGGTAGAGAGATTATAAAAGACAGATTAATGGATGAAATAAATGAGTTTATCCTTAGTCTAAAAGAAATAAAAGCATACCAAAAAGTATCTAAGGAAATAAGAGATGGTCTTGGTGTATATAAAACAATAAGAAAAGGTACAGACACTGCATACGATAGTTCAGATAATGAATATTATATGGATCTGTACAACCTTAGACCAGGTGATCCAGATTTCAACCTTGCACAAATATATCTTAATAACTATATAAACACAAAGTCTTTTAATCAACTTATATTAGGAGATCAAGCATTATCTCTCAAAGATTTTATTGATGCAGTAAAAAGAGCTAAGATGCAAAACGGTGCTGGACCGTCAGCAGCAACAGAAATCTATGATGAAGAACTTGGTGTTATGCATAAGGTAGACCGTATGAGTGCAGTTGTTCATGAAGATTTTGAGTATGAACAAATGTTTAATGAAATATATAAGTCTGATAAAGATAGAGCTAGAGCAAAAGGAGACTTAGCTGATGGTCAGATATACATAACTGAAAAAACATTAAGATATATGTTATTTGGTTTTGGTAAATTAAACAAAGCACAGTCACAAGTTTTAGATGACATTAAAGAAGGTAACATAGCAAAGATAAATGAAGAGTTTTTTGGTAGTGGTAATAAAATAAGCCATAAAAAATTAGATATGATTGCCAACTCTTTAAAGATTGTTTATGGAGATGGTAAAACTTTCTTAAAAATGTCTGCTACACTGTTATCTAAAAACGCATATTCTGTACAAGACGTAGATGGTAATTGGGTTGCAAGAGAAGGTAGAGAAGATTTACACAACTTAAGAGTTAAATTAGAAAAATTTGAAGAAAAGGAATGGGCAGAAGGTAGAGGTACTCTTAGTATGTCAGTACCTAAATCTGCTTCTAAGATGTTTAATGAGAACATTATACCTGACAAAATTGATATAATAAACCAAACTCCTATTGATCCTAAATATACAATGGATTTATCTGCAGAATACATGAGACTGCAAATGATTAATCCTTCTAATAAAATAGAAATTGTAGATGCTAGACAAATTAAAAATCTTATTACAAGTGAACAAAGTTTAGATGAGACTGTTATACTTAATGGTCAAGAAGTTTCTGTTAGAGATTTAGTTATTAAGTATCACAAATTAGCAGGTGATAAACTAATGAATGAGTTTTTTGCACAAAGAAATTTAACCTTTACTTGGTCTAATGCAATAAGAACATTAGATAAAGTAAAAGAGAATAATAAATTCATACCGGAAAATTCAAAAATAGACGGTGACCTAAGAGCATTTGTTAAATATGCAATAGCAGGTTTAGAAGCTTCACAAGCTAAAACACAAATGTTATCATATTTTGAAGTAGATGAGTTTGGTAATCCAAAGTATAATTTAAATGGACCAATGACTCATGATAAATTTGAAGAACTATTCTTAGCATATTTTTCTAAAGGGATTTTAGCAGGAAAACAACCAGGTATATCTGCAGCTTTAGTATCAGACTTTGGTGTATACACAGTAAAGCAAGTAGAAAAAATAGATGAATTTGGTACACCAATAAAATGGAAGGTTATTAGAAGTAACGATTGGGAAAATCTTAAAAGACAAAATCCAAACAAGTACAAAGCTGTAAAACAAAGAGAAAACTTAGGAGAACACGTATTAAAAGTTGGTGACTTTTATCTTGATAGATTAAGAAGTAACGTTCAAGAATATAATGATAAAGGTGAGTTAACGGGATTAACTTATACTGAATTTATGATGCCTCCTCATTTTAAATCACAGTTAGATAATAATATAGCTTGGAATAAACCATTGCCAGATTCTATTGCTAAGATGTTTGGTATAAGAATTCCTTCACAAGATAAACACTCTGCAGTTAATTTAAAAATGGTAGATTATCTTCCTGTATTTATGGGATCATCTGCAATGTATGCAAGAGAACTTATAGAATTATCTGGGGCTGACTTTGATATTGACAAACTTTACATGCAAATGAAAGAGTTTTATTATAACGGTAAAGACTTTGTTGAGTATGGTAAAGCTAAAGATGACAAAAGTGGTTATAAAGAATATGTAAGATGGGTATTAGAAAACGCTACTAAAAGCTCAGCTATTAGACAAGCCTTAACAAGATGGAATGATTCTCAAAAAACAACACAACCTCTTGGAATAAGCGCTGAACAATATCTTACATTAACACCAGAAGAGCAACTTGCAGCAAGAAAAGAAATAACAAAATCTTCTAATAAAATTGTTATGGATATGCTAGATGCTGTTATGCACAGTAATGTAGCTCTTGATTCTGTTATGATTAACAAAATGTTTGACAGAGCAGAAGGTTTACCTGAAGCATTAGAGTCTATTGGTTTACCAGTTACTCTTGCTGACTATAAAGCATTTAAAGAAGCTAACAACAGAGAACCTTATACAGCTGCAATTAATAATGAGTTGTTAGATGTTAAGTTTGCTTTGTTAGGTAATAAAGGTATTACACAACCAAAAGAAGGAAGACATATTGGTTTATATTTTGAGCCTGCTGTTACTACACCTTTGTCTGACACAGAAAAACAAGGTGGTTTAGAATGGTTAAGAGAAACAATAGGAGATGTTCTTAAAGTCACTGAAGAAAATCAGCTAGATGTTGATAGTTTACTGGGACAAATAGAAGCATGGACTAATAATAAAGAAGGTGCAAGATCTATTGGTAATGTAGTACTACCTAACATGATTATAAGTTTACTAACAGAATATGGAGTAACACTTAGAAATAAAAAAGGAATTTTAAAGCCTAAAATGAATGGTGTAACTTATAACAGTTTTGCACACCATTATGAAATCAATCACGAAACAGGTGAATCTGATCCACTATTGCCAAGAAAACAATTTATTATCTCTGCTCTTATTACAGCAATGACAGATAATGCTAAATTAAGATTAGCAGCTAAGCTAGGTCTAAAAAAACAAGCTCTTGCTAATGTAACTACTATGTTGGGTATGGGTGTAGATTTAAAAACAATTTTATTGACACTTCAGTTTCCTACTATAAAAGAAGCTTTATTTAATGGAGAAAATAAAGAAGACATTTATGACCCTGGATACAAAACACTTCTATATAAAAGGCTAGTTAACATTGAAGAAGTATTACAAGAAGATTTACAAAAAACTAGAAAAGAAAATCATACAAAAGTACAAGTTAATCAAGACAACTTGATTGAAGGTATACGTACTATTAAATTTGATAGGTCAGAAGATTTTGTAACATTTGGTTTAGGTGAAGTATCTATAGAAAGTTTACTTTTAGAGAAAGCGGTAATAACAGAATATCTAAAATTTGTTGCAATTACTGATACAGCACAACACATGAGCTCTTTAATAAATTTACAAAACGGTTTAGGTAAAGATTTAGTACAATTTGATAAAACTCAAGAAGCTGCAGAAGAATTAGGACTGCTTGCATCTAACAAAGAATTTACAGATAGCACTATACCTTTTGATGTACGTGATATATTCTTAAAGAAAGGTAGCATGCATAATACTTATTACACTGTTTATAGAGAACTGTATGATAAATTGTTACCTCAAGTAATGTTAAAAAGAACACCTAAATTCTTAAACATTAAGGATAAAGTTTTAGCTAATATGAGAAAAGGTGATGATAAGTTTAAGAAAAAAGTCAGCGGTGATCTTGTAAACTACTTAACGCTTAAAGCATACATGTTGTCTTTAAGTAAAAACAAGTATGCAGGAAACACAAGAGAATCATTATCTAACTCTTTTGTCTATGACGGATCTATTTATAAAAACATTGATGAAAATTCTTTAACTATAGAAGAAGTAATTAATAGAGTTAAAGATAGATTAGCTAATGAGAATAAAACAAACTACTTTATAAATAATTTTGTAAGGTTAATGCCAGCTATGCATGAAGATAACAAGTCTGGTATGATAAAACTGCAATCTAACACATGGACACAGTTTTCAGATTCTGAATTAATTAGAGTACAAAACAGTATACTAGAATTATTAAATTTAGATAATGGTGATGGAACTATGTATGATGATGTAAAAAACATTGTACACTATTTAGCTGTTATGGATGGTATGAGCTTTGGTTCAGGATCTTTTATTAATGTAATACCAACAGCATTAACTGCAGAAATATTAAACAGTGTAGATTCTGTGCAAGATTTGTTTATGCAAGAAAAAGAAAGAAAAGGTGCATATAAAAATATCTTTGGTATAGAGTTATCAGAAATGGTTGAAGAGTTTATAAAAGGTTATTCAACTAGTAAAGCTAATTTCTATAATCTAAATCCTGTATACAAAATAGACACAATAGAAAAAGAAAGCGCTATAGATAAAGCTTTAGGTATAGACAATGAAGCAGACAGATCAAAAAGAAATAAAAAGGTATTTGAAAATTCTCCTATCTTTATAGATGAAACTAACAAAAGTTTAACTATAGATATATTTAGAGGTCTTCCTTTTGAATTTAACCAAAGAGTTAAAAAAGTTAGATTCTTACCTAAAGGTAACAATGATGCAAACTGGTACAAAAGGAACAAACATATAGATAAACTAAAGAAATCAGGATTAAGCGTTACTTACGTAAAAGTTAAAATTGGAGACACACAAACTTTAATTCCACAAATTATATTCCCTGCTGTAATAAGAAACGGTAAACAAATATACATGTTAGATTCTGTATTAAGAGACACAGCTTACAAAACAGAAGAGGATTTAATGAGCATGATACCTTCTGGACAAAATGTAGCTTACGGTAATGAAGCAAAATATGTTGAGGTTGACATTAAGGGTTCTTCTAGCCAAACAGCAATAGCATTCATGTTTGGAGATAGACCAACATCACAAGACATTATTGATTTTGGTAATGACAAAAGAAAATCTTTTGGTGAAGAAATAGAAGTTGATGAAGAGCAAGAACAAGGCGGAGATTCTTTAGGAGGCTTCTTTGGTTTTAATGCAGAGCAAGGAGATGTTAATAATGAAAGAGAAGAATTTGATGAAGAAGATGAAGCTAGATTTGAAAACACAGAAAATCCTACAGAACTTTCTGATGAAGAAAAACTAACTGATTGGTATAATACATTAACCGTAGAACAACAATCTAAGTTAGCAACTAATGATGACGTTAGTATTACGTCTGCTAAAGATGTTGTATCTTTGTTAAAGAGACCTAATAAACCTAATGCAGACAGCGTTATAGATCTGCTTAAAAAATGTTATATATAATGGCAAGATGTTTTAATCAAAATACAAAAGAGTATAAAGATTTATTAAAAGTACACGGAGACACGTTTACTGTTGATCTTCTTATCAATGATTGGCAATCTATGACAAGTAGTGAATCTATTCCTTCTACACTAGATGTTGACAATATGTTAAATTCTAGTGATGTTATTATGTCTTTGAGAAGAGACTCATTAGAGAATTCTCTTTTAAGGAACCTTGCTAATAAAAACATTATAAGTAAATATAATAACAGATGGTATGTTAATGTTACAGTACCTGGTGTAGAAAAAGGATCACCAACTAATCTTAAAAATAATGTAGGAAGATTACAAAACTATTTAAGAAATCAAAATTTAGCAAATGCTGTATCACTAAAAAGAACTGCTAATACTTATGAAGTAATAGTAAATAATGACATGTTTACTAAAAGAGATTTAATTGCTGATAGAAGTAACCAAGACTCTACAAAAATAGTAGAAGTTCTTAATCACCTTAACAATCTATTTCCGCAAGTTAAAGTTAGATACATGACTCCTGGTGAAGCTAAGACTGCTTATGCCTCATTACCTAAAACATCTAAAAGAAAAGTACAGTTTAAAGATATAAAGAGTTTTTATTATAAAGGTAATGCTGTAATAATAAAAGGTAGAGTAACAAAAGACACAGCTGTAGAAGAAGTGCTACATCCTTTTGTAGATGCTCTATATAAAAGTAATGGTAAACTTTTTAGCAACATGTTGTCAGAAGCAAAAAAGAATTTTCCTGAGCTAGCGCAGCAAATAGAATCAGCATACTCTGCTAAGAAGGGATTTTCTGCAAAAGACAGAGGGCAAGAGTTGGTGACACAGGCTTTATCAAGACATTTTAATAATGAATATGAAACTACTCCTTCAAAACCTTGGTACAAATCAATAAAAGATTTTCTAAAATGGTTTAGTGATATTATAAAAGATGTCTATAAAAATTACATGGGTGGTACATTAAAACTTAATGTAGGGTTTATAAGATCTGACATGACAATGAGTGAAATGGCTAAGATGTTAAACACATCAGAGTTTGAATTTAGGCTAGACCTAAATGTCATGGGTGATAGGATGGTGCAATATTCTTTAAGCAAAGGTATGCAAAGCCTTGTAGATACAGCTAGAATGCAATCTAACCCTACACAATCAAAAATTATTACTAAAATATTACATCAAGTAGAAGATATAGATGATGTGTTTGATAGTTTAGGCGCAAGCAGAGTTACTATGGACAGTAAGTCAGGTGAATTTGTTGATGTAGATTCCGGATCTATATTAGAAAGTTTAGAAAATAAAGTACACAGTAGCAATACTGATTACTCATATATAGTAGAAGGTATAATGAATCAAGATAATACATTAATAGATCCTTCTAATAACATTAGAGCAATAGCTGCAAGAATAGATGGTATGAAAGAAGATGGTAGTGTAATATTACCAGGAGTTGTTCTTGCTGATCCAGCAAGCGGTATAGCAACTAAAGCTACTGCGTTAAGAATTAGACCAGATGGTTCTATAACTGTTATTTCTATAATGAAAGAAAGTGATGTAAAAGGACAACAGTCTACATACATAAATGCACAAAGACAAATTTTAGAAAACATAGGCTATGATGTAACTGATGAATCATTTACTATTTTTACGGATGATAAAGGAGCATACACATATACAAAGATGCACCGTGATTCACATAACGCTGAAGCTGTTCAAGAATTAGTTCCTAGTGATATAGATACAGAAAACAAAAGTATTGTAGATGAAATATTAGGTGTTAATAGAAAGGTAGAAGGTGATAATCCTACTGAAGACTCTATAGAAGGAGAGCCTGAATTTTTAGATTCTCCTACATATGATGCTCTTTTTGGTGTATTAAAACCATATAGAAAAGTATTATTAAAAAGAGAGCAAGGTATAAAGACTGCAAGAAATATAGTTTCTATGGATGGAGGTAGAAAAGAAATTATAGAGCAGGTACAAATGAGCAGGTTGATAGTTGAGCAGATGTATGAAAGACCTGAAGAAATAAAAAGAATATATGTAGATGTTATTAAGGATGCTTTAAGACAACTAGAGGACATAAAAGAATACGCTACAAATCCTGAAAACTTTGACAAGCCTGAGTTTATATCTAAAATATTAAACTGGCAAAAATATATAGAAAACTTTAGAGGTTTGGTAAACTTAACTGAGTCAGTAGGTTTAAACAAATCAGAGTTAAAATATAAAGACAATTTACAAAAAGCTCTAAATGATATTATTGGTATAAGAAAAGCAGATAGTAGTATTGTTGAAAAAGGTATATTTGATATAGCAATTAAAGATTACGTTAGAGAACTTATAAAAAATAACTCTAACAGGAATTTTACACCTGCACAATTAGACGAACTATTAAGTACAGCTAGAGATATAAATGCTGTTGAATATCAAAGTGGTGATATGGCTACATCAAGAGATACTATTCTTGCTCTAATGGATAAGCTATACAAAAGAGACAGGCAAAAAGTTCTTGACAAGGTAGAAGCAAGAGCTCCAAGAATTAGAGCAGCAGCTTTAAAGTTAGCAAGACTAAATGCTAGCAATAAAATTGACTATAGCTTTATGTTAGAGTTTGATGATAATGGTAATTTTACAGGAAGATATGTAACAAAAGTTGGCAAAAACTATACAGACAAACAAAGAGAAGTTAGATCAAAACTATATGATGAAAACGGGTTTAGAAAGTATATAACTATAGAGAACAAAGAAGAGGCAACAGATGAGCAATTAAATCATAACAAACAGTTAGCTAAAGACAAAGAAGAATACGGTAAGTTTATGCGTGCTGAAATTAAAACAGAAACAGGCGTAGAAGATGGAGAGTATCATAAATATTCTGATGACTTTAAAGAGGCTAGATCTAAACATGAGGTTTACATATACAATGCTTTTAGTGAAATAGGTAGATGGGTTAAACGTAATGACATATCTGATCAAGAGTACAGAGTGTATTTACAAAAGTATTATGACATACTAGATGATTATGAAACTGCTGTAAGAGAAGAAGGTGTTCCTACAGGTGCAACAACAATGAGAGAAGGCATACCTGTAATTAAAAAAGAGTTTGTTGAAGTTAGAGAAATTAGTAGTGAGGGTGTTGATCTAGTTAATGAAAAGTATAGAAAAATTAACAACCCAACTACAGAATTACAACAAGCACAACTTGAATATTACAACATGTTTATTGATGTTTATCAAGATGAGCTTATGGAAAAATTACCTGAAAATGTTAAAATGATAGGTAAAGTTCCAGTAATACAAGGAGAAGTAACTAATAAATTAAAAGACAAAAGTAACTTATTAGGTAGAATGTGGGCAGGCATGAAGAAGTTTGGCTCAGATCTTATACACCCTAGTACAAAAGTTAAGAAAGTATTTACAGATGAAAACGGAGATATAATCCATAATTCTTTACCGTTATTTTTTACAGGTAGTATTGCAGACGAACAAACATACCAGGCTTTAGTTAATGAGCTAGATACATTAAAAGATAAAATGAAAGAGGCTTCTTCACAAAAAGAAGCAAATGCAATAAATAAAGAAATAAAAACATTAAGAGGTAAGATAAAAGCAATAGAAAGAAAGCCTACACCAACAACATTAAGTATGGACATGACAGATTCTTTACTTAAATTTAGTGCTATGGCTGAGAACTATGAAACAATGGCTCAAGCTGAAGATACACATTTAGCTATGCTTAAGGTTTTAGAAAACAGAACATATACTAATTCTAGAGGAGATGTAAAAGTTTTAGATGAAAATAATCAAGCTAAAGATGCTGTAGATAATGTAGGACAAGAAGCTAAAATGGTACAGAGAGCTAAGAAGTGGATGAAGATGGTGTTCTACAATAATGATCAGGATGTTAAAACATTCTGGGATAAACTTACTAAAGGTCTTATTAGTTATACATCTCTTGCATATGTAGGTACAAACGTTTTTGGTAATATAAACAACTATGCTTTTGGTAGAATATCTAATACTATAGAAACGTATGGTCAACGGTTTTACAGCAGAAAAGGTATGGCTAAGTCTGTAATAGGATTTAATAAAAGAATGATACCAGACTTTATGTTACATTTAGGAAAGGTTGCACAAGAAAAAACAGATAAAAGTGTTCAATATAAAGACCAAATACCTTACAGTAAATATGCAGCAATGGTTGCCTTCTTTAGAATGATGGACAGTAAAGCAGATCAACGTGAATCAGGAGATGTAGGAGACATGTGGAACAAGTACACAAGTTGGGCATACGCATTACAAGATGCTGGAGAATTTAACGTACAAAGTAAGATTGGTATGGCAATACTACACTCTACTACTGCTGTAAATCCTGCTACAAATGCAACAATGAGTTTATATGATGCTCTAAGTTTTGATAGAACTACTGGAGACGTAAAACTAAAAGACGGGTTTACAAAAATAAAAATGTATAACTCTGAAAAGTTAATGGATTGGAATGCGGATACTAAGTATGATATAAGAAACTATATAAGAGAGACAAATAAGATCATACATGGTAACTACGCATATGAAGACAGAATGGTAATGCAGTCACACTCTTTAGGACAACTAGCTGCACAGTTCCATAAGTGGGTAGCACCGTCTATAAAGGCTAGATTTAGACCAGAGTATTTTGATGAGAACTTAGGATGGATGGAAGGTAGATACTTAACGTTTTGGAATTTTTTAGGCTACGCTTACAAGAATATAGGTAATGCAATGACAATGGGGGCAGACTATAAAGAATTCCATGGAGAGAAGGGAGAACAAAAACTACAGAATGTACACAGGGTGATGGGAGAGATAGCTGTTATTATGAGTACATACTTAATAAAACAAATGTTGATGTCATTATGGGGGATGAGTCCTGATGAT
>WLWF01000113.1_pt1 | contig 70604 bp, 50 predicted proteins | sample 6718331 | NCBI WGS metagenome assembly WLWF01 (sample SAMN12718692, study PRJNA515312) | sponge metagenome | isolation source: marine sponge | host: Mycale hentscheli | place: New Zealand: South Island, Marlborough, Capsize Point | collected 2003-05-01 | reverse complement strand
GTTCCTGCAATTGCATAACTTAGGATAGTTCCTCCATCATTTGCATCTGCTGTAATGGTATAAACTGTTTGCCCTGCTCCAGAATTCTCTGCGAGGTCTGTTCCTGTTGTTCCAGAAGTAATAGTTGGTGCCGCCTCATCTACATTGATAATAGAAAAGGTCACGGTTGTGGCGGCACTTGTATCGGTTTCATCTGTTGCTGTTACCGTAAAACTATAACTGCTCTTTGTTTCATAATCAGGATCAGCGGTTAAGGTTACAACACCTGTTGATGAATTAACTGCCAACAAAGATGCGTCGGTTCCTCCAATAGCATAACTTAGGATAGTTCCTCCATCATTTGCATCTGCTGTAATGGTATAAACCGTTTGGCCCGCACCAGTATTCTCTGCGAGGTCTGTTCCTGTTGTTCCAGAAGTAATAGTTGGGACCACCTCATCTACATTGGTAATATTTAATGTGACTGATTGTGCAGAGCTACTATTGCCGGCGGCATCCTGTGCAGTAACCGTAAAATTATAACTGTTCTTTGTTTCATAATCAGGACTAGAATTAATAGTAATTACTCCACCTGAACTAATACTAAAGCTGCTAGAATCTGTTCCACCTAATGTAAAACCTGTGACTCCAACAGCATCAGTTGCTGCAACATTATAACCAATTTGACTTCCTGCACTTACATTTTCAGCAATACTTAAGGGAGAAGAAGGAGTAGATGTTATCGTAGGAGCTGTTTCATCAGGTAGGGTGCTTGTTGATTGTGTAGATTGACTTATGCTTGCAGCATTGCCGGCTGCATCATAAATAGAAGTTGTGGATGCTGGGTTTATTGTTACTGTTTCAGTTCCAATGGGAGTGCCACTAACATTAAATGGAATTGTAAATGTTGTTGTGCCTGTGACACTGCTGTAACTATCTGAAAATACAGGATCTGCAGGATTAGTAGGCTCCGATGCTGTAAGAGAACCACCACTTATCTGGATGTCGAAATCACTATAAACAAAAGATTGGGTTGCACCATCATCAGCAGAGTATACAGGATCAGCAATTGTTACAGTTATTATATAAGGATAACTAGTAGTATTTAATGATACAGATGAAAATACTGGAGCAGTATTGTCAAATGTCCAATTATAAATTCTAGATGCTACATTTGAATGAAGCTCGTCAGGATTACCTGGGGCATCAGTAAAGGAACCAGGTATAACTTGTATTTGGTATTCACTGCCATCATATGCTGGACCAGAAGGAGCACTTCCTGTATTTAATTGTGCTGTGTAAACTGTTCCTGAACCAGTAAAATTACTTATTAATCCTGTACCATCTGGATCTGCTATCGAACTTCCTGCGTAATTGACGGATATATCTGCAATTGTAAAATCACTTGTTGATTCACTGGATGTAAATTTCAAATAAAGAGTGCTATCATTTGTTATCGAACCATCAGCAATAAGTGTATTGAAATTAGAAGCTGCACTTGCTGAAATATCCATAAATGGTCCAGTTCCATCATAATTCCATGTAAATTGTGCTGATGGACCATTGATTACTCCATATTCGTCTGTAAATTTTGAACTATTTACATCTATTGTGTGTGCGCCATCAGTTGAATCTGGAGAAACACGAACTGTATATACACTATCAGATACCTTTGTAAATGTATTCAAAACCGTATTTGAATGTGTTAGTGTAATATCTCCTACAGTGAAATTTAATGCTTTAGCAGGTAAACTACTGTATGATCCTTGTCCATTATAACCACCTTGACGACATGTAAATGTAACATCGATATAATTATCATTTGTTGTTGATCCAGAACTCAATGCTGCTCCATTTGCATCTACTGCTGTAATCAACATTATTGGTGGTATTGTTACAGGTAAATTAGTAGGATTACTATTATGACAATATTCATCTGACATATCTATAAGATTAATACTAGTATTACTTGTTGATTTTATATATGATACTGTAGCTGTTGGTGGAGGAAATGTTGGAACGAGGCCCGTCGATATCCCAATTAGTAGAACAGGCGATGGTGAAGCAGGATAAGTTCCTTCATATGATATACTAATATCACTTCCCGATATATCTCTGAATGTTCCATCATCCAAGTCTAATCTTACATTAAATTGTTCTTTAAATGCAGGGCTTGTAGTATCAATATTATTACTTAAATCTGTACCCCAATTTAAATATAAATACTCTATGAATATGGAGTCGTTGTTGACGATCACAGGATTATAGTATGCATTAACTAAATTTGGAACACGTTCTATTTCTGCATTTTGATATGAAAAACTCTGCAACCATAATCTAGGTTCTCCTAATTTAACGCCTCCCCATGCACCATTAGATTGAACACCTACTGGTTTTGTATATTTCAATTGATGTCCTAATGACCCAGTTGGATTTAAATTTTGTGAAAATGTCAATACTAATGAATTCTCTGTTCCTGATATCCAAGATTGAGATGATGGTGTTATTTCATTATCTGAACCATTAGAATCAACATATTTGAATTTCCAACTGGCAACAGGAGTAGAACCAAAATCTGTAAAATTTGGGTTCCATCTTACATAAACTTTATCATATTCATTTGTTGGTATATCATACTTAACTAAAGGATATCCCGTATCCAATGATGCATTAGAACCTAATACATACCATTGAATATTATTCACAACATCGATACCACTTGGAAAATCAGGAAGTATTCCTCCATTTTGATCTGTTATTTCACTACCAGATGTTCTAGTATATGTAACATTAGCATTTGAAGTAAAATCTTTATTGAAAGGAACTACTATCCATTTAGTATTGGAAAGTGATGGAGAACTTCCACCAGGAGTTATATTAGTTGTAGTAGAGATGCCTGAAACAGCTGCTCCTACCCCATCATTACCAGTTGTTGTGAAGTTAAATGATGTTCCAGATATATCAATACTTACAGGGTCAAAATACCCCACTACTTTATTTCCTCCTTGATCAAAGTATGCTGGTTGTTTAATAGCAATATAAATAACATTTGGTTTGTCTTGAAAAATCTGAGCATCCTTAAAGGAATTAATACCGGAAGGATCAAATATATTATTACTTGCGTCTGCAACAGCTATTTCAAAATCAGGTAGATAACCTAGAGGACCACTTGGTCTTGTATTATTTCCATTTGATTCAACATATTTCAATGTAATACCATATCCTGAACCTCCTGCTGTGTGTGTTTTTGAAAATCCTCTAACATTATTTGGACCAGATTGGTCTGGATTATTTATATATGTAGTATCAGTGTTTGAAGAATTAAAACCAGTAATAAGTCTAATACTTCCGTCACTATTCAAAGCTACATTACTTGATGGAATATCAACAAATCCATTTGTTTGTAAATGTGTATATAAACTACCTACTTGCGGATATTCTGCTTTATATTTAAATCCAGAACCATCTCCCAATGTATCTAATCGTGGATTAAACGATACATCGAACACACCCAAACTATTTCTATATCCAGAATTATATGCCCATTTATCACTATTTCCTGGTGCAGGAATACCACTTAAATTTACTGTTAATCCAGATTCATTATTTAATTTTAGTCCATATTTATTCCTTGTAACAGAATTAGAATTACTAAATTCTCCACTTACTACTGATATAGCATATAAAGGTTTATTCAACTGGATAATTGCATTATTCGTAGAATCACCTTTTGTAATTTTTTCAATTTCAACGCCTGTAGGGTCGTCTACTGAAACAGTAAACCCTTTTAAAGAATTATTATCAATTGGATTATAAATATTGTCTGATGCATCTACATAATTCAAACAAATATCCACATTATATGCTAATTCAAGAGTATCATTTGATCCTCCCAATACTAGTTTGTATCCACTTTGACTTATAATATCGCCACTCAAATCCATACTATTAGTCATAGACATATTACTTCTGGGTAACATAAAGTTACCACTATTATCTTTTATAGAAGAAGGCCATTCTGACTTTACATATGATAATGATACATTATCACCTTTATTAATAATTTTATCAAAATTATCTACGTTGAAGTCAACATGTAATCTAACTCTTGAGGGATCTTCTAATTCAAGCATACCGTCTGGGCTAAATGTTTTCCCAGTTGTTGAATTAGTAAAAGTAAAATCACTAACATTTGCATTTACTAACGATCCACTAATATCAACTGAATCACTTTCTGTAATAAAACTTAAAATTACATTATATGATAAATCTTCGGGCATATCTCCGTCCCACTCATTAACTACTAATGTGCTTTCTTTAACAGTTATACCTTTTATCATATTCGATGTTATAGATACAAAACTAGCATCATTTACTGGTTCAAAACCAGATGCAAATATTTCGTTTTGATAACCGTCTTTTAATCTCTGTGGATCACTAAGTGGAGGTGTGTCCCAATAAACACTAATATCTTTATTATATTGAAAAGGAAAGGCATTCAAAGAAAATTTAATCCCTGAAATATCCGCATATTTGTTAGGAATACCTCGTTCAGAACATTGAGTGCCATTGAATGCAACACTATTTACACCACTTACATCATATTCTACATTATTCATTTTTACTTTATAACTATCAGTTGGAGGATTGAAATAATTTAATACTTTCATATTAACTCCGCTTATATCACCAGCTTTAAAATAACAAACAACTGAAGATGGGTCAACTTGACTAACATATGCATTATCTAATAAAATTTTCTTTACATTATTTGTTACAGATATAGTTGCATTGTTGGCAGATAAATCAAACTGATCTGCTATTTTAGTTCCATCCAATGTCATTGATACATTCATTCCGAATTGTATTTCTCCTTGATGTGTTTTTAATATTAATTCCGTTCCTGCTGGAGCAGGAAGATCTGAATTCCAAGAAGGATCTTCTATAGTGTAATCCCAAGCTGGGTTACTGTATGCACCACTTGTTTTAATAGCACTTGGTGTGAAACCAAAACCAGCAGCACCGTGTTGCATTTCTGAATGTTCATCTATTTCTCTATTTGATGTAAAATTTACCCGGATTTGCTTAGGATTTTCATGATGAACAACTGCACTTATAACCTCTGGCAGTGGTGGGTTTACTGTTCTATTCTGCGAAGCGTCTTTAACTGATGTTAAATCGCCAAGTGGAAATCCGGTTCCACTATCTACTAAACTACAAGTCGGATTATCGGTATATGTTACTGTTAAAGAATTACCTGTTTTGGGAACATCGCTTGATGCAATTTCTAATTTAACCTTATTTCCATTAATTGTTGCACTAACAATAGGAATATTATAACTTGGAATAACACCATTGTTAGAAATATCGAAGTTATCTTTTAAATCCGTAGTATTACCGGGTTTTAATGCCAAATTTTTTGTGAATGTTACTTCTAAAAAGGCTGTAGCTGCCATATAATATATAAAAATATATTATATGCTAAATTTAAACAATAATAATTTCAAAACTAGAAATAAGAGGAGGAGGTAATTCACTTGCACGCACAATTTGCATTCTTCCACTAGCTCTTATAGGCAAATCTTCTCCGCAGTTTTGATATATGATTTTTTTCCCATTTGGAAATTTATTAGTTCCTGTTGGTGCAATTCCACTATTTATTTCCGCATATCTATTTACATATATTCCAGATGAATCAACAATTAAACTTTGAGCAGTATCACCTGCGGGAGCAATTGTTAAAATAGTAGAATGATATGTATAATTATTGCTAATATCTGTATTATTTGCAATATTATCAAATATATCGCAAAAATGGTCTTTTGTTTGTTGACCAATATAATTTTGTGACAAATCCTGTCTTGTATCACTTAAAAAATACTCATAACCTTTTTTAATTTGTAATTGATCATTTTGACTATTGAATTTTACAAAAATTCCACTATCATTTACACAAGCATTATCAGTGCCTGTTGCTTTATAACCATTTGCTATAAATTTATTTCTTACATCACAAAATAGATTAATATTTTTTCTTTTATTTGTGTATTCTTTAGCTGATAATTTTGAAGATGAACCAAAACAACGACTCATTTTATATGTATATATTACACAAATTAAAATATACTAATTTATTATATGAATTTCGATTTAGATACAGATAATTATTCAAAAGAAGACTATTTCGACATTTTTGATTTAGATAAAAGTATTCATCCTTCAAAGGAAACAATTAAAGATAAATATAAAACATTACTAAATAATATTAGTGAAGAAAACATAGATAGTGATGAAAAAGTAAAGATGAAGTTGTTTTTAACAGAATGTAAAAATAATTTATTAAAATTGGTGGGAGAAGATAACTATAAATTAATAGAAACAGATTTTATACCTAATTTAGATACCAATGAAACCTTTCAAAATAACAATACTTTTGTTATTAAAAAAAAAGAGAATCCAAGCAATTTTCACACAAATAAAATTAATCCATTTGCTAAACAAACAAAAACACAGCTTTTAAATATTAATACAAAATTTCGTAAAGAATATTATAATACAACTGCTACTAATTTTATTTTAGACTTACCAGAAGAATTTAAAAATGTTATAAGTTTAACAGTTCAAAGTGTTCAAATACCAAATTCAAATTATACATTTAGTTCATCTATGGGAACTAATGAATTTACTGTAGAACTATTTGAATTGAATTCATCTGGAGGTGTCATATCTGGAAGTCAAATAAAAAAAATAATAAAAATACAAGATGGAATATATACAGGTTCTATATTGAAGGATTATTTGAACACTTATGTATTTTCCGATATTTCATTAAATAGAATTGCTTGTGATTTTGATCTTATTTCAAGAAAATTTCGTTTTTTTAGAGATTATAGAAATTTAGAAGACGGTGGTCAACCGGTTGATCCTGCTGGAGCAATAACTTATGCTTTCAATATAGATTGGAAACTTTCTATTGATACAAATAGACCAATACAGTTAAATATGGGATGGATTCTTGGATACAGACAACAATATTATAGATGGGAAGATGATTATGTAGATTCGAGTGGTGTAAGTTATAATAGATTGGAAGGATTTTCACCAGAAGCTATTTATGATACTTTAGGTACTAAATATTATATTTTATCAATTGATGATTTTAATAAAAACTATTCAAATACATTAACTTCTCCTTTCCAAGAATCTGTTTTTAATGATCAAAATGCTATAGCAAAAATTCCAAATAATCCTAATTTACAACAACTTGATGATATTTTTTATCAATCTAGAAGAGAATATTTTGGGCCTGTAAATATTAAAAAAATTAAAATACGATTACTTGACGAATTAGGACGCGTTGTAGACTTGAATAATACAGATTATTCATTCAGTATTGTTATAGAACAACTATATGATGCACACGCAAATAAAATATTCAACTAATATATATGTTAAGATTAAAGAGTAGAGCTTCATGTCAATGTTTTAATAATAATAATACAGAATGTGCAAAAAACATTACTATTGCACAACCTAGAAGTGCCGCTCCTAGACCTAATAGAACAAAAGCACATATGATGAAAGGAAATGAAGATACAAAAGTAGTAGGAACATTTGTTCCTAATAATAATAGTGTTCAAAATGGTTTTTTTATGTCTGGCGGTTATGGTGCACCACACTCATCAAACAGAAAACAACGTACATTAGGACTAAAAGATAAACTTGAATTAAGTTCTGTCTCAACAAATAATAATTTGGTAGGAGAAGAAGCAAGAAAGGGAACTATGTTTAAAAACGGGTATATTACAAAATCACAATCTAAATTACAATCTAATACTGGTTCTATGGATAGACTTAGTAGATTAAAGGCTGTTCAGGTGTTTAAATCAAAATCTCATCCAAATGATAATTAAATTTAATATTATTACTAAAATAATATTAAAAATCTCTCCAAACTATATATGCCAAAAAGTAAAAAACACAATAAAATAAGAAAAAATAAAACGCGTAAATGTAAACCTATAAAGATTAGTAGTAATTTTGAATCTGGAAATATAATACATAAATCTTCAAATTGTGATTGTAAGTTAAATCCTATAATTAATTTAGAGATTCATGAAGAACCATATCCAAAATTTACTAAAAGGAAATATAAAAATTGGTTTTATTTTAAAGCAACAAATTTAAAAACAAGAACAAAGTTTCATATTAATAATATTAGAAACTATTTTAACGATTGGAAAGGATACACTGTATGTTATTCTTATAATAATAAAACTTGGAAAAGAATGAAAACAAGAGTTAATATTGAAAAGAAAAGATTAACCTGGGAAATAAACCCAAAAAAAAGCACTATATGGTTTTCGTTTTATCCACCTTATCCCTTTTCTAAAAGTAAAAAATTATTACCAAATATGCAAACAATTGGTAAAACTAAAGAGAAAAGACCTATTTTAATGAAGAAATTAGGAAATGGTCCAAAACGAGTTTGGATTATAAGTGGACAACATTCTGGAGAAACTATAAATTCCTGGATATTAGAAGGATTTGTAAAAAGAGTTTTGGAGAGAAAATTATCATTATTCAAAAAATTTACTTTTTATATAATTCCAAATGCAAATCCAGACGGAAATTTTAATGGACATTGGTATGTAACAAGGCAAGGTATTAATTTAAATAGAGACTGGTTACATACTAAATCTAATGAAGTAAAAGCTATTAAAAAACAAATGGAGAAATACGGATATGATTTAGTTTTTGATTTACATGGGGATGAAGGGTGTAAAAAACATTTTCTTGTTCATAGTTATGGATGTAAACCACCATACTTTGATATTATAAACAAAAAGTTAAATAAAAAGAATAAACATTTTCAATTAGAGAATTATTATGATGATGTATATATGAAAGGAGCAAAAGATACTCTTGATGATTATACTAGAGGTATTACAATGGAAGGGTGTATGAAACACCCGATTTATACTCATAAGACATTGCAAGATGAACCATTAAAAATTGGTAAAGACTTAGCAGATGTTTTTACTGAATTATAAAATATAATATTTAATCACTATTGTATTTTATCTACAAATACATACCAAATGGTATACCACCCCCAGTATCAGATTTTTTGATCAGTTTATCTACAATTTCTTTGGTAACTGTAAATGGGAATTCCACATTAAGAGTCTCTTCTTTATTGAATAGAGTGGAACCTTCCTTCATAAGACGATATAGATTTAATTTTGTGTAAATAATTTCAAGTGCTCTCTTTAAATTTCTAACACCTTTTTCTTTATCTGTTAAGGTTTCGCAGAGATAACTAATAGTTTCATCAGGTATAATGACTTGACCTTTTTCAAAATTAACATTTTCTTGAATTTTCGGAATCAAATAATCATTTGCAATTACACATTTTTGTTTTGTTTCATAACCACCCGCTGTAATTTTATAAAGCCTATTTTTAAGAATTGGATTTATTTTAGATTCATCGTTATAACTAAATATAAACATTGCTCTACTTAGATTAAAATCTACACTTGAAAAGTATTTATCATGAAATTTATCATTTTGAGTTGTATCAGTTAAATGTGTTAGAATACCTGCAATTTCTTCCCCCTTAGGAGTATCACTAATTTTATCTAATTCATCGAAATAAATAACAGGATTCATACATTTACATTTTAGTAAAATATCTACAACTTTACCCCAAGTACTCCCTTCATATGTATACGAATGACCTTCTAGAAATGAACTATCTGTGGCACCTCCTAATGCTAAGAATGCAAATGGTCTATTTAAAATTTTACTTACACCTTCTTTAATAAGCGTTGTTTTACCTGTTCCAGGAGGACCTTTTATAGCAATAGCAGTTCCAATTGAATTTGGATTAGATATCCATTGTCCAACCATTTGTAATATTTGCATTTTTGCATCTTCCATACCATAAACAGCATTATCTAAAATATTTTTTGCATTTTCCATAAATTCATTACATTTATCTCTACCATCAGCGATAGATACTGGTAAATTTTCATGTTTTCCAAAAGGAATTCTCATAAAAGTATCAACCCAATTTTTTATCTTATAATATTCTCCTGACCCGGGATCCATATAATCAAGTGTATTTATTTTTTTTAAAGCGTCCGCTTTGAATTCGACGGGAATATCTGATTCTAATAATTGAATTTTGTATGGTTTATCTACTTTTGAGAAGTCATTAACTGCCTGTAACTTAGATAAAATCTTTTCCTGATTATCTAGATTCATATCTTTAAAATATTTAAAATCATTATTTACATGTCGATGTCTCATCATTTTTCGCAACTTCACAAAATTTTTATCTTTTTGTTTCTTTTCTTGTTTTTTTTGTTTTACAGCATCTTTCTTTTCTTTTGCCTTTACTAATTGATTAAATTTCTTTTCCATAGCTTCTTTACCCTTACCTTCTTTGGTTTTAATTAACTCTTTTAATTCATCAAGTATAATATCATCATCATTTTTACCATTTTTTTCGTGTTTCTTAAGACGATTTGATAGAACTTTCTTGTGAATCCGTTTGCCTACTTTAATGTCATATGTTACTTTGCTTCTTTGTTTATTAGAATTAACTTTTGTAACTACTCCGTTTTTAAAGTCTTTCCATCCCTTCTGTTTGTATAAAATTTTATCGTTCTTTTTATATTTTGTAGAATGATATGTGCCATTTTTACGCATTTCTTTTTCTTGAATTCTAGCCAGTTCCATCCATTCTTCTTCACTTAGATCATTACATTGCCTTTTAGAAAGTCTTTCATATTTTTCCTTATCACTTTCCTTTGTTCTCACTTCTTCCTCTTCCTCTTCCTCTTCCTCTTCATCTTCTTCTTCCTCTTCATCATCAATCTCTTCAAACTCATAATCTTCTTCTTCATAATCATCGGGAAATCCCATTGCACCTAATCCAGGTTCTCCTACCGTGAATATAATATTAAATTTCATATTATTATTCAACATTTCCTTCATTGCCATCTCATCTAGTTCTTCATCTTCACATTCAGGAAATCCGTCACAATCATAATCAACTACATCTTCGACATCAGTTTCTTCTTCTTCCGTTTCTTCAATTTCTTCTTCTTCAGTTTCATTTTTTTTATTCTTTCGTTTCTTTTTACTTTTTTCTTCTTTTTCTATCATTTTATCAATTTTTTCTAATTGTTTTAATCTTTCTTTTCCACTCTTGGAAGGAAATATTTTTTGTATGAATTTTTGAAATTCCCGGTTATCCATTTCTGAATTTTCATCATCTCCTGGTTGCCAATCACTACTACTATCACTGTCGCTACTTTCACCTTGTTTTTTCTCAAGCTCCTTCTTCTTTTTTTTACGACTGCGTAATTTATAATTTCCTCTTTTAGGAGAATCCGTCATATCTTTGTCTCTCTTGGGCATTATATATTTATGTCGATAATTTTTATATTAATTTTTTAAATCAATTTTACATTATCAAAAACTTATTTATTAAAATTGAAAACAATCTAAATATATCTATTATTAATATAAGAATGGCTCACAAAGGTAAAAACAGTATGAATGCTGCTAAAATAATTGGAATACAATTTAGTGTGTTATCCCCAGAAGAAATAAGGAAGGGTTCTGTAGCTGAAATTACCTCTAGAGATACATATATTAATAATAAACCAGTTATTAATGGTTTGTTTGATCCTAGGATGGGGGTTTTAGAACCAGGACTAATATGTCCTACAGACGGATTAAACTATATGCAAACTCCTGGGTATTTTGGACATATTAATTTAGCAAGACCAGTATATTATATTCAATATTTAACTACCATTTTAAAAGTATTACGATGTGTATGTTTTAAATGTAGTAAACTAAAGATAAATAAAGAAATACATAAACATATTTTAAACTTACCTTTAAGAAAAAGATGGGAATATGCATTTCAGCGTGCAAGTAAAATTAAGCGATGTGGTGATGAAACTAGTGATGGTTGTGGATGCATTCAACCAAGAAAAATTTATAAACAAGACCTAGCAAATTTATATGCCGAATGGTTGAATGTAGATGGCGTTGCAAGTGCCGATGGTACTGTAAAAGATAAACTTACTATGAAGCTAACACCTGAAATGGTTTTGAAAATATTTAGAAGAATTAGTGATGAAGATGTTAGTTTTATGGGATTCAGCCCAATCTGGTCTAGACCAGATTGGTTTATTTGTCAAGTTCTAGCGGTTCCTCCACCGGCAGTAAGACCATCTGTTAAACATGATTCACAGCAAAGAAGTGAAGATGATATTTCACATATTATTGTTAATATTATTAAAGCAAATAAAACTCTTCAAGATAAACTTCAAAGCAATGCCACCGAAAAGGTAATTGAGGATTGGAGCACTGTTTTACAGTATTATGTAGCAACAATGATTGATAATAGGATTCCTGGAGTTGCAGCTGTTGCACAAAGAAGTGGTAGAGCTCTTAAATCTATTAAAGAAAGATTAGTGGGCAAAGGCGGTAGAGTTAGAGGAAATTTAATGGGTAAGAGAGTTGACTTTTCAGCAAGAAGTGTTATTACACCAGATGCTAATCTTGGTATTAGGGAATTAGGAGTTCCGCTTAAAATTGCAAAAAATATTACATTCCCTAGTTGTGTAAATGATAGAAACAAAGAATTCTTAACAAAACTTGTGTTAAATGGACCTGAAAAATATCCTGGAGCAAATGTGCTACAAAGAAAATCTGGCGAGAGTGTATCACTTAAATATGTAGATAGAAATACAATTACACTTAATAACGGTGATATTGTTCATCGTCATATGCTTAATGGAGATCCAGTGTTATTCAACAGACAGCCCACTCTTCACAGAATGTCAATGATGTGTCATATTGCAAGGGTTATGAAAGTAGGAAACACCTTTAGAATGAATGTTGCTGATACAAAGCCTTACAATGCTGACTTTGATGGAGATGAAATGAATCTTCATCAACCACAAGATGAAGAATCTCAAGCAGAACTTATGAATCTTGCAGCTGTTCCTACTCAAATTATATCCCCACAAAACAATTCATCAATTGTAGGTATATTTCAAGATTCATTATTAGGATGTACTAGATTTACAAGAAAAGATATTAACTTTGATACCAGACACGCTATGAATTTACTTATGTATTATGATAATGTTGATACCAGATTATTTACGGACCCAAATAAACAAATTTCTAGTTTTGAAATCTTAAGTCAAATTCTGCCACCTCTATCAAGTAGAATGAAAAATGGGGTATATGGAGAAACTGATGAAGACAACAAAACGACAAATAATATTATTGAAATTAAAAATGGAAAATATCTACGAGGGCAATTAGATAAAGGAGCATTAGGTAAGGGTTCTAAAGGACTTATTCAAGCTATATTTAATGATTTTAGTTATAAACAATCTGCTGATTTTATTGATAACATTCAATCAATAGTTACAGAATATATGAAATTAAGTGCATATAGTGTTGGTATAAGTGATTTAATTGCCGATAATGAAACAAATAAAAAAATCATTCAAGCCGTAAACTCAAAAAAGAAAGATGTTGATAGTTTAATTGATCAATTACATCTTGGAGTATTTGAAAATTCTACAGGAAAAAGTAATGAAGTTGAATTTGAAACCAGAGTAAATGCATTGTTAAATGCTGCTGCAAAAGATGCTGGTAAAATAGGAAGAACTAGTTTATCAGCTGATAATAGATTTGTTATTATGGTTAATTCAGGTAGTAAAGGTAAAGCATTAAACATCGCACAAATGATATCGTGTTTGGGACAACAAAATGTAGACGGTAAAAGAATTCCTTATGGTTTTGAAGATAGAACACTTCCACATTATACAAAATTTGATGACTCCCCTGCTGCTAGAGGATTTGTAGAAAGTTCATTTATTCAAGGATTAACACCAGAAGAAGTATATTTCCATGCAATGGGTGGTAGAGTTGGATTAATTGATACGGCCGTAAAAACAAGTCAAACAGGATATATTCAAAGAAGACTTATTAAGGGCCAAGAAGATCTTAAAGTTGCATATGATATGACAGTTAGAAATAATAAAAACAAAGTAATTCAATTTAGATATGGAGATGATAATATCAATCCTACAAAAACTGAAAATCAACAAATTCCTCTCGGACAAATGAGCCTTGAACAAATTTATTCTCATATGGCCGTTCCAGAAGATGATACTTCTAAATCTATATTTACAACCACATATGATGCTAATACCAGGAAAAGAATGAAAAAACAGAAAAAAGATTTGAAGAGAAAAACAAGTAATTTGATAGTAGATATGATTGAATACAGAAGAAAATTAGTAGAAAATGTATTTAATTTTGAAAAAGAAATCACCGTACATATTCCTGTTCATTTCCACAGAATTATGAATAATATCCAACATCAATTAAATATTCAATCGAATTTTATTGTAAATATTACACCCTTAGAAATGTATGAATTAGTTGATGATGCATTTGATACATTAATGCAACATAAATTAACAAAACCCACTGATTTATTTAAATTAGCTTGGTATTATTATCTAACACCTAAAGAACTATTAATGGTTAGAAGATTTAATAGAAAGGCTATTGTTTTACTTATGGAAACACTTATTTTGAATTATCATAAAGCATTAGTTCATCCAGGAGAAATGGTTGGTATGGTTAGTGCACAAAGTATTGGTGAACCTACCACGCAAATGACATTGAACACTTTCCATTTTGCAGGTGTAGCAAGTAAAAGTAATGTTACTCGAGGTGTTCCTAGAATTGAAGAAATTTTATCGTTAAGTGAAAACCCCAAACAACCTTCTACAACAATCTATTTAAAACCAAATGAACAAACCAAATTAGATAGAGCACAAGAAATCAAATATTCATTAGAATATACAAGTATACGAGATGTCACAAAATCAGTTAGCATTTGTTTTGACCCAAAACCATCTTCAACATTAATTGATGCCGACAAAACACTTATTAAAGAATATATGGAATTTAGTAAAATTATGACTGAATGTGGTGCTGTTACAGATGAACTATCAAGTGGAGACGAATATTCTAAATGGATTATCAGAATTGAATTATCAAAAGAAGAAATGATGGACAGAAATGTGACTATGAATGATATACATTTTGCTCTTTCAAACTCTCTTAAAAATCAAGTAGAATGTGTTTTCAGTGATTTAAATGCAGATAACCTAATATTTAGAATTAGATTAGTTAATTCTAAAGCATTATTAGCAAGTAAGAAGAAAGGTCTTGATCAAACAGACGAAATTTATATGTTGAAAAATCTTCAAGAAAATATTCTTAAAAATATTATTCTCAAAGGTATCAAGGGAATTCCAAAAATTATCATTAGAACTATTAAAAATTATATGGTTGAAAAAGATGGTAATTATGTTCCTGAAGATATTTGGGTTTTGGATACAGTAGGCAGTAATTTAAAGGATATTTTAGCAATTGATAGTATTGATATGAAAAGAACCTATAGTAATGATATTCAAGAGGTATACAGGACATTAGGTATTGAGGCTGCCAGACAATGTATTTACAATGAACTTGCTGAGGCATTCTCAGATACAACATATATTAATTACCATCATATGTCTATGTTATGTGACAGAATGTGTGCTACACAAAAAATGGTAAGTATATTCCGTCATGGCATTAATAATGATGATATTGGGCCCATTGCAAAGGCTAGTTTTGAAGAAACACCTGAAATGTTCTTGAAGGCTGCAAGACATGCTGAGCTAGACCTTATGACTGGGGTATCTTCTAATATTATGTGTGGTCAAGAAGGATATTATGGAACTGGTAGTTTTCAGGTAATGCTTAATATCGATGAAATGAGCAAATTAGGTTCTCAAGAGTTAGAGCAAAAAATTAATATTGCCGATATGTTACAAATTGAAGATCCTAATGATATTTGTTCTAAACAAAATATTGTTATCAATAGTAATACAGATTACATTAATTCAAATAATATGGGTGATATTGATGATGATTATGACTTAGACTTCTAAATTAAAAAATATAATTTTCTTACAATAATTTATATTGTAAGAAATGATTGCACTTAACTCAATAATTGATAAAATTGTAAAAAATCAAGATATATCTTGTAATAACCTTAATCTATTTTTTTTACAATGTCTAGGTTATACAAGTGATATCAAAATATATAAAGACTGTGTAATTGATAACGATTTAGTGTTTGAAAATGAAAATAAACTAATAGAAGAACTATATTTTAAGGCAAAAAAAATTAAAAATAAATTTGTTTCATTTATAAAAATCTGGAGATGGAAAAAAGCTATAAAATCTAGCGTAGATACAGATTTATATTTAAACAAACTTGATTCATTTAAAAATAAATACAAAATAGAACTATTAGAAAATAATACAATATATACATTTAGATTAAGCGACCTTGTTAATTATTGGATAGAATCATTAAAAAATTCTCAAGGGCTTTTTTCAAAACCTTTACTATTAAAAAATCCACATACTAATCTTGATATATCAAAACATAATTTATATAATATATATTTCAAATTATTAGATACTGGATTTAATATACCTCCTATAATTATTAATTTCTTTTATTCAAATATGTTGGTTGAAGGATTTTTATATAATTACTATCATATATTAAAAAATAATACAATACAAGTATTTATTGATTCTAATCTTTTATATGAACAATGGGAACAAATACTTAATATGTTACACGATTTTAGAAAAGATATCGATTATATTACATTTACTAATAGTATTACTTATAGAATAAAAAAAATTGTTTGGTCAAATATCAAACATATTGTAAAAGAATATTTGTTTTTTAAATATTCTTGTAATCCCCTTGTTTCTAGAGATTCTAAAATTACAACAAAAGAATTATTATCAAAATACTTAGAAGAGAATCCGGAATTTGGTTATGAAAGAGGTGAAGAAATAATGAGATATGTACCATATAGTGAAAGAAGAAGAAGAACTCGAGCGAATCCACCCCCACCTCCACCAATTTTTGTAGCTGCGGGGGCTACTGGACCCATTCCTCCTACTGTTATAATAAATCAAACTCCTACTTCAGCACCTCCCCCTCCACCTATTTCAACTGAAATCACTAATCCTTTTTTACCTGGTAGAGAATTACCTAGAACACCTAATGTAAATACGATTCAAAGAAGAGGGAATGCAATGTCTAGTAGTATGTCATTATTCAGACGATAATTTTTTTTTTCCTAATTTTTTTATTTTTTTTCCTCTTCTTTTCTGCTGAGCCTTTTTATCTTGTTCTTGTTTCTTTATTTTTTTTTCTATTTGAAATGTTAATGAATTATTTATGAATTCATTCATATTTTTTACACCATCCAACAATGACCTATTAATTTTATCTATATTAATCTTATATTCATTATCTAATTTTGATAATCCAAAAAATCTTTTAACAGATTTTATTGGTGGTGCCTTTTGTGAAATTATAAGATATACTTCATCTGGAGTTTCGTCAAATGTATTAAATGTGTTTACATTGGCATCTAATAAACTTTTTTCATTGCCTTTCATTCTTACTATAGCAGGTATATTATATTCTTTCAACAACATAAATAATTCTATTTCTGTAAGAGAATATGTTTCTTTTTTTATTTGTTTTTCTATTTCACTATTTTTCTCACTTGATGGTTTCGATAATATTTGATCTGCAACTGTTCTATTATTATTAAGCCAATTAACATATGTAAATACCTGCCAATTATTTACTAAACGTTTATCTAATATTAATTCTGTATCAGGCATATTTAATTTTAAATATATTTTAATTAACTTTTCTTTTATACTATTTATATCAATATCTTTTTGTGTATAATTATAGATAATTTTTCTTAAAAATTCAAAACCACATAAACTAGATTTTTTGTGTTTTTCTATCAGAAACTTAGAATTATTACTAGATAACAATTTTATAAATTGTTTTGTATAATTCTTTCCCGGAATTAAACACTCTATCATAGAATCATCTTTATAAGCGATTTCTCTTTCTTTTATACTATCATTTACTGTTGTTGAATATTTAATACCCTTGCCTGGATTTATTATATCATAAAGTTTTGTAGTTTTTATATATTTACTATCTTCTGTTAATTTTATGTTATCAAAGTATGTATCCATTAATATTTCTTCTAATAATATAATTTCATCGTCATTTACTTTATAATTAACATGATCAAATGATAAAAATTCTCTTGGCGTTAATAAATAATTTCTTATTTTGGAATACCTTACTATTTCATCTCCTAATTTATTAAAATACAATTCACTATTATTTGCTTCACTATATAAATTCCTTGTTGGTAAATTCAATATACAATTATGTTTTCGTAAAAAACTACAGTAGCTTTTGTTTTTACAATCACTTTTGTTTAATCCCAAACAAGTAATCATACTATCATAATCTTCAATAGTATCTAATTGAAAATCAACAAAGCTTACTACATTCTCTAACAGTTTATGTAATAATACTGTTATTTTATGCAATTTATCAATATATGTCAATGTTGGATTTTCTACAATATTTATAATTTCTAACTTTTTATTTGTATTTTTTTTATCACTTAACTTAATTTTTAATGTATTCCTGAATAAATTATAAAAATTATTTTCTAGTTCTAATGATTTTATAATTATTTCCCTTTCTTCATCTATTATCTTTGTACTTGATACATATTTATCTGTTGCCATTTCATTTTCTCCACTGTATGTATCTAATTCATCTATATCATCATTAAATTCACCTTTGGGTGTAGGAATAATAGGTATTATTTGATTAGTTATAGTTTTTATACCCACTATTTGGTTATCTGATATTATTTTTTGTCTTACATTACATGGTATATTTTTACTTGATTTATTGTATAATGTTGTTAAAAAATCTTTAGTTATCATATATTCATTTATTGGAATATTATCAGAAAATATAAACCCCTTATCCATAAGTAAACTAGATGGTCTACACGGAATAAAATTAGCAGTTTCTTGATTTACAGAAGCTACAACTCCTATTACTTTATTACTATAATTTACTACCTGATTTAATACTATATATTGCAGTGAATCTAGTCTATCTATTAACTCTCTTAATGATATATTTCTTTTATAATCATATGTTTTTAATGATTTTTTTGCTATACAATTTTTATCCATAATTTTTTTTATGTTTGAGACAATTGTAACTAAACTTGATTTATCTTTAAATTGATCGAAATCTGTTCTCTTAAAAAATTTTTTTACTTCAAAATCACTTGCTTCCCTACGAGCCCTGTCTTTTCTACCTACTGAACCTCGTTTATGGACCTTACACAATGGTTCGAAATAGTCGCCTTTTTGAAAAACAAGTAATGTTTTTTTATTTCTGTTAAAAAATTCATTAGAATAATGATTTGTAGGACAAATTATTTCTATTTTCTGTGTTTCGTTAGGGTCGTCTTGAGGATCTTTGAAAATTAACAAATTAAATCCTTTATCAAATAACACACCCCCTTCTTTTATTGGTTTTGTAATTAAATCCCAAATATATCTATAATCTATTTTTTCATTTTCATCATTTATGTAATTTTTAAAATTTTCGAAACTTTTTATTATTTTTGTTTTATACTCTATTTCAGTTAATTTCGAAATATATTTACTATCACTATATTTATCTACATTTACAACTAAATCCTCATTATAAAATAAATTAGGTAATATACCATTTTGAGCTATAACAAATTTATCAATTGTTAAATTTATAATAAATATTTCTTTCAATTCCTTGATTCCAATATCTTTTAATTCTGAAGGTAGTTTTACCATCTTTTCATAATAATTATAAACACTCGCTAATAATTCTAAAAAAGATTGGTTTTTGTTTTTCTTTACACCTAATCTTAATATACAATATGTTTGATTTTTCAATCTAGTATCTTGACCACTTTTTGTAGCATAACAAATACTATTGTTAAATCCTAGAAATTTTTGCAACTTTATATTTATATATCCAAATTGGTTTTTTCGTAATGGGAAAATATTTATAGGTGTTTTGTTAAATGTTTTTTCTAGTGTTGTCTTCTTTTGTTTTTTTATTATTGTATCTCCTTTTCTATGTTCCAAACAGTTATTATTACTTGGAGCTTCTTTAACTTGTAGATATTTGTCTCTAAAATTTGCAAATTCATCTGATTTTAATTTATCTATATCTATTTTTGTGTTACCATCACTATCCTTTATTAATAAATCTTTATGATAAGGAAATTCACTTCCTATTTTTTTAAACATAAAGGGTAATTTTTCATTTTCTTTCCAACCAAATAACTCAAAATCATCTTGTTTTTTGGTATCTCTTTCTCTTGCAATCTTTTTATCTTTAAATATTTGAGGAATATCTTCTTGTTTCTTAAACGGTGTTTGAAAACAACATGGTATACATAATCCATCTTTGTGTTTTTCAGTACCTTGAAATCCTGGATACATTGGTCTATACAATAGTTTTTTTACAAGAGCCTTCTTATCTCCAGATAAAGACGAAACACCACTTTGTTCTCTATGAAATCTTTCATCTGTAAATTCAACTATACGCCCATTTTTGGGTACCTTTTTTGCTTTTTCATCAATAAGTGCTTTCCATCCTCCACATTCACCATTATTTATTTGTTCTAATGTTAAACTTCTTTGTTTTCCTTGTTCATCACTTAAACACCAGAATCTTGGGCAAATATAATTGTATTTTTTACCATCTTTTGAATTAGGAGATCCATATCTAATAAATTCTCCATAAGAAGATGTGCCTTTTTCTGCATCTCGAATATCTATATATTCTTTTTCTTCATCTGTTATAGATATAGGTTGACGCCTATACTGATTAGGACAACCCTTTGTAAATGATTTATAACCAGGGGTATCTTTCTTCTGAAATAAAGTTTCATCGTTATTTCTTAACCTATTTGTAAATATACTTTTAGCTCCTGATAATTTAATGCCTGTTAAATCTTTTTTTATTTTGTCATCATCTTTGCCTCCACCTCCTAATGAATTATCTTCCATTGAATCTATATCATCTTCAATCTCAGACATACCATCATCTTCAATCTCAGATAAACCATCGATAGAAACAGATTCTGGAGTTTTTTCTATAGGAGACAAGTCTTTTTTACTTTTAGATTTTTTTGTTTTTGAATCATCTTCTACTGATAATTCATCTAATTCCTCTTCTCCAAATTCTATCTCATCATCACCAAATTCTATCCCATCATTATCTTCTTCTTCCTCTTCCTCTTCTTCATCTGTATCTTCTTCAATATCATCTAATTCATCTTCATCTGTATCCTCTTCTATATCTAACATATCATCCGGTTTTTGTCCAAATTTAACTGCTCCTCTTTTTTCTGTATCTGCTTGTATATCTTCAATTACATCAATCTCTCTTTGATTTTTAATGCTCTTTTTACATATTCTATCTATTTTTTCTTTTAACTCATCATCACCTTTTCTCAATACAATTTTAAATAATGAATCAATATATAAAATAATATAATCCAAATATTTAATATCATTGATATTTTCCATTTTAAAAACAGTAAAAGTTCCTTTTAGTGTTGAATTTGCTGAAATTTTTGTTGGAAATCCTGGGTTACTTTCTATTACTTTTTTACCTTCTCCAAATTTATCTATCATAACTTGAACTTCTTGTTGCCATTCTGCTACTAACTCTATAGCTCTTCCTTCATTTTGTATTTCATTAGGAAAATTATCTATTAACTCAGTTATCATATCCCTTCCCTCAATACCATTCTGCCGCATTGTTGTTATAAATGCTTTTATACTATCCATTACTTGAAAAACATTTACTCTTTTGTACATAAGTTCTATAATATCACTAGTGGATGATACATTTCCTTCTATTGTATTGAATAGTGTAGATATACATCCTATATATTTCTTCAAGTTAAATTTCTTATCATTTTTTAAATGTATTTCAAAATTCATACTATTTATTTCAACATTTTTCTCATGTAAATTATCAAAATTTATATAATTATATCCACTTTGTTTCAAATAATTTCTAATTTTGTTCAATACTGTTTTATTTATTGCATTTTTTACTATTTTTTCAACTTCTTGTTTTTCTAATAATTGATCTGTAGTTTCAAATTTAATTTCTATTGAACCATTTTCATAAAATTCACAATATATTTCAATTATACTTTTTTTATACTCATATTCAATATAAAATCCTATTGATTCTTTTCTGCTTAATACATTTGATATATTTGCTATTTTTGTTTTTCTATTATTATTTTCTATAAATAAAGCAGGAATTTTAATTCCTGAAATAGATATATTCTTATCAGTAAATAACCTATAAATATTCTCATATTGATATCCAGGATTATACTTTATCAAAGGAATCTCTTTTGTAGAATTAATTATCTTAAAAAGTATTTCTAATGGTAATTTTATAGGATTAGTAGGATATAATGTTATATAAATATAGGATATTCCTATTTTACTATATTTTATTTTTTCAGGTAATTTATTTTGAACATCATAAAAAATATCTATTTTCTTATTGATATTGTTATAATATTTATTAATTCTTGTTTTCTCTTCCTGATATAATCTAATTTTATTGTCTTCTAATTCAGTTTTACTTTTAATATTTTTGTACAAAGTTGGAAAATATAATTTAATAAAATATCTTTGATCTAATTCATTTGTTGCTGTATAATTTAATATATCATCAACTAATGATAAATAAATATTATTGTCTTTTAATGGAAAGTATTTAAATAATAAATAGGCATTTTGTGTTGTTATTATATTATCAGTTGTTCTTTTTAAAAAATCATCTAGTATTGTATTATTATACGGATTTGCAATGAATGGATAATTTTTTTTAATTATTAATTTCTGCCCTATACACTGTGTATACTGTAAATTATCATTCCAATCTATATTTAATTTGTTAAAGTCATTATATTCATATTTTTCTTGTTCTTGTAGTTCTGTAAAAAAACTGGAAAGTCTTTTGTTTATAATTGTATCTTTATTTGCAACAATATTTGACAAGAATTGTTTTAATCTATTATCCGTTAATTCTATGGTATCTTCTTGTGTTAAATTACTGAATACATTATCTGGATTTAATTTACTTTCTGTTATTGAAAACAAATACATCATGTTGGGGGTTGAGTTTTCAATATATTTGCACTCCTTAAATATTTTTTCCTTGATTCTTTGTATAGTATCATCTCCATGTATATATTCTGGAATAATATAGACTGGTATATTATGCTCTTCTATATTTTGTAATTCTTGCACCGAAAATGTTGAACCGTCACTTTTTACTTCTTCTACAGTCTTATCTTCGTGCCCTACAAAAACATATATATGAGATATCTGGTTATTAATTACTCTATTAACTTTATATATTTCTGACATCTATATAAATACAAGTTATATTTTTATTATATAAATATGAATATTGTTGTTGCTGCGTGTAAAAACAATGGAATTGGTATTAATAATAAGCTCCCTTGGATATTAAGAAATGATTTGAAATATTTTAAATTTTTAACCCAAAGTCATGGCAATAATGCTATCATAATGGGTAAAAATACTTGTTTCAGTTTGCCTAGAGCTCTTCCTAAAAGAGTTAATTATGTATTAAGTAATACTTTACAAAATCCAAAAACAGAGAGAGAACAATTTTTGTTAGATGGAGGATGTGGTGATTTTAGAATAGTGAAAAATGTGACTCATATTAGTAAAGAAAAATATGATAATTTATGGTTAATTGGTGGTGATCAAGTGTATAAAAGCTTAATAGATAGTGATATAGTAAATAGTATTTATTACACAGATATAGATGCGGATTTTAATTGTGATACATATTTTCCGCAAATACCTAGTAAATTTAAAGGTGTATTTGAATCTGAAAAATTCACTGAAAATGACATAAATTATAATATGAAAGTTTATGTCAAAGAAGGATTGAATACTGATACTTATATTAACAAGGCAAAAACAGCTTTACATTATACAAATACAACACATGGATAATTATCGTCTTTTCTTTCTAGATTTTCTCTTCTTGCTTCTTCTAGTTTTTCTTCTTCCACCCTTTTTACCACAAATATTTTTTGTCTTACCTAATCCATATTTTTTATCCATATAACGCATATCATGAGTAATTGTATTACATTCCTTTATTTTTTTATTTCTTCTATAAATTCTTAAAACATTGAATCTGCCTTTTTTTGCAATTGCTGCTTTTCTTGTTGTTCTTCCTTTCATTTCAGCTTCCATTTTTACACCTTCATGAATTGCTTTTTTTCTTTTACTGAAAGGTTCTTTTAATTTGTAACGATGTTTTTTATTTTTATAAGATACTTTTCTTAATCTGGGTAAAATAGTTCTTCTTTTTGTTTTTTTCTTTCTTTTTTTTCTACCTCCTTTTATACCACAATCACTTCCTGTGCATTTTTTTAACATCTTTCCTAATGGAGCCATCCATGTTCCTTCTGGTTTATAAGAATCTTCCCACTTTTTATTAATTTCTAATAAATTTGGAGAGAATCCAGTTCTTTGTGTAGCTTTCTTTGGCCTTCCTTTTCGCTTATATAATGACGGGTCCATATTGGTATCATATTGTATAAACTTAGGGTTTCCCATTTCATCTCTACATAAAGGACATGATTGTCCTCGTTTATTCATTTCATTAAAACAACTTTCACAAGCAAAATGTTTTCTTTCATTAAGACCTCTTTGCCTAGCCATCTCTCTATCCATAGGGTGACTTGTACTAAAATCGTGTAGATTTATTAATGGATTATTATCATCTGTTTCTTCAAAACATATTGAACAAGGGTCAGTCATTAACTTATAATATATAACGCTAAAATATATTATAAATCATAGTAAGGATTATCGGTAATATTCATACCGCAGTATGATTTGGGTTTTTTCTTATAGTCAACTGGTGTGTATATTCCCATTTTGACAGCATCTTTAAGTAAGAACTTAAAATTTTGCCAAAATTCTTTAGTATGACCAACACTTTCAGTCATTACATGTCCTAACTCATGTATAGCAACGAAAGTAAGTGTATTTTCATCTATTAATTTATTTCCATCTTTTTTTGTTGTTGTGCAAAAAGCTAATTTCTCTCCTTTATTTTCAGAATATGCTGTATATTGACTAGTAGGTAAAGTTTCGCTTATTTTTCTAGGATTAAACCTTTTTGCCATTCGTTGAACATTTTCTCTTGCAGGGTATTTCTTCTTCATATACTTAACTAATTCTTCTAATTTGTTAGTTACTCTTGCTAATAAATCAGCTACTAATTCTAGTTTTGGTGTTTCCCTTACACAATAAGTATGACCATCTTCATCACTTAGAATACATTTTAAATGAAACATTTCAGACTCAAAATAAATTTTAAGTGTAAACCCTATTATAAACAATATAACAAGATATCCAAATATATTTATATCTAATTTCATTTTATAATATAGTAGGAATAAAACTAATTCATATTAAATAATATATTATGAGTTAGTTAATTTATTGTGCTCCGCAACCAATTTCAAGAGGACGACGCTGCATATCCGAAGTGATAGTACTTTGATTCCAAGGACCAACAGCTAATTGAGGATTGGAAGGTTCACTACGAAGCTGAAGGTTAGCGTTTCTTAAACTTTGACCAACGGTGTTGATACCAATGTGCCACCCAGCCTTCAAGAGACTAACATTTTTAAGATCACCCGATCCCATTGGGTTCAACTTACTGAATTCGCTATTACTATCTTTTGGTAGCAATTCAGAAGGATCAACAACTTGTTGTTTTGCACAACTTGGTGGTAATCCATAAGTATCGGTTACTGCACCACTTGCTGCTGCATTACCGCCATTTTGTCCTAAAGGTTTGGAAGGAAGGAAGTTGTTTCCTCCAGCTGCGCACTGGATTTGGCTATCACTAGGTCCTGCATTAGGATCTCTGACTTGATCAACTGCCTTTGCTGCTTCACCAGCACCAGACATAGAACTTAAAGATGTATTAAATCCCTGAGAATAGTAATAAACGGCAGCAACGGCTACAATTGCTGCTAAAACCACAAATGTTTGGTTGCTTGCTAATTTCTTGAGAGACTTTGCAATGTTCATTATATATTAATCTAAACATAAAATTTTTTCGATATACCTTAGTTTTCGCTAAATAATTCTTCTTCTTCTTCTGATTCTTCATCACTTGAACTACTATCGATAACATCCAACATATATAATTCTTTAATTCTCTTGGCTTCCAAATATGCCTTAATTGCTTCATTTTTTGCTTTCTTTGCCTTTTCTCTAGCTTGTCTATAAATATCTAAATAAACTTCTGTTGGATTTTTTAATTTCATAGGTTCTTCTTCTGGGATGTCTAATTCTATTTCTTCTAAATCATTGTTTTTTTCTAAAGATTTTTCTTCTTCTTTTGGTTGAACAAATTCTTCTACTTTTTCTTGTTGTTCAACTTCTTCTGGTTGAAGAACTTCATTTTCCAAAACCTTTTCAATCTCTTCTGGTTCTTGGATTTCTTTATGTGTTGATGGTTCTTCTCTTTGTGTATCATCCGTATCTACTAAATTATCTAAAACTGCTTTATCTACTTGATTTTCAGTTAATTCATCTTCATCTTTATTATCTTCATTATTTTCTGTTTCTGTAGTTTCTTCTTCATTATTTTCTAAAACAAGTTTATTTTCGATGTTTTCTAATTTCTCTCCATTTTTTTTATTTGATTTTAATTTTATCAAACATTTATCAAAAATTGGTTTTTCATTTATAACCATTAGTTGTCTTAATCCTATTTCTAAATGAAAACTATTACTTGAAAACTTTAATCCAATTATTTCTAAAATACAGATAACATTTTTTGTATTGTCTACACCATTTACACCTAATTGATTTTCATCCGTATCAAAAATTTGCAACGAAGACTTATTCAATCCTTTCGTTTTGTGGACAAAACTTCTTAAAAGACAATAATCCTTTCTTGTTCTAATAGAATCATTCCAATTATATTCTATTTCATCTAAAGAAGGGCTTTCATGAAACCATTTTGAACTATTATTTAGAATGAGTTTACGAACAGTTGATTGTAAACTATCAAACCAATCTAAGAATTCTTCATGATCATTTGTTAACACTAAATCACAATAAATTTGTTTTGCTGTTTTATGTATACCATTTTTGGTCTTACATTTAGGCGATTGTATTAATAAAGGTCTATCATTGATTGATAAATTTGCACAATATGTTCCACCTTGCAAAGCTTTTGGTGTTTTTATTTTGATATTATCAAAAGGATAATTAGAATCTGGATTTAACATACTTTCCATTTGTTAAAAAATTAGAAAATTACCTTTAACTAGTTACGCACAGAATAATAAAAATATCTATAATCAATAATATGGATATAAAAGAGACAATACTAAATGAATGTCTAAATGTTTTACATAGAAAAGAAGTAAAAGATGAATTCAAAGAATTAATGCGTCCACTAATTGATATGTTGATAAAAGAAATATATCCTTACATCTTTCTATCAATCATATTCGTTTTTATTAGTTTTTTATTAATTTTAGGAATATTTATTTTATTGCTTAGAAGCAAGATATTTATACCTAAGAAAACATAATTTTCTTTTTATATAGTATAATGGCACGCCGTCATCGTAGTCGTAAAGCTAGTAGAAAATCTCGTAAATCTCGTAAATCTCGTAAAGGTGGTTCTCTTGTAGGTGCATTAAAGACTGCACTACTCCCATTTTTACTTTACAAAGCACAGAAAAAACAACAGAAACGCGTTTCTCGTGCAAAAACCAAGAAATACAAGAAGAGGGGTGGTAAGAGAAAGGGTCGCAAAAGTCGCCGTCGTTAAATAATATCCTATAAATGAATTAAAAACCTATTTATAAGATATATATATACAATGAGTTCAAATTTTCAGAAAAATATACAAAACTGGGTTGCTTTAGATAATCAAATTAAAACTTTAAATCAACAAGCTAAGGAATTACGTAATAATAGAAATGCATTAACTAATAATATTTTTACATATGCAGAATCAAATAATTTAGAAAATGCAGTAATCCAAATTAGTGATGGAAAGTTAAAATTTCAAAATGTAAAGCAAACTGCTCCCTTAACATTTAAATTAGTGAAAGAAGTGTTAGATGAATGTATAGACAATGAAGAACATGTTAATGCAATTATCAAAGCAATAAAAGATAAAAGAGAGAGCAAATATGTATACGATATCCGAAGAACATATTCATAAACAGTTTAAATAGTTAAAATATAATTATTTAAATGGATGAAAAACCAAATGCATGGATCAAAAATAAAGTCACGAATATTAAAGAAGAAGACAATGATAAATACAAACCGGATACTAGAATTGCAAAAATATTTGAGGCTAAAGAAGAATATGCTAGAAAAAGACGACATGAAAACTTTAAACAATGGTTGGGAAAATATAATGAAAAAAATATGCAGATAAAAGAAATGTTAAACCTTATGTGTAAAGAAGTATTTACAACCGCTGAAAAAAATGGTTTCACAATTTCAAATGAAAAAAGACTTAGAGATGAAATCGCTACTTTTGTATATAAAGAAGCTAGTTATCATGCCTAAGAGAACAACTATGAAAAATGAAGAATATAGTTCTGATGAAGAATTTGATCCAGAAAAATATCTAAGAAGTTTAGATTTAGAAGATTTTATGAATTGTGATGATACAAGAGAGATAATGATAAACGAACATCGTTTTAATTTTGAAAGAAAACTGCAATATAAACTTGCAGATATTTATTCTAATTTTAATTACAATTTTCGTGATGAAAATTTATTTGGAAAAGATTGGGATAATGAGTTAGGGGAACTGTTTTCAGAAATGATATTTAATTACATTTCTATAAATTATGATATTACTCTATTCCATGATTGCCCTCCGTTAGCAATAGAATTGTTAAGTAAAAAATACAAATAAATTATAATAAATATATATAATGGAAAAAAATGATTTTGCTTTATATAAAAAAGATGGTAAAATTTTAAGTATGGGATTTGAATTTAAAAACTTATTAGCTGCTAAAGGTTTACCTGCTATGATTGGTGGTGGTAGGGGAAAATTTCATAAAAGTGATTATGGTATTCCAGTCGGTTTAGCGTTATTAAATAGACAATTAGAACCCAATAATCATCCTATTCATAGAAGTAGAGAAGGAGGTGTCATAAAAGAAGAACTTTATAGAAAACTTTTACACTTAGGAGAACAAAGAAAATCATCCAAATCTAAAACCAAAAAAAATAAAAAAAAAAGAAAGAAGAAGACAAGAAAACTTAAATAGAATTGTTAATAATTATATAAATTACTAACAATGTCCAAAACTTGCAATATATGTTTAGAGAATGTATCGCGTCCCGCAAAATTAAATTTACATTGCGAATGTAAATATTATGTTCATTATAGTTGTTACAATAAGTGGTGGAAAATAAATAATAATTGTATAATTTGTCACGAAATATGTAGTAAACCTTTCAGATACAAGGATAGAAATAAAACACCTCCTAGAAAAAGAGAATTAGTCAGACGCATAAATGGAAGAAGACGGAGAATATATCCACCTGATACTAGATATATTCAAGATTATACAAACAGATTACCATTTGATAATGAAAACGAGTGTAAAACTATTTTTGCATCATTTGTATGTGCCTTTATTGGATATTTCATTATTAGATTTATATTTTATTCCAATTTTTATAATTAAATGGTGATACTAGAATACTATCCAAATTTTTCTTAAATTTTTTAACTAAATAATTTATCTTTCTATCTTCTTGAGTTATAGGTAAAGGCGATGCTTTTCTCATTAACTCTTGTTCTTCTTTTGAAATTCTTGGTTTATTCCCAAAACAATTTACTCCAAATCTTACATTTTTGTTTTTGATAAATCCTCCATTTATACCTGGTCTTCCACAATCATGTTTATGACCCTTTACTTTTTGTAATTTATTCCAAGTTGTTTTTTGTGTTGGAAATAATGCCATCTGCTTTGAAGACCATCCATAATTACACCACTCTGCACCGCTTTTATAAGCATCTTCGATTTGATTATATGTTGCTAGTTTTGAACCATATGCTTTACACAAAGCTTTTGCTTGATCAAATGTATATTCATTACCTGGAACATTAAATACTTCTCCACCGACGGATGTTAGATTACCTAATCCTAAATCTTTTTCTACTTCTTTTGCTAAATTCTTCCCTTTTTCTTCAAATCTTTTTTCTGGTCCAATCTTAATATCGACTTCCGGTTTTCCTTGAAATAAGTTTTTTACTGCTGTTTGAACATCTATTTTAAAAAAATATTGAATACCATTTATTAATACTAAAAATACAATTAATCCCCACATAACAATTTCGATAAATCTAATTCCTCCTGATTCCGTTTGTTGGGGATAATTTACGGTATATCCTAAATAACTAAATACTATAAAGTAAAAAATTATTATTAATGTCAAAGCTAATAGTACAAGTGGATTTGTTGTACTTAATGAAGTATTCATAGAATCGTATATGTGTGAAAATCCACTACTTGGAGATACATCAACTGAATTCATTATATATATATTGTATTACTTTTTTTGTTTTCTATAAAAGAAACAATATGCTAATGGGGATTTTAACTTTCCAACACTTACTTCATTACAATTAGTATCATTAAAATGATACCATTTACCGTTTGCATTTTTTACAAATGATGTATAATGTCCGCCTGCTGATCCACCACTATGATTACAAATACCATATAAATCATACTTGTATGAATCTTTATCATATCCTACTATATGAGAAGTCAAATCCAAATTATCCAACGGAAAATCAACCATTCTTTGATTTTTCCTATTATTATTTGAAAATCGTTTTAATGTTATTACTAATACTTCTGGCAAACTCCAAAATTTAATATTTTTTTCTGCCACTTCCTTTTTATTAGTTTTATCATTTAATATCATATTATCTCCTTCAAGTTTCTCAGTTGCAGTATATAACTCAATGCATTTTTCTAAAGTACATTCGTCTGCCATAGGCAATGTCAAATTAAAAAAGGGTTCTGGGGTTATATTCATATAATCACTCTCCAATGATGCTATTTTTGATACATGAATACCAAAAAACATATTCAAGAATTCTGAATATTCTTTTTTATACATATTTCGCATCATATTAAAACAAGTAAGAGCTAGTTTATCAGTCTGTGTTACTGCATTTCCTTGAATATTCATTTCTACTTCTCTACAAATTGAATTATGAAAACATTCTGTTACAAACTGTAAAAATTCTGTCAAATCATTTTGTGCCCAACCTGTAAATATTACTCTATCTTTAATACGAGCCACTTTTTGAACTGCTCCTACAAATCCTCCTGGAGATATAGTACAATTTTCACTCCATACCAATTTTCTTAAATTATCCCATTCACATAAAATTAATGATTCAGGAGTATCATTCAATCTATTTTTATATGTTTCTTTATCTAAAAAATTATTTAATTCATAAGTATGCGATAAACATTGTAAAGCACTGTTCATAAAACAAGTATTACCTAAATTTGCTAATCCAGTTTGACCTAAATCTTTATATTTAATAAAATCTTTTCTATCCTTCATAGTAGTAGTTGCATCATCTTTCTCCATACTAAGCATCTGTATGTTTAATTATATTTGAATATTTACATTTAAACACATTTAATAAATATATTATAAATGAGCTACCGGACTACCCCTTCTACTATAGAATTATTACTTATAGATTATATACATACTATTAGAGAGCAAAATACTCAACAAAGTAGACTCATAGGCGATTATCTACATAATACAGTCAGACAGAGTAACAATATAAGAAATTTATTAACAAGATGGCTTGACCATGTTGATTCTACTGAGAGAAACAATAGAACAGCTAATAATAATTTTTTTAATTTCAATACACCTTCCACTAGTTCTACTGGTTCTACTGGTTCTACTGGTTCAACTACACTTCATCCAAGAAATGTATTTAATAGATCATTTCAACAATCCCCCATTAATTCTACTTCAACTTTTCAACCAAGAAGAAATATTATTACAAGGAATAATAGAAGAATTAGACCTACAAGAATTAATACTAGAACAGGAAGAAGAAGAAATATATTAAATCAAATATTAGAAACTACTTTATATACACCTATTCAAAGAAGACCTGCAACTAATTCAGATATTTCTAGAAATGTTACTTTTCATATTTGGAGAGATATTTCCAATACAACGGATCAAACCTTCGATACCATTACACAAGAACATTTTCAACCGGATGATAGAGTTGCAAGTATAAGCTGTGGACATTTATTTATGGAGGATGCATTGATGACATATTTTACAGAATTTGACCATAGATGCCCTATATGTAGATACAGTATTAGTAGCCAAATTTTTCCACCTACTTCATATTCAGACGCTCTTTCAAGACCGCCACCTTTATTAAGACAAAATGCATTTGAAATATCATCACCATTTGACATATCTTATAATTTTCAAAATTTTCCACAATTAGACACATCAAGTAACTTAACTACTAGTAATTTGACTAACACACCTACATTTTCATTTGATTTGACCTCTGGAAATTTCGATAATGCTATTAATCAATTATCTAATGCAATGATTTCTTCTTTATCCAATGCATTAGCAAATCCAGACAATTCTGGTAATACTATATCAGCAGAATACTCGCTATTTGTTCCTACTTCAACACAATTAACTGATAATTCAACAAATACTGAAGATGCAGCAGTTGATACTGATACAGACGATGAAACATATTAAAGCTAATAAAATATATTTTTTATGAACTCTATTATAAAAAATATATGGTTTGTATCACATAAAACTGGTATGTATGTTACACCTTATTTATGGATATTATATCCAAATATAAAATGGTTGTATCTCATTATCATAATATCATGGAAATTAAACTATAATCGATGTTTGATCAGTCAACTTGAATACTATATATTTAATGAAACTTTTCAGGGAAAGGGAAAAAAATATTTTGTTACAAAATTACATCGATATATTTTGTATGTTAATTTTCTTATTTCATTACAAAGAATGAACTAATACTTCTTTGACCCTTCTTTGCATTTTCAGATTTTCTCAATGAATCATCAAATATTATCTTTTTAACCATCTTATCTCTTAATGCAGTTGTTTTATCTTCTATTTTCTTATCATTATCGTTATATTTTTCTTCAATTATTCGTAAATCTTTCTTATATTTTGCCAAATTAGTCTTTTTATTGAATTGACTCATTTGTTCTAATAATAAATTAAATATCTGTGTTACAGGTTTCATAATTTGATTTGTAATGTAAAATGAATAATCTGGTTTTAGTTTATTTGCTTTTATAAACTTAGGATTCTCCACTCTATCACCCTGCAATTTAACTTTTTCTTTTGTTTGAATATAAACAAATGGAATTCTAGATCCTACAGACGGTTTATTTCCAGGGTCTCTTTTTGCCATTCTCTCAGCTAATACTTTATGAGCAATAGAATCTGGATTTTTATAAAATCCATTTAATGATTTACTTATAATTAATTTTTCTAATCCTATTTTTTCATCTACCATATCTTGAATATATGATTTAACAAAATTTGCAGCAGTATCTGCCGATTTTCCGCTCATTAATAAATCAACTACTTGACCGTAACAATCTTTTACACACGGGGCATTATCTCGTCTTTTCAACACAATACCCATAGACTTCATTTTACATTTATTTGGATTCGTTTCATACAACATACCTACATATCTTTTCTTTGACAACAAAAGGAATGGCATAAATGTTTTCTCATATTCTAAATCGTGAGGATTTTTTAAGAACATTGTAGCTAATTCTCCTGCTTGTATTGCTAATTCAATTGTTATTTCCAACGCCTTTTTACCTAAAATTTTTGTACCATCTAATTCTTCTAGATTAAATGTAAAGAATACCGAATCCGTGTCCCCGTAAATATATTCTGACCTTGTTCTTACTTTCCCGTAATTTTTTGTATCTACAATTCTATTTTCATAACATTCTTCTACAATTCTCTTTGCATATAATAATAATTTTCGACCTGTTGCTGTAGTTGAAGCAGCAATATCTTTATCATAAAATGCACTCGTTTTTGCACCAGACTGACCATATAATGAATTTGCTACAACTTTTTTACTCAATTGTCTTTTATCAAATACATTCTTCATAAAATCATTATATGTGTCTTCTACATTATCTACATCATTTTTTTTTACTACAATTTTATCTCCCTTTTCAGGTATAATTGTATATTCTTCTTCTCCTTTATTCAATAATCCGCTATATGCTTCACCATTTTTTAATGTTACTGTTTTAAATTTAATTAATTTTCTTGTTGCCTTTCTAGAAGCTAACAGTTCTCGTAATACAGTAGGCATAATACCTTTTTTTTCTCCTTCAAACTGAACATATCTACACATCTTTCTACCACATTTAATCTTTTGAGCTGCTGCCTTTGGGTTCTTGCGCACATATTTATATGTATCATATTCAATATCTACATATTTATATAAACTATCTGTTTCTGGATCTATTATATTATCGTATTTGAATCTACCATTTTCATCACGCTCACCCCAAATCTTTATTAGGTCTCCCTCTAGATTATATTCTTTTGTCCATACTTTTGTATCATGTGATATATTTTCACTAATCATACAACTAGGATATAGTGATGAATAATCATTAACGGCAACTGGATTATCTCTATACAATCCTGTTTTGGGTTCTAAAACAATAGCACCTTCATAACCATCATTGCTCATTATCTTTGCCAAATCTGGCATAAATGTATTAATTTTTCTACATTCTTTTGCAATAAAACTCAATAATTTAATACCTTGTCCTCTCATTGCAATAAATTCAATTGGAACAGAACAAATTTTTGCCTGTTCTACCATTGCTGTGTAAATATCATTCTTGATCATAAGATTATGCACTAAGTTACAATCTTGAAAACAATATTTTGCTACAATAGCCTTTGATGATGGTCCTTCATTTGTTAACCGGAAAATATCCTGTGGAGTTACATCATCCTTTGCTAGACACCATCTAAATTTATGTCCTTTGTCAATATCTAATTGATAATTTATCTCAAAAGAACTTTTTTGCAAGTTACTTATTTTAAATTTTTTACCTTCTTTATATTTATCTGACGAATGTCCCAATATTTCAAATACAATATAATGACCGTTTTTTAATCCCATTAAATTTTTACTTGTTACACGAGTTTTCTTACCGATTACTTCATAATCTTTTACAATATCACCAATAAAATGAGATGCAACATAATCTAATTTATAAGCTGGTAGATTTTCATTTTTACGAAAATAATTGTATAAATCTATTTGAATTCTTCCCGGAATCTTTACATATTCTAACTCATATGTTCCACTTGCAACAGTTGTTGTGCTTTTTACAATCATATCTCTTGGTCTTTTTTCTGTTTTATTTCTACTCATTAATTTTAAGAAAGGATCTTTACAATCTAATTCATCCGCTCTATCTAACAAGAAGTGCCAATCAAAACCAAATGTATTATATCCTATAATAATATCAGGGTCCTCTTTTTTTATTAATTTTGCCCATTCCATTAAAACATTTCTTTCTTTTTTTTTCCAAACAATTTCACTATTTGGAACTTCAGGAGTATTATCACACCTGTTTAAAACTATCATATTATTATAATATGGTTCTTTTTCTCCTAATTTTAAGAATGTGCTTCCAATAAATGTACAATTATCTCCTTCTAATTTTGGTAAAATACCTGGAATTATTTTGTTTGAGCGAAAATATCCTCTTTTACCATTTTTACCCTTTAGCCAAGTTTCGTCGTGTTTTAATGCCGTATCTAATATATCTAATTTCTTTCCTGCATCAAATTTTGCAGATAAGCAATATATAATATCATTATTTTTGAATTCCCACGGAATATATAAATCCCAATCCTTATATGCTTTTCTTTCCTCATCATCCATATTTTCCCATTTATTTTTTTCAAACCACGTTCCATTGTCTAATTCTCTTCTTGCTAATAACTTTCCTAATTTATAATTCATTATTTTGGATACCATCTGCACCACATCTCTTTCACTAGGTTTTTGATTCCTATTTTGCAAGTACACCCTACTTATTCCATCCATCTTTTTGTATCTATATGCTGCCTTTATCAAATCTGTTAATAATTGTTTCTTTTCTTCTAGTTGCATTTTCTTGATTGATTTTTTATTTTTTGTCCAATATTGAATAATCTCTCCTATCATTTTTCTATATGATTTCTTTGCAACTGGAAAATCACCATGACTAGAAGATGCCTCAATATCCCAACTCATTACTTTCATTGGGGTTGCACTTTCCTTTTCAGGTATAGGAATAATATTGTCCCATGTTGTTTCATATTCATATCTACAATGGGTTTTCTTTTCCGTCAGTTTTATTTTTTTTATACACGTATTAAATGTTGCCCATCCAGATGGACTCATATCCTGAATATGAAAATATCGTAATAAAGGTGGAACTCTTCCTTCATACAATTTCACAAATATTTCTTCATATTCTAATCCTTTCTTTTTTAATGTTTTATTCTTAAAATTCTTTTTATTATTATACCATAAATTTCTTACTTTATTAAGAACTGGTTGATTTTTAAATCCTATTTCTAAGAATTTATAATCTTTAAAATTATCAAAACCATATAATTTCTTACCTTTTCGTAGTTTACAATATGTTACACTATTTTCATATCTTTCTCCTCCTGGATTCATTGCTAATTGATCAATTAACCATTGTTTGAAATTTCTAGCTTCTGTCTTTTTCCAATTATCTGGAACCAATACATAGAAGAATGGTTCAAATCCCTTTGCATAAATGCAATATGTTTTGCCTTTTTCATCCATTCCAAACATTTTTACTAGAAATTTATTATTATCTTGTCCTTCTTCGTCATTATAAGTATCATATGTTGTATTTTCTACTTGAAAATCAAATAACCTGAATTCGGGTTTTTTCTTTGTTGTCATATTTGATACTATAATATTATAATGAATATTTATTTCAATTTTGTTAGATTAAAATAAGTATTTTGTAAAAATTGAATATAAATTATTTAGAATTAAATAAATTATTTATATACAATGACTGATAGAGGAATACCTGCTGAACTCAAAACAGGATTTAATACTCTTGTTCCTGAAGACCCTACTGAAAATATTGCTTCCATTGTTTTAGTATTTATGGAAAATGCTATTAAATCCGCTGATATTTATGTTAAACACGCAAAGAGAAACAGTATAACAGCTGAAGATATAAAAAGAGGATTAATGTTAGAAACATTCTTTATTAAACAAAGACCTAACATGTTAGAACAATGTGAAGAAATGAAAAAAATTATTAAACGAATTCAAGAAGAAGATGATAGCGATGATGATACTGGGTTAGAACAATTATCAAATATTTATGCTGACGAAGAAGAAGAATTTAAGGAAAGTGAATGTCAATGTCCTATGTGCAACTGTATGAATACAATTTATACAAGATGGGAAGGTTTTACACCAGAATCAAGTATTGAAAGGGCTATGTTTAAACATATTAACGATATTAATTAATCGTATTTAACTCTTACCCATTTTGTTACCTGCCCCAAATATACAAAATCTGGAAATACTTTTTTATTATAACTGTCTGCCTCTTTACATACTTCGGTAACTTCTACTTCACGACCATCTGTCGTCAAGTATATATTGGTGCCGTGGCGTTCTGATTTACCATCACGGGACATCTTTCTTTCGAGGAGACTTTTCTTTTGCTCCTTAGAAAAGAATGCGTGACGTGTTTCTTGACAACTCATTATATTCAATCTATATAACTCTTATTTAAATAGATTATTTTTATTTCAATTTTATATACCTAACTCTACTAGACAAATCATTTAAAAACAAGATTATATTTTTTTTAAATGATTGCATATCCACAATCTATTGACTTTGATTTTTACCGAAGCTATCACCAAAATCCCATTAATAAAGCGATACATTTAGTATGTATTCCTATGCTATCGCTCTGTTTTCTTAATTTTGCAAGTATGACTGGAAGTGATAAATATTTACTTTATTTTTATAGTGCATATTATACATTTATCAATTTAAAGGTAGGCATAGTAATGACAACTTATTTATATTTGTTATTTAAATTAGCAAATCTTTGGAGAACAAATAATATTTATTGGAGAGAAAATTCTGTTTGTTTATTTATCTTTGCATGGATTTTTCAATTTTTTGGACATTTCATTGAGGGAAATAGACCAGCGTTACTTACAGGAATAACCCAAGCTTTTTTAGAAGCACCTTTATTCACTATGGAATATATTTATCCTTCATTATTGGATTCACTTTAGAGATATCATTCTAAAAAATCTTTCACGCATTGCACTTCTACCTCTTCGTTTATTTTTTGATGTCTTCTTCTTTCTTCTGCGTTTTCTTTTATTTTTCTTTTTTGTTTTACTTTTTCTGCATTTACCAAGCGACTTTTTAACAAACTTTGCTAAATCTTTAACTTCTCGTTTACCGTTATAATCTTTCTTTTTTTTACCGCCAACAAGAAATCTAATCATTGGATAACCATCTACTTGATTATCAACTCCTTGTAATTTTGATATCATTGGTTCAGGAACACTAACTAACATACCCTTTCCTGGCTGTTTCTTAATGATGTTTTCGACTCCAGGCATAACTCTACTATTTAAGTCTTTACAATGACCACACCAGTCAGCGTAAAATTTTGCAACAACCTTTTGATTTTTATTAGTTATTAAATCATTTATTTCATCTATATTAGAATCTGTAATTTCAACAATTCTCATTTAGTGTATGGAGAGAAATTTATTTATTCAAATATATATATACAATGAAAGTCAATTACAAATTAGTAATTATATCTATTGCATTTTTATTCGGACTTTATTTTTGTTTAAGATACAGGTCTAATGACTTATTAGAAAACTTTCAAGGATTGGGGCAATGTCCAGATATGTTAGTCAAAAAGGGAAAAGAGTTACATTTAATAAACACCCGAAGAGCTATGATTCCAGGAGTCAACCCTATTAAATTTAATAGTTTAGAAGATTATGCAGAATATGTGAAATGGAGTAAAAATGTTGGTATAAAATGCCCTGTATTGTATTATGAACAAACATACAATACACAAAATGAACGTGGATTTAGACTTTTAGACGATCCATTAAATCCTTCAGCAGGTTTACCAAGTAATCTTCCTGGACCACAAAAAGCACCGACACAACTTTTGACTGATTCAAGTCGGGATGACCCACCATTTAACCAAAACAATTATTCGGGATTTGACCCCAATAATCAATATATAGGTATCAAAACACCTTTAGATACTATTAATCTTCAAAGAAATAAAGGCAGCTTATCAGCTATGGATAATAATTGGGTAGGAGGAAAATGCACTCAAAAAGCTATTAATGCTGGAGAATTTGATGGTAGAATAAGAACCCCAAATGATAATTTTGGTTATACTTATCCTTCTCAACAAAATAATATAAATGTATCATCAAGGACTGAATCAAAAAATATTAATACTAATACAGAATTATCTACAGCTTCTCAAAAGCTCCCTCGTAAACAAGAATTATTAGGATCATCATTAAAAAACGATATACAACCTAAATTTGACGAAATTAAAAAATCAACTGAAGAAACAAATAATTATATGCAAAACAAAATAGATCCCAGAGCAGAAGAGAAGGCTATGGTGCGTAGGAAACGAGATGCGCGAGATGCTGCCGATCCCAGAGCAGAAGAGAAGGCTATGGTGCGTAGGAAACGAGATGCGCGAGATGCTGCCGATCCCAGAGCAGAAGAGAAGGCTATGGTGAAAGAAAGCCGCCGCCGAGCGGCCTACTGGCGGCGACGCCAGGCCGGTGCACGAGGTAGAGGTGGACCCAGAGGGCGAGGGCGAGGGCGAGGGCGAGGTGGAAGGGGTGGGGGTTCCGACGGACGCACTTCGGAACAGGGCATTGCCATTTTGAGAAAGCAGCAGAAGCGGCCGTGGTGGATGCGGGGCATGCCCTAAGGGGTTTTGAGTGTGCCAATAAGGTCTATAAAAACAAATTAAATAATATCTTTGTAAATTAAATATGTTGAAAGATATTATTCCTCCCCTCGCCGTAGGATTAACAGAAGTTTCTATCGGGCATCCTTTTGACACTGCAAAAGTATTGATTCAAAATAAAAAAAGTTGGTGGGGGTTGCCAATTAACAATTATTATAGAGGATGGAAGTTTCCTTTATGCTGTTCTTGTATGTTTAATTGCACAGTATTTCCTATGTATGAAAAAACAATACAATACACAAATAACTATTGGTTATCAGGATTGTTGTCAGGTGTTGTAGTAGCTCCAATGGTATTTGCATTAGATACTTTTAAAATTAAAAGACAAACAAATCAACCAATTTCATTATCAATATTAAAACCTATGCATGGGTTTTGGTCTACATATGCTCGCGAAACATTAGCAATGACTGTTTATTTTGGAACATATAATTCTTTAAAGAAAGAAGGATATAATCCTTTAATAGCAGGAGGTGCTGCTGGTCTTGCAAATTGGACATCAACTTATCCGATTGATGTTATTCACGCTCGTCAAATAGCACAACACATTTCATTAAAACAAGCCATAAAACAAGGAAAATTATGGAAGGGATTTTCTGTTTGTGCTGTAAGAGCAGTTATTGTAAATGCTTCCACATTTTCTGTTTACGAAAAAGTGAAAAAATTATGTCGCTAATGGATGTTCTTGAACAAATGTTATATATCCGTCGATTTCTGCATCTCTAGCACCATCAGTGCTTTCGTTTATTATCCATACACATGGTGTTCCTGTCACTCCAGCAAAAAAATTAAACCTTACAATATCTGCCATACTAGTTCCACCATCAACAAATTTCCATTCATTTGCTGGAAAAGTTATACGGATACCCCGATTAGAGTCGGTGATTGAAGTAGAAGATGGAAAACCGTAACTATCTGCGTTATTGGCATTGGGATTTCCTATTCTGTATACACTTTCCCATCCACTCTGTGATCTAACCTGAACATCTACATATGAATTTACTCCCCATTGAAAAAGGTTCCCCGTCATTGATCCGTGTCTAGGACAAAAAGGGGTATTTAGATATATACCTGTAATCCATATTTTTTTCATTAAATGTAAAAATGAAGAAATAGGTCTATCGCCTGACATATTACTTGATGATGTTGGCATTAATCCCAATCTAGCATAAGAGGCTGACGGACTGATTGGTGCAGTATAGGGAAAATAATCAAAACCAGAACCAGCTGGTATCGTTACAGACGACCCCTTACTAAATCCAGTCAAGCCTCCGTACGCAGAGTCTCCAGCTAAATCTCTTGAATATACATGCATATATTGTTCACTTGTTATAATTCTAGTAGTGATAGAGTTAGCTACAGTAGGTTTCCATATAAGCGCATCCATTTGTTGTGTTGCACTTGTAGAAATACCTATATTATTTGCTATACCTATAGAATGATTTGACAGTTGAGATACCATATTTGCTATTGTATCCCTAGGTAAGTTGAAGTTATCATTTACAGTTAATGTATCTGTTGTTAATGTATTTGTTATTATTGTTGAAATATTATTAAAAATTGGATTAGTTAAGCTTGCATTTAAAATTACATTCCCACTCATATCTAAATCCCCTTTCATATATACTTTATTTAATATCATATCTGATGTATATTGCATTACAGATTGTCCAGGATTCCCGGCCGATGCAATATGTTCTGCAAATCTAATTCCTGTAGAACTAGGGAAAAATAATGTAAAATTACTATAAGTTGAACCATTATATAACACATTTCCAGTGTCACCATATCCTGCTTGAGAATATCCTGAAGGGGTGTTATCGGGAAGTGGTGCACCACTTAAATCGCTTGTCCATCCAAAATAATTATTATTTTGGTACAATTTTACAGTTATTGCACTTTCAGTGTAGGTTGTTGAATATGTTGATTGTGTAATTTGTATTTGTAATATACCACCATCATAAATACTAGCATAACTCATTCTTGCACCACTAATATGTCGCGATGTACTTAGTCCATATGTTACATTTTTAACTACATCCAATGTCCCACCTTTTTTATAATGATGACTTGCTGCCAATTGTATTGTTTGATGACATCCTGAATTATTACAAGTTATTTCAAATAACCCATCTGCCCTTTGTGATTGATTTACCATATCCTGAAAACCTACCCTTGCTATAGTTATCCAATCTCCATTATTAGAACTCGCATCATTTGCTAAATTTTCAGTTGTAAAACTATATTCAGAATATCCATCTACTTTTAAGTTTCTATAAGGAGAGGAATTGGTTGTTTGATGTGTTCTTTTCGGTATTGTTGTATTATCGGGTAATTCAGCAACATTTAATGTTAAACTACTAAATGATAAATCATTTAAAATTGCCACTCCTGTATTAACAAAATTTCCGTTTGTTAAAGTATCTCCATTAATTGTTGTATCTCCATTAATTGTTGTATCTCCGTTAATTGTTGTTGCTGATACATCAAATATAATTTCATTTAATGCAGCATCTACCAAAAAAGCATTATTATTATCTATGGTATTAATAGCAAAATCTATATCTTGATATCCTGAACCTGCTTGTTGTGCATTTATTCTTACTTCTCCTGATGCAAATGTAGGAAATGAACCACCTGTTTCTGTCAATCCTTTTAGTCTTATAGCTCCTCCTACGGTTCCGGTTGTTGAGCCACCAATGTACCAATCATGTTGCGGTGTTGGTGTTCCAGCACACTGAATATCTATACCTCCTCCAACACCAGTACCTGATGTAAATCCATTATTCATTGATAATTTACCACGACCCGAATTAGTTGCTGCTATAGTAGTTGATAACCCGTTCTGGACTAATGCTTTAACTACAGTATCCCCTGTGTTAAGATTTTGAGCTACTACGACTGTTGCACTATTAGTATTTCCATCTAAATACATAGTGTGTCCTCCTGAACCGGTTCCAAAATCAATATGTAACTCATTTGTTGGGTCATCTGTGTAAATCTTATTATATCTAGTAGCACCTAAATATGTATTATCTGTTCTTTGGAATTTTATTTCTGGACCGCCAGAACCTACATTATTTATAATTATTCCTCCATTTACACTTCCACTAACATCTACTTGTAAATAAGCACAACTAATATCTTTTGCTCTTAAATGGTCATTTAATGTTGTTCTACCATCAACTGCTAAATCTCCATCAACCTTCAAATTACCTCTAATTCTTGCATTTGAAGAAATATCTACAGGATTAAGAAAGTTTTCAAATAAATTAGAATATGCATTAGGAGACAATGAAGAATCTATTTTTATATTACTTGTTATCGAATTTATAGAAAAAGGCGATGCTGGATAAACCGATTTCGTTGATAAATCTAATAAACTATTAGTTGATGCACCTAGAACTCTATTTCCCATAATCCATCCTCCTCCAGAATAAAGACCAGCACTGGTTAAATCTTGATCACCCATGCTATTTTTATACATTCTTATTTCACAGTTTTCCATTGGCGTTGGATATTGATTATCAAAACCTAATATTAAATAAACCTGTCTTGTTGTTGCTTCTTCTGCAATTACTAATTCAGAGATATGTGAATCGCTCGCATTGTAATTGTTAGACAACACTTTTATAAAAGACTTAGGCTCTGATAAAGCATAATACACTCCTGCTATGAAATGTATACTTTGTTTCGAATCTGTAATAGTTCCACCTCCAAGATTATTTGTAAATGTAAAATAAGCAGTAACACAATCTACCTGATTTCCAGTTCCTGGAGCAAATATACTCTGGTCAACAAATGCTATTTCATAGTAATCTACATTATTGGGAGTGCCAGTTGGTTGATAAATTTCTGGTATATCATTTTTAACAAGTATATTTGTATCTTTTATATTTAATTCGTCTCTTAATATTATGTTCATACCACTAATATCCACAAATTCACCCTTTTGTACTCTCGTATAACCATTAACAGTCAAATCTCCGTCTACTATAACATTATTTGTTGTAGATATATTTGTTGCAGACAAATCTGTCAATGTTGTTTTTTCATTAACCTTTAATTGAGCATCTATTAATGTATCTAATGTAGTAGCTTTACTACCACCCACATTTCCAGACGGATTAAAATCTAAATTTAATTGTGCCCCTGTTGCATTTAAATTTGGTATAGGAGTGCTTGTTAATTGCCACCAACCAACATTCGTTCCGTCGGTGCCTTTTCTTTTATTTTGATAAACTCTAATAAATAATCGAGTAGGGTTTGGATTGTATCCTCTTTGTATATATAAATTAGCTCCTTGGTAAAGATCGTTACCAGATACATCAATTCTTATACCTGTTATTTTGGGTCCTGAGTAAAAATGATTTGTTATAACATCAACAAAATTTCCTCTTGAATAACTAGACCCAGCTCTAAATATTATACTTTGTCTTAATCCACTTGTATCATCATCTAATATAAATAATCCATTTGCAAATTCTCCTGCTGGACCAGGATCTATTTTTGCTATACAAAACCATCCTGAAAAAACGCCACTTATATCTGAGTTATACTTTCTATAATCAACAAATCTAGTACCATCAATACTTTCTATTATACCATCTACAAATAAATCTCCTCCAATATTTGCATTACTATCTCCTTGAATATTTCCATCTACGGATAATGTTCCAGTAACACCTAGATTACTGCTTATATCTACATTTCCAGATATATATGAATTTCCTGAAATATCCAATTCATAATAAAGTCCATTCTGACTCGGATCAAAAGCATGATCCACTTGATAATCTGTTAGTATTGGATGTGTTGGATACCCTACAAATAAATTTTTTCGAATATATTCATATTGTGCTCTTAAAGTATCGTTACCACACAAATCTATTTGGGTTACTACTGCTGAGCCATCTAATATTACCATTCTTTCTATTTCCTCAGTCAATGTATTAATTCCACTTATATCACCTACTTGAACTTGTCCAGAAACATCTAAATTTGTAATTCCTCTTTTACCATTATAAACATACACCGATATCTTTGGCGCCCAATCTTTATCTTGAACAAGACCTACTTTTATGTCTTTTACTCCCTGTGCTTCTAAATTTGTTTGGGATTGATACATTTGTAAAAATCCTGTTCCAGCATCCATTACCCAATATAATGGAAAAGAATTAATATCTGTTTCTTGAAAATTAGGATTACCCGTCCCTGCCCCATTTCCACCTTGTATTCTATTATATTGTACAACTGGAGAATAAGTCGCGTTTGTATCATCATATTTAAAGGGTATTGAATGTTTTAACACTGATTCGAGATTAGTATACATAGGAGTACCATTATAATCTGTAAATGATCCCCAAACCTGTCCATTTGAATTTTGTTCGCATGGAACTAAAGATAATCTCTTATAAAACTTTAAATTTGTATCAGGATATATTTCTGCAAATGTTTTTCCATAATCAGGTCCTGGGCCTATATATGTGGATTCTTCTACAGTATTAGTTCCATAATTGCAAGATGAATCTAACCAATTACTTGATGCATCTAAATTATTAGTTCCCGATATTTTTATTGGTGCACTTGAGGGTATCTCTTCTATCATAACATCGTTGCTAAATATATTTGGAACGCTACGGAATTTTTCTACACTAAACTCATCATCTAATCTTGCAGCAGCAACACCAACAAATTGTTTGAATAATAATGCTGTTTGATAATCATTATCAATAAGAGACATATAAAATATAATAATAATTTATTATACTTTATTAAATTCATTTATATCAACAACCAATCTTTTGTTACAGTACCTGAAATTGCTGAAGAAACGGTGGACCCATTTCTATTATAAAATGCAACACGCACGGCGGATAAACTATTTGTACTCGAACTTCCATTTGGTATTAATATTCTAAAGTAAATATCATATCCAGCAGTTTTTGCTCCTGTTAGATCAAAAACCTTTACTCCTGTATTTGACCCTGATGTTGTATGAAGAGCTGCTTTATTTATGCAACCCATATTGTTTTCATTCATAATTGCTACACTTTGACCTGATGTATTTTCCATTTTATGCGTAGCTTTCCATCCTGTTCTGTCCTGGCTATATCCAGTAGTTACTGCAAATGTAGAAGTTGTTGAACCTTTATCTTCCATCATCCAAACTAATGGTTTTGATCCATTGGCTGCTTGTGTAGGAGTTATATCTGGCCATCTTGTATAAGTTGTAGTGCTATCCAATCTTAGTTCTAAACTACAACAAGGTTGTTGTGATGCTGAAAACCCTGTTGGTTTTTGTATTTTTACTACTAAAACTTTATATGGTCCTGTATCTATTGTAAAACTACTAGGACTACTATCATCATACCATTTTGTTACATCCGAACTACTATATGTGCTAGCTGTTGTCCCGATTGTTTCTCCAGTTGTGTTAAATGATGAATAATCAACTGCTAGAGCAGATGGTGTATGATTACCAAACCAATACTTTGATGTATAATTGATATAAGGATTTTCACTTGCAGTGCTCCATTGTCCGTGTTTAAATCCATCTTTTGCCCACATTAACTGTTTATTTGCAATTGTTCCTGACATTATAGTGCTGTGTGAAAAAGTGGTAGCAAAATTAGGACTTGTTCCTATCTCACAAAAAGGATATTCATCATAAGGAGTACTACCTATTTCTCCTACATTTTGAAATATTTTTGCTGTATTAAAAGTAAAATCCCAAAATAAAGTATAACTACCAGTAGGTCCTACTCCTTTTCCTTCAAATCTATTTTCTTTTGGAGTAGTATCATTTCCACATGCCGTATCTAAACTTCTTCTTGTCCCTGCTTCTAAATCGCTACCACCTCTATCACTTCTTAAAATATTATTATCATAATCTGCTTCTATATAAAACATTGGTGTTGTTTCATCAGGACTATAACCTGTATCCATCAAATCTCTGCTATAATTATTTCCTCCGAAAGATGTTGTTGTTGTCCCATTAAAATCAAAATCACTAGTTAATGTTTGTATTGGATTACTATTAGAATCTAATTTCGGAAAATCATTAGTGCCACTACCAGCACCAGACCATGGTTTATTTACTGTTTGATTGTTCCAATTTATATGACCTGAAACGCCAGTTGAATTTGTTCCTTTTACATATAATTTTAAATTTCCTAACAAATTATTATTTGTTGGCCACCAATTTAAATCTAGTCCTTCTAAACTTATTTGATAATCTATTATATCTATTGAAGAATCTGCCAACATTGGTAAACCAAAAAAGTTTTTTGTTGGGTTTGAATTTGTTGTAGCAGTTGACCCAAACTTAAATTTATTTGTTCTTCCACCACCTTCGTAAGTTCCAGTTCCATCATACCCATCATTCAATATAAAAAAAGTATTTCCTGAAAATTTTACTTCTATATCATTGGCTGGACGAAGAGCAGGATTAAATATTTTTGTCCATCCACCACTAGAGGTTGGATGTCTTACCCATACAGGATTACCAGACAATTCTTGATATATTACTACTTGATAACCTGTTGCACTTGGATTATTTGATACATCTGGATATGTTGTCAATTTAACATCTTTTATTTTTGGTGTTTGAAACTCTAATCCACAATAATATCCCCCTTCTCGTAAAGAATCACCTAAATCATAAACATTACTTACATCTGTAGTATTCCACTCTAAATATTGATTTGAAGGGTTTATCGCCTGTCCCCCTGCATCATATCCAAGTCCAGGTGAATTATTTACAGCTTGAAATCCTGTTTGGACACCACTTAAATCCAAATCTGTTGCATGTTTTGTTGTTGTACCATCTAAATAAATATTACTTCTCATTCTTATAATTTCGCCTCCACTTGTATCTATACCTAAAAGGTTATCTGGATTCGCTCTTAGTTTATACTTATAATCTGATTCTGCTTTTATTGTTACATTATCATCTAAAAATAACAAATTTGTTTTTATTGTTTTTGTAGAATTCCATGCTTGTATAGCTCCTGCTGCTACAAAATAATTTGATTGATTCCATGATGGGGTTGTTGTTGATGTCCAAGTTGTGCTTCCTGTTCCTGTTCCTGTTGGTGGGTCTAGGAAATTTGGTAAAGTGTCTCTATATCCGCTATTACTATTTGTATTAGTTGCTTGATTTCTTGTTGGATAAGTTGTAGTCCAAGTAGATAATCCAGTTATAACACTGTTCAAACTTGCATCTGTATAGTCAAGAAAGTTTGGATCATTACGACTAGGATCAAAATTATAACGCATACTATATCCATAAATTTCATATTTATGTTGTGGATAAACTATATTTCTCGAACGATTTACAACATCTGTCCAAGTATTTGGATTTGCATTTGGATTGGCTGTAGAAGGAAACCAATTTCCAGAATTATCAGTGTCTGGAAGATTTTTTGATATATCTATTAAAGTATTATATCCTCCTACTTGTTTAGATGTAGCTAATCTATGACCACTTAAATCATAACGATATCTTACTTTTGGAAAGAAAGGGTCAGTGGCATCTAATGATGAAAATGGTGTGAATAATTCTTTTTCTACAACAGGATTTGCACTAAAAGTGTCATTTCCATCGTTATCATTCTGACCATTAAATGTAAATTGATCATAAAATGTATTAGTTGCTGGTGTGGTAAATGTCAATGGAGCAGTAGGTGCTCCATAGTTACCTATTGCCATTCCACTTATATCTGGAATATAAACCCAATTCCAAGAAACATCTGTTGATGATAATTGATGAGATATATATGAAGGGTCTGTAATACTTGCTCTTGCTCTATTCATCATTGCTACTCTTAATTGGACTTTTTTACCATTTGTAGTTGTGCTTGTATTTGGACAATTTTGTGGTAAAGCAAATGCATAACCATTTTTATCTGTTACAGGAAATGTTGAACCAGAACCATTCCAATCGTTAAATATTACAGTTCCATGAGATAAATCTGTTACTGTTTGTCCTGACGTATAAGTATATATAAAAACTTGTTTTATAAATTTTGGTAAAAATTCAGCACCATTCCAGTATGACGATGGATTTCCCGACGCCAATGAAGCACTTTTTAAATTACTTTGAGGAACAGGAGTCCATTTTGTTCCACTAACTGGTGATCCTGATGTATCATATAACAAATATTCAACTTTTAATCCTTGAAAGTATGGTAAAAAATTATATTCGTCCCTATACTCTAATCCTATTGTATTTATATCTGATCGAGGACCATTCGTACCTATGAAATCAAATGCTACACGATATTGAGTTGGATTATTCCATGAAACATCTAACCTAGGAAAACTTAAAGTTGTTATCAAATCTATATGTTCATTTGTTACAGCTTTTGGCGGGTCAAAAAATAATATATTCCTCGAAACATCTTCAACATTCCCCGCCTTTAAGTCTACGTATAAATTATTTCCTGATATTTGTGAAAAACTTACATCAAAATTAGAATCATTAAAATATATACCAGATATATCACGAGCGGCATCTTCAGCAGGTGATGTAATTACAGAGAAGTTTCCATTATTGTCTACTTCATATCCTCCAGAATTTATTGTTCCACTACCGAAATCTATACCAATTATTTGTCCGTCAATTATAAGATTTCCAGATAATTCAATATTACCACCTATTTGTAAATTACCGGATATATCTCCATCTCCATCTACAACAATATTACCAGATATATCTGTATTTCCACCAACTTGTAAATTACCTGAAATATCCCCTTCTCCATCAATAGTTATGTTACCAGATACATCTGTATTTCCATCTACTTGTAAATTACCAGAAATATCAATAAATCCGTCAACTATAATATTACCGGATATATCCGTGTTTCCTCCAACTTGTAAATTTCCAGAAATATCTCCTGTCCCATCAATAGTTATGTTACCAGATACATCTGTGTTTCCGCTTACTTGTAAATTACCAGAAATATCTCCATCTCCATCTACAACAATATTACCAGATACATCAGTATTCCCACCTACTTGTAAATTACCAGAAATATCTCCTGCCCCATCAATAATTATGTTGCCAGATACATCTGTGTTTCCGCCTACTTGTAAATTACCAGATATATCGCCATCACCATCTACAGAAATATTACCAGATACATCCAAGTCTCCTCCAATAATCAATCCACTTGATATATCTAAAATGCCATCGACTGTTAGATTACCAGATACATCAGTGTTTCCACCTACTTGCAAGTTACCAGAAATATCTCCACTACCATCAATGGTTATGTTACCAGATATATCTGTATTTCCACCTACTTGTAAATTACCTGATATATCACCTGTTCCATCAATGGTTATGTTACCAGAAACATCTGTATTACCTCCTACTTGTAAATTACCCGATATATCACCTGTTCCATCAATTGTTATGTTACCTGATACATCAGTATTTCCACCTACTTGTAAGTTACCAGATATATCAGCACCACCATCTATTATTATAGTCCCAGAAATATCTGTATCTCCTCCTATAGATATGTTATTAGAAATATCAATATTTCCATCTATTGTAACATTACCTGATACATCTGTATTCCCTCCTACTTGTAAATTATTAGATACATCTATATTACCCGATACATCCAAATCATTTGATATATATGCGCTTCCAGAAACATCAAATTCATAATATTTAGAATTATGACTAGGGTCAAATGCATGATCTACTTGATTTCCTGTTATCACCGGATGTGCAGGATAACCTATAAATAAATTTTTACGAATATATTCATATTGTGCTCGTATAGTATCATTACCCGATAAATCAATTATTGGGTTTGCAGAACCATCTGGTAATACCATTCTTTCAATATCGATTAGTCTTGCATTTTCTCCACTGATATCAGCTACTTGCTGTTGCCCTGAAATATCTAAATTTGTAATTCCTGTTTTACCATTATAAACATAGCAAGAAATAACTGGTGCCCACTCTTTGTCTTGAACACTACTTAATTTTATATCTTTTACTCCAGCGCTTTGTAAATTTGATGTTGTATTATAAAATTGTAAAAATCCTGTTCCTGCATCCATTACCCAATACAAAGGGGATGCATTTATATTGCCTATTTGAAAATTAGGATTACCCGTCCCCGCACCATTTCCACTTTGTATTTTATTGTATCTTACTACTGGTAAATAAGTTGCGGTTACATCATCATATTTAAAGGGTATTGTATGTTTTAAAACGGATTGATTATTAGTATTATAATCTGTAAATGACCCCCAAACTCGTCCTTGCCCATTTACATCATCACAAGGAACTAATGATAATCTCTTATAAAACTTTAAATTTGTATCAGGATATATTTCTGCAAATGTTTTTCCATAATCAGGTCCTGAACCTATATATGTGGATTCTTCTACAGTATTGGTTGCATAATTGCAAGATGAATCCAACCAATTACTTGATACATCTAAATTATTAGGACCTGATATTTTTATTGGTGCTGAATTGGGTATTTCTTCTATCATAACATCGCTACTAAATATATTTGGCACGCTTTTGAATTTTTCGACACTAAATTCATCGTCTAATCTTGAAGCAGCAACACCAACAAATTGTTTAAATAATAGACTTGTTTGATAATCATTGTCTACCACGAACGACATATAAAATATAATAATAATTTAATATATTTTATATAAATGCATTACTGTTTATTATTGAGACCAATCTTTTATTACAGTCTGTCCAGTAATTGCAGAAGATACTGTTTGTCCTGATCGATTATAAAAAGCTACTCTTATTGCTGACAAATTATTACTAGTAGATGTATTTGAATTTGGTATTAAAATTCTGAAATATATATCATATGCTACAGTTTTTCCTCCTGTCAAATCGAATACTTTGACTCCTTGATTATCCCCTGCGGATGTGTGTAAAGCTGTTGTATTTGTACATCCCATATTATTTTCATTCATAATTGATGACCCTTGGCCAGCAGTGTCTTCTCTTTTATGTGTAGCCTTCCAGCCAGTTCTAGCTGAATTATAGGTGGATGATACTGCAAATGTAGTTACTGTCGAGCCCTGATCTTCTAACATCCAAACTAATGGTTTTGATCCATTGTCTGCTTGTGTAGGAGTTATATCTGGCCATCTTACATAAGCTCCAGGGGTTCCCAATTTTAGTTCTAAACTACAACAAGGTTGTTGGGATGTATTAAATCCAGATGGTTTTTGTATTTTTACAACCAAAACCTTATATGGTCCTGTATCTATTGTAAAACTACTAGGATTGCTATTATCATACCATGGAGTCAGGTCTGCTGCGTCATATGTTCTAGCTATTGTTCCTATAGTTTCTCCAGTTGTGTTAAATGATGAATAATCAACTGCTAGTGCAGACGGTGTATGATGACCAAACCAATACTTTGATGTATAATCTATATAAGGATTTTCACTCGAAGTACTCCATTGTCCGTGTTTAAATCCATCTTTTGCCCACATCAACTGTTTTTGAGCAGTTACACCGCTCATTATAGTGCTGTGTGAAAATGTAGTAGCAAAATTAGGAGTTGTTCCTATCTCACAAAAAGGATATTGATTATAAGGAGCATTTGATGACAGATCTCCTACATTTTGAAAAGTTACTGATGTATCAAATGTATAATCCCAAAATAAGGTATAACTACCAGTTGGTCCTACTCCTCTACCTGCAAATCTATTTATGGGTTGTGTTGTATTGTCTGTTACACATGCAGAATCTAAACTTCTTCTTGTTCCTAATTCTAAATTGCTACCACCTCTATTACTTCTTAAAATATTATTATCATAATCCGCCTCTATAAAAAATAATGGTGTCGTTGTGGATGGTGTATATCCAGTGTCCATCAAATTTCTACTATATGTATGAGTTTCAAAAGAGGTTGATGTTGTACCATCAAAATCAAAATTACCTGCAACTGTTTGAATAGGATATGAAGATGATGGTAGTCTAGGAAAAGAACCTGCACCTGAAGCTGCATCAGTCCAGGGATAATTATCATTTTGGGTTTTCCAATTTATAAACCCTGATGAACTAGGTGCAGAACCTGATGTTGTTCCTTTTAAGTATAATTTTACATTGCCAAGTAAGTTGTTATTTCTGGGCCACCAAGTAAGATCTAATTTTTCGAAACTTATTTGATAATCTATTATATCTATTGAAGAATCCGCTAACATTGGCAAACCAAAAAAGTTTTTTGTTGGGTTTGAATTTGTTGTAGCAGTTGCCCCAAATTTAAATTTATTTGTTCTTCCACCGCCTTCGTAAGTTCCAGTTCCATCATACCCATCGTTCATTGTAAATACTGTATTTCCTGCAAATTTTATTTCTAAATCTTCATTTGGTCTTGTTGCTGGACTAAAAGTCTTTTTCCATCCACCTGTTGTTGAAGGATATCTTACCCATCCAGAATTACCAGACAATTCTTGATATATTATTACTCTATATCCATTCATTCCAGTACCATTATTTGATATATCTGGATATGTTACTAAATTTATATTTTTTATTTTTGGCTCTTTAAAAGTTGTACCAGAAAAATATCCTCCTTCTACATCTACAATTCCCAAATCATATACATTACTAATATCTGTTGTTTTCCATTCTAAATATTGATTTGAAGGATTTGTTGCTGCTCCACTTGCATCATATCCGTCTGCGTTTATATCTGTCCCTTGAAATCCTCTTTGAACGCCACTTAAATCTAAATCGGTTGTGTGAGAAGTAGTTGTCCCTGCTATAATAATATTACTATTCATCCTGATTATCTCATTACCACTAGTATCTATACCTAAAAAGTCATTTGAATTTGCTCTTATATTATATCTATATGTAGAATTACTACAATCTATTGTTGTTGCTGGATATGATGGATCTCCCCCATCATTCAAAAATAAAAGACCTACTCTTATTGTGTTTGTCGATAAAAATGCTCCAATACCACCTAATGAAACACGATATATATTTTGGGTCCATCCTGTACTAGTTCTCTCTGTAAAGTAAGTATTGTCTGTTGAATCTTGTAAAGTTTCTCTAAAACCACCATTACTATTTGTATTTGTTACATTATTTATTATAGGTACAGGTGTTTGCCATTCATTAATTGATGATATAATAGTATTTAAACTTGCATCTCTATAATTATCAAATGTTCCGTCATTACGACTAGGATCTAAATTGTAACGCATACTGTATCCGTATATATCATAATTATGTTCTGGATAAACTATTCCTCCTTTAACAAGTGTTTCTGACCAAGTGTTGGGATTTGTATTTGGATATGTAGATGAAGGATACCAATTTGCCGAAACATCTGTAGGAGGAAGATTTCTTGATATATCTATCAATAGGGTATTTCCTCCCACTTGTTTAGAAGTAGAAAGTCTATGACCACTTAAATCATATCGATATCTTACCTTAGGTAATGATAAATTACTCGCAGATAATACTGAAAATCGTGTATTCAAAGAAGTCTCCACAACTGCATTTACAGAATCCGCATCACCTGGTAATGTCCCGTTACCTGAATTGTCATTTTGACCATTGAGTGTAAATTGATCATAAGATAAATTACCTCCAGATGGGATTGTAAATGTTAATGGAGCTGTTGGAGCTCCATAAACTCCTATCGCCATTCCACTTGGGTCTGGTAAGTAAACCCAATTCCAAGAAACATCTGTTGCTGGGGATACTTGATGAGACACATATGAAGGGTCATAAATACTTGCTCTGGCTCTATTTACCATTGCTATTCTTAATTGAATTTTTTTACCACCAGTTGGAACACTGGGACTTGTATTTGGACAAAATTGCGGTAATGAAAATGCATACCCATTCTTATCTCCTGCTGGAAAACGCGTATTTCCACTCCAATTTGGGAAAAATACAATACCAAATTGTAAATCGGTATAATTACTAATTGTTCCTGTAGTATAACTATATACAAACATTTGATCAATAAATTTTGGTAAAAATCCTACACCGTTCCAATATACAACATTACCACTACTACTAGATGGTCTAGCTTGAAGTGCAGCTTGTGGAACATCTGTCCAAGGCATTCCACTAACTGGAGTATTTCCATCATAACAAAGATATTGTATTTTTAGTCCTTGAAAATAAGGTAAAAAATTATAATCATCTCTAGTATTAACGCCTCCTATAGATGTTGTATCTTCTTCTGGACCAATCCCTCCCAAAAAATCAAATCCTACTCTATATTGTAATGGATTATTCCAAGATAAATCCAATCTAGGATATGCCAAACCTGTGTCTAATTTAATATCCTCTTCTGTAATTGGTTTTGGAGGAGCAAAAAAATAATCTTGTATACGATTCGATATATCAATTATATCTTGATTTCCTCCTCCTGGTTTTAAATCTACATATAATTTAGGATTTCCAGATTGAGGATTAAAACTTACATCAAATACAGATGTGTCAAAATAAATTCCATGAATATCTCTATTTGTTTGGTCTGTTGGTGTAGTTGTTATTGTAAAATTTCCATTAGCATCTTCACTATATGTACCACCATTCAGTGTTGTTCCTCCACCTCCACCTCCGCCTGTAAAATTATTTGAAAAATCTACAAATGTATCCCATCTTACTGCTGCTGATGAAGGATCCTGATACCTATTTGCCCCATCACTTCTATTTGGTTTTGGAGGAGGGTTTATTAATCCATAAATATTATCTTTTGTTATGAGTAACCCATTTGTATTAGACATAATATATACTAAATTTATATATTATATTTGGTAATATTATTCTATTAGATTGTATAGTCGTTTAATAGATCAAGACTTTGTTTCCACTCTTTTGCCATTTTCAAGTTTGCTTCACGACCACCATTATCTTTGGCAAGAACTGCCTGTTGTACCACGCTCCGGACCACAGTATCGAATGCTATTTTCGTATTCTCAATTAAATCTTCATATTCTGGTAAATCATTTATGCGATTGATTCTATCCTTTAAATCGTCTACAAATTTGAGGTCACCCAGCTCTTTGTTTTTTTTTTCAATGGTTTTCATGACTCTTTTTTCGTCTTTGTCGCTAAATCCTTCACGAATGAAATTATTTTCATATCCTAAACTAGCCAAGCCTTCTCCACTGACTTTCAAAATACCATATGTGAAGTAAATTGCTATCAATATTAATGCACAATAGCCTAAATATAATACCATCTTTTCTTTATCCATTATATATAATTTGATATATTTAATTTGTATCAATTACAATTACATTTGATTTTTGATATAGTAAATATTGAACTATATTTCTAATACTTGTCTTAGAAATTCTTCTTGTAATACCTGAATCTGTTACATACGATAATTCATCTAAGCATTTTTGGTTTATATCTAAATCACATAATAAATTATATAATGACCCATATTTATTCATTATTACTTGAGATGTATGTGCACTTACTCCTGGAATTTGACTTAATATAATTTCTCCTATATTTTCAGGAGTAATATTGTCCTTTTTAACCTTTTTTACAACTTCACAGTATTTCTTTGGAATTTTCTCTCCAGATTCATAATATGAAACCTTCTTTTTCTCACGATTTAATTTATCACACATTCTTAAAACATATTCTGCTGTCTCAGTAATATCGTGTGTTTTTATAACAGAAAATCCTTTATAATAATTTAAACTAAAAATTGCGGAATAAAGTGTATTCGCTTGAACTTTATACCTGTTAGTCCATGTAGACAGATTTCCTTCAATTAAATAAACAATATTATGATTATGAACTGGATTATTTGTTAATCTGTGTGATTGTTCTACATATCTACCATCTTTGATAGACGAAGCAAGATCATTTAAAGATTTTCTCTCCACAATTATTTTTTCATTACCCTTTTCATCACAAATAATTACATCCCCTAATGGTAATGTCTCTACTTCTATATTAATCTTCTTGAAATTAAATTGAATAATATAAGCTTCTAATAACTTAATTAATCTTTTTTCTCTAACATCAACTTTCAACTTCATTTAACTTAATAAGTATTTACTCTTTTAAATGACTTATTAAATCAACTTATTTAAAATTGATATTAATTTAAATTATTATTTTATATTAATATAATGTCAAAAACAATAAGGAAAAAAAGAAAAAACATAAGTGGTACATTAAAAAGAGATGTATGGTTAAAATATATAGGAGATAAAGCGAGGTCAAAATGCTTTTGTTGTAGAAAAAATATAATTTTCCTTTGTTCAGGACTTCATAATACCTGGCAAGCTGGTCATATTATATCTCATAATAATGGGGGTAAGGCCGAAATAAATAATTTACATCCAATTTGCAAACAATGTAATAATGCTATGGATGATGAAAACTGGGATGATTATGTTAATAGGCATAAAAATTTATACCATTCATTTCCATATTTATTAGAGAATTATTATAGTAATTTTGAAAAAGGTATAACATGGTGGCAAAGTTTATATAGAATGCATTTATTAAGAATTAAAAGTATCTAAATAATATCCTATTCCATTAGAATCATTTTTGAAAACATATCCTTCTTTTGCACCAATAAACGATTCACTTGGAATAAATTGTTCTAGTTGATGATTTTCCATAGGTTCTTCTATATTTTTTTGCGATTTTTGCATATAAAAATATATACCTACTAATACAGCAATAGCTATTAACATTTTGATTATCATATACTCAATCATGTTATTAAATACTTAAATATAGAACTAATTAATAGATATTTAAAACTAATATAAACAAAACAACCTATAATAATTAAATGGATACTAAAACACTCCTACAAGATGGTGACATTCAAACCGAACAAGGTGAATTGATTTTTGATCCTTATAATTCTAATAATCATGAAATAACAGAAAATGAGGTATGCGATATTTTGAAAAAATATGGCGTACCGGATAAAGTTCATAATATAAATCTTTATAAAAGAGCATTTGTTCACAAGTCATATTGTAAAAGACCTAAACTAGAAAACGAAGAAAATGGAGTAATTATTACAGATAGACCCAACGATTGTATGACTTTAAAATCAAAATCTAATGAACGATTAGAATTCTTAGGAGATGGTGTTTTAGAATGTATTACAAAATATTATTTATATAGAAGGTTTCCTAAGGAAAACGAAGGTTTTATGACAGAGAAAAAGATTGCTCTAGTAAAAAATGAACATATTGGAAAATTAGCATATGAAATGGGACTTAATAAATGGTATATTATGTCAAAAAATGCAGAAGAAAAGAAGACAAGAACAAATTTGAAAAAATTAGGATGTTTATTTGAAGCCTTTTTAGGAGCATTATTTTTAGATTTCAATAAAATTGATATTAATGACGAAGGACATTGGTTCAAAAATGTATTTGTTACAGGACCAGGATTTCAAATAGCACAAATTTTTGTAGAAAAAATATTTGAAAATCATGTTGATTGGATGAAATTAATTCAAAATGATGATAATTACAAAAATATTTTACAAGTTATATTACAAAAAGCATTTCAGGTTACTCCAGTATATAGAGAGATTACAGAATGGGACGACGAAACAGGATATCATATGGGAGTTTATTTATGTTTAAATATCAAAAAACATCAATTTACTCCTCAAGACGAAAATATTAAAGGTATTGAATTTTGGGGATCATTTGAAAATTTAAAGGACGCTTGGAAATATAGAGATGAAAAATGGGATAATGGTCTAGTTATATTTCTAAGTGAAAGTAAACATAAAATTAAAAAGAAAGCAGAACAAGCTGCATGCAAGATGGCAATTGACAGTTTAAAGTAATTATTTATGTTTCTGTTTTTCTTCTTTATATTCTTGTTTTTTCCCTTCAATCTCTTTCGATACTTCTGTTTCTACTTCAATAACACTTATTCTATGTTTTATACTGTTAGGAGAATCTACAGGCATAGGAGAATAATCTTTTTTTCTTAAAATATCAGGAGTTTTTACATTTTTTTTTGATTTTGGTGAATTTAAATCTATTTGCAATCTAAATTTGTTTTTCATTTATTTAATAATTTGATTTATTTTTTAATACATTAAATTATTAAAACATAAAACTTTTTTATACTTATTCTTTATAGATGTCTGAGTTACTTTTAGAAAAATTAAGTAGAAAAACAACAAAAGACAAAATGAAACCTGTAAAAATCAAGTTAGATAAAGGACAAGTTGCTGTTCAGGTTAAACTAGTTAGATCTCGCGAAGATTATGATATTAATTCATTTCGCAAAAAATTATTAAAACGAGGATTACAAGCTCCCAAAATTCCAACAGAACAAATTGAAGTAGTTGAAGAAAAACGAGATGTTGTAGAAAACCCCAAAAAAATTAAAAAAATAGGTAAAACAAAGTTGCCAGGAAAAAAAATTAACAAATCTAAAATCAAAAAGAAAAGAGTTACTAGACCAGTAGAAGAAATAGTTCTTGATATTCCTGCGACTCTTGTTCAAATAGATGATAGACAAATTGGTGATAGAATCAAAGAAAGAGAACCTAGTGTAAATATCAAAGCAAATGCATATTATATGAATGACCGCGAATATTTTATTAATTTTATAAATTCATTATTCAATAAATATAGTAAAAAACTTAAAAGTCAGGATGAAGGCGATATTACTTGTGAAACATTGAACAAAAGTAAATCAAAAGATTTTTCATTGATGATTCATCAGCAAATAGTCAGAGATTATATTAATGTATACACACCATACAGAGGTTTATTATTATATCACGGATTAGGTGCGGGTAAAACTTGTGCATCCATAGGAATAGCGGAAGGTTTAAAAAATACAAATCAAGTAATTATAATGACACCTGCTTCATTAAGAATGAATTATATCAGTGAATTAAAACATTGTGGAGACCCTATTTATAAAATTAATCAATATTGGGAGAAAATACAAACAACAGGAAACCCACATATTGAAAAGGCATTATCTGAAGTATTAAATATTCCTGTTGCTTACATAAGAAAACAAGGCTGGGCGTGGATGGTTGATATAAAAAAAGATAGTAACTTTGACAAATTAAATCCAGAAGACCAAAAATCTATAGATAATCAAATAAATGAAATGATACAAAAAAAATATAAATTTATCAATTATAATGGTATGAGAGATGAACATCTTGATAGATTAATTACAGAATCTGAACAATTACAAGGAACTAGTAATCCTTTTGATCATAAAGTAATAATAATAGACGAAGCACATAATTTTGTTAGTAGAATTGTCAATAAAATAAAATCAAAAAAAACATCATTATCTACTAATTTATACGAATTAATATTAAGTGCTACTGATTGTAGGGTTGTATTTTTAACAGGAACACCTATGATAAATTACCCAAATGAAATTGGTGTTTTATTTAACATGCTTAGAGGTTATATTAAAACTTTCTATATAAAAATTAACACAGCTGAAACTACACAACCTATTAATCAAAAATATATGTTAGACGTTTTTAAAAACGAAAAACTTGTTGATTATATAGAATATATTGCATCTAAAAACACATTGGTTATTACAAGGAATCCATTTGGATTTACAAATAAAGCAAAACGACAAAAAGGTAAGGTTATTTATGCAGGTGTAGGTAGAAGCAAGGGAGGATTATTAGATGATAATAAGTTTGTTAGATTTGTTACTAGTGCTTTAAAAAAACATAATATTTCAGTTTCTCCCCAACAAATACAGGTTGAAAATCATAAAGCTTTGCCTGATTTACTAGATACATTCAAAGATTTATTTATAGATAATACTACTGGAGAAATGAAACAAGAAAATTTGTTTAAGCGTAGAATATTAGGATTAACATCTTATTTTAGAAGTGCATCAGAATCTCTTTTACCAAAATATAATGATTCCCCACAATACTACCATATTGAAAAAATTCCTATGAGTGCTCATCAAATTGGTATATATGAAAAAGCTAGGGCAGCAGAAAGAAAAGAAGAAGATAGAAATGCTAGAAAAAAAGCTAAACAAAAAGAAGGAGTTTATGCAGAGACAACATCTACTTATAGAATATTTTCTAGAGCATTTTGTAATTTTGTTTTTCCAAATGAAATAGTTAAAACAGCAGACGGAGTTGATGTTTTATTAAATAGACCTATGCCAAAATCCGGAGATACATTAGATCAAACAATATCTACAAAATTAACTACTACGGAAGGAAAAACTGATAATACCAAAGAAATGTTGGACGAAGATATAATGGACGCTGTAGAAATACAAGATAAATTAGAAAATCAAGACGGATTGTATACAAATGATGATGTACAGGATATTGAAAAACAAGTTCGAGAACAAACGGATGTCAATTATAAAGATAGAATTGAACAATCACTAGATTTACTTGTTCAAAATGGGGATAAATATTTAAGTCCTACAGGACTTACAGAATATAGTCCTAAATTTAAAAGAGTATTAGAAAATATCAAAAATACTGCTAGCTCAACAGGAAATAGTGATGGACTTCACTTAATTTATTCTCAATTTAGAACAATTGAAGGAATAGGTATTTTATCATTGATATTAGAGCAAAATGGATTTGCAAGATTCAAAATTTCAAAAAAAACAGGAGTTTGGGCATTAGATATTCCTGATGAAAATAGAGGTAAACCAACATATGCGTTATATACCGGAACTGAAACAGCCGAAGAAAAGGAAATAATAAGAAATGTTTTTAATAGTAGTTGGGATTCTATTCCAAGCACTTTAAGAAGAGAATTAAAAGAAATACACCAAAATAACTTTCTTGGAGAAATTGTCAAAGTTCTAATGATTACAAGTAGTGGTAGTGAGGGTATTACATTAAAAAATACTAGATTTGTTCATTTAATAGAACCTTATTGGCATCCTGTTAGAACAGACCAAGTTATTGGACGAGCTAGAAGAATATGTAGTCATCAAGATCTACCAGATGAATTAAAAACAGTTGAAGTATTTGTTTATTTGATGACATTTACAGAAAAACAAATTATGGGTGATAAAGAAGCTTCTACTAAAGAAGGTCAACAACCTTTATTAAGTTTAACATTAAGAAATTCTAAAAGTGATAAAAGTAGAATAGACAGAGCAACTATACTAACTAGCGACGAGTCTCTTTTCGAAATATCCAATATAAAAAAAACTACTGCTAATTCTATTTTAAGAGCTATAAAATCTTCATCTATTGATTGCAATCTTCATTTTAACTCTAATAAAAAAGAAGGATTTGCGTGTTACTCATTCGGTGCACCTAAGGTTACTTCTTATTCATACAAACCTAGTTATTCAAGTGAAGAAAGAGATACAGTTGAAGCTCAAAATTTAAAAGGTGTAACTTGGAAAGCATATCCTATTACTATTCAAGGAACAAAATACGCACATAAAAGAACTGACCCTACTAATAAAAAAATAGGAGAACTTTATGATCTTGATAGTTATTTATCAGCTAAAAGTAATCCAATTGTTAATCCTATTTTAATGGGAAGAATAGAAATTCATCCAAAAAACCCCAAACGGATTCGAGTGTTATATGTAAACGACCCTGATTTTTAAATAGACGATAAATCTAATTCGCTTTGAATTGTCAATAATTCTAGTATTTTTTCTTGATTTGATATTATTGTATCTAATTTATTAATAATATCATTATTTGGTGTTTTCTGTTTTAATTTTGAAAATAAATTAGTTAATCCCTTTGAGGGTTCTTTTACAGTATCATTTACTTCAAATCTAACTCTTTTCTCTGTATTAGATATTGATATTGTATTATCTAATTTCAAGTTACTAGATTTTTCTATCTTTATTCTAGGAGTATCTTCTTCTCTATTTAACCATTTTTGTGCTTTTTGTTTTTCACTATTTGAATATTTTTGTGTTATTGTTTCTAATTCTTTTTCTCTATCGGCCAATGTTTGATTCATAATTTCACCTAAATTTTGCATAGGGAAATCCTCACTACCATCACTAAAATCTATTTCTTTGGGTTTTTTTGGGTTTATCATTTTTTTAAATTGTGCTTCTTGATTTGCTAATCCTTCATCAAATATCTTTCTATTTGATAATTGTTGTTGTTGTGGTTGTTGTGGTTGTTGTGGTGATGATTTTTGCTCCACTTTTCTAGGTTGGTTACTCATAATTAAATTATATCCTTGTTCTACTATTTTTTTATTAATCTCGTTTAAATCATTTCCAAAATCAAATTCAAATCTATTTGCATGAAAATACCCGCATTTTTGAGTAATAAAAGTCATTAATTGTTTATCATCAATTACAAAATTATTTTCATTTCCTATCGATTTCAGTAAATCGAATAACATTTGTTTATTTGATTGTGATACAACTGACATTTATAAAATAAATAAATTATTGTTTAATTTATTTATTGATTAAAATAAATTTTTCTTAATTTCATCATATATTTATCCTTTATTCGTTTACTTGTAAACTTTTTGAATGTAGTACCTTTTAACATTTGTATTAAGAAATATAAACTATACATTCCGCATTCACTTTCACTAAATTGATGTCGTCTTTTATTTTCGATTAGTTTGTATTCTTTTTTATTACCTAATTTTAAAGATTGTTTTTGAACCTTTTTTGCAAATTTTTTTATTTGTCTAGGAATTTTCTCTCCATAACTATCTAAATAATATATTTCTCCTTTTTTTATATGTATAAACATTGCTACCCAATGGCTTCCTGGTTTATTATGAGGGTCTAAATTAAATATAATACCTATCTTTGTTTTCCCTTCCTTTATTTGTTTATTCAAACTAAATTCACATAATTCTTCCCATACACACTCACTATATGCAATATGTTTATCATAATCTATAGGAGATGGTCCAATAAATTCATAACAATTATAAGTTTTTTCATATTGTTTCATTACTTCTAAAATATCTATACTTGTTAACCATTCAGTTGGATTTTCTTTCCATTCTTTTGGAGCTTCTGGAGCAAATGTATATTCTTTTGTTTCTAAATCTATATCATTTTTTATTGCTTTATGTCTTAACCAACAAGTTTCTTTATTACAACTAGTATTTAAAACATAATGTAATGCCTTCCATATATTACGAGGTCGATTACTAGTTATTTTTCTATCAGGATGTTTTTTATTCCATATGTTTTTTATTTTATGTAATCCTTTTGCTGTATAACATGTATAAGGTAGTGTTTCGTTTTTTTCTTTAGGGGAGCACTTAATTTTCAACCTTCTAGTTATATTTTTCTTATTTCTTTTTCTCTTTCTTTTTCTTTTTGTTTTTCTTGTCATTAGATATAAATTGCTTAGATTTTTCTTTCTCTCTATTTTTTGGATTTTTTAAATCATATATCTTTTTTTTTGGTATAATCATATTTTTCTTTTTTCTTTCTCTTACTACTATTGGTATAAAATCCTTTATTGTTTTTTTTATCATTTCTGGTTTTTTCATAATTAATTCATTTTCCTTCTGTAACTCAAATTCTTTTACCTTTTTTTCTTTTTTCTCAGGTAAATTTTTGTATTCTTCTTGAATTTGTTTTTGTTTATCGGTCAATTTGTAATATTTTGTTAATTCATCGCAATATATATCAAAGATATTTTTTATATCTTCGGTCATATTATTTCCACGCAATAACCCTTTTGTATCTTGTAATATCCGTTTTCTATAAAATTTTACATCTTCTGTATCTACAATTTGTGTTACTTCTTTATTATATTTAAGTTTAAAATGAGGATTAGTTAAATATAATAAATCGATCTGTTTATTTTTTGAAATATCCATTTAATAAATTTAATTATTTTTTACTTCTACTTTATCCGTATTTTCACTTGTTAATTTAATATCTTTTGTTTGTTGTCTTGTATGGTTCTCAAATAATTTATATCCTAAATTACATTGATTGGGATTAAAAGGATTAAAATTTTCTTTTTTAAATAATAATTTGTTTGACATTTTTACAGATCTTGATGTGTGAACAAGATAATTTGAATTATACATATCACTTTTTGAACTAGGAATATATTTCCCTTGTACACATCTTTGTGTTGGATGAAAAGAATTATGTAATACTGATTCTATATCTACATTCTTTGAATATCCTTCATAAGGTGCTGCTTGACCAGGATTGAATATCATTTTTTGACTATATGGTGGAAATTTTGCCTTTGTTACAGTTGACGGTTTATGACAATCTAAAATAGGAAATTTTGTAGCATAGGTATCTACTGGTCTCGTAAAATAAGCTTGTCCAATTTGATGACTTGGAATATTCCTATCATACATTCTATCACTTAATTGTTGTGTTCTATTCATTTGACAATAATAAACATCGTGTAAATGAGTTCCCATATTAATATATACTATATTATTATTTTATTATATTCACAAATAAGTTAAAAAGGTCATCCTAAATAAAAATATAAGATGTGTGGTATTTTTGCTTTGTTAAATAATAAGTATTCTGAAAAAGAAAGATTAAAAGAGGGATTTGATAAAGGTAAGTATCGTGGACCAGAATATAGTAAGCTTCTTGATTTACCTAGTATTCGGTGTAGTTTGGGATTTCATAGATTAGCCATAAATGGTGTAGATGATGAACAATCTAATCAACCATTTTGTATTGATGGTATTTATTTGGTATGTAATGGAGAAATTTATAATCACAAAAAAATATTAAACATTCTAAATATCACACCAAACAGTAAATCCGATTGTGAATCTATTATACATTTATATAAAAAATATGGTATTGAACAAACACTGCAATTGTTAGATGGAGTTTTTGCATTTGTTATGATCGATACTAATACAAAACAAGTTTTCGTTGCTAGAGATACTTATGGAGTTAGACCTCTTTTTGTAAATATATACAAAAAAACGAAAAGTATTGATATCGATGGAGCACATTATTGTACCAGTTATGCTTTTGCTTCTGAGGTAAAACAATTAACTAATATAAATAAAAAAAATACATGTGACGAAAAAATTGGACAATTTGAACCAGGACATTTGTCGATGTTTAAATATGGAGAAACATTAAAAACTCATTCTAGTACTAGATATACGGAAATAGAACATATCGAAGATATTGCTTTTTCTGCACCAAACGCTTTTTCTGTTACTAATTGTGAATTATATGATAATATTTTATATAATATTTATAATAAACTTTATCAAGCTGTTTTAAAAAGAGTTGATAATACTGAAAGACCTATTGCTTGTTTACTATCAGGAGGTCTAGATAGTAGTTTAATTGCAGCATTTGTTAAAAATATCCATAAAGGGGAATTGCATACTTGGAGTATTGGTTTCGAAGGTAGTGACGATTTAAAATATGCACAATTGGTTGCGGATCATATAGGTAGTATTCACCATTCTATAATTGTCACCGAAGATGAATTTTTATTTGCTATCCCAGATGTAATCAATGCTATTGAAAGTTATGATACTACTACGGTGAGAGCTAGTGTTGGTAATTGGTTAATATGTAAAAAGATAAAAGAACAAAGTGATTCTAAGGTTATTTTCAATGGAGATGGAGCCGATGAAGTTATGGGAGGATATCTATATTTTCACGAATCTCCTGATTCAATTGCGTTTGATAAAGAGTGTAGAAAATTATTAACTAATATTCATTATTTTGATGTATTAAGGTCAGATAGAAGTATATCTTCACATGGATTAGAAGCTAGGACGCCATTTTTAGATAGATCATTTGTTCAATATTATTTATCAATTGATTATACAATAAGAAACCATAAATATTCCAATAAACCAGAAAAATATTTAATTAGAGAAGCGGTTAAAAAATATAATCCTACATTATTACCTGATAAAGTTCTTTTTAGAACTAAAGAAGCATTTAGTGATGGGGTAAGCAAACAAACAAAGTCTTGGTATGAAGTAATACAAGATTTTGTTAAAGAAAATATTTATTCTCATTTATATGGCGAACATGATGAAAAATATATATTAGAACATATGAATCCATATGTTTATAATACACCTAAGACTTTAGAACAATTATATTATAGAGATATCTTTGAAAAGTTGTTTCCAAAAATAGGCATAGAAAAAATAATACCTTATTTTTGGATGCCTAATTTTGTAAAAAATGCAACAGATGCGTCTGCGAGAACATTAAATGTTTATAAAGAAAAAATAAAAAATAATCAATAATTATAATGAGTTGTATTAGTTGTAAAATATGTAAGGGTACAGGATTTGTAAAACGAACAAAACTAGAATTTTGTGTTAATAATCCTGAAAAAATATCTTCACATTATTGCTATAAATGTGAAAATAGACGAGAAACCTTAAAGGGACAATTTGTTATGTGTAAAAAATGCTATGGAGATGGTTATTATATGGTAAAATTACCAAAATCCACCTAATTTTCTTGTTCTATTTTTTGATGTTTTTCTCTTTTTTCTCCTTTTCCTTGAAATGTTATGTTTATTTTCTTTAACAAACTTTTTTAAATGTGATAAAATTTCCCTTTTATAACCAACTCTTGAACTTATATGTGATTCTATATATGTAAAACCAAATGGGTCCGTTTTTGCGAATTTCATAAATTTTATTATAAATTTTTGATGTTCATTTTTTTTTATTAATTTGCCTATTGAAGATTTCAAAAATGTTTTACACATTTTTGTAAAAGGTATATCATGTTTGTATCCCCTCAAATGCAAATAGTTTACATTATTATTGATCATATGATTATGTTTCATATCGTCCAAAAAACATATTTTATCTGTTTTTTTTAACTTACCGCAATTTAATAAATCTATATACTTTTTTTCGTGACTTGTTCTACATTTCTCATAGACTTTGCCTGATACTTTCCAAGCCGCAATCGTTCTATCAAATAATTTATATTTCAATTTTTTTTCAATATAATTTTTGATACTATAAACCCAAGATTTTGGACCTATATTATTGGTATAAATCAATACCTTTACACATTTCAACTTATGTTTTAATTGTTTCAAATACTTCAATATATTCATAGTATCAGGACGAAACATCTCTGGAAACAAATCAAAAATTTTGTAGACTTCATTTTTTTTTAATTTTCTACCTATGTAATGTTCTACTCCTTCTATAAAAATGGCTACTTGTGTAAAGTAACCAAGTGTTTTATCTAAATCAAACACGAATACTAAATTTCTAACGCACTTTTTCATAGTACACTATAGCTATATTATTATTTATCCAAATAATCTAATACACCTAAAATTACCTGTTCTTGTGGTGTAATTTTTTGAAATATATAACATTCGTCTAATTTTATTTGAAATATTCTATTCATATTATTTTTGATTCTTAATTGAACACAATTATTTATTATATCGATATCAATAATTAGTCCACCATTTGTTAATTTTATGTTGTCTGGATTTTTCAATGATATCCATCTAATATAATATCCATATTGAACATCTTGCATGTCGCTACAATAACGATAATGTTTTAACTTTTTATGCAACTCTCTCAAATCCTCTCTATTTAATCCCAGTTTTTGCAACATATTATTTTTGATTGTTTTTATTTTAGATGTTGTCATATTCATTATTGAACTATTTGATTCATTTTCAAGAGCTAAAAGCAGGTTATTTATTTCTTGATCACTCATTAATGTATATATTATTGTCATATTTTTAAATAAGTTAATTGTACTTAAAAAAAAGCACGACGCTTTTTTCAGAGAATCTTTTCCCTATATATCTGATTTTGGACATTTCAGAAATGTCCATTTTCCGAATTTTCATAAAAGTTTTTTCTGATTTTTTGTGCAATTATTGCGGATGAGCATATTGTAGGTATTTTATAATTTTCATTTTTTATGTTGTTACTGTAAATTTTTTTCACTCATTTTTTAAATATTTGTAAAAACTATTTAGCAACTTTTTTGTTATCCATATATATATAAAAATGGATAACAAAAGTTGCAAAGTTGCAAAAAGTTGCGAAAATCAACATAAATTTATTTGTCAATATTGTGACTATTCAACTAGTAGAAAAAGTAGTTGGGCAAAACACATTAAGACCAAAAAACATATTTCAAAATCGTTATCCAATCCGTTATCCAAAATGGATAACGGAAAAGTTGCGAAAAGATTTTTTTGTGAATGTGGAAAAAGTTATCAATTTAAGAGCGGTTTAAGTAAGCATAAGAAAAAATGTCAAAAAAATGATGGTCTTAACTTAAAAAAAGGCACGACACTTTTTTCTAACTTAAAAAAAGGCACGACACTTTTTACTAACTTAAAAAAAGGCACGACACTTTTTGAGAAAAGTTTGAATGAAATAGATAAATTAGAAAAAAATGATAATGCAAATGAAAATGAAGAAATTTTATCATTAAAAGAAGAAATAAAGGATTTGAAATCATTTATGAAGGATATGGTTACTTGTCAAAAGGGATTGGTTGATATGTCGAAGGGATTTGTTGAAAGTCAAAAAGGATTTGCAGAAAGTGTTAAATCAAATAATGATAATCTGAAGGTAATGGCGCAGAACATGAAAAGTAATAATAAACTGATAGAAGTATTAAGTAATAATACAGGCCAAACTGTTTATAATAATTGTAATAATCAAAACAATATGACTATTAATGTCTTTTTGAATGAACAGTGTAAAGATGCACTTAATTTAACAGATTTTGTTCAAAATATTAAAGTTACTTTAGAAGATTTACAATATACAAAAGATAATGGATTTGTTAATGGAGTAACAAATATTATAACTAAACAACTACAAGATTTAAAACCTACACAACGACCAATTCATTGTAGTGATAAAAAGAGATTACATTTTTATGTAAAAGATGATGATAAATGGGAAAAAGATGTAGATAATAAAAAATTGGATGAAACTATTCGCGATGTAAAATTAAAATTACCAAAGAGTTTAACAGAATGGGAAAAGATGAATCCATCTTATAAAAAAGATCCAAAATTAATGGACGAGTGGATGAATATAATGGCTGGTATATCTGAAAGTGATACAGGAACCGTTTTAAAAGATAAATTAGCATTAAAGAGAAAGATAGCAACATATATTGAATTAAAAGAAGCAATGGCCGCGGAGAAAAAATAAAATAATCTAATTATATCTTAATATGGCCAGTTTAGTTAGCCAAACTCAAATTCAACAACCTCAACCTCAACACCAATTAAAAAAGTCTCCGCTT
>WLWF01000104.1_pt1 | contig 74686 bp, 70 predicted proteins | sample 6718331 | NCBI WGS metagenome assembly WLWF01 (sample SAMN12718692, study PRJNA515312) | sponge metagenome | isolation source: marine sponge | host: Mycale hentscheli | place: New Zealand: South Island, Marlborough, Capsize Point | collected 2003-05-01 | reverse complement strand
GAGGTAGCAGTTTAAGCTGCTAGGGCAAGCTTCGGAGCCTTGAGTCCGAAAGCTTTAACACGTGCTTTATTGCCATGTAAAGAAATTGCACTTTTTTACGGAGCCCAGTGCGTCTCCGACTTGCAGTGTAAGAATCCAACATCAGTCGAATCCGGAACACCCCCTAAATTTAAAAGAACTAGAATAAAGTATACACTAATCATCTTCTTCTGTCAAGTCTTTTTTAGGGCCACACCAAAAAGGTCGCCATTTAGCGCAAATCCACCGGCTTAAAGAAGGGCTAATGCAGATAAAGAAAGTAGCGCCCATTAACCATAGGCTGATCTCCCATGCAGAATTATGGGAGGAAAAAACCAAAGGATATTCGGGGTGTTGGTCTATGCTAGAAGAATTTGAATCCAATGTTAAAAAAAAGTTTTGATTAGAATGCTTCTTATGGGTTAAGTCGGGATTACGGGAAGCGCAGCCTGATAGAAAAAAAATAAATAAAATAAATACTCTCACTTGTGTTTTAATATATTGTGCCCAGCTATAATTGAGACCTCTTTATTTTTAAGCGGTTGTGTGCTCGGTGGAGGTGTGGTGGGTGGATGTGTGGTAGAGGTTAAAGTGGTGGTAGTCGTGCTAGTCGTGGTTACTTCTTCCACCAAAAAATCCCTTTTTTTTTATAATCATCTAGCTCGTCAGAAATTTTTGTATAGCTTTCTTTTCTTGACTCTCTAAAGTTCATGTTCGCCGCTAAAAGCATTACAACGGCAAGAGGATCAAACACGAAAACCAGAATTAAAATAACAACTCTGACAGCTTCCGCTAAAGCAATATTTTCAACCCCCATATCCTCTGCTAATGCAGCTATGTATTTAATTGGACCCACCTCTACTTCCATCTCAGCAAGACTAGCTTCTACCGTGAAACGCTCGGTTTCCCAGCCATCAATTCTTTCATATGCATCTCTTATATTTTGCTCATATTGTGCAACTTTTGGATCTGATGTGGGAGTAGAGACGCCCTTGTCCTGAAAATCTACTAATCGTTTTCTGATTTCTGCGATTTGATTGCTTGTATCGGATCGATTTTTTCCAATATTGGATTCCGCTTTAGATTTTTGGGTAGATAGAGTTGATCTTTCTTCTGCTTGGGCTGACTGGAGTGCTTCTAGCTTGGCTTTTTTGCTGCTAAACAAGCCTCCCCCTTTAGCTTGTAAAGCCGCAACTTCGGCGTCTAAAGAACTAAGCCTCTCGCTGATTCTGGAAAGCTCTTCTTGGTCATAAGCGACCGATTTAGATAAAGAATCTTCTAAGTTTTTTATCTTTTTTTGCTCTAGCTCAATATTGAAATCCGTTCTCTCTAAGGTAGATTCCCCTGCTTTTTCTGACTTTACAATTAATTGCTCTTGGCGGCTTATATAGTTGTTTTCGTTAGTTATTTTATTAGTAAGCTGAGACATTGAAGAGTTGGCTTGGTTTACATCTCTTTGTTGCTCAATGTGGGATTTGCTGAGAAAGCCAAATATACCCATGCTCGTAATAAAAATAAGTATAACTACGGCTGTAGTTAAATAAAACTTTAACATGCGAGGTGCTTGCTTCCAATTATGATGAAGCCAACTCGCACATACTAGTTTGCCAAGCTCGAGAGAAGTCCCCATAATTACAATAGGCCAAAAGGCGCCCGGGAAAATAGTAGTGAGGCCCGCTATACTAAAATAAATCGCTACCCCAGATATGCTCAAAGCCGAAGCTAATATCAAATAAGATAACATCATTGTTTTTTAGATTTTTTCTTATTATCGTACTGGCTGTAGCAAACTGCAGCTCGTTGTTTTCCGTCAGGGAATTCTTTTTTAATCACAGAGTCTCCCATGCATCTTTTTACAAAGTCTCCTCGTTTTTCGCCTTCGTTTTTAGTAGGCAACGGCATGGCAATAAAAAATTAGGCTTTATGAATCTCGTTAATTAGGCAATTTCCGGCAGTACCTGTTAAAACAGCTCGCGAATATGCAGAATACCATTCTCCTTGAACTATCATTGATTCAGTAGAAGAACTCCAGCTACCGCTAGCACCGGGAATATTTGTCCAATGTACATTATCATTAGAACCTTCAACATTAAACTCAGCAGTGGCGGCAGTAATGGGAACTATGTGATAACTATGAGAAATATAGTCTTGAGCGAGAATAGTAGTGCCTGTAAGATTAACGGCTGCAAGGTCTCCGCTTGTTTGAATTGTTTCCGTTCCTTTGTTGTGACGACTGGTGTCATCAATAAGGCGCATATAAGGATATTTAGTATTAAAAAAAGCCATAGTAGTAAATGTATTTACACGCGGAAAGTATAAATGTGAAAGCTATGAGCTGTAGCGCATATAAACCTCAAACTGACTAGAGCCTGCGTCCGAATGAACTGTAAGGGAATCTCCAGCTAGCATGAAGCCGGGCAACGTAGTGGTGACAGATGAATAAGGCGAAACACTCTTTTTAAATATTATATTACTTAAAATCCCATTCGAAAAAGTAAAAACTGGAATATCGCTAAGCAAAGACTTGTTGTTGAAAACATGTATAAAAGGTGGTGGGTTTGCGTTTTGAAATAATGTGATAGGAGTGGTACCTGTCACTTTGAGGGCTTTGGAAGTAGCTAAGGCACCTTCAGAATAATTATAGGTATATTGGTGCGTCCCACCACCGGCACTAGGTACCACTTCCAGTCGATCACCTTGATTTAAAGTAATACCGGGGATTCCAGCACCTCCCGTGCGTCCCGCTCCTATCGTACTCTTACCCACCACTATCGAAAGACCGCCTTCGCTGGCGTCTATAAAATTATATGTAAAAGTAGTAGGGGTGTTGTCAGCATTGTAGACCGTAATCCCTCCTAGAGAAGCTCCATTAGCTCCGACGGTGTTAGAGAGCTGAGTAGTTCCTGCCACTTGTTTACATGTTAATGCCATAATGTTATATACACTATATTATCCTCCTCCTGCAAGATCTAACCAGTTTCCCTCACGAACAGGATCATAAGGAACAAAAGTATTTGCCCAATAGACTTGGGTTGGGCCTAAACCGCAGTTATGATAGGGATACAGGCTAGGGCTAGACGTGTCAATCGGGCACATGTTCGGCCAGTCCGACATGCTTGCAACTTCCCTTACTTCAACCGGAGCTGTCCTTGAAGAAATAGACCCTGATATGAAAAACTGTACCTCCATAAATCCGGTGACATGATTATTCCAGCTAGAGCCACTATGGCCAATGCTTCTCAAGTGAGCGTTGGGTCGAATTCTACCGTCAGCATATTTATAAGTTGAAACGTCCCAGTAACCCCAACCACCTGCAAATGCCGACCCCCAGTCAGTTTGTATGGCGGTATAAACATCGATATACGCATCCGTTATGGTGCCGTTAGCATCTGTTCCTGTTGTGTTAAGTTGAATACGATTACCCTGCTGTGTGTCTCTCTCGGTGTAAGGTATATTCATGAATCGTATGTGAAGATCTACAGGATTAGGCGTTCCACACGTAATATTATTTATTTTAAATATTTTATATACCTTCCAGTTCGCGAGTACTTTATGTAAATCATTGTAAGCAAAATGCGTAAAAGAACAATATTCGGATCCTCTGGAACCTTCCGCATAAATACACAGATCAAAAGGGTGAGCTACTTGATTGTCGGCAAGAGAATAATCATAGCTATCAAAAGGGGGGTAACCGATCTTTCGAGACTGTCCAGCGCTTATATTATTCACAAACTTATTGTTTGTTAGAGAGTTGCTGTTTTCGTGAGCTTGAAGACTAAGTTCCGCAGTAGAGCTATTCGCATTAAAAGCTTTAATGACAACATTGGGTGGAGAGAAAGAAGGACTACTTAGATATTCAGGGTCATCATTGTAATAATTAAGGCCTATAAATGTTTTAGAAGTGTCTCCCGACAACCCATAAGTATACTGCAAGTTTTCATTGGATGAATTTCCTGAAACATAAGCCTCATCTAAATCATTAAGGATAATCTCCCCTCCAAGGGATGTAGTAGAGTCAGGGCTAAGAGAATGACGACTTAACCCAATCTCCAAGCTCTTACTGTAATCATAAGCTCGGACCTCCAAATTAACTACAGAAGATGAAGGGTTATAAACTCTCAGGCCAGCAATTGTGGCTGAACCAGTAGCTAAACATACCACCTCATCGGTGCTTTGCTGTCCTGTTACGATATACATCCAGAAGAATGTACACTATAAAGGGTTAAAAAAACTTTAAAAATCGTCTTCTAATGAACCACTTTGTTGATATTCCCTAACTCTACGCTCGAAAAAATTGCCCATGGCTTGTACGTCTACTACCTCACCAAGCCAAGGAAAAGGATTTTTGTCACTAGGAAAGCGATAATCTAATCCAATAGCTTCGAGGCGGCGGTTGCCGATGTAGTGCATATAGTCAACAAACATTTCTGCATTCAATCCTAAAATACCAGTAGGAAGGACGTCATGAGCATAAGCAATTTCAAGCTCCACAGCTTTTTTAATATGTTCGACAAATTCTTCTTGAATGGCTTTGGTCCAAATAGATGGGTTTTGCTCAATAAGAGTATTGATTAAGTAAATACCGAAAGAGATATGAGAGCTTTCGTCTCGTAGGGTATATTTAATTTGATCGGATACGCCTTGAAGTTTATTCTGTCTTCCTAGGGCTAATAACATAGCGAAACCACTAAAAAAGAAAGTTCCTTCACAAACCACCCAATAAGTAAGAAAGTTTCTTAGTATTTCCTGCTTTCCTTTTTTGGTAGTAGAGTCAAAATCAGGGTGATTAATGTCATTGGTTATACCCATTAAAAAATCATCCTTGGCTTTAATGCTAGGAATGGTTTCGTAAGCCGTGAATACCTCGTCTATATCTAAATCTAAACTGTCACATATGTATACTACTGTGAGGTTGTGAAGGCTTTCTTCAAACGCTTGACGCAAGATGTACTGACGGCACTCAGCGTCAGTAACGTATTTAAAGGCAGAAAGCAAAAGATTATTACCAACCAAAGACTCACTTCCAGCAAAAAATCCAAGGCAGCGTTTAACAAGTAATTTTTCATCATCTGTAATTTCATTGTTTTTCCATTGCTTTATGTCATTCTGCATGGAAATTTCAGTAGGCATCCAATTGTTTGCGCAGCTTGTAAGGAATAAATCCCAAGCAAACTTGTGTTTATGGGGCAAAATGCGGTTTACACCCGCGATGTCTCCCGATAGTAATTCTCCAGTTTTGTCGTCAGTCATAATAATACATCGATTCTATCATAAAAATAGATCAATGTCAAGTTTTTTATAAATCCGCTACTATATAAGTGATAGTAAGGAAGCCTGAAGTAGCATTACAGGACACTTGGCTATTTTCGGCAATAGCAAATCCCGAAGGAAAAGAAATGCCACCATCTGCAACATACATAACAGTATCGGCTCCAGCGGCACCTGTTCCGAGAGAAAAATCTTGCGAACTAGAAGATATGCTCAGTAAAATTATTTGTTTACCCGACCCGGGGGCCGCAATCAAAATCTTATCTCCAGAAAGACTGCTAGCATTAACTTTATAGGTGCTGGCGTCTCGGGCGGATCTTCCTATCGAAGTAGAAAAAGACGGAGTGCGAAAGATGTGATAATATTGTCGGTCGGTTAAGGCCATACAATATTATACACTAAAATTATCTTCTTTTGCTTGGTACCGCGTAAAAACCCACCACCATAAAGCAAAGATCAAGAAAAGACGAGAGCATTAAACCTCCTGTAAGTTGCACCACCTTCCAGTCTTCTCCTCCAGCAATCCATCCCCACAGACCCCATTTAGCCCCATCGCCCTTAGGAACAATAATGTCATAAGTAATTTGGGGATTATGAGCGTAAAAAATCATCAAGTAACACATCGTCAAAGTAATACTCATGAATAAAATACGCCGAGTGATCTTAACAAAAGGGTCTTTTGCTTGGTCTACTTGGTTTTTGAGCAGGGCGTCCATCATAGCCTGATCCCGAGCAGCTAGCATAAGCTGATCTTGACGCTTTTGTTCCAGCCAAGCGTTAATGAGGTTGCACCCTAGCTTGAGCGCAGCCCCGATTATTGTATTAAGTATGGGCCCCATCAGCCTTTTAGGCTGTCGTGGTCGGCTTTGCTACAAAATTTAGTAAGTTTAGTGCCATCATCGTCAACTGCTTTGAAGGCATAGCGCACCGACTTTTTTCCAGCCTTGGTGGTTTGTTCGTAAGAGTGCTTCTCGACTTTTGACTCGTCGATTTTCACTTTTGTCTTTTTGCGTACGTTATAAAATTCAATCATCGTATACTTATATACACTATAAAGATTCTCCTGCGTCAAGCTTTCTTAAATATCTTAGGAAATTAATAAAAGAACCGCGTGAGTTAGAAATAAGTTCGCGAGCATGCCTAACTAGGTGAATGTCACCTATTAAATCTTTGATTTTTCGGTCAGGATCCATGTCACTAGAGTGTAGAGCAAGAGGTGGTTTACCACCCACATTAGGCTGGTGCCCCAAAGTTTCTAATTGAGAAAAATTAAAAACATTAAGACCTTTGTCTTTAAAAAATTTTACCACATTAATGTTATCGGTGGCTACATAGATAGACTTATAGGAATGAATCAAGGGTTTGTTTTCCTCGTAGAGCCCCTCGTGATCGGAAGGAAGATCGGTAGCCCGGCATTGAATAGCAAGATAGCCTTCGGGGAGGCGAGCTCGTAAATCCTTGCAATGATTCACTAAAACAGGCTTTAATTCAAAAGAATTATATAATATAGCAGAGTGCTTACCGTCACACCCCCCACATGCAACCCGAACTAATATATCTTCACTGCGAGAAATATCAGGGCGAAGATTCACCGCTTTGGATACAGTTTTCAAGTCGTTATTAAAAGCACGAATAGGCCATTTGTTAGGCTTGTATCCCATTCCCTTTTTTGAAGCATCTTCCGCTGAGAGCTCTATATACTGGTCGGTGAGAAAAGGCATCCATTGAAGGCCGCCTGTTTTTTCATTCATAAAAGTTATTTTTCCTGATACAATATCTTGGAAATGAGGCTTTAATTGAGGGGGCCAAACCGATAAAGAAGTGTCCTCCGATATTGCCTTTATTTTACGATGGTCATAAATAACGTGGTCAAATTTTTTAGGCAAAGAAAAGTAATCTGCGAAATTTATTTTGTAAAAAGAGTTAAAAGTATCAAGAAGGAGAGCGATGTTATGATTTTTACAAAAACCAATACATCCCCCGGTTACTGATAGAAGATCATTAAAACCCCCTTTGGGCTGAAGGTAGAGGTATTTGGGTTTGGTCATTAATAAGGGGTGTCATGGATAGGGGCCTTGGTATTGTATCGAGTGGCCAAGGTGGGGCACAACTGAAATTCTGACTCATCGCACTCAATAGCCCCATGCATTTTAGACAAAACCGACCAAGTAGACGCATCGTGCCTATGCCTTAAACCTTTTTTAAAAAAAGACGGATAAGAGGTTTCGTGCGTGTGAAGAGAGGGGTGATGTTTAGCGGTCAGCCACCACTCCTTGTATAAACTCATAGTAAAAGGACTTTTTCGTATGGCCTGCAGCATGCCCACAGAACGCTGTAGGGTGTCTGTTATAGCCTTATCATTTTTTACATTAAAATGATCAAAAACATCCGGCTTAGTCCAGTATTTTTCGAAGCACGGATTATCGTTGACTATTGAGGTAATAGGGAAGCTTAAGCATGAGTTGGGGGAGGCGTTTATCATCTCAGTATACTCTTCAAATTTTAACAAACTATGTTGACGACTATGAGGTGCAAATTCTTTACCGTTTTTATACTGCGGTAAGCCTCGATATCCCAAAGATATCTCTTTGGGTTTAGAGCCTTTATTCCATGTAGGAATGGTACACCCCCCGTCTGAATAAAAAAGAAGGTCATTAGCTTGCAGGACTTCAGAAAGCATATAATAAATAATTGCAGGCTTCCACGTCCAAAATGCATGAGTTCGATCCCCTACAATTCGGGCAAACTCATCCAGTTTCTGAGCATCTTTCCATTCGGGAATAGAAGGAAGGTCTTTTCCTCTAAAGCCTCTTACCACATCAAAGAAGCCTAAAGCAGAAGCCTGCCGACACAGACGATCACGGGATTTAGCGAAGGCTGCATTTCCATAAGTAATAAAGTATTTTTTCATAACAGCTAATCAAAATTATAACCAAATTTTTTTAAATCTTGTAGATAATAATTTTCTACCAATTTTTTGTTTTTATTATCATAAAAAGGCTGATAGGGCGAAGGTGGTCTATACCCCATTTTGCTCAAAGGTAATTCAATGGGAATCGCCAGCTGAGAAGAAACGTATTCCATGTCTTTTTCAAGCGACTCAAATTTACCAATAAAATCTAAAGGTTCATCCAGAATATTAAGATATACCGCATTTTTAACAAAAGAATCTTTATTGGGGGGGCGTTTGGAACTCGCGCTCGCGGACCGAGAGTCTACTTCAATTTTAGGAAATTTAATTTTATAACCTGAGACGTCTAGCAGTCCGTCCTTGAGGGTTACCCCATAAAAGTTAGGAAAACCCGATAAGGATTTCATGCGCGACCAAGGATTCCTGACAAAGGAAAATTTAAAATAGTCTTCCCAGTAGTCAGAATAAATCTCTTTAGCTGTAGAGGCGCACAAGTGCTTCGTCGCTAGCCCATGAGAGCAGTGAAGATCTCCATGAAGCCAATCGATCCCGTAGATAGATTTTTCTATACTTGTGCCAGCCGTACGGGGAATATGGATAAAAATACACTTATGCTTATGACTAATCATATAAATATATACACTTCAGCCCCCTTGTAGTACATCGCTCCCCCATGACGATCTAATTTCCCATGCATCGTTAATGTCTAAACCTAGCTCTGGAAGAAAGTTTATTAATCGCTCAGGCTGATCGGACGAAATATCAAAATGTAAAAATCTCCACGGTTCTTTATCTTCAAAAAAAGACCACACGTCTTCCCTGTGCTTTTCAAAAGAACGCTTCCAGTGCAAAATTACTTCATTTTGCGACTTTTCCTGCCACTGGGGGGTTCCCACCAAATGAGGATTGAGGCTTCTTTGGTAGTAGTCCATAATGTATCCATCCCCAATTTTGCGGCGCCCATTAATCCATTGATTAACAGGTCGTGTATTAAAAATAAACTTCGAGTCAGGATATTGATAATACAGCTCTTTAAACAATCTGTAGGGGGCAAGGGGAATGGCGCGCTGTTCGGTGCCTTCCAGCCTCACATCCCCCGCATCAAACAACGCCTGCATATTACCGTAAACTGCGGGAATGGCAGGGTCTTCCTCGAGACCATCTAATATATTTAAAGAGCTAAAAAAGTTTAAAACCATCTTGGAAGCTATGCGCCCGCGCCGATCTCCTTTAATAGGCACTCGAGTTCCTAAAAACTGCAACAAGGTTTCTCCTCCGCATCGATCAGGGCCAATTAAAAAAATATGAGAAGCTTCTCGGGCCTCAAAATTTTCAGGTTTAGAGAGTTCTAGAGTATGAATAGAAGATTGTTGATAACAATTCTGGTGTATTATACCACAATTTCGGGGAGACTGGCCCGGTAGAGACCCCCATGGAATTTCATCTTTTTCATAATTAGAGGTTAAAGGAATAGTGTCCCCTACAAAAGCTGCGCTTTTAAAATCTTTACATAGCTCTCGCATGAAAGGTTTTAAGCTGTCCCAATGAAATCGGTTAGGAGTAAGCAGGTGGCACATAAAACCATCAGCAATGTAATGCTCTTTTTGTAAGCGAGGGTGAAAATTTTGATTAAAAACTGGAGAGCTGGGGTCAAAACATTTGGCAATTTTTTTTCTATTAGACTCGCATTCAATTACCACGCCCTCCTTGTCGCACGCAAGCCCTAGGTCTTCCCTGACTTCTTTGCGCCAAACCTGTAGATTTTTTACTACATCTGAATGTTGATTAGAATCCGTAAAATGGGTCAAGTGCCATGCCGACATAGAAAACCATTCCATATTATTTTTTAAGTGGTCCTCTAGCAATGGGTCGTCAGGATCATACTGTGTGACCTTTTCATACATATCCAGTAACTTCCGGGCTCCTTTTTTGGTTAAGTAGTAAGCGTGAAGACAGTCTACCTGCCCTTTCCAAATCAATCCATCAGGAGAAATGATATTAGAATCAAATCGACTAATGTCAATAGTGCGAATCTCTTCGTTATAACTTCCGCCACCCAGAAAAATTATATCAACATCTTGATCGACGGCATCCCAATAGGTAGGAAAAATTTTATTGAAATCTGGGCGGGGAAGAGCATCGTCTTCAAAAATAAACATACCATCCAGTGTGGACATGGCTAAATAGCGCCATAAGGTAAGCATTGAAAGAAAAACTCCAAATTGTCCCCCACCTGTATAATAACCATTCTTCACTGGAGCGTCCAAAAGCTGCCCCCCAATAGCTCTAAGCCCTTCTTCCCATGGATCATCGCTATCTCCCGCATAAACCCCATCAAATCCCTGAAAGGGGTAGACGTTTTCGAAACCTGCTTTGCGTAATCTCTGTGCCGTGGGATAAAATCTTTCCTCGGCATGACGTGACAACGATACCACAAAAGCAGGAGTGGATAAAACAGAAGAAGATGGAGGAAGGTTCATATTATTTTAACCAATTTAAAGGACCAAAAAATTTATCTAGTCTAAAGTAGGAAGGGTTGATGTAGTAGTGGTTAGGGTGATCAGTAACAGCGCCGTCAGGAAACACCAGCGGGCGATATTCAAGGCCATGGCTTATTAAAAGTTCGTGACACTCTTTCATGCATGGGTGGTAACTTTCAATACACAGAAGGCCAACTGGAATGGACCAGTCCATGGTCTTTAAAACAGATAACTCGAAACCTTCTACATCTAAACTCCAAAAATCTAAAAAATCAAATTTATGTTTTTTAAGAAGGTTGTCTAGCCTTTCTCCTTTTACGCTAATAACCCGATCTGCTTTGCCTCCGCCCCCATGCCATTTATCTAAGAACTCCTGACCTGCGCTTCCGTCATTTACCGTTGTGACTTCGGGGCGCCCGCAAGCCATTAAGTCAACACTAGAAGACGTAGGGTGAATAGCATAGTTTAAATTTATACAGTTAGGACGATTCTTAACTAATTTTTCATAAGTAAGAGGGTGAGGCTCGATAAGCATTCCTCGTGAAAAGCCTAACGTCTCCTCTAGGAACTTAGTGTTACTTTTATCTACACCATCATGCGCCCCGAGCTCTAAAAAAGTGCCGTCGAAAAGCGGCTGGTTGATAGCATGAGTAAAGATCTTTTTATCTTCCCCAAATTGACTATAAAAAGCCTTCTGCTTTTCTAATAATTTAATGTGCGCCTGTATATCGGGGCGAAAATCCTGAGATTTATCAAACCCTTCTAGATCCCATCGTGATGGTAGGCAGTTAAGGTTAAAGGGCTTTTCTCTAGGCCAAAAACTCATCCCGGTATTTTGTTGGGTTTATTGACGTGGGGAACTCCTTCTAGCCCCTCTTTGTATATAAAAAGAATTTGACGCAATAATTTGCCTGCATGACTATTGGGGTCCGCGAAAGCTTCACTAAAATGCAATAAAAGAGCTGTTTGCTTGATGTCGCCATGATTCCCGCTAGAAGAAAGGAGCATATTGGGTAACGCCCCGACTTTGAAAGGACGAGCTTCTTGATTGTTGTTGTACGCTTTTTGGTGGTCGGCCCCACTAACAGCGCGGACCTGCTTACATAAATCTTCAAAAGTATCAAGAGTAAAATCAATTTTAGTTTGGCGAACGTGCATGGAAAGGGGGCAATGAGTAAGGCGATGATCCACTGGTTCGCACATATCCCGCAGCCATTCTAGCACTTTAGGGCAAATACTGCGATGAAAAAGATACCCCTCCCCCCAGCTACCCATAATTAAAAATTTAGAATTTTTGTTTTCCTTCAGGTACGCGCACAGACGCTCTACATATACATTAAATTTTTTAGGGATAACTAAATCGTCTTCTAAAAGACATAAATGAGTGTAGTCTTTATATTCTTTATCATTAAGAAAGTCTCGGATAGCAAGATATTTACTAAGGTAACAACTGAAGGGTCCAAACCCTCGCATCCGAAAAGTTTGATGGTTGTAACGGAATCCCGTGTTCCATAGATCTATAAATGTGGACGCGGCCTCCAGCGGCTTATACCCGTTAACTGATGGATAAATCTCAAGGGGGGAGAATCTTTTTTTGTTTTCGGCAAAAAGTTTAGGACGGTCTTCGTGGGAGTACTCTTGAAGCGAATGAACTAAATAGGCTACTTTCATGACAATGCTAACTGTTTATGAAGTACTTTTCTTACCTGCTGAAAAAGAGACACATCTTTAAATGGATGAAACAACACGCGAGCTTCGGGATTAGGACGAAAAAACTTAGATAAAAAGGGAAAAGACTGTCCCTCTATGCCATTAACTAAAATGTCACATTTTTCGGCACCAGATAAAGTCTTGTCCGCTGCAACATTATTAAAATCATTACGCATATAATCAATTTGAAATACCTTATATCCCACCGAGTCTTCTAAATATTCATGGTTGGTAAATTTATTATAGTGTTTTTGCATTTCTTGTAACGCGCCATCCCTTCCATTAAAATGTTGATGGCCTACTTTAAGGTTGTTATGGTAAGCTAAGGTAGTAAAAATATACTCTTGAATAAAAAGAGTTCCATGAGTGGCCGCAAAATCAGCAATGGTACGCAAAAGCTTGTGAGAGATTCTTAGTACAGAAGATAAAGAGTGGATATGGGGTGGAGGCACTAGCCAACTGCTCTCCGGCGCAAACGACTCGAGGGCGCAATTTTCTTGGTAGGATTTTATAGCTCCGAGGTAGTCGCCTTTTTTGAATTTAGAAAGGGCGTGGGTAACCACACTCTCTCTAAAGCCATTAAGGGGATTAATCCTTTTGGGTGCAGAATCTGCAGGATCAATCTCCCAGTTATCTTTTAAAAGCTCAGCAGGAAAAGGGGGCGTACGCAAAAGCGTAGGAAAGAACTCTTTGCATAACAAATCAAAATTAAAAGTTTTAGAATCTACCTCCGAGAATAAATCTAAATGACTGTAAAAAACATCATCTTCAATTAGCCAATAATGGTCGTATTTTTTAAGCTTAGAGGCTATGTATAAAGCTTTGTCCCAGCCGCAAACATGAGCGTTATTTGGGACTGTATGATGAAACATTATCATGTGTTGAAAACCCTGTTGGGAGCATTCCATCTTAGATACTTGTAAAATGTTTAATTCCGGATGAATAAAGGGTTGGCCGTCGTCATCAGGAATATAAAAAACATCATAAGGGGCTGCGGTATTTTTGTAATACCGAGTTAACTCTACCAAATTGTTGATTATAAATTTATTAGGACGAACTCCGACAACCACAATCGCGTTTTTGGCGTCGGAGTTTATGGTATGGTCGCTAAAATGGGGAATATGAAAATTCATTAAGAAAAGTTGTTTTTATAAATCTTAAGGAATTTGGAGCTTTCTTCGGGGGAATGTAAGAGCTTGCTGGAAGCAGCCTGTGGGGGATATTCACTCAATACAGTGTCTAGTACTTTTTGAACTAATTCAAAATGGGTATTCATAAAATCGTCGTAAAGCTTCTTATCTGTATTAGATAGAGATTTAACTTCCCCAAAGTTTTCTCTATCACTAGCTTTCATGCGGTCTCCAGTCTCTTCTGGATTCGGAACTACTTCCATGCAATGATCAATTACAAAAGTTTTCCATGGGTTATGGATGTCAACTAATAGCAGGCGCGATGGATCTTTTGTAAAAAAGTTGAGAATATCTTTATGATAATCTTCTCTCTCTTGTGCCCACCCTCCTACCTTCTCAATCATATACTCGACATACATTTTCTTTAGGTTATCACTAACAGGTTGAAGGCCAAATTCTTCAGGAAATTCCGCTATGCTGGGATAGGCCCATGATCTTCCTTGATTTTTTGCGGGAGTTTTATTAATGCGTTGCAAAGCCTTACTAAAAATTATATGACCACACCTACTGATAGCCCACTTAGACAGCTCTCTGACATTTAAAATAAAAAGGGAGTTTGGATATTGAGAAAAAAGAGATTTAAAGTCGTTTCGGTCTGTAGCATCGGGGTGCTGATCGCTAAAAACTTCAAACTTATCGGTTTCCCATAAGCCGTCCCGGTGTTGAGTTTTCCAACCATTATATTTAAATAACGCATCGATACTGCAGGTAGCAGTTTTATTGAAACCTATTACAAAAACTTTATCATACTTTTTCATCTATATAACCCTCTCCAGTTTCTTCGTCAATTTTAAAAATACCGTCATGAAAAACGTCTTTGCCCCTAGCGGCAGTCTCTTCTTCTTTGCGCATTCTGGAAACGTTTAACCCGTGAAGATTACTTCCTAGATCAGCATTTTGATGAATAATGCCATCATCTCTCCCTTCCCACACATAGCCATCATACTCTCCTTCCACGGGGACTTTAGAGCCTAATAAAGAAACAGAGTGCAAATCTGGGATTAGGGGAAGGTGCTCGTCTAGCCCTACAGCTTTAAGACCATTAGCGATTCGATCTTTAAAATGGAGCATGTTAAGAAAAGTATCAATAGGACCGTATATATTGGTGTTTTTCTGCTCAATATGCCGTTGACGGCATTTAGCCCACACCGGGAGAAAGTCTAAAACTTTTTTAGCGCACTCTCGTGTTACGTAATATGCATGCAGACATTGAGCTGGAGAGTTTACGTAATATCCGCTAGAGTGCAGGTGGTTTTCCAAGTCATTAGGGTGAATTTGAGAGCCGACATATACCATATCTAGGTGGGGCTCTACAATCGATTCCCAATAATTAGGAAAAACTTTAGGAAAATCAGGGCGAGGTAGGGCGTCGTCTTCAAATACCATCATGCCGGGCTTGTTAGAAATAGCCAGCCACCCCCATAAAGTCAAGGTGGATAAAGTAATACCGAATTGACCTCCACCTCCTGAAATACCCTCCATGTGTTTGTCGGGCAAACCAAGAGATTTAGCAATAGGGGCTAAGCGACGATCCCATTCGTCATCAGAATCTCTCATGGAAACACCGTCAACGGCTTCGAAGGGAAAGACATTTTTAAAACCAGCTTTATTTAAAAGTTTTTTAGTGTGAAAGAAGCGAGCTTTATTACGCTTAAGACAAACCACAAAACTAGGGCTATTGAGAACTTGAGTAACAGAAGGTAAATTATTCATTGGCGGTATTCTATCATATGGTATTTACACGTATTTGTCCAAGAAAAATCTTTACAATATTGACGCGCATTGTTAATAAGGGAGTGTTTTACTTTAGGTTGGGTGAGGATCTTTTTGATCGCCCACACCCACTCAGCTCGATCTGTGGAATGACAAAGAAACATAGCGTCTCCGTTTGGGCATGAATCGTTAATTTCTTTAAAACTGGCAATGTTACTGGCGACTACAGGCTTACCAGAAGTAAGATTCCATGTAACAGCGCCTGAGGCCGACAGATCTTTGGTTTGATAAGGAACCAAGCATATATCACAATGATTTTGATACTCATCTGCTTCTTCGGGGGTACACCAGCCCGTTATGGTGACGCGTTTACTTAATCCAAGTTCGTTGGCCTTAACGAGGATTTGACCCAACTCTTCTCCTTCGCTATTAGGGTGACGACCTCCGATGATAAAAAGTTTATAATTACTAGGAAGCAAATCTAAAATAGACAAAGCAAACTCATGACCCTTATAAGGGCTAACAAAACCAAAAATACCTAATACTACGGGGTCTTCGACCTCTTTGTGCTTGTAATTCTTAGGTAAACTTCTCTCTAGAACTCCGTGAACTAAAATACGCACGTGTTGAAAACCCATTCCTTTGAAGGAGTTCGCGGTAGCGCTTTTATGAACAATAGCCCGAAAGCCTTCAGGACCTCTGTGAAGAAGAGCTATTTTTTTCCAATATTTATGACATTGTTTAAGGTCTAGATCAGGATAAGGTTTGTAGAGAAATGCTGGTTCAGAGTGGAAAGTGGTGAAAACCTTCTTTTTTAGTTTTTTAAGCCCTAAAAGTATTTTATAATATACTTCAGCGCCGAAGCATAAACTATATGGACCACAAAAGAGTCCAAATTCGTTTTGTATATGAATTACATCGTAATCTTTTGCTGTCGCAATGATTTTTTTATATTCTTCCCAAATGCCTTTTTGAGTTAAGTCAGCCAAATCCGCTTTGGAGGGGAGTTCGAAAAAGCCATGATCGGCAGACTTATCAAAATGTTTGATAAGATTAGCGGTATAGGTTGCGATTCCACAAATTTTGCCCCCCGTTGCTATATGAAGTATTTTTAGCTTAGACATTCTTAGATGCAGCGATTAGACTCCGTAGGATAAGTCGGAAGACCTGTCCCGGCGTTAATATCGTATTCCAGCATCTCTTCAATAGTAGAAGGTGTATTCTGCAACATCTTAGACCAGTCGGCTTGGGGTCGGGAAACTTCTACTCGGTATCCCTCCGAAATAATATTTACCACAGTAGGTTCTTTAGATTTTTTTAACGAAGGCAGCTTATTGAAACACCGGCGAACTGCTAAGAAGTCAGTAATTTTTGAAAAAAAGTAAGTCATGTAAGATGGTTTAATCTAAATTATTACACATTAAAAGATGTATATAGGTTTATATGTGTTTTAGCCGTGTTTTTCCAAGAAAATTTATTGCAATATTGACGAGCAGCTGCGGTGAGAGAACTGTATAAAGCTGAATCTTCAGTCACCCGTTTGATAGCCCACAGCCATTCAAGTCTATCTGTAGGATGACATAGTAGCATACACTCAGATTCGTGGTTTATGGAACGAAAAGATCTAATATTACTGGCAATAATAGGCGCTCCCGAATTTAATGCCCAAGTAAGCGCTCCGGAGGCGGATAATTCGGTAGTTTGATAGGGGGCTAAAAATATATCAGTTTTCTCTTGATATAAAGTTGCTTGATCCGGAGGAACCCAACCTGTGATAGTAACGCGATTTAATACGCCCAGCTCAAAAGCAACTTTAAGCAAACTTCCAATTTCTTCGCCTTGGCTTTCAGGGTGGCGGCCGCCTATAATGTTTAGTCTGTAGTTCGTAGGGAGCAGCTGAAGAACCGAAAGAGCAAATTCGTGTCCCTTGTAGTCGCTGATATACCCAAAAATAGATAAATTAACATATCCAAAAGGTTTAATTGATTTTTTGGGAGGATCTGTCTTTATTACTCCATGAACAATAACTTTGGTGTTCTCGAACCCTGTGGACTGAAAGATTTGACAAGAAGAGTTAGTGTGAACTATGGCCGCAAAGCACTTAGGGCCCCTGAAAAATTGTGATAATTTCTTCCATATTTTAGCGCAAGCTTTCTCCTCAAAATTAAAAAGACCCAAAGCTTTTAGAAAAACAGGCTCAGAGTGAAAAGTAACGCATACATTCTTGTTGGTCTGTTTTAAACCTTTTAACAGCCTGTAAAAAACCTTCATCCCAAAAGAAAGGGGCTTATCTCCGCAAAATAGACCAAATTCGTGTTGAACGTGAATTATGTCATATTTATGAGCACATTCAATAGTTAAATCAACCCAGTCAAGTATAGCTTTCTTAGAAAGCTGAGAAAAAACATTTTTAGGAGGGATTTCTCTGGTGTCGTGAGATGAGGGAAAAGAGCCTAGAAGATTAGAGGCATAGGTAGCTATTCCACACAGTTCACCCAAAGGGGTAATGTGCAGAATTTTCATTATTTGGTGGGAGGTTTAAGTTTCCCCACTTGTATTTGGGGGAAAAACTTATCCCATTTAAGAGTTTCCGAGGAAATGTGAGCTCTAAAAGGTTCTTGGGGTTGTTGTTTATCAAGCTCCTTCCATTTTTGATCAGCCCAAGAGTTAATGAAAGAAAAAATACCTTTAGATTTACGCATCTAAAGATTGTATTAACATAACTATTAAAATTCTAGTCTAATTTATAGAGATGCACAAGCTCCTCGTGGCCCTCGCACCCGAAGACTTCCCGCCTTTTTGGCGAGAAGTAAACCGAGCTTTTTGACGACCAGTATTCCCATTTTAAAGCTTTCTGCTTAATGATGTCACAATTCATGCCTTTTTCCAGTCATTGACGGTAGGGAGGGCAAGTCATTAAGAACTTATCGCTCCTGTAACTATTTTCCCCCATCCCACTCCATCATAAACTTGAAACTCCTGATGCTCAATATTATAGATCATAAAACCCGCACCGCTACGATTTCCTCCCCCGATAAAATTTGAAGTAGTAAAGTTATCTCTTTCGTTATCCGACAAAGTAGAGAGGTAAATTCCCGATTTTAATCTTACCGCCCCTCGAGAAATATTACCCTCATTTCCAGTATTATCGCTAAAACGGCCCGCCGTAATTCCATCTACACCATATACGGAAAGCTTTCCTAGGGCTGATGAATTAGCTGTACCTATCTCTACGTTTCCTAGAGTAGTCAACTCACCCTTGAACTCTCCATCTTGTTCAAGATTTAAATAATCTCCTCTATAGTAATCTCCGCTTACAACGGTAGCGATACTAAACAAAGATTGAACTTTGCCACTCGTCGGAGGATCATTGTCCATAGTCCCTGTCGCAGTTATGTTTCCATAACCTATGGTTTCGCCTATGACGCTCAGAGCCGGTTTGGTTCCACCCACTATATCAAGATTGCCGCTCAATGCCGTAACTCCTGAAACATGCAAGTGATAAGGCGTTACATAACCCGTCGCCTGCTCGGCTCCTGTGTAAATATTTAATCCCACCTGACCACTTTCGCTCACTACAAAAGGCATACCGTCCCCGGTTCCTATAATGCCGCTTGCGTCGAAAAAGTAGCCTGACCCAGAAAGACTTTTCGAGGTCTCAATGAACATTAAGTTGGAGTCGCCGCTTATTTCAATATTCCAACCACCGGTAAAGTTGGAATAACTCATTCCTCCGCCACCCCCACCACCACGCGGTTCGCCCAGCTCAGCTATTTTTATCCAGTCAGCATTAGTAAAACCAGTTTTTTCATAAAGAAAATTAGTACTCGAATCAACAAACTTAGAACCCAACGAGCCAGCCGCCTTAGAACTAAGAGTAGGCGTAGTTGAATCAATAAAGAGGGGCATTCTTGCCCCTAAATTCTCATTTACAAAATCTTCAAAAGGTGTACCCATGATAATCTATGGTTGAGATATTACGAACAACGCACCTGCGCCCGCTGTATTAGCTAAACGTTGAGTCATATCAAGATTAAAAAGGTAATCGCCGGTAGTATTAGCGGTTAGAACTCCTATGCCCGGGCCAACTCCACTAGTAACAATAGCAAATTTATTAACAATATCAGTATTGCAGTCTACAGGAGTGCCATTAGCATAAGCTTGGTAAGTATAGTCAGTTCCGTTATTCGCTCCACCCCCACCCGCTTTAGTTACATTTTCCACCAACATAGTGGCAGGATCAATCATTGGACCTTGTAAATAAATTAGGCCAGCACAGGGAGATAATGGATGTATGTATCCTGAACCTTCTACGATTCCAGAAATTATATAATTTGGGCGAGTTCCAATAACAAAAGTCTCTCTACCAGCTAAATTAAGACCGCTACCACTAAAGGTAAACGTACCCTTGTCGTCGTCAGGGGCAACAGTAAGGCGATAGTCATTAGAGGCAGTTCCCGTTCCTTGTGCTAAAGCAGTCAGGGTAGACTGCGGGTCTTGGGTATAATCTAAATACAGATTAGGGATTTCATATAACACTTGATCTATATCTAAATCAAAATTATCAGAAACAGATTGTCCGGTATTTATTTGTATATTAGACTCTAGGCCATTAATGGCAAAAGAAGCCGCTTGGTTGGCTGTATTAACGACAGTCGATGCAGATCTAACCATCCCATTTGGGATATTGGTTATCTTAAGTGTAAAATTGTCTGTACTTATATTATAGTTCTCGCCGGGATCTATACGCGTGCACGATTTAGTTGGAGTGTCAAATACTGTAGGCTCAGAAATAGACAGCTCTCCATTTGGGCTAGTATAAAGAACCGATATGTCTATAAGCCCCATCGCCTCATCACTCTGAACAGCAGCGGTTTGCGTGTCTCTAAGGGCTCTCTGGCCAGCAGGGTAATTTACGCCGGGCCCCGCCACGGGGTCCGGGATGTCCGTGTTATTTACGGTTGCTGACGCAGCTGAAGTCAATGCAGGGCCTGTGGTGTTAAAGTTATTACGAGGGGTAACTGTAACGCTTCGAGCTCCATCTCTGCCCACCAAAGAAGTAACGTTTAAGTCCAGAGTGTAAGATACAGTACCATCAGGGAGAGTTGTAGGGCTAGACCCAGCAGAATAAGCGGTTTGGCTGCCATCTGAAACACCGGCATTACTCACTGAAAATTCAATATCACCTGCTGCCACTTCATTAGTGTTTACGACCACTTCGGCTTGAACAACGTCTCCGCCTTTAATTTCAGTGGTTCCTACTATATTAGGAGCAGTAGCGCTCGTAGCGGTAGAGTCAAGAATAATTCCCGTAATAATAGGGTTTTTAGCAATCCGAATCGTAACATTTTGAGAATCAGTAGCTCCATTATCATCTCGAGCAGCAAAAATAGTTATGTTTGGAGAGCTATTAAAAACACCAGTTCTATAAGTAACGGCCTTGGGGTTTGCAAAAACACCACTGTTGGTAATAACAATATCGGTGTTAATGCCGGAGTACAAAACTGTATCGCTATTGCCGGCGCTCCAATCACTAATTGTGTTTGCAAAATTAATTGACTCTCCTGAGTTTAATCCTTGGTCATTTACATAATCCGTGAGGGCAGGAGAGGTAGCATTAATAACAGGGTAAGTTTGATTAAGCGTTACAGCGTTAGATTCAGTAGCTGCCCCCGTAGTCCCAAAGTCATTAACCGCAATAACTTCTAAAGTATGAAGTCCGTTTCTGGAATTGGTTATGGTAATAGGGATTCGCGCTGTATGCCTTGCGTCCCCAGTGTCTATTAAGGAATAGTTTGTGTAACCAATGCCATCAGATATTCCTTGATTAAATACTTTGATGCCCGTGACATCTGCGCTATTAAAAGTAACATATCCAGTCGTAGTATCATCACCTTTGTAGTCGGTGCTTCCAAGATTAGTGCCCGCTCTAGGAGTTCCGCTAGAAACGGGAGGTACAAAAACAGAAAAAGGAGTTGGTCCAGCTCCAGCTTCTTGAATCGAAATAGTTCCTGTGAAGCCATTGGCTATTCCAGTAGCAATAGTAGTTCCGGCTAAATTTAAATTATCAATATATCCCTCAAAGCGACGAGTGGCTGTTCCTAGCTGGGTAATATTTCCAGTGGGGATTTGTTGGCCGTTGATAAAGCCCGTTCCCATATATCCATCGTGAGGGCCATCCCATCTTAAATAAAGAGCGATATCACTAGCGTTATCGACATCAATCCCTGAAAGGTATATATTAGGGGTTACTGTGGGGTAGTAAGTTTTTTCTATAATTCCCCCATTATTTATGGCATTAGAGAAGAACGCAAAAGCACTAGTTTCTCCAGCGCCCCCTCCGCCTCCGGCAGAGTTTATAGTGATGGCGTTATCAGATGCAGACAAGGTAACATTAGTACCTCCAATAAGACTTTTTACTTTTATGTCATTATCTAAAACACCACTAATTAATCCGCTTCCAGCTCCAATGTTAGACGCTCCACCAATACCAGAACCGTCTCCGCCAGAACCCGAAACCCCAGAAAGCAAATCAAATTTCTTGATTTTTACAACTTGACGAGTACCAGCGTTATCGGGATTAATTTCCGCGATAAGTATGTCCCCTGAAGCTATAGAGGATACTAATGGAAGTTCGTCTGGCCGTTTATTGCTCATGGCCGTTGACTAATCGACCCTCCCTGTTTGGGTAATTGAGTAATAGAGGCTGAAAGTTTTCCGCCAACCTCTGTTTCGCCAACTATTATTTTGTCATTAGCTTCGGTAACAATAAAATTTAAAAACTCATCTATAAGAAAAAGATCCTCATAAAAAGGAGAATCTTCAATAATGGTCCCTCCTCTATTAGGCAGGCTGGTTATGGTTCCCCCGCCATAGGAGGGGGATATTGCGCAAGCTGTTCCGTGATTGCGGGAAGCGCTCATTTAACTAAGTGTTGGATCGCCAGTAACTCTTATCCCTACATCAAGGGAAACCACAAAAGAACCTTCCATTAGGGTGTAGACTAAAGCCGGGTCCGCGCGATTAACAATATTTACTCCATAGTAATAACATCCTTCAAGTAAATCATTGGTATCATTATGATAAAGAACAACCGTCATTTTACCTCCGGGCGCGTCTGTAACGTTAATTCCTCCTACGCCTGTTGCTAAATTAGGGGCATCATCACTATTTTTTCTTATAAAAGCTGCTGAATCAGGGTCAGTCAAGCGGCCCTTTACCGTCCAAAATGCTAAATAATCAGCAAGGTTAACTGCCGAACCACCTAAAGTAACTGCAATATCAAAAGACGCCGCGTCACCCCTATAAATGCTGACTGTGCTAGACATTATGTAAATCCTCCTGTTTTTTAAGAGGGGGTTTTTCTTGAGGGGTAAGTTCTCTAATTACATATTCTGCCCCACGGCGCATCAACTCGGACAATGTATATCCCGTATCGTCGGAAAGCTTTTTTAACGCAGCTTTTTGGTTTTCGTGCAACCAAAACTCTATTTTTTCTTTATTGTCTTTCATGAAAAGTTAGTGAATACTCATGTAATATATACACGGTATTATATACCTTTATTAAAGAAAATAAATTTTTATTTTATTGACAGCTTTCGCAGGAGCCTCCACTTGCCATTGCGTCAAGTCTGCAGGCTGCTTGTTCGGGGGTTTTTTCTTCGTTTTCAGCGTCTGTGCTTTCGGTAGATTTTTCTACTGTACTTGCTGCTCGATTACGAAGATAATATGTAGTCTTTAATCCGTATTCCCAGCAAGCCATATATAGATCATTTAAATATTTTAAAGAAGTAGTCTTATTATACAAATTGAAACTTATAGATTGATCCATCCATTTTTGTCTCGCTGCATTACACTCTATGAGTTTAAGCATGTCTCTATCAAAAGCCGTTTTGTACTTCTCTTTCATCCAGTCAGGAATATCTCCATTAAGCCTCGACAGGTCACCATCCACGCTCTTGACAAGGGCGGCAACTTCAGGGCTCCAGAGCCCTTCTTTTTTCATATCATTAACAAAATGCTCGTTTATGATGTAAGAATTGCCTGATTTATTTTCATATACAAAAAGTACTGAAAAATTAGGCTCAATACTCTGCTCTACACCATTAATGTAACCAATAGTAGCGGTAGGAGCAATAGCCATAACGTTAGAGTTTCTCATCCCGTTATCTTTAACACTTTGACGTACCTCTTCATAGTCACGTAAAACGTTATTGCTCGGACGCTTCTTACGATATTTCATAAGATTTTTCCAACTATCAATAGGAAATATGTTTTGACTCCAAAGAGAGCCTTCATAGGTCTCATAAGCTCCTCTATCTTTTGCTAGGAGCGAGCTAGCTAAAATAGCATTATGACTATACTCTTGAAAGAGTCTTTCGTTGAAATCTATAGCCTCATCACTGTCAATAGGTATGTTCATACGGTGAAGAACATCATGGAGCCCCATTAAGCCTAGCCCGATAGGACGATTTTTAAGGTTAGAATTTTTAGCTTCTTCAGTTGGGTAAAAATTTAAGTCAATTACGTTATCTAGCATCCGAATCGCAATAGAAATAGTTCCTTTTAACCGTGTAAAGCAGATATCTACGCTTTTCAAGCTTCCGTCTTTAGAGTAGATTTCGTGAAGATGATTTACTAGGTTGATCGATCCTAAATTACAAACTGCCGTTTCGCCTATTTCCGTTTTTTTTCCAGAAGAGTAAGAGGAAGCTTTGGTATGTAAAGTAATCTCAGTGCAAAGATTAGAGCTATGCACAATGCCCTCATGCTGGTTGGTATATCTAATGTTGCAAGGGTCCTTAAAAGTATTCCATGGGTGTGAAGTCTCAAATAAAACTTTGAGCATCTTTTTCCATAATTCTTTTGCAGGAAGGACTCTAAAGCTTTTTATTTTACCTGCATCAGCTTTTTTGCAGTAAGCTTCGTATTTTAAGTCAAAATCTTCGCCAAAAGAGTCATGTAAACCTGAGCATTCGTGTGGATCAAAAAAGTACCAGTCACCTTCTTCTTGTACGCGACGCATAAAAATATCAGGAATCCAAGAGGCGGTGTTTAAGTCATGACATCTTAGCCTATCATCGCCAGTATTACGGCGCAAATTAAGAAAATCCTCATAATCAAGGTGCCATGGCTCTAAATAAGCGCATCCTGCTCCGGGGCGCTTACCTCCTTGGTTTACTGCTATAAGTAAATCATTATAAATCTTAAGCCATGGAACTAATCCACTTGAAATACCATTTGTTCCATGTATATGGGAGCCGGTGGATCGAAAAGGAGTAACATCTAATCCTAGCCCTCCTGCAAATTTAGATTTTCGGGCTTCTTGCCAAGCTCCATCAAATATTCCGTCAATAGAGTCGTCAAAAGTATTTAAATAACAGGAACTCAGTTGGGAATGAGTAGTGCCGCTGTTAAAAAGTGTCGGGGTAGAAGGAGTATAGAGTAATGAGCTAATGAGATTGTAAAATGTTATAGCCCATTCATCTTTATCCTTCTCGTTTATTGCTAAGCCCATGGCTACTCGCATCCAAAAACACTGCGGAGCTTCCATGATTTTATCTCCTTCCTTAATGAAATAACGATCAGTAAGGGTTTGAATGCCTAGATATTTAAATTTCATATCATTATCTAGGATTAGTGCATCAGAGAGCCTTTTTAGGTCAAAAGAGAGCAGTCTTTTGTCTAAGCGATTATTCTTTACTAAAAGTTTAATATTTTGTAGAAAGCTCTTGCGATATTGAAGGTCATACGCATCTGAATCTACGCCTTCTTTAAAAACCTCTTTGTAAATGCAGTTGAGTAGTATTCGTGCTGCGGCAAAAGAATAGTTTGGTTCTTTTTCTATTTTTTCTCTCGCCGAAAGTATGAGGGCTTTGTCTATCTCGGCAGTAGTTATCTTATCATAGAGCTGAAGTTGTGCGTCTAGAACTATTTCGCTGGCTGAAACGTCTGTAATGCCCTCACAATCTCTTTGTGCCCGTTCGTTAATTTTATCAACTTGAAATTTTTCTAGGCGCCCGTTGCGCTTCTTAACCTTAATATCCATGATGTTAGTTTACACAGCAAAATAAGCTGTTTTTATAAAAAGTGTGAGGTAGCATTATTTTTACATAATACCACAAAAAAAGGTGTATGGCAAGACTAAAGTTTAAAAGTTAGTGACGGTTCTTGTTGCTGACCGCAGAATCAGATCTCCCCCAGTCAAAATCTTCTCGAACGTCAAGGTTGACGAGCCATGCAGCCTTTAAAATTTTAGGGTCGATCCCGTTTTTTTCAAACGTTTCAATCAAAGCGTTAATGTCTTTTGGGAAGCAAGTTCCACCAAAACCTTTACCCCCATCATGCCCGGGAACTTGGAAGTGAGAGTCTCCAATTCTTCTATCGCCCATTACTCCATTAATGATAGAGTTCCAGTCCAAGCCAAGCTTTTCAATAAGCAAAAAGATTTCGTTAAAAAAACTAACTTTCGTAGCAAAGAAGCAATTAGCTATGTATTTTACGGACTCCGATTCATCACTCTTCATTGTCAAGCAGGGGATGTTTGGAAAAGCTATCTTGAATAGATTGGCAACTTTTTCTCCAATGCTTTTTTTCTTTACATAGCCGACGATATGCCTGTCGGCGTTAAGAAAGTCTTCTTTTGCAAACTTGGCAGTCAAAAACTCTGGGGAATGTACGATGTCAATGGATGGGTGGAGTTTCTGAAGATTGGCTGTAGTACCTATGGGTACGGTAGATTTTATTATGAATACAGCCCTAGAACCTTTTAACCCTATATCCTGAAAACAGGATTCTATAATAGAAAGATTACAGTCATCACCCATGGTGTCTTTCATCGGTGTTGGGACACAGACGAAAACAAAATCTTGACTTAAAACATCATCAAAAGAATCCGGAGATAAATCAGGATTTTTGTCAAAAACTTTTACATCATATTTAGAAAAACCGTTAACGACTGCAGAGCCGACAAAACCGTTACCGATTACTCCTATTTTCATTGCGGTTTGTTTGCTTCTATCCAGTCCTCGAATTTTACTTGAGGATTCCATTTGAGTAAAGATTTTGCTTTAGTATTGTCGGCTAGAGTTTCCCGTGCTTCGCCCGGTCTTTCTGGTATGTGAATGTGTCCGCCGCCCGTCATTTGGACAATATCCATAACTGAATGGTTTGTGCTGGTACCAAGGTTAAAGAGCTCGCCGACAATTTCCTTGTTTTTAGATTCGCCTGCAAGAAACATAGCCTCAACTATGTCTGTAACATGAGTATAATCTCTTGTTTGTAGTCCGTCTCCAACGACAGTCATGTCTTCACCGTTTTCTTTTTGCCTAAAAAACAAACCAACAACTGGGGCATAATCTCCGGCGATTGGTTGACGCTCGCCGTATACATTAAAAAACCTAAACAGAACAGTTTCCAGACCAAAGAGATTCGTATACATTTTGCAAAGCTCTTCGCAGTTGGATTTACTTACAGAATAAGGGTTCAGACAGTCGTTGGGCATGTCTTCTTTTAAGGGTATTGGGTTTTTTAATCCATAGCAAGAAGAGGTTCCTGCAAACATCACGCGCTTACATTTATTGAGTCGAGCAGCTTGAAGAACATTGCACGTTCCAAGAGAGTTATTTTTAACTGCATCAGACGGATCTTGAACGCAAATTTGTATTCTGGAGCGAGCAGCTAAATGAAATACTAAATCAACGCCTTTGAATAAAGGCTCTAATTTATCGAAATCACAAATGTCAACTTTATGGTTTTCGGTATCTTCCCGCCATATAAAACTTTTGTTGGCGGTAGATGATTCATCATCAACGACTACAACATCGTGACCGGCTTTAATTAATCTTTCAACAAGGTGGGCCCCAATAAATCCGGCTCCGCCCGTAACTAAGCATTTTTTTTTAGACATAATTTATTATACACTAATTAACAGTTATCTTTCCTGTTTTTTATAAACCATTCATAGGTTTTTTGGATACCCTCACGAAGATTAATCTTAGGGAGAAAACCCTTTTCAGACATGCGAGAGCTGTTCATTTTTTTTCTAAAAGTTCCATCTGGCTTTGAAGTGTCGAAGGATAGTGATCCGTTAAATTCTATAACAGATTTTATAATGTTAGCTAATTCCTTGATTGATACCTCTTCTCCAGAGCCGCAGTTTAAATGGGAGATGTTTTGACTGTATATGTATTCAGATTCAATATTTTCTATGCATAAAGAAATTGCATTAGCTAAATCTTCAACGTATAAAAATTCACGAAGCGGTCTTCCGCTCCCCCATACCTGCACAGAAGAAGCCCCCTTTTCTTTGGCACAATGAATTTTATTAATAAGGGCGGGTAAAACATGAGAGCTTTCTAAATCAAAGTTATCTCGAGGGCCGTAAAGATTGCAGGGCATTAGGGAGTAAAAGTTACTCCCGTACTGCTTGTAAAAACTTTCACACATTTTTAAGGCGGCTATTTTGGCTATAGCATAAGGTTCGTTGGTGTATTCTAGCGGACCAGTAAGGAGACTCTCTTCAGTTATAGGTATCGGAGCTTGCTTTGGGTAAATACAAGAAGATCCTAAGTTAATCAACTTTTTTACTCTTGTTCTTTGGGAAGCCTTAATAATATTGGAGGATATCATTAAGTTTTCGTACATAAAATCACCTCTATAAGTATTATTGGATAAAATACCACCTACTTTAGCAGCGCATAAAATAACAACCTCAGGCTTTTCTCTGCAAAAAAAGTGTTGAACCCGCTGGCTGTCTAATAGGTCTAGCTGTACTCGAGTTCGAGTAATGATATTAGTATAACCTAATGACTTTAGTTTTTTAAAAACCGCCGAACCTACCATTCCTCGGTGTCCGGCTATGAAAATTTTTTTATCTTTCACTGAGAAAGGAGCCGGTAGTCACTCTGATACATTTTAGTTACTAATTTATTAAAATCTGTTTTCCGAGTCCAGCCCAATTCTTTTTCTGCTAAAGAAGGATCTCCGCATAGTTTATGCACCTCGGCAGGCCTGTAAAACTTAGGGTTGACTTCAAATATAAGGACTCCCTCTGCAGTAAAATATTTTTCATTTTCACCTTCCCCTTCGGTAGTGAAATCTATACCCGCCGCCTTAAGGGCGGAATTTAAAAAGTGGCGTACGGTATGCATTTTCCCGCTTGATAAGACATAGTTTTTTGGATTTTCCTGATTTAACATCAGCCATACGCCTTCCATGAAATCTTCAGCATCGCTCCAATCTCTTTGTGCTTCTATGTTTCCTAAATTAAGTACGGGAACTGGCTTTCCTTGTTCTATGGCTAGTTTTATTCTAGCAACAGTGTGCGTGATTTTGCGGGTAACAAAATCTAAACCTCGCCGAACTCCCTCATGATTAAAAAGCCAACCTTGCACAGCAAAGAGATTATAAGACTCTCGATAAACCCGAACTATATGGCGAGCGCCGCATTTAGCCGCGCCATAGGGAGATTGGGGTAACAGGGGGTGGTTTTCGTCTTGTGGCGTATAGGCTACATCTCCAAATTCTTCAGAAGACCCTGCATTGTAAAAACGGCAATTAGGAGCAAAGCGCCGCATAGACTCTAGGATATGCAATACGGCATTAGCGTCAGTATCCCATGTTTGAACTGGGTAGGCCCAGCTACCTGCAACAAAAGATTGAGCAGCGAAATTAATAAAGTAATCAGGCTGAACGTCAATAATAATATCTCGGATGCTATGCGCATCATTAAGATCCATATTAATTAACTCAAATCGAGGCTCATCCTCTAAGTGCAAAATGTTCTCGTGGTTCTTCACACTCAACCTGCGCACTGATCCATAAAGTTGAGAGTCGGTGTGCTTTAGTAAATAATCAGCCATGTGGCTTCCATCTTGACCTGTGACTCCAGTGATAATAACTTTTTTCATGTAATAAGTGTCCATTCAGGGGGGATAAGGTCCTTGAGGTCAGGTCCACTGGGAAACCAAGCAGGAGGGGTAAGGACTTTTTTAAGGGGATGCTGGTTTAGCCATGCGCCCCACCAGCTAAAACTGCTGTTAGCGATGATATTATGCGAGCATAAAGACATAAGCTTTAAATCTTCTATGTTTGAATTGCCTTCCATAAATATCATCTTGTCAAAACTAAAATTTTTCTTGCACCAATCCATGTCGTCAGAGAACACATAAGTATACCCTTTAGGCTTAATAATTTCAAGAGATTTTTCATAGTAAGATAAAGGGAGGACGGGATGGTGGGGGTTGTTGACATAATCACTGCGTCTTACATGGATAGAGCAAGAGTCGGTAAAGTCAAAATCATGCTCAACGTCCAACTTTAAAGAGTTTATGATGTCGGTTCGGCATCCTTTGATATATTTCTCGCTTTGCCAATATCCGTTAAAGTAGTAAGAGACAGAGGGGTCTAAAGTAAGCTCCATAAAATGCTCAGTATCATTAATGTGCTGGAGAGCGGAGGTTATAGCCTTATCACTTAATCGAGGGAGTGGAGATTTGAGCAGGTTATCTAATAAGAACTCTCTCTTTATGGTAGCGACGCTAGCATATTGTTCGGTATCATACCACGCTAGATCAAAGGAAAGGTCCATGCCAAACTTCTTGGACAAGGAATACCCGAATGCCCACTGGAAAAGCTGATTGCCTAAGCCCCCCTGAAGCTTGCCTATAATCATGTGATTTTAGCTCTTTTTTCTTTTATATAGCGCATCTCCCCATTGGAATTGCGTCATAACCGTTTCAACCCTTTCAAAGTCCGACAAAAATTCGTCAATTTCCCCCATCAGCGCGCAATCCTTATATATGTCAGTTTCGTTGACTTCGGTGTAGATAAAGTCCATTCCCTCTAGGAGTTCCCCGAAGCCTTTAAGGGCAAGTAGTTCTGCGCCTTGTATATCTAAATTTAAAAAATTGTATTTACTTATATCCACATTCTTTTCAGAGACAAGAGTATCAAATCGTTTTGTCTTCACTTGGACTGTTTCTACTACATGAATATGGGGATGATAAGTTTTATGCTTTTCTAGATCTAGGATGGAAGAGGACTCTCCGTTGTTAGTAATCTTAAACTCAAAAATTTCATCATCTTTATCCGCTATGATTTCATTAAAAAAAAGTTCGGTTTCTAAGATTTCCTCACGCAAAGAGTTTTCGTAAATTTTTTCGTTACCTTCTACCCAGAGGATGTCGGTTGTCCCGCTAGATAGGTAAGCGTCCCTTTCTTCCCTCATGTGGGCTCCAATATGGATGACGCCGCGCGGTTTTTCGTATTTGTGAAATAAGTATTCAAAATTTATGAGCATAGTAGGTTTCTCCATTTTTCTAAACATGGCGCAGCGGATAAATTATTTACCACAAACTCTCTTGGTGAATAGCTTGGTAGAAGAGACTCAAACATTTCAAAATCTTCTTTCCATCTTTCGGTGCAAGTAATTAATCCACATTTATCATCAAAATACGAAGCAGCTGTGGCTGGCAGATCGTGTTCGGGTAAAAAGTTTCTCCATACTGTGTCGCCCGTTTCGTCACGTAGGGAGACGACATCTAAAACAAAAATTGGGGTATCGCAGCTCATGGCTTCTTGTAGGGCGAATCCTTGACTTTCATGCCTCCCTACCCAAATACAATAGGGGGCTCTACTGATATGCGTTAAATAGTCTTCCTCCTGATATGAGCCGTACTCAAATATAATAAAATCGTTACCAAAAAAATTCAGTACTTCGTTTAAAATATTTGGATCTCTTTGTTTAAAATAAATTATAGGCTTACCTTCTTTTGCTTGGGGTGTGAATTTGTTCACCTCAACAGGAAAGGGTAATGTCGCACATCTTATCTCGGGCCTGATGGCATGTGTAAGTTCTTTAAGCCACGGAGATAAGCAGTTCATGTATTCGTTGGCCTGAAAATCATAACGGGGCATGTGTGTATGATAGAAATGTGGCCCGTACACATGTGGACACTCTTGCTCTTCAAATCGCTGTATACGGTTAAAAATATGAATTTGATCATACTTAAAATTGCCGTCGTACACTGAATGTACCGTAAGGCCTTCCTCCTTTAAGAGGCTAAGTCCTATTTCATTTTTGTGATGGAGGGGTCCATTAGCGTAAATGTTCATTTTATTGTTTGTTATTTAGTATTTATTGCAAAGAGATATTATTTTGTCTTTATCTGCCTCTGTTAGCCACCAGCCGACGGGGATGTTAATTATGGTTGAGCAAAATTCGTCGCAGCCTTTTAATGGAGTTTCTGGCGCAAAGTCCTTAAAGACTGAGTACTGGTCATTTCTGACATGCACAACGTCTGAAGCTACGCCGTTTTCATGAAGATAGTTTTTGAAATCCTCTCTATCTTGTGTTAAGATAGAGTATATCCAATGGGAGGATTGAGAGTTTTTCGGTCTTGATAGCTTCGTTATCTTGGGGTTATTTATTTCTGAATCGTAACGATTTCCATTGTTAATGTGGGCGGTTGTTAACCTGTCTACATGTTTGAGTTGTTCTAATCCTATTAAAGCATTAAGATTGTTCATGTGAAACTTAAAACCTACGTCAGAAATATCCTGCTCCCACTTGGTCTTGCCCGTCCTTTGGGTGTATTTACGATCCAGACCATACCACCTTAGGAGCCTTGCTTTTTCCACATCTTCCGTGGACTTAGCCATTAAGGCCCCACCATCTACTGTTGTCATGTGTTTAATAGCTTGAAAGGAAAACATAGTAAAATCACTATGGTTTCCTATTTTTATACCATTATAGGTGGCCCCCATAGCATGTGCGGCGTCCTCAATAACTTTAATACCCGCTTCTTTCGCTATGCTATTTACCGCATCAATATCAAAAGGCTGTCCGGCCCAATGCACCGCGCAAATAGCTTTAGTTTTGGCCGTAATTTTTCTTCTAAGGTCTTCTGGGTCAATGTTGCCCGTAGTAGGGTCGATATCAGCCCAGACTAATTTTGCCCCAAATAAAAGTGCGGGAACATTAGTTGCCATGCAGGTCATAGGGGTAACTATAACTTCATCGCCCGGATTTACGTCGCACAATTTGTACGCTAAAGTTAAAGCAGAAGTGCCTGTGTTTACTAGGGAGCAATTTGCGTTACCTATGTATGCCCCAAATTCAGCCTCAAAGTCATCGGAATATTTCCCTTCGGAGACAAAACCCGTTGCAAACAAATCTTCAATCTTTGACCCCATGCCTTGGGGTAAGAATATTTTAAATAATGGTATCATTTTTCTTCTAGCCACCTTGGGTTTTCTAGCGTCCATTCAATAGTTTTCGTAAGCGCCTCTTCAAACCCAACTGGTATATTCCACCCAATGCTGTTCATCTTTTCACCACATAGAGAATACCTCAAATCATGTCCGGGCCTTTTACTGTGGAAGTCAATCATTTCGTAGTTTAGAGGCTTATCAACGACATTCGCAATAAATTGCGCCAACTCTAAATTATCGACTTCCTTTTCTCCAACAATATTGTACTTTTCTCCAATTTTGCCTTTGTTTGTCAAGAACGAAACAGCTTCTGCAATGTTTCTAGCATGAATGTAAAACCTGCTTCCAGCCCTTCCTTTGTCTGGGTACGAATGGATTAAAACTTTATTTCCATCCAGAACATTTTTAATCGTCATTGGGATAAATTTTTCAACATGCTGTCTTTCACCAAAGGCGTTCATAACATTAACGCTCATAATTGGAAGTTTGTAAGTATTCTCATAAGCTATGCATATGTTTTCAGCGGCAGACTTGGCGGCAGAATATGGATTTGTTGGTTTATGCCTGTCCCACTCTTTATAGTCGACACCATCGGGCGCATATCCATAGACTTCATCTGTGCTAAAGTAAAAGAAATTTTCAAGACTATCTAGTTCTCTAGCGTACTCTAGCATCTCAACGGTTCCGTTGATGTTGTTTTGAAAAAACACTCTAGGCTCTTTTATGCTATTGTCTACATGGGACTCCGCCGCCATGTGGATAATTATATTTACATTGCCGAGCTCCTGCTTCAAGCCGTCACTTAGTGGATGCGAGAGATCGGTTGTAAACACTTTTACTCTTGGGTCTTTGTCGCATGGTATTGATCTTAATCTGCCTAAACCAAAACTAGCATAATTTAGTTTGTCAATTATAGAAATTTCATAATCTGTATTTAATAGGAAGTGTTCTACAACATGATGTCCTATAAATCCACAACCGCCCGTAATTAATACTTTTTTACCCATTTATATTTCCCACACGGTTAGTGACTTTTTCCAATACCATAAAAAATATGGTTTTTTACTACTATTTTCTACAAGTCGCTCTGTTAGAGTTTCGTTTAAGGTCATATGTTTTCCCACGGTTTCTATTACGTCGTTCCTCTTTAGGGGATTTAAGTGTTGTAGATGAGTATCATTCTTTCGGTCGTTTTTCCCTCCAGTCTCAGACCAAGTAAGGACTACATATTTACTGGATAGTGATTTTAGGTTATCTATAAAAACATCACAATATTCCGGATCTATATGTTCCGCAACCTCAAAACAGGTGACGATATTATATTTAGCGTTGATATTTATTTTATCTCTAAGATCATGCTGGAAAACAAAACTTTTGAGTTCTTCTGTTGCGTTATCAATTGCCCAGTTAAAGTAATCACACCCCGATAGTTCGAGACTTAAATTAAGATCACTTAGGGCTTTGAGTAACTTTGCGTCTCTGCAGCCTGCGTCAAATAAACTGGTTAAATCAAAAGTTTCTTGTAAGGTTTGAGCTAAGGCATAATAGGGTTGTTCGTTGGCGCCTAACTCTTCAGACTTAAAATATTTTTCTTCTAAATTAATTTTCATATTGTCATCCAATTAGTTTGTGAGGAGTATTCCATATGTCATATTGTAAAATGTCTAGCGATGAGTAGTCAAATTCTCTAATTCTGTGGTTAGTCCAACCGCCCATGTATGGCCGCTCGGGATCTATTATTCCGGCTAATGCATCTATTCCTGATCCAATATCAAGAAAAATCGCTTTTTTATGTTTTTTTAATCTGTGAAGAAGTCCTGATTTTACATGACCGACCCCTAATAGAAATATTTTAGACTTGGATTGAGTGAGCTGTTTAGCAACTTGTTGTTCTGTTGCGTCAATGTCATCGCACGCAAATTTTTGGGGTATATGAATGTAATCAGTAAATTTTTCTAACCCTAGGTATTCTTGGTACTCTTTGTACTGCATCATACGCTCTATAAGGTCGACTTTTTCTTTAGCACCTATAATTCCAATATCTTTAGAAAGCATAGAGGTAAGCCATTTACTAGCGATGAGGCCATATCCAAATTCAGCCGGATAATCTATTTTCCTGTCTATTACCTCATTAAACATTGCTCTGTTTTTGGGATATAGTTCGCAGGCATAGTAGTCACAAAGATGTGCTCCTTTTACAAATTCTTCATGCTTTATGTCGGCGTAATTTTTGGATATGGCTCGTACCCCAACAGCTGCGGTTCCCAAAGACTCTCCTCTTAGGAACCTGAAATCACCATCCCCAAACTTGAAAAAGGTTTTGGATTCGTTATTGTCTACTAATTTTTTTAATTGATTTTTAAATCCACTCAGCTCTGATTGGAAGTTTGGATATGTATCTTTCGTAGTAAAGCATTCATGTGGATCTATATTAGTAGAGCCTTTTATGTAATAAGTGTCAATCATTTTTAAGCCTAGAGATAGAGGGTGAATAAGTTCTTGCACCTTTATTGAATGAGCTGGCGGTTATGAGCTCGTAATAATTATTAAATTTTAGAATTGGCGTTTTGTTGTATTGAAGCATCCAGTCTTGTTTGTCTCTTTCTTCGGAACCGCCTTCAAAAAATACTTGTCCCTGACTGCCTTTTGTCGCTTCGTGGAGCTTGCTTATTATATCTCCATCATTAGATATATCCAAGTGTAAAACATCGAACTCTTCAATATTGCTTAGCCATTCGTAAAAATCGATCTTTTTAAGCTCAATAAAGTCTTCAACATTATGCTTTTTGAAATTATTCTTTAGAATCTGTGCATTAGGCTTTTTGTGTTCATAGCCCTCAAAAAGATCATAGCCATAAACCTTACCTCCTGTAAGTTTGGCTGCCATTGCCATACACACCGTGGAGTAGCCATTTAGCAGGCCAAAATCAATAATCTTTTTAGCACCAGATTCAAGGACGGCGTCATAGAGAACCTTTCCCATGGCCGAGGGTTGATAGGAGGATTCAATATCTGGATTGTTAAATTTCATCTAAGTGAAGCCATTGACGGGCTGCTACGTCGTGCCATAATAGATTCGCTTGCTGGTGATCATATTCATAAGCGCTCATATAATCAAATAAAGCATACTCTATAGATTCTTCGTCTTTAAGTATTCTATTATAAGCGAAGTCCATTAATAATTTCGAATCCATAGAGAAAATCCCTGTCCAAAAGTGATTTTCTCTAACAGTAAAAAGATTTCTGGGTTTACTGAAAAAGGAATCAAAGAATTTAAAATCTTTAAGTAGTTGCCTTGGCTCAAAATACAAAATCCATTCATATTTTTCCATTTCAGCCGAGCACATTTGCCATTGATGCAAGAGTCCAGTACCTTTATTAGTAGTGCCTTTGTTATTTTCAGAGAGCACATAACGGCAGTTGGGGGGAAAAACTGGAGTTAACCTTTCATCTAAACGTTCCGTAGAGTTATCGCATAGTAATACGTCTGCTTTGCCAGCAAAGGAGTACTCGAAGAGTTTAGTAAGCCCTTGAACATACTGTAGTGTCCTCTCCTCCCCTTTGTTTACGGGGGAGGAACCGGATATAGGGTTTTGGCAAATATTCAATTGCAGTAGTGTATTGGCCATTATATCACTTGTAATTGTAAAACACTTGGTGACCCTCAATGTTGCTAAAGTCCGGAGCTTGATAAGCTATGCGGGGCAGTGCATACCACTTGTTTGAAAGAGTTTGGAATTGTAGCCATATTTGATCAAAGGCATTCTGGTTGTAATCTTCGTTATTCTTAAGCCCCGTAATAGCTCGCTCTACATCCTTAGCCATAGAAAGCGCAAAATCGGTTTTTATGATGTAGCACGAAGCTGTTTGAAGATGGGGAGAAAAAAAGACGATTCCAGAATCGTCTATAGGCTCTACAGGCTTAACGTCATTATAGGCTAATTGACAGACATTAAAATCCGGGTAATTCTTAAATAAATATTCTACGTTTGAATCTAACTCCTCTTTACTAAGAGAGGGAATTAAGTCATCCTCAATAGTTAAGATGGTTTTATGATTAGATTCGCGAGCCAGCTTAAAAATGTTTAAGTGGGACTGGGCGCAACCCACAGCCCGTAATGCGGGAGTTTTTTGATCCGAAGTATCAATTGCATTATAACGAGAAAATTGACCATTGCGAAAACCTAGATAAGGCATGACTGTTGAAAGAGTGTGGGTATTGCGGTCCTCACGCTTAGCTAGGTTAATATAGTAACAATGATCTATATATTTAGCTAGCATTGTCGGTTCTAGGCAGGAGGGAGGAAGCTATAGCCATATCTTCGCATCCACCCATAAGGTTTTTAAATTTTTCAAATAAATTCTTTTGTGTGAGAATTTTTTCTACAGACTTTCTCCCTAGGCAGTAACACCCCCCGGCCCAATATTCCGTGGGCCATTTATCTTTACCGATGTCTGAAATCAGAGCCTCAGGCATGACGAACATTTTTTTCATAGAGGCCCAATTCCTGAAGGTGGATACAGTATTATTTTTAATTGGCGTAAGTCCATTGTACTCTCCTATTATACCTTTATTTTTAAATTTTTCTAAAAAATGCTCGAAGGAAAATAGTTGGCTTGTTTCATTATGGTTATTGGCTATAATATTAGCGTCAATTTTTACGATGTAATCAAAGTCAAAAAGAGAGTGGCACGCAGATAGCATCTTGTAAGTTTTTATACATAAGTTATCATAAGACTCTTCTGTGTTAACCGTTAGTATGTTTCCTGCATAAGTGTAGTCAGCTCCAATAGAGGGGTCGGCATAGACATCAAGGACTTTAATTGTTTGGGGGTGAGTGGTAATGGACTGATACCAAGCCGTAGACTTAAGGTTAGATAAGTTATCCGAATCTTTCTGACAGGTATAAAGACAACATAAAATCTTATCACTCATCGTTCCAATAGAAAGCTTTTTTGTATTCTTGTTTAGGGATTCTTTGGACAAGAATGTTTTGGGAGATAGAGCTTGCGTTCAGGTATTCACCCATCATTCCGTCTTCGTATATTATTTGCTTGGGTAAGGAGGGATAGGCCTGAAGATATGCATCCACGGCTTTTCGAGAAAGAAAGTAGCCCCCTCCGCTAGCGTAGGGGCATTGAGGGCTCAGCATCGGAATGCGGCGCATTATAGGATCCTCGCAGGCTCCTAAGTGGGAATATGAATAGGTGGGTAATTTTCCGCGATCAAAGCAGCCTGCATAATCTGCTTTGGTGTCAGTTATTATGCTAAAAACATCTTTTATTGCCGCCGTATTAAAAATAATATCATCATCAGTTTTTAAAATATAATCAAAGTTTAAGTTCGCTTTCGCCCATTTTATAGCTTCGTAAACTTTGTGAGGAAGGGATTCGTAGTTATCGTTACATGGCAGCTCAATCGTATTTAAAGGTAGGGCTAGATTCGAGGATGGATCTTCACCTATAAAATACTTAAACTCAAAAGGGAGATTAGATGTATCTTGATTAGCAGCTCGAGTATAAAGATATTTACGGCATGACATAATCAGCGCCACGCATTTATGTTGATCTTGCATGGTAGGCTTTATTTATGGATAAAGTAAACGTCCTTGCGCTCATTTTGAAATTTTTTAAACTCACTACAAACAGGCTCTCCCATAATGAATTTCTTGTCTTGAAATTGGGACCTGAGAAGATACTGGCATAGCCACATGTCCGAATTAAAGTCAGGATCACCCATGGCCTTGCGAACTTCACAAAAACGACGATAGAAGTTTTTCATATCTTCATGCCTCCCTCCGATTACGCCCATGTTTATTAGGTCCCATGTATTGTAATTCAAGAGAAACTGAACCCTATCATCAAAGTTATATTTGTCATGCGCCCACATATAGTTGAACTGATTAAGCTTTATGCTGTCTTTGCAGGCGAAATAGGTAGTGTCTGGATTATCCTTGATAAGGGTAGACGGATCTTTGACTACGGTTACATCGGATGCATCCGCATGAAAAACATAATCAAAGGAGTCTTCAGACTCAAGGTATTTGCTAAAACAAAAAAACCTAAAATCGTTGTTGGAATAGTCAAAGTCTTCAACTTTCTCAAAAGAAATTAAATCAGTTGAGTGCTCTTCCACAAATTGATCCGTTAAGTCATCATGAAAGACTACCCCGTGAAGGCTAAGCTTTTTTATTGACTCATACCACGGACGGATGTAAGAAATTTCATTAGATGAAACCGTCCCTTCGGCTGTTCTGCCTACAACATGTGCATCATTTGGGGCATTCGGATGCTTTTTTTTAGAAAAGTAGGACGTAAGGATAACACAACTCATAAGTTAAACAGTGCATTGTATTTGATCAGTAAATTACCCACGTAATTGGATGCAACCGCTTTAGACATAAGTATAGTGGAGAATACTTTTTGTCTATAATTGTAATCTTCGAATGAATTAAATGTATTGGGGTCGCGGGCCTCTTCGTAGTTTACGAGAGGAACTATATCATTATCGTACATAAATTGGGAATACCAATTATGATGAACTACGCCATCGTCAGGGATGATAGATACGAGCACAGAGTTTGATTGAAGAGCCCAATATGCTCGATCCCATCCACGCGTCCATCCATGAAGATCAAGTATATATTGATAGTCTAATTGCTTGTCGAGATTAAACCAATTAGAAGAAATTTTCTTTTTATCAATAGAGAGATACTTGTCGTCGAAAGCCCCCGGTATAAATCGAGATATTTTGCAGTCATAGAATGGGTCGTGAAGAGTATCTAGGCTTAAGTTTATACGCTGAAGATTAGTGTCGCTACCTCGAAAAAGTGCTTGGTTTTTCTTTTCGGAAAATAGTAAAGGGTCTGCTCTGTCCTCTATAGGATTTTTCAAGAATCCAAGGTAGTGAGGGTCCGGTAAGAATAGAGTATTTGCGGGTGATATACCGCTAAAACCCATGGTACATATATCCCTGTCTTTAGGGGCTCCTGAATTAATATCGTCATGGATATTTACTATTATCTGACAGTCGAGGTCTACTTCCGCTGGTATAATATCTTTTAGTACATCAGCTATGAAGTATAATAACGGTTCCGCGCGGTGTTTGCCAAGATCTTCGGGCATTTTTTTCGGCTTGTGAGTGGCATCTATCTTACGTCTCTGCCCCTCACCCCATATACTAACCCCTATTTCATGGTCGGACAGATGCGCATTTCCCTTATTCCTAGAGATGTCGACCGAGCTGAAAACATTATGTAAGCATTCTTTAATGAAATCTTCGGCAGTAAGTTTTTCTAAATACATAAGAGCCCATATTAACCTAAAACAAACAAAAAGTCAACTCTAAAATTTTAGCCTGATATTTTTACTTGACTTTATTGTGATAATCATTATAATCTCTATATTTATAATATATATATGAAACAATATAATAATTATTATTATAACGTAGTTATAGCCGTATTTTTTCTCAGATCGATTTTTAAAAATTAACTCTTGACTTTTCGGATGAATATTGTTATCATACAGGCTCTATGATACAAAAGCGAACCTCAAAACCACTATTTTTTATTCAGTGCGGAGACTGGGAGACAGTCACCTCTGCTATAACGCCCCTCGATGCATGTATTGATGCATTGAGGTTAGCCCATGAACAGTACGGAGATAAGATAGAGCTATCTTCTGTTGTGATAGCTATGAACATACAAGATCAGATGGAGCAAAAGGAAGAAACTATATCAGCCTTCACATTGGAAAGTCTAGCCTTATCTGTACAAAATGAACACTGAAATAATTATTGGACTATGTGGCCACGGAAGAAGTGGCAAAGATACTTTCTGCGAAATAGCTAAAAAGTTTCTTTCTGAAAAAAAAGTGGCTGCCGCTAGAGTAGCGTTTGCTGACGAGCTTAAAAAGGATTTAGATAACTTATGTAGAAATAACATTGGATGCAGTGCTTTTACTAATGACCCCATACAAAAAGCCCTTATACGCCCCCTGCTCGTAACTTACGGCACCGAAGTTATTAGAAAAATGGATGACAGATGGTGGATTGATCGCTTGGAGAAAAAATTACCTTTGTATTTTGTTCCTAAAATAATACCTATAGTTACCGACGTGAGGTACCCCAATGAAATGGAGTGGGTTCAAAAACAGCATAACGGGGTTTGCGTTTATATTACTCGCAAGGGAATTGGTGCCGCCAATTCTGAGGAAAAACACAACAATCCCATCCTTAAGAAAAATGCAGACTACCGAATAATGTGGCCGACATTTGGAGAAGATGAGGCCTTAGAGATGGGTGAAAAATATGTCCGTAAAGTAATGAACCCTATTTTTAAAAAACACATAAAGTGATTAGTCCGGATAAAGACCTTATAGATAACATCAAAAACCACGAAGATGTTACTGAATCCCTAGGCGAGCTAGTCAATAGACACAGCGGTATATATTTCGATATCGTCAGCCGTTATGTTCCAGCAACATCCACGTACTGTGACCGGCAAGAGTTATTTGATGATAAAGACTTTAATATTTACAGTGCTGCATTAAAGTACGACCCTGATAAAGGTACTAAGTTTTCAACATTTTTAGGCAATGAAACTAAGTTTGTGTGCCTTAATGCTTATAATAAAGCCAAGAAGAAGCCTTTAATAACTAAAGCCCCCGAAGATTTAGATTTTATTGAAAGAGAGGATGAAAAATCTATAATTGATACAATGCTATTGAAAGAGATAGATACTTTAGTTAAAAAGAACGCCGACCCGAGGGTAGCAAAAATTTTCAGCATGAGATATAATGATGGGGTAGGAAATAAAACGCTACCATGGAATCAGATTGCACCTCATGTAGGGTTAAGCATTCAAGGCTGTATAAATGTCCATGATATGGAGATAAATAATCTTAAACGTAAACTAAAACTAGATAAAAAAATATGAATAATGTAAGTGTATCAGGAAGATTGGTTAGAGACCCCGATTGCAAGGAGTTTGAGGACGGTAAAGCTGTGTGCGACTTTACGATAGCTGTTAATGGCTATCGTAAGGAAGATACTGTTTTCGTCAAAGTAAAGGCATGGGCAGCGCGGGCTAAAAGCTGTGCTAAGTTTTGCAAGAAGGGATCTTTGGTTAATATCGCAGGAGCCTTAAGGGGCAACTCTTGGACAGCCAAGGACGGAACAAAAAAAAGAGAAATCTATATACTCGCATCGGATGTAGAGTTTGTGCAGTTGTCAGGGGAAGACTCTAAACAACAGGAAGGCTCCGTTGATCACCAAGAGTCTTCGCCGGCTTCTACCAGCGTCTCCCCTCCAACCGAAGAAGATCTAGAAACCGTACCCTTTTGATGGATAAATTAATATTTAAATGCCCAATTAATCCCGTTTCTTTTGGGAATGTTTCTCTTAATTTGATGAGAGAGCTTTACAAGAGAGACATACAGGTAGCCCACTTTCCTATAGGGAACCCTGACGCCTCTGTCTACGATAAGATAGATGGTGAATTCAGGGAATGGCTTCAAAGCTCATTAAATAACAGGCTAAAGCTTGCAAAAAAAGACATCCCCACGCTACAATTGTGGCACATTAATGGGTCTGAAAATAGAATAAGTAAAGATCAGTACTTAATGACATTCTATGAGGTAAGCTCCCCGACCCTTGTCGAGAAAAATCTAGTAGAATTACAAGACCATGTGTTTTTTAGCAGTAAGTATTCTTCCGATAAATTTAAATCAGTTGGTTGCGATAACGTTAGCTCTGTTCCAGTGGGTTTTGACCCTGACTTCCATAAGACCGGAAAAACCTACCTAAAAGATAAAATCCATTTTGGTCTAATGGGTAAATTCGAGCAGCGGAAGCATACTGGAGCGATATTAAAAACATGGGCTGAGACTTATGGTAATAATATGGATTATCAGCTAAGTTGTTGTATAAACAATTCTTTCCTGAAACCCGAAGAGCTAAACCAAGCTATACATAACGCACTAGGCGGTAAACGCTATGGGAATATTAATTTTCTACCATTCTTAAGGACTAACTCCGAAGTTAATGAGTTTCTTAATGCTATAGATATTGATCTCACGGGCCTAAGCGGTGCAGAGGGATGGAACCTACCTTCTTTTAACGCAACTGCATTAGGCAAATGGAGTATAGTTCTAAACGCTACATCGCATAAAGACTGGGCTACCCCATCTAATAGTATTTTAGTAGAACCTAGCGGGACTGCGCCATCACACGATGGACGCTTTTTCCATCAAGGCACGGATTTTAATCAAGGCAATATTTATACTTTTAATCCTGATGATGTAGTATTGAAAATGAAAGAGGCGGAAGCTATGTGTAAGACAGAGAATACTGAAGGTCTTCAGCTTCAAGAAAAGTTTTCTTATGGAGTCATGCTTGATAAAATTTTAACTAGAATTAACAAATAATATAGTGTAATATAGGTTAATTATGAAACTTAAAATCGACGAACTTAATAGAGTTACTCTTTGTTGCGGAAAAGCTGGATGCCCCATCCTATCTAAGGATGATAAGGGTATGGTTCAAATTACCGATGATTACGGTAATACCGTGAAGATGCAAGAAGAGGAAGCTAAATTAATTAACGACGCCCTTGAGCAACTGAAGGATAAATGACGGAAGTCTTTATCTTGCTGGCATCCGCTGGCTTGACGTCCATACTTAAGTATGGATCCATTCTCTCATGGCTAAGATCGCCCCTTATTAAATTACGTTTTTTTGAGGAGCTTTTTAAGTGTTCTTTGTGTTTAGGTTTTTGGAGTGGTTTTATCGTGGCTTTAATACTCTATCAGATTGATCAATGGGAAAATATGTATTATCTTCTACCTTTAGCGTCAGCCTGCTTTTCGTGGTTTATGGATTCATTTATTGGTATACTTCAGTGGTCTGAGCTTTACATGGAGAGCAAAAACAAAAAATAATGCCTATTTATATTTATCAGAATCCTAAAACGGAAGAATATATTGAGATATTCCAAGGTATGCACGAGGATCATACTTACCTCGACACAGAAGGGTTAGAGTGGAAAAGAGTTTTTACGAGCCCAAATATGGCAGTAGACCTAGAGACAGACCCCTTTAGCCAAAACAGTTTTCTGGAAAAAACCAAAGAGGGCGGCACCCTAGGGGACATGTGGGATCGAAGTTCAGAAATGAGTGCAAAAAGAGCAGATAAAGCAGGCGGCGTTGATCCCCTAAGAAAAAATTATTTTAAGAAATATTCGGATGACCGGGGTGGCGGCAAACACCTGAAGGACTTGGGTGATTAAACCACCATTAAGTGGTTTCCGCTCCTGAAAAGAGACCCGCTTGGTAGGGCTCCACTTTCGTAAGGTAACTCTCTTAGGTTAACTACTGTATTTGTGGCCCCACTTACTACTAGTCCTGATGTGATTATTTCACCGCAATATCCACGATGAAATTCTCCGCTACCTCCAGTTATGGTTAAAGCGGTAAGGGTCGAACCGTTACGCATTGTTAGTCCTCCATCAAAAAATGAAGCCCCCACCGCGACTTGAAAAGCTCCGTCGGGTGCAGTGGTAGTATTTCTTGGATTAGAAATACTACCTCCTATCTTTAATGAACCTGCAAAAACAGTATTCGGGGTATAGATATTATTAGGGTCAACATAAACACCTTGCGCTCCAGAAAAATCTACATTTCCATTAAAAAACTTTTGACCCTCAAATCCATAGCTTCCTGAGGCTATGTTATATACGTCTCCAGTTAGAGGAGTAATTTGATCTTGCAGCCCCCCAGAAACAGCATCAAATGTGCTTTGTAGATTATCTATTTGATTAAATTGAATACCCATATCCTATATACCTTGTTTTATAGTTACACTTTATCCTTGACTTTTGTTCTTATATATTATATAATCCGACAATGAGTATTTCAATCTATAAACCTAACGCTAAAAATGCGGGATCTGGCTTTAGCTTTCAAATGGGAGTGGATAGCAAAAACAAAGAACCTGCTCTATTCATAAAGTCCATTCTTCAGCATAGCTGGGACTCGGAGAAAAAACAAGGATATTTCAAGGACAACCTTGAGAACCCCGACAAAAACATAACTGTTAAATTTTCTGAGTTTGAGATTGGTCACATAATGCATGCAATGCGAACTCGTTCTACTTATACTACATTTCATGCTTATGCAGATGATAAGACTAGTATTAAGTTTATGCCATGGAAAAAGAAAAGCAAAAAGTCCTCCAAGAATGAAGAGACTGGTAAATGGGAAGAAAAGTGGGTTGAGATAGACGCATTCAGCGTATCTTTTGTTCGAAATGGTAATCAAAATTTTGTAATAGGGCTAGAGCCCGGAGAAACCGAAGAAGTAATAGAGTATCTAAGGTTTGTGCTTCACTCTCTTTTTAAAGCTAGATTTACTAAACAACAGGCTGATTTTGTTAAATCACAAAACAGAAAAAGTAGTGATGGAGCTGCCCCTTTTTGATGGCTAAGAAGAAGATAGTTTTCCACAGTAATCATTCCCGTGCATTTACTGGGTTCGGTAAAAATTGCAAAAATATATTAAGACATCTTCACCAAACAGGCAAGTATGATATAGTTGAATTTTGTAATGGGATGAGTTGGAGCACGCAGCACCTCTCCACATTGCCTTGGAAAGCTTACGGGTCTTTACCTGACGACCAAGCTCTACTTCAACAATTAAACCAAGACCCACAATTAGGGAGAGCCGCCGGATATGGCGCTAATATGGTTGATGAAATCATAAGACAAGAAAAACCCGATATTTACATAGGGTCTGAAGATATATGGGCGTTTAATGGTTACACGGATCGTCAGTGGTGGAACAAAACAAACTGCATGATATGGACAACTCTTGATAGTCTTCCTATACTACCCGATGCAGTTTCTAATGCGCCAAAAATAAAAAACTATTATGTATGGGCTTCGTTTGCTGAAAAAGCCCTCCATAAAGCGGGACACAACCATGTAAGAACACTACATGGTTCAGTTGATTGCAGCACCTTCTATCGTCTTGAAGATGAAAAACGTTTAAATTTAAGAAGACATCACGGTATTCCTGATGACTGTTTTATTACTGGATTTGTTTTTAGGAATCAACTCCGGAAAAGCGTTCCTAATATCTTACAGGGCTTCAAGGAATTTTTGCGCCAAGAACCCCAGTCCAACGCGCGTCTTCTTTTGCATACTCACTGGGGAGAAGGATGGGACATCCCCCGCCTTCTTCAAGAATTTTCTATAGATCCAAATTTAGTGCTTACCACTTATTTTTGTTCTACCTGCGGAGCTTATGAAGTTAGACCATTTACAGGGCAAGAACAGCAGTGTAGAGCTTGTGGAGCCAAAACCCTTAACACCACTAATACACAAAACGGCGTTAACGAGAGCCAGCTTAATGAAATTTACAACCTTATGGATGTTTATTGCCACCCCTTCACTAGCGGAGGCCAAGAGCTGCCTATTCAAGAAGCTAAGCTAACAGAGCTTATTACTCTAGTCACGGACTATAGCTGCGGAGAAGATAGCTGCTGCCCTGAAAGCGGAGGTGTCCCTATGGAGTGGGCAGAATACAGAGAGCCCGGAACTCAATTCATTAAAGCGACAACCTACCCCTCTAGCATATCTAAATCTATTCGTAAGGTATTTAAGATGAAGCCTGATAAAAAAGAAAAGCAGGGCAAAAAATCCAGACAGTACGTTCTAGATCATTATGACATGTCCGTGATAGGTAAAAAGTTAGAAAAAATAATTGATGACATGCCTGAAATCGATTGGGATTTCGATTTCGCCTTTAAGCCCAGAAACCCAAACTATACGCCCCCCGAAATAGCCGACGACAGTGCATTCATTATAGATTTATACAAAAATATATTATGCACTAGCGTAGACCATACAGATCAAGGGCATCAACACTGGATTAAACGACTTACCTCTGATATGAATAGAGGTCAAGTCCTCGAGTATTTTCAAAGTGTAGCTCGTAAAGAAAATTCAGAAAAACAAAAAGTTGAGTTCTCCTCTCTATTCAATGAAGGTTCTAATAAAAAATGCTTGATGGTATGCAATGGAGACTTTAATATGGTTTTTGCAGCAACTTCTCTTCTTTCAAATTTTTCATCAACTTATCCTGACACAGATTTATACTTTGCTTGCGCGCCACAGGTTATGAGTATACTTGATGGTAATCCATACATTACTAAAGCAATTCCATACAATGATAAAATGGAAGACGAGCTATTAATGACGGGAAGAGGCGCCCATGAAGGTTTTGTAGATTATTATATTAATATAACTAACTCTAATCTTAAAAATATTAGTTCTAAAAATAGCCATCTCCAAGTGGCTTCGTAAGTCATATGAATTTTATAGAAAACCTCAGTCTTCATTCAGGATTACGTCGGTCTACACCTTTAATAAACCCGGCTTTTTTTCCTGTAGTTGCGGAAAAATATATAACATTTCACACCGAAGACCACCAGAGTAAACAGTGGGATCATCTTCAGGAGTTTATTAATTTAATCAAACCCTATTTAGATAAGGAAGGTATAGAAATAATAGAGCTGGGATGGAATAAGGAAGCTATCTCTAACATAAATCTTTCCGCTAAAAATCTAGACCCTAAAAATTGCGCTTATATTTTAGAAAAGTCTATGCTTCATGTGGGGGTTGAGAATTTCATAACCCAACTCTCTAGCTTCTATGATATTCCTTGCGTGTCATTGTATTCTAATACCTCACCAGACGTCTTTTCTCCTTCATGGGGTGATATGAAAAAATATCGCCAGTGGTGCATTGAGCCTTGCCGAGACAAATTCAAGCCCAGTTATTCTGGGAACGAAAACCCTAAATCCATAAATACTATTCCCGCCGAGAAAGTTGCCGCAAAATGTCTAGACATTTTGGGTATTCCGCATGACTTATCCAGAGTGTCCATCCTGCATATCGGAGAAGGATTTCATGCTACCTGCCTTGAGGTGGTTCCAGACTTCATTCCCTCTCCAGAGTTTTTTCCTAGGTCTGTAGTTAACATACGTATGGATTACTATTTTGATGAAGCTCAAATTCCGCATTTTGCCAACAATAGGAAGGTAAGTATAATATCTGACAAGCCTGTTAATATTGGTTTACTTCGTCAGCTTTCCCCCTCTATTCAAGCATTGTTCTTTAAAATCGATGAAAATTTTGATGAGGAATATATTTCGCAAGTAAAAAGCTTAGCAAGACCATTAAGTTTGATTTTAAGCCAAGGCGCCGACCCGTCCTCTACTAAGTATAAGTTTTTCGATATGAAAGTGGAAACCGAATCCAAGAAAACTAAAAAAGATCTTGACATTGCAGATAAAATATGCGATACTACTCGGTATAAAAGCTCAAAGATGATATTCTCAAAAAATAAACAATACTCCTCCAAGGCTGCCTTTCAAAAAGGTATTCCAACTACGGACGACCAAAAGATCATTGATGATCCTGTTTTTTGGGAAGAATCTCAATATATGAAACTCTACAATATCGATGACAAAGAAAACACCAAAACCAGTTAATTCAGAAGGCCCTAGCTCATATGTTAGAGACGATAATGGTCTCCTGAAAAATATTCAATACATATTCAATGAAGACGGTTCCGTAGACTGGCGTGCTATGGTTGGATCTGAACACCTTTTTCCTAATAAAGGCTGGTTTCAGCAAAGGCATAAAGATGCACCTAGCAGCCCCGAAGGCTTAAGGGATGACCAGCTCTTAATAAAGCTTAGTGGCATTAAGGAGCTTGCTAGACTCAGGGGCTTTAATCATGTCTCTTATTTTACCGAAAAATGTGAACTAGATCATGTTGCCGTCAATTGCACAATTACTTTTATCGGCAATTACGAAACAGGCGGCGAGACTATCACATATCAAGATATCGCAAATGCGACGCTCGACAATACTTATGACTTTGGGCAAAATTTTCTAGAAACAATTGCATGCAATAGGGCCTTTGTTCGATGTGTCAGAAACTTTTTAAATATTCATATTGTTGGCTCTGATGAAATTGGACCAGCGCCTAGCCCTAAAAACAAAAGCAAACCCGGGGTATCGCCACAATCAATGCTTCAGTCTCACTTTGACTCGAGCTTTGAAGATTTTAAATCCCTATTACGGGAATTTTGGCAATCCGGAACTTACCAAAATGATTCCATAAAAACTTGGAGTGATTTTTCTGATATACCTACCAAAGAAGCTAGAACTTTATTAGGCTTAGTAAAGAGCTAATGAATTTTCACCAAGAGACGCATAGTCTCTAAATAACGAAAAACAAGGTTGCTTGCGTTAGCTTGCATTGAGCGCTACTATTTTTTTGTTATTAGTTGACAAAAACCGTGTATTCTACTATAATAGGTACAGTATACGGTTATGCCAATTATTCCTCCAACGATAAACGCTAACGTGACTCCAGATCCCGGAGGGGGTCCCGGAGAGCACAGGCTTAGCCCTTATATAACTATGGGTGGGCCGAATATGTTTACGGTTGATATTCCGGATTTAAAAACCCCAGCCGAAATAGAAAGCTCATTAAATGTAGAGCCGGTCAAGCGATTCACCCTATCGGTTTCTCCCCTCCAAGGCGTAAGCGGACCTTTTCCTAACGATGGAGCAGATAAATGGTTGATAAATTTAGACAGCGAACATCTATATACAGCAAAAGATACCTCAGCCGCATATGGAGAAGCTTGGTCGGAGCCGAGCTCAGAAGACTCACTATGTTATAAAAAATATCAGTCAACTAGCGTTGGGGCCTATGCGGTCCCCGTTCCTGTACAGGGCCTACCTATTGAATTTAGAAAAGTTTATTTTCGCGGCACACCCGTAGATGAGTATGGTAAAGTAATTGGATGCTCGGGTGGTTCTGGTAGCTCAGGAGCGAACGCATACTATGCATATTTTGCTTGCTCCAAGCCTATACTTCAGGCCTGCACGGGGGATGAAGACGATGATAATGGGGGATCAGGGTGCGTATACAACCCGCGAAATGAGAATTTTGGAATCATGGAGGGCGAAGTATCTCACTGGGATTCTTTCGATATTGGAGGCGGCGGAGGCGGCGGAGGCGGCGGCGGCGGAGGCTGCTCAGATGTTTACAGCATGATGAGCGGGTATTCTTGGGAGCACCACACAACTGGTGTATTTGCTTCTGGTTGTGGGAGTGCGACCGGTTCTTCTGGCGTTCTTTCTTCCACAGTTACTTTTTTAGCCACGGGCAGCGCTACGGGGCACAGTTCAGGAAATTTTAAATTTGCGTTAAGATCTCGTGAAGAAGGGGGATACGGTTATGGAGAAAGCGGGCCTGAATTTCTTGTTCATATGGATGGCTTGGGGCATGTTTTTACAGGATTTAAGTCCACCCATTCTGGCGAATATAAGGCTATAAACAGAAGTGACCACTTTAATTTTCGCGGCGTTAGTGGGATAAAAACCGTAATAAAGGGACGTACTTTAGACATTGGAGGCCCAAGATTTACAGCCTCTGGCTGTCTTACCCTTACTACTGAAACCTCAACTAATAAAGTTACTTATGGTATTGATAAGCCGGCGCTTATCAGCTGCTTAGGTTATGAGGAAAGTAAGGTAAGGATGTTAATCGCTACAGGTGAGTATCCCGATGGACCCGCTCAAGGACCAATAACAAGTTTTTCGGGCGAAGACGGAACACCATATTTTAACCTATGCGACTTTACTATTCTAAGGCGTTGCCCTCAGGAGGGCGATGCACTATTAAGCGGTTGCTGCACTGACCCAGAAGGCGCCTGTTGTGATAACGGAAACTGTATTCAATCAACAGAAAGTGAATGCCCGGGCTATTTTTGGGGTGTCGGAACTAACTGCGGCGACCAACCGGGCAATGGAACCGACGCGCCTTATTATGCTTATACTTATTCTGAATTATGTCGAAAAGGAATAGGTTGTGTCTATAATGACGACTACGCGCCGGGCGCAGGAACGTCAATTATTGGATACGAATGTTACGATGGCCCATTTGGGGGTCCACAATGTACAATGAAAGAATACTTAGACCATGTTGCTTCTGATAGTAAATTTCGACCCGATCAATTTGAAGGTACCCTTGAACCAAGCATATTTAAAGTAGGAGAAACTTGCGCAACAAGCACATGTCCAACCACTACCAGCACGACCACCACCACGACCAGCACCACCAGCTCCACTACGACCATGCCGATGATATGATGGCTTTTGATAAAGTTTATTGTATATGCATGAAAGATAGGCCGAAAAAAAAAGAAAATCTTTTTCGCCAACTTGCTCACCACTTTCCTGAATGGGACCCCGCTCTTTTTAAGGCTATAGATACGAGACATCTTAAAAATCATTTTGTGGGATGTACGCTATCCCACCGCAGCGTAATACACGAAGCTAAGCAAAGGGGTTATAATAATATTTTAGTCTTTGAGGAAGACGCAATCTTAAGACAGAACTTTAGAGAACTTTTTATTAAAAATATTAAAGAACTCGCCACTCTTTCGTGGGATATACTTTATTTGGGAGCGTGCGTCTGGGATCCTCGGCCCCCTCGCAATCCACGCACTTTTGAGTCAGCTCCTAATTGTGATTATCTGAAATTTTTAACTCGCTCTACTTGCACTCACGGATTAGCTTATAATAAAAACTGCTATGACTATATCCTTGAATCTTGGCCGGATAATGAAAAAGACATGAACGATTGGTGCAAAAAACACGGCGCACTTGATCAATGGTTGATGTATAAAATGCAAGGGACGGGATCAGCGAAAGATGGTCACAGAAATTTCAATTGTTACATTACCGAACCACGACTTTGCTCACAGCCTTTTTTGGTAGGAGATAACAAACAAGACAGTCCTGTTTTTTTTAATGATCAAAGAATTATATAAAGAAAAGACATATCAAGAGGGTAATCATCGTTCTTTTATTGGGGGCCTCTGGGAGCCACTAGGAATCCTACAAATTAATATGCTTAAAAGTTATGGCTTGCGCCCTAATCATACTCTTCTAGATGTTGGTTGTGGCTGCTTTAGGCTAGGCGTCCAAGCTATCCCTTTTCTAGAAGAAGGAAACTATTATGGCATAGATATCGTAGAGTCTTTGGTCAAGGATGGCATAAATAAAGAGCTCGGAGAAGATTTAATTAATAATAAGAAGCCTAATTTTTTAGTAAATGGCAATTTTCAATTCACCGATTTTCACAGTTCTTTTGATTTTATTATCGCTCAGTCAGTATTTACTCACTTACCTTTAGAGAGAGTGAAAGATTGCCTTCTGAGTGCGCGCTCCGTATTAAAACCTAGCGGTAGTTTTTTTGCTACTATTTTTGAGGCCCCCTCTAGGGAAACAACAACTTATTGCGAGCCTTATTATGTGAATCCTTCTTTTTATCAAGATATGGCCTCGGAAATAGGGTTAAAATTTAAGTATATAGGAGAATGGAGCCATCCTCGCAGCCAAAAATTAATAGAGTTCAGGTTGTGATTTCTAAAAAAAATAAATTTATATTTATCCATATCCCCAAAACAGCAGGTACATCAATAGAGGCAGCCCTTAAAGATGACTCTTGCATGTTTAAGCGGGGCCAATGGGCCCAAAAGCCAATGGGTTTTAATGCACCCCTCAATCACCTTACCTTAAGTCAATTAAACCAAACAACCGATATATCTCCGGAAGAAAAACAAACTTTTTTCAAGTTTACGTTTATAAGAAACCCATGGGATAAGGTTATATCAGAATGTTTTTGCCCTCATATCCAACTTATTTTTAAATCATGCTCTACTATTACGGAAAAAATTAAAATAGTCTGTGAATGGGCACAAAAAAATGGCTACGGGGGGCACTGCCGACCTCAATCTGATTTCATTCGGGATAAAAATTTAAAAATGGATTTTATTGGTAAATTCGAAAACCTTCAAAAAGATTTCCACTCAGCATGTGCCCACATAGGTCTTGCGCCCCCCAAGCTATCTCATCTTGGCAAAACGAGAGATAAACCCTATGCGGAATATTACAATGACGAAACGCGTCAAATGGTTGGAGAAAAATACGCGCAAGACATTAAAGATTTTAATTATAAATTTGGAGAATAAAATGAGTTGTGTAGACCATGATCGCAAGTTTATTTTTATCCATATTCCTAAATGTGCAGGAACCTCAATGGAATCGGTTTCGTGGTGCCGAGGACAAGGCCATTCTACTATACGAGACTTTTATATACGCTCACGCTCCAAAAATAAATCTTTTAATTTTAAGGAGTATTACAAGTGGTGCTTTGTGAGGAACCCATGGGAGAGGGCTTTTTCCGCTTGGGATTTTCATATAAAATTAAAGCAGCGAGGTATTGATACTTTTGAAAAGTTTATAAATATTTTACATAAAGAAAAGCACAAAATAACTAACCTTCCTCACGTATCATGGAGCTCCGTTTCTGAACGCACTAAAATTAATGGATTTAAAGATATTCAGCGTATTCATTTTTTTCCAATGTTGTCGTTGCTTAAAATCGATAATAAAATTCAGATGGACTTTATTGGAAAGTATGAAAACATAGAAAAAGACTGGATAAAAATAAGAGATACCGTAGCTCCCGATCAGGATAAAACCCTCCCTCATTTTCACAACCGAAAAGACCCGCTCCCTTACGCGTCTCATTATACTCCGACCCTAAGAGATAAAGTTGGGGAAATTTATCAAGAAGATATTGAGTACTTCGGTTATAAATTTGGTTCTTGACATCTTATCTATTTCGTGATACCCTAATAACAGCAATGAAAAAGCTCACTATAGGTTCAGCAGTATACGACGATTTTGATGGTGTATATTTTACCTATCAATCACTGCGTTTAAATAATAAACACATAGCCGACCAGTTGGATTTTGTGATCATTGACAATAACCCCACAAGCGCTCAAGGTAAAGCAACTAAGCACTTTTGCGAAACTACTCAATCTATCCGATATTTTCCTTTTACAGAAAAGACAAGCACGTCTATACGTAATGAGATTTTCAAAAACGCCGAGGGTGAATTTTGTATGAGCATCGACCCTCATGTTTTGTTTGAACCAAATACCATAGAAACGCTTTTAGATTTTTTATCTCAGCACGCAGAAAGTAAAGATCTTTTTCATGGCCCGATGATATATGATGGGTTGGACCCCTCAAATGTAGTAACCCATATGGACCCTGTATGGAGAGAGAACATGTTTGGAACTTGGGCTCATCAGGATGCCGCTGACATTAGCAATAAGCCCTTCGAGATACCCATGCACGGGCTGGGAGTCTTTCTTACCAAAACTAAAGAATGGCTGGGGTTTAATGAAAAATTTGAAGGGTTCGGCGGTGAAGAAGGTTATATTCATGAAAAGTATAGGCATCAGGGTAGGAGAATTTGGTGTCTTCCTTTTCTTGTATGGTTACATCGTTTTGATCGCCCCAGCGGCCTCCCTTATCCCAACATAATCGAGTCTCGTATACGTAATTATATCATTGGACGACACGAATTAAACTTGCCTTTCGATGATATAGTAGAACATTTTACTGAAACCAATCCTCACGTCGATATAGTACGCATTGTACAGGAGGTCGTTAGTCCCGAAATGCGAGCATGGGGTCAATCTAAAATAAAATTTGAAAACCCAGCTATCTTTAGGTATATTAAGTATGAAATACTTCATTCTTATGATGGACATGGCGCGCTACAAAATTGTGAAGTTATCCCCCCTCCCCGCATCGCTCCCACCGTTGCTTCATTTTCCTCAGAAGCTCGCAGCGCCAAGGCTTCAGGTTTTCTCCAAAACGGTAGCGGTTGGCAAAGCAACCCAGAAAACGAAAAACAGTTCCCTCATATAATTATTCTGGATTTTAACCAACCTATTGAAATGAAAGAAGTAATCACTTACTCACGCCCCGGTATGCAGCTAGGAATGCCAACTCGATTTAAGGTATATGTTAGTAACGATCAAGAACAATGGCACGAAGCTAGTAACGTAGATGTATTTAAAAACTAACCCTAAGAATATCAATGATCATTTCCGATAGTCACAAATTTATTTTTTGCCGCAATATGCGCTGCGGAACCACTAGCATTAAAAAACGCCTAGAAAAACTAGGCTTAACCCATATACAAGACCTTAATATAAACTCCCCACATTATGGCTCTCATCGGTCGATGAAAGAAATAAAGGACCTCATTCCTGAAGAAAAATTCAAAACTTACTTTAAATTTGCTATTGTAAGGAATCCATGGGACCGATTAGCTTCACTCTTCGTGTATAATAAGCTTTCGGACGCCACCAACGGCACGTATAGTATTGCGCAACTTGAGCCGCATGACAAATGGTTAGAGTCCGTCTTGCCTCAGTTTCCTGATTTCGTAAGAGCATTAAATAATTCAAATTATATACAATATACTAGTAAAGGTAATCAATTTCTGAATAAAATTAAAGACATTTTTAAGAAACCATCAGAGACTCGAGGAGCCGGCCCTTTTAGTGATAACTTTGCAATGCCTCAGTATGATTTTGTGAGAGGAGTAGATTTCATAGGTAAATACGAAGATCTCTCACAAAGTTTTTCCCATATTAGTTCCGCCTTAAACCTTCCTTTTGAGAGGCTTAAAGTTCTAAATCGTAGCTTTAAGCCGTCTTATAGATCCATGTACGATGATGAGCTTAAAAATATTGTCGCAAAGCACTACGCTAAAGATATTAAAATGTTCGAATATGAGTTTTAGTCTTGAGGTTCTAATATCTGAAGGTAGTAATAAGTAGCCGCCGAATCCAAACCTGACGTAGCCCAGTCATTTAAAGCTCCCGTTCTCCCCACTCCCGCATGTCGGGGTGATCTTGAGCGATGTAGATTTCCATCTATAAAGATACTATAATAACCTCCCGTCAAAACAGAGCCGCTTATATTATGCAATTGTCCGGGAGAGCACCCATAAAGAAAGTTTCCATCGGAATCGTAAATTTTATTGTCTTGTCCGCTAAAAGCTAACCCTGTATAATCATCAATATCATCAACACCTGTGGTAAACACATAGGCTTCGGTTTCGTTTTGAGCTCCAATTATTGCCCTATCTCCATCTATTACTATGCTATTACTTCCTGAATTACTACCAGCAAAAGAACCTGCAGTAGAGGTTTCAGATCCAGAAAACTGTGATATCTCAACCCATGAAGCGCCTTGTTTTTCAAATACATAAACACTACCTTCATTCCCATCGGATCCAACCATAGCCAGCGAATCAGTAAAATCTAGGCTTTTGCCAAAATGATCGTTAGTTGCTATATTGGACGCAGAAAGAGTTTGGCTTTTTACAAATATACCAGACTCAAAATTAAATTTATAAAAATAAGCAGCTCCTTGATTATTGAATAAAGGATCACCTATCATGAAGTCGGTTCCGTACGCTTGTACGGTAGCTCCATAAAGTGGGCTAGAACCATCAGTTATTGTTTGAAAAAATGTGTAATCATTAACTAACTCACTACTCTCTCTATATATATCCACTTTGCCTATTCCCGCCTGAACGTAGCTAACCCCTAGATATCCTTGATTAGGGGTAGTGCCTTCGCTTACGGAAGCAAAAGCATGAGATCGCCCGAACGCAGATATATCTGCTCCTGTAGGAGTTATAGTATTCGCGATACTTGCATCCGAACCATTATAAACATAAACTCTTCCGCTTTGCCCCATTTCTCCCGTACCTCCTATTCCTAGCACCGATCTAGGCCCTACCATCCTTCTTGACAAAGAAGAGCCAAAGAATCCACTCTGCTCGCTCCCGGATATGTAAAGCGCCTGCCCCCAAGATCCAGTCCCACTAGCTCCGTTACCACCAGTGTTAGCTTGTGTAAATAAAAATACAGCTCCAGCACCAGTAGTATTACCTATGTCCGTTTGGTCCGCTCCTACATATACTAAGTTATCTAAAGTCTGAGTTGTTATACCAAAGGATTTAGCGCTTGAAACCCCAAACGGGTAAACATAAGTTAAGGGTTGGAAATCTCCCTTAAGAATACCTAAATTATTTGTGTCACTTAAATATATATTAGCTCTCTGCTCAACAGGATTCCCTAGCGTTAAAAATCCATTTTGATAAGACACTGATTCCCCTATTCCCTCGCTACCGGTAAGCTGGAAACTTTCAAAAGGAGATTCCCATAAACTTTCGGTGGTAGAATCATAAGTTAAGGAAAAAGTCCAACTGTGACTTCCTGTTTCCGTCCTGATTCCAAAAGAGTAATCAAACGAACCAGTCTGTGTATTAAAATTTCCCACTACTATCTTCCTTTCATTAGATTTTGAAATCTAGGAGTTGTTTCTTCAAAGACTGAAGACCCCATCAAATTAGCGGGCCTATAGAGCGTGCTGGGTGACTGCACCATTCTTTCTGCCATAGCTTTTTGCGCCCCCTTTACGGTTGCGTTTCCTACTGTAACGCTTACCTCTGTTCGGGATCCATTTACACTGATTTGGAGACTTTCAAGACCCTCTGACATATTCGGAAGCTGCGGGTTACTACCATCTAGTAGCAAGAAAGTAATACTTTGAGTCTGAGATGCTTCAGTATCCGAAACAGCAGTCTCATTAAGTTTTTTATATAAAGCGTTCAACATTTTCGCTTTGTTTTCAGCGCTATATGGATTAGCCATGTCTAGTTCATTGGCGGGCCATGATTGCCCAGTTACATTATCTCTTCCTATGTCAGCCCCATTAACCGATACCCCAAAATCATATTTTTGCTTCCAACAATTTTCGGCCGGCGTTACAGCCGCCGATAAGCTAAATTCTCCCTCACTTGAATTCCCAAAAGAGTTCTGAGCTCCCTGCACCCTAAACCATGCTCGCATACTTTCTGGACCCGGAGGGTTAATAGATGCCGGAGGAATAAACTGCTCTCCCGCCATTAAGTTTTCTCCGTTGACCTTAAAATATCCATCCGGAACAGTTCCGTTTAAGTCTAACACCTCACCCCCAAAACTACTATTCAGACCCCACATAAGAGGAGCCATTTCGTTTTCTTTTGATTTTTCAGTGAGCCCTTTTAAGCCTTTAATGTCATTAGTGCCCGCAATTACACCTGACAAATCAGATACTAAAGTTTTAGCTAAAGTTATAGCCGGTCCCGGTACAGTGGAAGCAGGTTGCAGTTCGCCTTTGTTTTGACCCTCTTGTTGATCAGCATTAGCTAAAAATTGTATCTGAGGAAGATCAGTTAACCCTGCTTGCTCAGCCACAACTAAATACATACTTAATCTTGGAATGACCTTCCCTGTATCTTTGTCTTCTTCATCTGCAAATTTAGCTCTCCGTACAGGCTCAGCTCCCGCTGCTTTTCCGTTAAAAAATTCCTCCAAGCCTTGCTTTTGTCCTTTAGGAACATCAATTTTTCCATCTGATTGAAGTGCATAAATAAAGTCAATTACCGCAGCACCTGAAGAACCCTCCCTTAAACCTTTTATGGGGTTATCTGGATCGGCCCTGCGCCCCATTACTGATGCTAAACTTTTGCCTGTCGGTAAATACATTAAAGCCAAAACTTGAGCTAAATCTTTTATTTCTTCGCAGCTACACTCCCCTAAAGGACAGAATGGGTCTATCGGAACTACCTTGTACCCATCATCTACTTTAAAAGAAAGCGGGGATCCTTGCGCTTGGGAGCTTATATAATAACCATAACTCTTACCTTTAACTCCAATAGATTGAACGTCACAATCTTTTACTCGGCTAAGTCCGTTTTTTTTGATAACCGCAAATCTCCCCCTGAACCTTTGGATAGCTAAAAGGTATTGCCTTAATACATCATTCTGCCCCCTCAATCCTCCGGGTCCAATTATACTATCAAAATATGGACTTAACTGCATTAATATATGACCGTCTTCGAATTGGCCCTCACTATATTTACCCATACTTTTAAATGGTTCACTTGCTGTATTAAAATTCCAACCATCAGGGGTTTGTGCTGCAGTTTTTGTAGTATCCTTCGGTCCGTCGAAAAAAGGAGCTCCGTTAGCTAGCGAATTAGCCTCAGACTCCAGCGGAATACCTAAGTCTTCCCCAGCTTCACCTAAATCCGCCAGCTTAACAATAGCCAACTTCGAAGCACACGGCTCGAAAGCGGAGGACTTATAATACTCAGAAAGAAAAGTATTAGGTTGATATGCTGGAGATGTATCGCCTACCGGCAAAAGTTGTTGCCATTCCCCCGGCCCTAACGTTCTCGTGGTTGTAATATCTTGAAATGCCCCCGGTCCAGTGTTTTCTTTGCCGGACCATGTTAATTCTGGGCAAAATACAGAGACTGCAGCACATATATCCTGATGGTCAGCTGCATTAATGTTAGAGATTGCAGACTGCAATGCATAGGCTGCAAAAAGCATAGGATCGGCGGCTGCCTGCAGGGCTTTTAGCACCTCAGTACTAAATGTTAATTCGCTCATTACCCCCGAGCCTTTATCCTTGCATTTAGTATATTTATATTCTGGCTCCAAAGATACAGCGGTCAAAAACCTGCTCATTTCTCGACCTGCCGTAGATTGGTTTTCTCCCTGAAAACTTGACGTAACTTGCCCAATTGCACCTTTCCCTAATGTAGTAGTAAAATCAGTCGTTTGAGAAGAGGAAATTATTTCGCAACCCGCAGCAATCACCCCCATTTTGGCAAATCCTTCACTTGCGCTACTCGCTTGTACCATATGTACCTCTTCTTTTTCCATATCCCACCATGTTTGATACCCTTCTGAATTAGCGAACTGAACAAGCACCTCTCGCGCAGTGCCCCTAAAATCCACAAGGGTCGATTCGCTAAAAGGGGCCCCACCTGCAGCCAGAAAAGCACCGCAAGCTCTTCGTAATGCTGAAGCTGTGTATAAAGTTTTACCAGTAGACCCTCTAACCCCGTCATCTACTCTTTGATTGCGCCCATCCGAAGTTTCCTCTGGGCAAGACGGCATTTCCTTTTCATAAAAAGCTCGTAAGTCTCCGAATTTTGTATCAGGGTCTGCGGATATTACCCCCCTAGAAGCTTGGTCAGGTGAGGGAAGTGGTCCAAATTTTTTACCCAACACAACTACATTATTAGGAGCGACACCATCTTGGGGATCTTCTTCTGCTAAAGTTATATGGTTTACATCTAAAAACCTATTAGATGTATCATATAAATTTAAAGTAAGAGTGGTAGCTCCTGCTCCAGAACTGCTCATGCTATAACCTCCAACTTGCATTTTCAACTTCATTCCACCCACTTCTACCTCTACGTTATCGGCTGCTGCGGGGGATGATAATCCTCCGTTTGAGACAAGGGTCGCTGTAGCTTTTATTTGCGAAGCTAAACCGCACATAGCTATAGAAAAAGACTGAAGAGCTCCTCCATAAGCTGATTTACTTCCATTTAGGGTTACGCCCTTTAACTTTTCTATCTTACAACTCATAATCTATTCAGCCCTTCTACCATTGTATATATTAATTTAGGATTAATGTTATTTTCTACACCTGTTATTAAGTCACTGTGTTGGGCGTGCTCGATAATGATATTTGTAGGCTGGCGAATGCCATTAAAATAAATAGCATAACCATAAGGTGTAATTTCTTCTCCATAGACGGATACTGGATCTATCAAAACTCCTGTAGCTCTAAGAAGAGTCGGATCTCCTGTATAGCTAGGATTTGTGAAATATACCCCTGTAGCGTTTAGTATATTCCCTTGAGGTCTAAATCCACCCGCAAAAGTATAATCGCGATTTTCTAAAAGTTTTACTCCATTAAAAAATATTTCATTATTGTTTTCTGTAATTGCTGAAAAAGGAGCACTGCTATATTGAGAAATATTAGTTATAGTTAACTGCTCTCTACTTTTGTTAGGCACATCATCGTACCTAACTATAGAAGAATTGCTTAGGGGCGTCGTAGTAAAAGCTTTTGTTATGTCGATAAAAAACCCACTTGTTACCTCGTATTGGGGTTGATTAAATTCGTTAGTACTATAATTTATATTGCCGCTAAACTGAGAAACTCCATTTATATATAGGTTAGTTCCAGATAAAGATTGTGATTTTTTTAACATAGGCACGAGGGTGCCATATTTTACATTGTTTACGATAGTGGCATTTTGGTTTATTTTTGAGCCCCCAGATGCGTCGTATATAATTTCATATACATAATTAGGATTTGCTGGCCCAATTAAACTAAGAGCCCCTGCGTAATAAGATGAATCCTCGTTATCTCCTTGGGAAAAATATTCTCCTGTGCCAGTATAGGGTATGTCGGGTTCCGCTAAGGGGGTAAAATCATAACCACTATAGAAATCCCCACTCACGCCACTGCTATTTAAGTTTAATATCCCAACGCCAGATTTATACCCAGTAACTTCCGTAACTTGAAATCCCGTAATTCCCACTAGTGTTCCTACAGGCCCAAAACCTTCTACCCCATTATAAGTTCCGCTATTACCGCTAAAAGACCAATATTGACCTGTAGAGTAATAATTATCTAAAGGACCCACCTCTATTCCTCCTGTTAGGGTATGAGTGAAAGACAAATTTGTTATTCGTCGATAAATGGTCTGAGACCTCATATTTGTGCCAGCAATACCGTCTATACCTGTCTTGGGAACAAAGACTACTCCTGAGACGCCTACAGCTCCCGTAACGGGGGTTCCTGAAGCAAATGTGTAAGATCCGCTCGGGATACCCGTAGAGCTAATGCTAATTTTATTACCCACAAGGCCACTCACCCCAGTAATATTTACATTATACCCTGTTACCGTTCCGGATATTAATCCAGTTGCAGCTTTGACTAAAGTAGTTTCTGCGTGCACAGCTCGAGCCACTCTTCTTATCGCATCATTTCCTATATCTTGATTAAAGTATAAGAAATAATCCATATATCCTTCGTACTTAAACTCCCCCGAACCAATGGTCCATGTGTCTCCATTTGATGTAGAGTAATCAGGAACCAAAAAATCCTTCGTATCCATTAAGTAGTATTGAATTATCTGGGGGTCGGGAGTCTCGGGGTTATTTGCATTTGCGAAATTTACAGCAAAAGAGCTCTCTTGTTTTGTCTTAAAATTTAATCTCTGTAGACTTCCTCCTCCATTTTCGGTCATAGAGAAAGCGTATAAATTTTTATCTGCGCCATAAGACCCCAGAGTGACATAACTAGGACTTCCATCAACAAAATTTTTATAGTAAAATTTATTAGAAGCTGTTATTCCCAATTCAAATCCAGAAGGATTATTGAGGTTAGAAAATATTGTTCCCGGGCCTACTCCTGTTTTTTCTTGCGAAAATATTATAGTGGAAGCCTCGGAAGATATAGAATCCGCATTCTGAATATTAATGTATTGATCCCTAAAATATCCTGATCCTGAATTTTGTCCAGTAAATTGATTATCTCCGTTTACTATAGTGCCTGTATATTTAGCATTTCCATCCGCGATAGAGTTTATTTCAGAGACTCCATTGAATGAGGTAAAATCATACATGATTTCTAGGCCAGTAATTCCTAGACCGCTTATGGTTTGATTTATGGAATAAACAGACACTAGAACAAGCTCCCTACTGTATTTCCATCGGTAACCACAGATTTTCCCTTGAAGGTAGCCTTGTAACTATATGTAGCTATTTCTCCATCTTTTAATACCCCATCCTCTGCCACTTGCAAATCCTCCTTGTTTCGAGACATCGTATTTACTAAATCCTGTCCTTTTGTTACGGCTACATTTTCAAAATCATATCCATTTCCACTGTTAGAAATTACCGTAACTCCTATAGACCCCCGAGATGCATACCCCAAGTCTAGTAAAAAATCAGGGCAATTTAGAGTTGGAACTGTCTCATATACTGTAAGAGGAGGCTTGTAATCTATACTCCACGAAGATAGCCCTGATACACCTTCTAGATTAGGAATTCCGTCATCCGGCCCGTCGGCTAGACCAAATCCATAATTGTAAGTCACGCCTCCGTTAATGTCATCGTAACTAACATTTTGCTGCGTTAATTTACTGGGTCCACTGCATACTCCTTTAGCCACAGCAATCATACTTTTAGGATCGAAACTGGAGTTTACGGATAATGGAGATACATTAATCGGGTTAAGTAATTGTACGGAACCCTGAACCGACCCAAAGGTGGTTCCCTCTCCTCCATCATTATAATCGGTGGTTTCGGTAAGAGTATATTTATTTACCACAAGGTCTTGAGGTACAGATATAGGCTCTCCATTACCGTCAGTCTTCCTAGCGGCATTAAAAGTAATATTTGACGCAGCTTCGTCATATGTTGCCCCAAAATTAGTTATACCTACCATAGAGGGAAATAACCTAGTTTTTATTTCGCCTACTAATTCTGTGATGCTTTTTCCAGTAGAATACACCTCTCCGTTATATGTCTTAGTTATCTCTTGATGCTGCGCTGGACACGCACCTTGATTGGTGTCCGACTCAATGCAATAAGCGAAATGAAGCCCCGTCAAGCCAGCTTCGGCCGTATTATTGCCATCTTTACAATTAGACTCTGTTCTAGTATATGAGAGAGCGCTGGTAATTGGGTTAATATCAAGGGATTCAGTCTGAACTTCATATACGCTTTCTACTTCTATTTTTCCAAGCTTGGTCACCCCTAGCTGCCCAGATATCCATTCATTTGCAACAGTAAGGGCGTCGCAGTGAGCTAAGTTAGAGTTAGGCTCACAACCAATCGTTATATTTCTAGTAACACAACCATCTTGAGAAATACTAGTCGATTCGGTATGCGTTTTATTTATTAAATCTTGATCGTCCTGTTCTCCCCCAAACCCTGTAAATATATCTAAGCTTATGCTGTATGGAAGCGCCCCAATATAAGTACTAGAATCAAAAGAAAGATTTTTAGGTATTATTTGAGCGCTTGGAGAAGCTTTAACAACGCCTACAATTTCTATATTTTCAATTATTCCAGTATCATTTTTCCAGTCAAAAGAATTTACTAGCGCATCTCGCCTGTTGCTTAATTCATTTACAGAGCAACCAGTTAACACGCCTTGCAAGCTATAAGAATTAGTGATTACACCTTGAGGCCCATCGTCATAAGACACCGATGTATCTAAAGTAATATAAGGGTCGCTTTGCCCCGCAAAAGGGTTAACTCCACGTACTTTAATTAAACTCATGGAATATCCTCTATCCCCTCTACAGTAGCGGATGCAGAAATCCTGTCCTCCCCTTGCTCTTGGTTTTTTGTTATTTGTACCGATAAACTGTCAATAACGCAGGCAGGCTTGTTTTTATTTATTTGGCATTTGGCCTCGGTCATAACCGAATTAATATTTAGGGGAAATTTTTGCTCAGTAGCTTTACTTTTTATGTTTATTGATACAGCTCTTCGAGCTGGGGTTTTACCTTTGACTTCTGATACCGACCCTATTGACGTTATAGTATTTACATAACGAGGCATCGCTGGCGTAGTAGTATTTTTTATGCTAACACCAAAAGCTTCACTGCACCCGGCTTCAGCTGGAGCGTCGCAATTTTCATCAAAAGGAGCGTCGGTCCATGCATAAGTGTAAGAGGCGCTGCCATCATATTTATTAATGCTGGTGCTCTCCGACGCCAATCGAAGAGAAAATTCCCCTTCATAGTTGCCGGGTCCAGATGCAAATCCTGACGCTTTCTTGGTGCCAAAAACAGATTCTATATTGCTCCACTTAGGGTAACCTCCATCGCTGCTTAAATTTTGCCCGCAGTTACTTTGAACATCGCCGTCGACACTTATCTCAGTGATTCGTCTTTGAGCGCCTTCGCATCCACCTTGGCTAAAACTAGTACTAGTACTTTGGGAGTACTCATACTGAGTGCCTCCCGCATTATTTTCAGGGCACGTAGACATCTCAAACTCAAACTCAATAATTCCATCATTTTCCGCTCCCTTATTTACCGAGGGAACACACTCTTGTTTTTTGTAACTAAGGATTTCTTCAACCAGAGGATAACTGTCTGCGTTAGGCACAGATAGCTGGCCGCTTATGGCTTCATAAAACTCTATTACTTTTTGAATTCCCTTTGGGCTTGGTCCTGTTACCCATTCTTCAAATCCGCTTTCTGCAATTGTACCGGCGCCCTCTCCATCCTCACTACAGTCTTGAACCGATCCCTTATTGGCGCTTATCGCTCCTTGAAACACAATGGTTACGCAGTCCCCCGCTTCATCTATATTTCCCTTTTGATTCCAAGATATAGAGTAGTCAATTTCATACGGATCAATACCTGTGTCAAGATTTTCTCCAGTATATTTTAAAACCGTATTTTTGCTGTAGGTATAATCTCCATTTATAAAGTTCTTGCTTTCATTAGAGCTTGTAAATACACCACTGCACCCATTGTTTATTTTAGTTAAATTAAATCCATTTCCTACCATGTATGGGCTTAAGTCTATGTAGTCTCCATAGTTTGAAACGTCGTTATTTACGGCGGTCTGAGCTTCTTGCTCTGCTAAAGCGAGCCTTCCGTCAACGCTCTTGTATTCGGGGTTGTCTTTATACAACGGAAAATCAGTTACCAAATCAAAATCACTACCGTAACTAACAGAATAAGAATGATCTATGGAGTAGCTTTTGCCTTTTATATCTCGTGTCACCTTAATGCTTTCGGTCCGGGTAACAGGATTATCTGCGTCATCTCCTTCATTGGGGTCTTCCCCTCCATCCCGCATTGAATAACTTAAATTAGTAGTAGACGCATTACTAAGCGATCCTTCGTTTATTGAGTAAGAGGTTAAGTATCCATTTCCAGCGTAAAGACCATTGGCGTATATGCTATGCGTAGCCGTATTAACATACTTGTCTTGCTGGGCTGCCATATCGGAAATAACGGCGTTGCCTGCATTTGACAGGTCTAAATTAGCTACTTCTAAATCTATTGTTTTTACCCGCTCAATCCAGTCATTGTTTCGCCCCTCCTGATTGGTTATTCCCGGACACGGTATAACCGCTCCTTGGCCATGTGACCAATCGTACGAAACGCCCATTGACGTAACATTGTTGAAATTTACTCTGCTTGGTGTGACTGCCATAAAACCTTGTACCTTATACTATGACTTTTTTATAGTTAATTAAATCATTTTTAATAGCCAGTAATCTCTCTTTTTGCTGCCGCTATGATTTCTGACTTCATTCCTTGTATCTCAGAAGCAATAACTCCCTTTATGTTACTGTCAAACGCGGCTTGTACTTGAGACTGAATACCTCCTCCGCCATTAACATTTACATTAACATCATCCACTTTTAAGCTCATGTCTACGCTAATGTTTCTTAAGGCTGAAGACAAAGTAGTCATCCCAGCAGTTAGACCATTATCATTAAGGGTTACACCTTCACTTAGCCTAGAATTAATAGCATCTACGGCTTGGGTAACACCGCCTGCAGCATCAGTAAAGGGTTGAATGTCTATTGATACTCCACTTGGCTCCTCATCGCTTCCTGTAGTATTACTTTCTTTAAATATTTGCGCGGCTTCACCAAATGCAGCTCCAGCTACATCAATTTTCTCAGCAAAACTGCTTAGTGAGTTCATGAAGGCTGTAACCTCTCCAGAACTTTCAAAATTAGGAACGAATCCGTCCGCTGCTTTATCATAGGGATTAAATCCAAATTTCTTTTGCACTTTTTGGCCGTATCCTTGCGCCGCTTTTGAGTTAGACGGTGGAGCGATAAAAGGCTGACGCATTCCCTTGGCTTTAAATACTGACTCTTGAGTATTATAAGATGTTTTTCCCGCTCCCGGAATACTCATTGTTTTTACTTGCGAAGGAGTGACAGGGTTAGCGTATCCGGCTGTGGCAGCTGCAGCTATTTCTCCAGCTATGGCGGAAAAGTTAGGAACGAATCCACCGCCGCTGGTTGACCCAAGAGCTCCGGCCACCCCACCTGCGGGTGGTTGATCAGGATCTTGTTGTGCAGGTGTCCCACCAATAAGGGGAGCGCTCTTTACGTCGGCAAAGTCTAAATCACCTGTGGGGGATTGAGCCATAGCCACACCCTTAGGAATATAACCAAAAGGTGCGTAGGTATTGAGGCTTCCAGCCCCCGCGTTACCGGCCTCTGTCTTTCTTATGACTTCTTCTATTTTACCCTCCGCATCGCCCTCTAGTTTCGTACCCAATAGATCTTCATAAAAGTGAGATCCTAAAGTCTCTTGGATTTTTGTTATACCTCTGTTTTCTCCAAACTTTATGCGGTCGCCAAAAGATCGAGTTAACAATTGTTTCCATGAACGAGCATTAGCAGGGGGTTCTTGACCCTCTGGATCTTCCACCCATTTTATAGGTCCGTATACTGAAGGAGGAGAAGGAAGGTTAGCGTACCCACCGCTCATAAAGCCGGACGTTTTGCTGTTGGGGGTTGGGTTAAAAGCTTTATTCCAAGCTTCCCAGCTCTTGTAATTAGTTACCTTCTTAGTATTATTCAATACACCCGTGATTTTGCTTTGAAGATCTTTGTCATTCAAAGACGCTAGGTAACTGGCGTTACTTTCGAGTTCGGCCATGTTGCTATTGGATAAGGCATCTTTTATAGCTTTAGTTGCCATCATCGCATCCTCCGGCAATTCCTCTCCGCCTATTATTTCGTCAAACAATCCTTTAAGTAATTTTTGCTGCAACGTATCAACTATTCCTCCTGCAAAAGCAGGTCCACTTAAAGGTGGTTCAGCGGCCATCTTGGGATCAGTAATATTTATTTTTCTGTCAGTCAGCCCCGTAAACGCTTCTCCTGTCAAGAAATCAAATAGCCCCCCGGTAGCTTCTTTAGCCGCCTCCTCTCCACCCATTAAGCCTAAGGCATATTGAAATTCAAATCTTTTAGTGGCATCGGCGCTTTTCTGAACCGAGTCAAGTAAGAAACTAAACTGGCCTGAACTACCTAGTGAATCTACCGCACCCTTACCTTCGTTCTGTAAGTTTTTGCTAGTCTTAGAACCAGTGAATTCGCTTTGTAAGTCTGCATTGTCTGCTTGAATACCTAGGTCTTTAAGCAGCGCCAATCGGCCTGCATCATCTTTTCCTAAGAATTCATTTGCAAAGCTTTGGACCCCTGAAGGGTTTCCGCCGTGTGGCTGTATTCGAGATGCAGTTCTTTGAAAGAGCTTTTCAGTATCATCAAGCCCTGAGAACCCATCGCGCTTAAGGTAATCTAAGGGGTCAAAAGTTTCTTGCGCCCCCTCGTCTTGAATTTTCTTACGTACTTCTGGTGGAACGTTAGCGAAGGGGTCAGGTAACCCAGTCAAAACAGAACTATCTAAATATAATCCCTTGGCGACATCTAAAAATTTATTTACGCCATCAGGGTCACTTTTTATAGGTAGATCTAATCTGCTAGCGCTGGAGCTGGTAAATGGAGAGTCTAAAACATGCCTTCCTTCTTCCCCCTGTAATTGATAAATAAAATCAGCATAAGTTTGAAGAGACCCAAAACTACTTTGGTTATACATAGCTAGTTTATCTCCCAGAAGCCTCTGCTGTTCGGAGAAAAATGTTTTTAATTTTGGCTGGTTATCAAATTTTCTATCTTTTAACTTTTGATCTACAAAAGCCTTGCGTCTTACGAGATTTTGGTTATATTTAAACATAGGACCGCTCTGTTGACTTCTTATTGCAGCTATAGCTTTTTTGCGTTGCTCCGCTGCGTTTCCAGAACCGCTTCTAACATTAGCTTCCGTTTCTCCCATCATGGCAGAGTACCTGAGATCTCTTAATTTCTCAAAAGCCATCATTTCATTTGCTGCTTCTTCCTCTCTTATCCCCTCCGCAATACTAATTAATTCCATTTGAGCGGCAGCTCCGTTTTCTTCTCCTAATGCAGCAACTTGTTGTGCTTCTACATCCTTTTGGACTTGAGCAATAAAATCTTCACCCGCATCTCTTTGAGGGGCAAAAAGAGGATCCCCGGCACCTACTCCATCTTCTGTAACTGGCCCTTGCTGTATTCCGCCTTCGGTATCACCTTCTATTTGAGTGATTAGTTGAGTCTTTGCTCCCTCTAAAGCGGTGATAGCTTTTTGTGAAGCATCTTCATATCCCGCAGGATCATTTTTAGCAACAGCTAATGCTAAATTAGGTGAAAAATATTCTTGATCAAATGTCTCTATAGCTTTTAGTACTCCACCACTACCCACTCCCTTCTGTATCTGAGCAATTACGTCATCAACTTGTTCGGTAGGCCCATTAACCCCACCCACCCTAACATTGGCGTTGCTTAAATTATACTCCCCCAACCTTTTCAAAACCGCTGGATCACCGGGGGTTAAATTCATCGTAGTTAAAGAATCTGGAGTTCCGCTTAAAATACGAGGATTAGTAACGAAATTTGTGCTGCCCATAGCAGGCTCCGGACTTCCACCCCCCGCTGCAAAAACTAAACCTAGATTTTTTTGGAATGAATTTATTCTCTCTTTTTGGGCTAGTAAAAATCCTTTTTCGTATTCCCATTGATCAAGGCGCTCCTGAGGGGCGTCTGGCTCTTGTATCTTGAATTCTGCAAACCTCTTATTCCAATCGTTATAAGCAGTTTTATTTTGTTCGTAAAGTGAGCTCAAACCCTCTTTAGAATAAGGGGTGGGTATGTTAGATATTCCAACCTGCCCTTGATCTCCTCGTGTGCCCTCTAATCCCCCCGGAAACATAAGCGGTTTATTTTCCTCCATAATCCCCTTCCCTTGCTCCAGAAGGCTCTCTCCAAAACTAGCGTTTCTTATTAATCCGGGATATCCGGCTTGAAGAATATCCATTGCTCCAGAATCACCGCCTCCGCTACCCTGTAGATCTTGAAAAAACCAACTTAATTCATTTTGTTTTTTGGCTCGCGCGGTTAAGTATTTAGCTAGAGGATAGTTTTCGAAAATATTCTGAACTTCCTTGGGCATCTGAACCATTTGGTCATATCCACCTAACTCAGACGTACCCGCTGTTGGCGCCCAATGGGTAAGTTTTAATGGTAGTATGCCACCGTTAGCGACACCATATCGTGATGCATCTTGTAAACTAAAATTTTGGGTATTAGCTGGCTTACGGACTAAATTTTCAATCTCTTCTAGGTCAGCTATATTATAACCCCAATGTCCAGCAATTTTAGCCATGGTGCCATCATCGTACATTTGGTTTAAATTAGCTGAAAAACCAGTGGGCAAATAATCTTCAGGCTTTACTTCGCTTTCTATACCCTCGATCTCGATACCTTCTTGGGTAAGTCTTTGCTTCCCTTCTTTTATCATTTGTGCCAGATGATCATTTCCGAAAAGAGCCTCATCACCCTTAAATGCACCATTGGGATCTGCCACTTCTTTTCTCACAACTTCAGCTGCTGCTTGTCTTTCTTTTGCTGCTGCGTCAGTGTCATTTATGATCTCTTGAACTTGTTCTTGGCGTTTCTCTCCGTTGTATTTTTCTATAATATCAGAGAGCTGCATCATGCCCAGTCCAGTCGCTGTCCTCAATCCTGAAGCCGCGTAAACAGCGGCTCTCGGATTGTTTTTAAAATAACCGCTAAGAGAACCTTTAGCGTTTTTTCCTAGATTAGCCCCTCCTTTTAAGACTGCTGTTAAGAGTTTGTCGTTGAACCGCATTGGGTTCAGCCAGCTATCCTTCATAATTCCGCCAGTAACTTTACTTACTGCGTTGTATGCTCGTCCCGCTACTCCCGGGGTCCCAGCAACAGCCGCATCCCCAGCCTCTTTAGCTAGGGCGGACATAGCATCAGCATTTAAAGTACCGCCCCTTTCGATCTCGTCTTGTATAAAATCTTTTTCGGCTTGTTTTCTGTTACCCTTTTTGGTTCCAAAAATATCTGTATTTGTGCGCTTGCCATCCTTATGCGAGAAGCCTAATTTCTTTTCAAAACCTCTTTTAGCGTCTCCAGCTTTTCCTTTTAGGTATTTACCTCCTTTTCCTACTTGCTTAGCCCCGGCGCCTATTGTTCTACCCCATGCTAACGGATCGGTAAGTTTATCTACCCCCTTAAGGCCCGTACCTAATCCTTGGGCTGCCCTCGCAGCTATCATCTTTATTCCGCCTTTTTTGATTTGTTTCTTTAGGTACATGCTTGCTCCTTTTTGAGCAGCTTTAAGACCTACCGCCAGAGGTGCGCCAGCTCCTCCACTAGCAACAGTTCCCACTATAGCAAGTGCGGTCGTAATCCAACCAACAACATCAAGAGTTCCCATTAAGGCGTCAAGATACCATGGTAAGTCAGTAATTTTTTCTTCAAACATTTCTCGGCCATCTTCGTCACCGAACCAGCTTTCGTCGAATTGATGCTTCAAGAAGTCATTAAAAGAAGAAATGTTGTCTCCATAAAGAAGCCCATCTATATTTTGCTTTCCTTGCTGTTGCGCATTTATGCTTCGAGCTTTAATCATTGGAGAAAGCATTGACTTATTAACAGGGCGACCCGCAAACATTCCTGAGGCAGCGTCTATAGCCGCCCCCCTAGGACTAGCTGAATAAAAAGCGTCCTTGGCCTCTTTCGGCTTTATTTTATTTTGACTCCCCCCTATAGTATATTTTTGAGCTTTGCCCTCGGCGCCCGCGTCAGTAAAGTATCCCATAAGAGCGTCTTCAAAAGTCTGCCGATAATCTCCTGTGAGTTTAGTTTCTTCGGTATGCTGAGGGTTAAGTGCGCCTAATGCACTTTTAACGTCATCAGACATGCCCCCGTTGATCCACGCTTCGGCTATACTCCGGCCTTCAGGAGAAAAATTAGGTATAAAGCCCCCTCCTACTGCATTTTGATTTACAGCAGCATTCTCAACCGCATTCTGTATTCCTTCAGGATGATCACGCCTTACCGCCGCAAAATTAGGCTGTCTTGATGCGTCTCGGACGTAAGTACCGACACTCGGATGGCTGTCGACAACTGGTTTTCCTCCCATTCCTCTTTCCGTACTGATAGCTCTCGAGATAGGATTTTGAGCAAAATTAGGAATGAAACCTCCCGCGCTGTCTCCACCGCCACCTCCCCCCGGTGGCGTCGGAATATTCTTTAAAGCCTCTGCCGATGTTTTTAAAGCGTCTGAAGCGCTATTCATAGCGGCTGCCATGTCCTTACCATCAGTACTCAGAGTTTCAAAAGCTATAGCTACATCTTTTATGCTTTGTTTGATATCTGCAATAGCTTGTGCATTAGTTTCTTTTAGCTCAGTATTATCTGCGTCAATAGTTATTGCTTCTCCCGCTAGCCCTTCAGCGTCTGCACCCGTGCCTGTAAAGGCGTCTGCAAGGTCTTGGTTTATTCCTATTAATTCTTGCAAGAATGGATCCATTCCTTTTTGTATAGACTCAGATAGCTGACCTAATGTAGCGCTATCAATAGTGGTCGCCGCCATTTGATCTTCTTTATATCTTTCTGCAGCTACGCCCCCACCTTCTATCTCAAAGTCCAATAGTTTCTTAGCATACTCTCCTTGGGCTCGCACAGCTAATTGCTGTTTGTCATTTAATTGCTTAAATTGATCACTTTTAATAAAGTTACTAATTTGCGCCTCAAATTCTTGTAAGCTATTTCCTGATAACTCTACTCCCCCACTGGATGCTGAAAAATTAGAAGCTACATTAGCTAGCATTGTCTCTGTTTGCGCTAGTCCTTTCAGTTCTAAGCCCGCACTGCTTTCACCGGCAAAGCCTTGAGACCCTAGGGCGCCCACTGCTTTATTGAGCATTTCAGCAGACTTTCTTCTATCTAATTCTGTTGAAGAAGCATTGGTTTCTTGGAAATTTTTAAGGTCATAAAGGGCTCGAAGGGAGTCTACTCCAGTAAGGTTGTTTTTCGCTATTGTTACATTTTGAGCGTTTTGTAAAGCTAGTTGTTTTCTTAACTCGTTTTGGATTTTTTCTTGCTCTCCTCTAAATGTGGCTTGTAAGCCACCTACTTCATCTACTACTTCTTGAAGTTTTTTGAGCTCTTCAGGTGATCCCCCTTGTTCTTGAAGCTTTTTAAGTGCAGCTACTTGATCCGCTGTACTGTATGTTCCTTCGGATACCCCTTTAAGCAAGTCCCTTATTACGGTATTGTCTTCTTCTCCTCCTTCGCCTACTCCTTTAATAACTCCACCATCATCAGCGCCCACTACAAGTTCTGATGCAAATTTATCCATTACGCCTTTAAAATCAGCTTCAAATTGTAGACCCGCCTGAGCCGTTTTTACTTCGGCATCAGTTGTGGCTATATCTTCCTCCGAAATGGGACCCATTGCTTTTGCGTTAATTGCAGCTATTTCAGCATCAACCTTGGCTCTTTCTATTAATGTGTTGGTAGCTTCTGCACTTGCACTAGCGACATCTTTCATAGATTGAGCCAGCTTATTAAGTGTTGGCCCTAAGGGATTTAGTGCTCCGCTTAGTCTATCATATTCTGCCAGAAGCGCATTCATCTGAGCACGATAAGTAACAACCGCCGTAACTTGTTGAGCTAAAAGCTCAGCTTCTCTCCCTCGTTCTTTAAGAAGATTCTTTTCTTTCTGCTCTAATTGATCAAAGACGGGACCTCCTGCCTTTAATACATCAAAAGCCGATGCTCCACTGTCTGCTGCACTTTTCATATCTTCAGCAGCTTTTTCCATTTGCTCTGGACTTAAAGAGTTTGCCATTTTTTGAGCGAAACCTCTAAATTGCTCTTGGCTGTTTTCAAGCTTTTGTGTTGCCTCTTTAGCGTTTAACTCTTCAAGTTCTGACGAAAAGGTATTAAGATCTGTGGCCATTTCCTTTAATCCCTTGCCTGCCTCTATAGACTTTTGTAAATCATCGGATGCTTGTTTAAATTTATCAGTATCACCCATGGCGTCAATAAGAGCTTCAACCTTAGAAGCATCGATACCTCGCATGTTCTCCATGGATCTAAATAGGTTTTCTACTTCCCTACCCATTTCTTCCATATTGCCCTTATCAGCTGCTGCATTTAATTTATCTAACTGAGTTGCAAATTGGGTAGAGGCTTCTGCGGCTTTAGCCATGATCTTCAGCTCATTATCTAATGCCTTAACTCGTTTTTCGGCTGAATTTATAAAGTCTCTATCTATACCTTTTATTTTATCACTAGTCCATGATATAGCATCACTTAAAGTGAAGAAATCATATCCAAGAGCCTCTGCAAAACCATCTATTGTTTGCAAGGCCCCCTCTACCATAAAAAATGTTCCTGTAAGCTTGCTTAATCCGCCAGTTAGAGACCCGAATCCTTTTTGCGCTCCTTTGAAGAATTTTCCTACTTTAGTTTTTGATAGGCCAGATGCGCTTCTTTTAACGCCAGTAAACCACTCGCTGATTCCCCCTCCCAAGCTTCCTGCTACATCAGTTTTTCCACCTACACCTACGCCACCCGCTTGTTTAACTTTCTTGCCCATACCTTGAAAGTTTACTTGCTTAAGCTCAAAGTCATCAATAGCTCTATTAATATCTACCCCAGCCTCTCCCAGTTCTTTTGATACTTCATCAAGCTGTTTGGTTTCATGCACCATTTTATCAATGCTTGGGTTCATTTTTGCCGCTTCTTGGGTCAATGAATTAGTAAGCTGATTGAACTTGTTTTTAAGCTCTTGAGTTCCTTGCTCTAACCCTCCGGCAGCGGTCTGTGCCCAATCTTCTAAGCCACTTGCTACTGGGTCACCCGCCGAAGGAGCTGTGCGCCCGCCACTCCTAGCGGTCGCAGCTTCTTGGCCGCTAGCGGACTCCATTAATTGCTCAGCAGCATCACTAAGAGCGTTAGCAGCAGCAATAAGAGCATTAGCGGCGGCTTGGCCCCCTAATGCAAAATTAGGAACAAAACCCTCGGCTTTACCCATGTTTTTAGGATTAACACCTCCCTTGATTGCTCTGTCCACACCTTGCGACCCAGCTAAAGGTTCATCCCTTGTATTAGCAACCAGTAACCCCATTGGGTTTTCTTTTCCTTTTAGGCGGTTGTCTTTGTCTACATAAACTTTCGCGTCAGAATTTTGTTCCTTGAGCGCCGCTTTCTCTCGGACGATAGCCCCCTCAAGGGCATCAGCGAAGTTAGGAACATACCCTCGTGCCGCTCCGGTGGCTCCGCCAGCTTGCTTGGCTCCTGAGTAAGTTTCGGCTAGCTGAAGAAGGGTTTGAATGGGAAGACCAATCTTATTGGTCTTCATCGACAGTCCTCCGAGCTTTCCAT